>Ga0302196_10006515_pt1 | contig 10291 bp, 11 predicted proteins | sample II_Bog_N1_3_FD_198794 | JGI IMG/M metagenome (GOLD analysis project Ga0302196, IMG submission 198794) | Peat permafrost microbial communities from Stordalen Mire near Abisko, Sweden - II_Bog_N1_3 | ecosystem: Environmental > Terrestrial > Soil > Wetlands > Peat | place: Sweden: Abisko...
CGCGATCGTGCCCGCCGTGTTGCGCGCGTGCAGTGGGCCGAAGGGTTTCTAAGGTGTCCTACCGCCGGCCAGGGGGCATGTTGAGAGGGACGATCCGTCTGCCCACCCGACCGAGCATCAGACCGATGGTGATGCCTCCGACGACGTCGGATGCGTGATGGATCTTGGTGTGGACCCGGCTGAGTGCCACGACCGTCGCGAGCGCGTAGAAGACGGGCACGCGTTCTTCTCCCTCGGCGAGCAGTGTCGCGGCACAGAAGGCAGCAGTGGCGTGGCCACTCGGAAAGCTCGATGTGATCGGCTGTCGGAATGGCAGCGGATGAGCCTCCATCGGCCTGGGACGCCGCCTTTTGAACAGGGACTTCACCCCGACGTTGACGAGGACGGACTCGATCCCAGTGGCGATGATGGCGCGCAGTCCCGCGCGGGTGTCACCGGGACGGCCGCGAAGGATCCGCAAGAGACCGAGCACGAGCCAGAGCAGCCCGAAGTCGCCGAGCGCGGTCGCGGTGTAGAAGATGCGGTCCGCGATCGGGTTGCCGCGCAAGGGAGCGAAGACCTTCTCGACTCGAGTATCGAGCGCCTTGACGAGCGAACGGATCAAGCCGACAGGCACCTCGGTCCGACAGCTGTGGGCTCGGGCGCCGAAGCGTCGGGTTCCGATGACCGGGCTGTCGACACGGCGGAGTCGCCCAGCGCCGCGGCGGCCAGCGAGGGGACACCCCCGAAAGAGGGGCAGAATTCCTGGAAGGCGCAGAAGCGGCACAGGTTTGACGGGTTGGGCCGGAAATCGCCCTCTTTGCACGCCCGCTCGATCGCCGACCAGACGCCGAGAGCTCGTTGGCGCGTGCCACGCATCGCCTGGTCAGTCGGCGCTGCGGAGATGACGATCCTGTCGCGGAGGTAGAGAAGGCGAACGACCGACGGTCGTCTCCCCAGCTCGGCTTCGCACATGAGGGCGTACAGATGGACCCCGCTGAGCCGTGACCTGGACTGCTCGGCGCGTGGCGCGCGCCCGGTCTTGTAGTCGACGACCGCCAGGCTGCCGTCGTCCAGTTCGTCCAGGCGATCGATGATGCCGCGGACTGTGACGCCGTTGAGTTCGGTGCTCAGGTTCAGCTCGAGCCCGATAGCGCGGACAGTGTCCGGGTCCTCCAGCTCCAGGTATCGGTCCACGAGCACACGCGAATCGACGAGAAAAGCGGTCCTCTCAGCGTCGTCGAGCCCGAGCCCATCGAGCTCTTCGACACCCTGCAGTTCCTGCCAGGCGCCATCCAGGGCCTTCTGAGCCGCATCTCTGCTCCGCGAGCCCGGCGGGTACTCGGTGAAGAGCAGCTCGAGTGCCCGGTGGACGAGCGTGCCTTTCAAGGCGGCCGCCGACGGTGGTTCCGGCAGGTGCTCCACAACCGAGAAACGGAACGCCAGCGGGCAGCTCGTGAAGGCCGTGATCTTCGAAGGAGACAGGGTGCTCGGAACGGCTAGGTCGGTGACCGGGGAAGTCATTGAGGCCAGGCTACGCCGAGGGTGGCTCAAGGGCCCGGATCACCGAGTCGGCGACGACAGCCGGCTGCTCGAGCGGCCCAAAATGCCCGAGTTCCGGGAGGACTTCGAGGCTTGCTTTCGCGAGGTTCCCCACCAGATGCTCCATGGAGGCCGGGTTGAAGCCGTCGCTCAGAGAGCCGCAGGCAACAACCACCGGGCAGTCGACACGGGCGAGGCGCGAGAAGGCTGGATGGCGCAGGCCGCTTTCGTATATGCGTGCCTCGTTCTCACCCCTGCATAGGAGCCGAACGGTGCCGTCGGCCAGGTCCTCGAATCCGAACTCGACATAGGCGGCGAGAACCTCAGGGTCAAGAACGTTGAGCGGCGGTTTCGAGGCGTAATTGGCATGAGCCTCCTGTCGGGAGGCGAAGATCTCACGCCGGAGGCGGGCACCTCGTGCAAGCTGCTCGGAGGGGTTCGGCATCGGCAGATAGTCGGCCGGGAACACGACGGGCTCGAAACAGTAGAGGGTCGAGAAGGCGCCGGGCCGTGCCTCCTCGGCGAGCAGGAGCGCTGCGCCCCCGCAGGAGTGCCCGATGCCCACTGCGCCCTCGAGACCGAAAGCGTCGACAGCGGTCAGGACGTCAGTCCCAAAACCGACCCAGTCGAAGTCCAGGTCTGGTGCCACCTCGGACCTGCCGTGCCCGCGGAGGTCGAGCGCCAGGCAGTGGAAAGCTAGCCCAAGTCTGCGAGCAAGCGGGCTGAGGACCCGGCCGTGGAAGCCTGTCGCGTGGACGAGGAGTGCGGGTTGGCCTTCGCCCCCGAGATCGTGCAGGGCGAGAACAACGCCGTCGGGCGTCGTGGCTCGAGTCGGCGGCACTATGCGAACATTCTAGGGCTGGCCTCGAGATGCCGATGGCACCCAGGGCCGTCTTCGATGGAAAGATTACGTCGTGCAACATCTCCTCTCGTCCTGGGGCTACGTCGCTCTCCTGCTGTTGACCTTCGCCGAAGCGGCGTGTGTTCCCATCCCATCCGAGGTCACGCTCGGCTATGCCGGTTATCTGGCCTCGACCGGCAGGTTCGACATCGCGGTCGTGATCGTCCTCGCCGTCTTGGGAGAGTTCCTCGGCTCGTTCGTGGGCTGGTCGATCGGTCGCTTCGGAGGTCGACCCCTGGTCGAGAAGCTCGGTCGTTACGTTCTGCTCACCAAATCCGACCTCGACAAGACCGAGCGTTGGTTTCGCAGGCGAGGTGAACCGGCCGTGTTCTTCGGTCGGATCCTGCCAGTGGTCCGCACCTTCATCTCTATTCCCGCCGGGATCGCGGAGATGAGTCTCGTGCGTTTCGGGGCCGCAACGTTCGCCGGAAGTGCCATCTGGTGCACGGCGATCGCCCTTGTCGGCTACGAACTCGGCTCGGAGTGGAACAAGATCACCAAGGGCTTCAGCGCTGCGGGCTACGTGCTCGTTGCCGTCGCAGTCGTCGTCATCGCCGTTTTTGTCCTCCACCGCTATGCGGCCGTGCGCCGCGAGCGGGACGCTGCCGGCCAGTAGTCCCGTGCCGGCCGCGCCTTCCTCTGAACGCGCCGCGGTCATCCCCTCGGGCAGCGGGCAGTCGAGGCTTGAGCCGAATTGGCGCTGAGCTCGAGACACGACTCATCGACCGCAACGAAGTCTCTCGCCGGGATCTGTTTCATCATGTCTATGAGGGTGATCGGCCACTGCGGGAAGGCACTTCCCTGGAAGTACCAGTTGCTGCCGTTGTCGGCGAGCATCAGGCCGTAGTGCTGCATCGCTGTGATGATCACGCCCAGTTGAGCGCAGTACGGCGTCCCCGCCTTGCAGATCTCAGAAGCACTGAAGCTTGCACTCAAGCGAAACCGTGCTCCCATAGGGGGATAATCGCCACCGCAGGATCCGGCCTCGTGACGCGCCGGCCAGACAAAGGACTCGTCTGTGCACTCGGCCGTGAAGCGGATCGCGTGGCCGACCTTGCCTGAGAGCACTTCCTGGTACAAGAGGAGGCCCGGCAGGATCGGCAGGCCTGCCGCGTCGGCCGATGTCCAGGTTGCCGGCCGGAGGGCGTTCGAGTTCAGGCTCCAGATGGCGCCTGAGCCTGCAGTCGAGGCGGTCGCCGAAACGTAGTGCGCGTCGTACAGCTCGTACAGGACGCATGTCGCAGGATCGACCATGAGGGCGTGGCGGTCTCCCGAGGCGTTCAGGCCGCCTTCGATGGGAGTCTTCGGGCCGAACGGGTAGGGTCCCCGGTCGCTCTCGTCCGCGTAGTCGAAACGCAAGTGGATGAAGGCCTGAGTCTTTGGGTTGATGACCGTCCAGGGGATCCCGTACGGATAGCCGCCCTCATCTGGGCCGAAGTCCGGATGGAGGTTTGTGGTCGAGGCGCCCATGTGCGCCGTCCAGGTGGCGCTGTGCTTGTTGACGGGAAGTTTGGAGATGTCGGTGTTCCAGACGTTGTCTGCAGGGAACATCTGGCACTTCGGTGCACCCGGCACCGGGGGGCCCTTTGGTGCTGTCGTCCGCGGGATCGCCGACACGCGGGGCGCCCCAGCTGCGACAGGAGCGCCCGCGAGGAGCAGGAGGAGGCAGGCGAGGCTGGCAACGTGTCCGAGATGGAGGTGCGGGCGCGACCGACGAGTCCTGTTCATCTTCGGAGTATCGACGCCCCCAGTTGGTCCTTGAGCGCTTCTTGCGACGCCGGCCGCGGAGCCCTACCGTCGGCCGCAGGAGGCAGCGCCTTATGGACGAATTCGCGAAACTGACTGAGCTGACGACCGATCCCCTCGCCGAGCTGCTGAAGGAGGCCGTCGAGCTGGCCCGCCGGGCCGGTGAGCTCACGCTCGGCTACTTCAGATCGAACGCGCTCACCATTGAGCTCAAGAGTGACGGCTCGCCTGTGACCCAAGCGGACCGGCAAGCTGAGCGCCTCATCCGCGACGAGCTCGCGTTTCATCACCCCGGCGACGGGATCCTCGGGGAGGAAGAGGACGAGAAGCCCAGCGAGACCGGCAGGCGATGGATCGTCGACCCGATCGACGGGACACTTGCCTTCACCCACGGAGTAGGTCTGTTCTCGAACCTGCTCGCGCTGGAGGACGAGTACGGAAGCGCCGTCGGTGTGATCAACGTGCCCGCTCTCGGCGAGACGATCTATGCGGCAAGAGGGCTCGGCTGTTATTGCAACGGTGTGCCTGCAAAGGTGAGCGAGCGCGGGGAGCTGGCCGGGAGCTACCTCACCACGAGCAGCTTCGGCGAATGGGACGAGACGGCGCTGCTCGGCGTGAGACGAGCCGGCATCGAGCTGCGCACCTGGGGCGATGGCTACGGCTACGCGCTTGTCGCGACCGGGAGGATGGACGCGATGGCCGATTCCTGGGCCAAGCCCTACGACATCGCTCCGATGCCCGTGATCATCTCGGAGGCAGGCGGGTGCTTCACCGACTGGCAAGGTGCGCCGGGGTTCGACGGCGGATCGGGCCTCGCGACCAACGGGCGCATCCACTCGGCTCTGTTGAGGCTGTTGGGGCCTCAGCCGGGCGATGAGTGAAGCGCTCGTCAGGCGGCGGGACCTCGAGGCAGCGCTGTGAGGCCTCCTGTCGGATCACTGGTTGTCCGTGACATCGGGCTGCTCGTGACGAATCGCCCCGAGCTCGGTCAGGGACAGCTCGGGGTGATGCGCGACGTCGACGTTGTCATTGAGAACGGCACTGTGGCTTGGATAGGAAGCACCGGGACCTCGCAGGCCACCGACGAGGTGCTGGAGGCCGCTGGGCGGTGCGTGGTTCCCGGATTCGTGGACTCCCACACCCACCTCGTCTTCGCCGGCGACCGGGTCGAGGAGTTCACGGCGAGAATGGCAGGTAGGCGATACGACGCGGGAGGGATATTTGCCACTGTCGCCGCCACGCGGTCGGCCTCGTTGATCGAGCTCACAGACGTGGCGACCAGGCTCAAGCGCGAGGCCGAGGCCCAGGGCACGACAACACTCGAGACCAAGTCGGGTTATGGCCTGACGGTTTCTGATGAGTCGCGATGTCTAGAGGTTGCCGAGGCGATCTCTGAAGAGGTCACCTTTCTCGGCGCGCACGTGGTGGCGCCGGAATTCCGGGGCAAGGAGCAGGAATACGTCGCGCTCGTGACCGGACCGATGCTTGACGCCTGTGCGCCGAAGGCCCGGTGGTGCGACGTCTTTTGTGAGCGCGGCGCCTTCGGTCTTGATGCGGCTCGGGAGATCCTGCACGCGGGGCTCGCCCACGGCCTCGGCCTTCGAGTGCACGCGAACCAGTTGTCTCGCGGTCCCGGCGTCCAGCTCGCTGTCGAGATGGGCGCTGCCTCGGCGGACCACTGCACTCATCTCGACGCGGCGGACGTCGATGCCCTGGCCGGCTCAGACACGGTTGCGACCCTTCTCCCTGGGGCCGAGTTCTGCACGCGTTCGCCGTACCCGGACGCACGGCGCCTGCTCGAGGCCGGTATCTCGGTCGCGCTCGCGACCGATTGCAATCCCGGGACCAGCTACACGACGAGCATGCCGTTCGTGATCGCCCTGGCCGTCAGGGAGATGAACATGACGCCGGACGAGGCGTTGTTCGCCGCCACCGCGGGAGGTGCACGCGCTCTTCGACGTGACGACATCGGCGCGCTCGCTCCAGGGTTTCGCGGCGACCTGGTCGTGCTGGACGCGCCGACTGCCGCCCATCTCGCCTACAGGCCCGGGGTCGACCTCGTCGCGGCCGTCGTCCGCGCAGGCCGACTTCTGGGTCAGCAGAACTCCAGGTAGGCGCCAGCCAGGACCAGGTCGAGGAGAGTATCGACGTCCTGCCAGAGAGGTTGTGGTCCAGGCGGCTTAAGCTGCGCAGACAGTGATCGATTCGAACGAGGCGCGCGCGCCCGCGCCACCAGCGACCACCACCGCGTCCGTGCGAAAGCCGGCCTGGCGACGTCAGGTCATCGAGTGGGCGGCGGTCGTCGTGATCGCCGTGCTCGTCGCCGGAGGGCTACGGGCATTCGTGGTTCAGTCGTTCTACGTGCCAACCGGCTCGATGTTGCCGACCCTGCAGATTGGTGACCGGATAATCGTCTTGAAGATCGGCTACACGATTCGTCGGGGCGACATCATCGTGTTTCGTCGTCCACCCGCCGACACAGACACCGCGGACGCCGACCTCGTGAAGCGGGTCATCGGGCTGCCCGGAGAGACCATCTCCTCAGTCCGGGGCACGGTGCTCATCAACGGGAAGCCCCTCAAGGAGCCATGGCTGCCGATCCTCACCGGGTCGTGCATCGAGGCCGCCGAGAACATCGCGACGACGAGGATCGCGCCCCACCACTATTTCATGATGGGTGACTGCCGGGGCAACTCGCTTGACAGCCGATCCTGGGGAACCTTGTCCTCCTCCTACATCGTCGGCAAGGTCGAAGTCATCATTTGGCGTTTCGGCCACCCCTACTTCCACTGGTTCTGAGCTGACCTCCGGGGGCGAGCCATCCCGAGATCTGGCGGTCCAAAGCCTCGGGGACGAAGCCCTTTCGTTTAGAACGCCACAGTCGTAGCGTGTTGTCGGGTCCTCGGGTGTAAGCCCTATGTTCAAGAGCCGGACACGAGGGTGAAAGCCGGCCACGCTGGCTGGTCTCAAGACCGCAGATGTCGTTCCCTCCCCGGGACGCTCCCGAGGGCCCACTTCCAAGGTGACACCCACCGAGAGGTTCACCGCGTAAGAGTTGAGGTGTGCCGGCCATCTCCGACCTGCCGTGGCCAACGGCCCGGCGGGACCGACCCGGGCTGTCCCCTCCAAAGAGCTCGCCGGCTCGGCGAAGTGATCGTCGTGCCACGGCCGCAAGACGCCGGGCTCGCAGAGCCACGGTCCGAAACAGGCGCCTCGCGCTCGCCGTAGCCGTAATCGTCTCGATCGTCGTGCCGGCAGTTCTGTTCGGTGGCAGCTCGGGGCCGAAGCTGTCGCCGCAACGCGCCCGGATCGTTGCACTCGCCGAGAGCCAGCTCGGCTACAAGACCGATCCTCCCGATACCTACTGCAACCGCTTCAGCGCCTACTGGCATGCCGGGAGCCTCGACTGTCCCAACTCGAACCGAGACGAGCAGTGGTGTGCTGACTTTGCCGCGTGGGTCTGGCACAGGGCCGGCGTCCGGTTCGTCTACAGCCTCGGCCCGGACGACCTGAACGCGGCGTCGGTGAGCTTTTACCTATGGGCAGTCGCGCACCACACCTGGCACCCGGTCGGCTCCGGCTACGTGCCACAACCTGGGGACGTCGCCGTTTACGGGCTCGATCTACAGGCAATGCTGGCTCAGCACGTGGCAGTCGTCACCGGTTACTCACCTGGGGCGAGGGGTCCAGATGTCGTGAACGGCGATGGCGAACGGACCGGGTTCAGCGTCGTCGAGGATGGCACCGACCAGTACAATTCGGATATCACCGGCAACGGCGGCCAGCTCGCCGGCTACGTCTCGCCCCCCTCGGTACCCGCCTCGCACTCGAGCGGGAAATGAGGCGCCTGGGCCAAGTGACCAAGGACGGGCCCAGACATTCTGAAATCCGTCAGAGAATCCGCCCGCCCGTCTCGGAGGTGTCCTGGCCGGCGAGAGCGCGCACCGAAGCCTGGAAACGGTCCGAGGACAGCAGATCCCATGATGGTCCCAGCAACGGGTCCTCGAGCGAGGCCGTGTTCAGCACGAGATCGAACGGTTCGCTCTTCAACGGGCCGAGGTCGAGCCCGAACGCTGGAGCGGCAGCGAGGATTCCGAGGCCGCAGTCGAAGCGCCCCGAGGCAACCGAGGCGGCGACGGCCAGGTGCGTCGGTTCCTGCCGTTCGTAGCCGAAGATCGACGTGGCTGCGACGCCTGAGCGCTCGGTCGAAAAGAGCGCGTGTGACCGATCCCGCGCGGCGGTCCACGTACCGGGCTCCGTACGCCAGGTCCGCGATGGCGTGCACGCCGAGCGGATTGCCGGGCGCGACGAGGAGGCCCTGCTCTCGGACGACGAGCCGCACGACGGCGATGTCGCGTCCGGGAAGCACCTGATCACGGTAAGAAAGGCTGAACTCGCCGGTCTCGGGGTCGACCAACTTCGTCCCGGCGATGTGAGAGCCCGTCCCGCAGCACCGCAAGACCGCCCAGCGGGCCTGCCCGTGTGAGCGGAAGTGTCGGCGCGGATTGGAACTGTGCGGGCCAGAGGTAGCCAGGTCGAGCGCGATATCGTCCGAGCCGACCACCACGGCGGTGTTCTCGAGCTCGCGGACCTTCCTCAGAACTGGACCTCCACTTGCGCATCTGCTTCGTGGTCTTCTGTTCCCGCAGGTATCAGCAGTCGCGCGGCACGAGCGAGGGCAGAGGGTCCCCGGCGTCGATCACCTCGAAAAACTTCGGAGCAGGCAGAACAGGTGAGGCATCGCCGGCACCGGTCGTGGCCGACAGAGGCGTCGAAAGGCGGCGACGACCGGAGCGCCCACACGGTTTGTGCCGTGACTCTGCCCACTGCTCGAGACAGAGGAAGAACCAATGTCGCGGCACGGTCCGGGCACGAGCTGTCCGCGCACGCGCAATACCAGAGCTCCAGCGCCTCTGCGACTGTGGTCATCAGCCTCCCGCCTCGGTTGCGAAGACCACCACGTCCCCTTCGACGAGGGGTTCCTCAGGATCCTGACGCACCGGTTCTCCGTTCAGGGCCGCAACGATGTTGGAGCCGAGCACCACGTCGAACGCCTCGGCGGCGGCTCCGAGCGTCGCTGCCCGGATCGTGACCCGCGCAGCACCGCCGGCGTCGGCCGGGGTGCCCGATTGAGCCGGGAGTCTCGAACCGGGCCCTCCGCTGAGCCACTGAACCTGAATCGCGGGAGGGAGGCGGTCCCTGGCCGCTTGGTAGTCGTACTGGTCGTTCAGGTTCGTGACCGACTCGAGCCCCGGATCGAGGCGTGCCAGGTCGGCGTCGGCGAGGAGATCTGATTCGTCGAGCTGCCTCCAGCGGCAGTCGTCGAACAGGGCCGACACCCGAAGCTGGTCGGAAGTCACCAGACGCTTCACCAGCGGTGCCAAACCGACCCGATAAGCGGCCGCGAGTGGATGGCGAAGTCCCCGCACGAATGGAACGCAAGCGTCGAGCTCGGAGCCGAGCTCACCAAGAACTCGACGGACGAAGGACGGATGCAGAAAAGGAACGTCGGTGGACGACACGTACGCGATCTCGCCGCGGCCGGCGAGCGCCTCCAGCGCTGCGCTGAGACCACCTAGCGGACCGCGACCCTCCTCGAGGTCCTCGAGGATCTCGAAGTCGGCGGGAAGCAAGGGAAGCGATTGGCCCGGTGAACGCACCAGCACGACCGGACCGCCGACACCTCGTGCCACGATCCCCGCGACGCGCCTCACGAGCGTTGAGCCGTGCCATTCCAGGGCCGGCTTGGAAGAGCCCATCCGCGACGAACGCCCTCCGACCAGGACGATCCCAACGTTGCGATTCAAGAGCGGCAGTGTCCCTCAGGTGCGGGTCGAGGCCGTGTCCCGCTGGTGAGGTTCAATCCGTGCCGTGCTGATCTCCCGGCTCCGCGAGCTCGTCCGCGAGACGCTGAGCCGTGGCGAAAGCCTCGGCTATCGGCGCACCTGAGCGCGCTGCGAGGTAGCAGGTGACCGGAGCCGCCTTACGCTCCGATGCGTGAGCGGCAACTCCGGCGAGCGCGAGGAGCATCTCTATGTCCTCGTCTGTGATCGGTGTCAGGCCCAACTCCGCTGCGTAGCGGTCGAGCCAACCACGGGTGTCGAATGCCATGACCGCCGAGCG
>Ga0302196_10006518_pt1 | contig 10284 bp, 5 predicted proteins | sample II_Bog_N1_3_FD_198794 | JGI IMG/M metagenome (GOLD analysis project Ga0302196, IMG submission 198794) | Peat permafrost microbial communities from Stordalen Mire near Abisko, Sweden - II_Bog_N1_3 | ecosystem: Environmental > Terrestrial > Soil > Wetlands > Peat | place: Sweden: Abisko, Stordalen...
TGGGGAACGGCGGGTGGGGCCTGGGCTATGCCGCCTCCAAGGCGGCCCTGCACCGGATCGCCCCCCTGGTGGCCGTGGAGCACGGGAGCCAGGGCATCCGGGCGTTCAACGTGGACCCCGGGTATGTAGAGACCGAGCGCCAGGTGGTCAACGCCGCCGCGCTCGGACTGGTAGGCCACTACACCGGGGCACCACCCTCGGTGCCGGGCGCCGCCATTGCCTGGCTGGCCGTGCACACCGAGGACGTGGAGAACGGGCAGACGGTGCGGGCCCAGAAGCTCGCACTCACCCATCAGCTCCACCCGGACTGGCGACCGAGCCGCTGAGGCCGCGGGCGGGACGCACCGCCGTAGGGAGTCACACACGGAGCCGGACCCGGAGGGGCCGACCCCTGTGGATCAGGGCGGCGGACCGATCGCCACCGGATCGGCGAGGACCCCGCCCCGGTAACGGACGGTCCGGTCCCGGAGCGACGGGACCCGGGGACCACCGAGCACCGTGCCGGTCAGGTTGAGCGGATCGGCTCCGGCTACCGTGACCTCATCCCCCCGACCGGGGTCACCACGCACATCGGCCAGCAGCGACGCCGCCTCGGGCGATGCGTACTGCTCGCCGGAGATCCCGGCCACGAACCGCCCGCCCAGGGCCTGGCCCCGGGCCTCCAGACGCCGGAGGGCGCGCACGACGTCCCGCCAGGGGATCCGGTAAGACTCCCGGGCCCACAGCTCCCAGGCCACCACGCCCCATCGGGCCAGGAGCTGCCAGGCCACCGCCTCGGCCACCTCCTCGGAGGCCGGGCCACTGTGGGGACCCGTGCCCGCCGTGTCGGGCTCCGGAAGCAGTGACCAGCGTCCTTCACCCACACCACTGCCGACCCGGGCCCGCTGACGACCGAGGGCCGCCCGCCGGGCCGAGCCCGGCCGGTAGGCCGACCGACGCCGCCGGGTGGACAGGAGGGAGCGGACCGCCGAGAAGGCGTCAGCGGTCACCATGCCCCGGGCCACGAGGTCCCAGAGCCCCTCGTCGATCTCGGCGTCGAGGCGGCCCGAGGCCGAGGACAGCTCGGAGCGGAACCTGGCCCCGCCGGTGCGCAGTGCCGACAGCACGTCGGCCGACGCCCCGGCGGCCGGCTCGACCACCTGCCGGTCGGCACGAACGGCCGACAGCATCCAGGTGAGGTCGGGGCGGGTGACGATGGCCAGAGGCGTCGCCGATGACGGGGTGGCCGATCCCCGGTGGCCTCCGTGGGTGGCCTCGGCGCCGTGGGTGGGGCCGTCGGGGAGGGTTCCCTCGGAGCCGGTGGGCTCGGGTCGGGGTGACAGCCGGGCCCAGGCCACCTCGCCGGCCAGGCAGAGCTCGTCGAGCCACCGGGGGTCATAGCCGGCCACCCGGGCGGGGAGCACCGTCCGCTCCCATTCGCCCGCCGCCACCTCGAGGCCCTGGAGCTGCTCGATGACCGACAGCAGGCCGGACCTACCCTCGGCGCGGCTACCGGCGGCCACGTGCTGCCAGCAGGCCAGGAAGCGCATGAAGTCGGCCATGCTGGCCGGCTCGACGTGTCGCCGGCGGCGGCTGCGGCTGGCGGCGTGCAGCCGCGCCAGCAGATGTCGGGCGCACCAGCGGCCGTCGGGCAGGAGGATGGCTGATCCGGCCGCCTCCAGGCGGGCCAGGCCCGTCCGGGCCCGGGCCACGGTCAGCGGAGCCCCGAGGACCGATCCCGTGGGCAGCGGACCTTCGGCCACCAGCTCGTCCACGCTGACGGGCCCGGCCACGTCGAGATGTCCGCCCACGCACTCGGCCAGCGATTCGTCGTCGCCGGCCAGTGGATCGGTCAGGGACCGGTGGATGCCCTCGGCCACGGCCCGACGCTCGGTGGCCGCCCACGACCCGCCGATGCACCCGGCCCGGCCTTCGGCCTCCAGCTCGTCGAACCAGTGCTGCCAGGCCGGCACCGGACGGCACAGGACGAGGGAGAGGAGCAGATCGTGGAGCTCGTCGCGGTCACGGGGACGGGGTCGTACCTGATCCAACACCTCGGCCGCAGCCCCAGGGTCCAGTGGCCCGAGTTCGGAGGCCGCCACCGGTAGTCCCGGGGGAAGGCCGTCGGGCCCCAGGGCCCCGAGCCCCCGGGGGACGGGGACGGCCCGTGTCCTCCGCTCCTCCAGGGGTGCCCCGTCGAGGAACGTGAAGGGTCGCCCGGTCAGGATGCCGTGGGCCAACGGGGACGCCTCCACGGACTCCACCAGGTGGACGTCGACACGACCGGACTCCACCTCCCCGAGCAGAGCCACCAGGCCGTCGGCGTCGAGGGGCTCGGTCAGGCAGTCCGTCACCGTCTGGCGCACCAGTACATGGTCGGGCACGGGCACGGGGCCGGGGCCGGCGTTCTCCTGGCAGGCGGCCAGAGCCGGCCAACTGGCGGCCAGGAGGTCCTCGGCCTCCATGCGCTGGAGGTGGATGGGACGACGCTGCCCACCACGGGAACGGGGGACGACGAGGGCCCGGTTGAGATTCCACCGCCAGCGGGCCGCCAGCATCGGGTGGGGCAGGACGGCCTGGGTCAGCACCTCGGTGACCGTGGTGCTCTGGAGCATGCTCGCCACGCTTGACAGGGGGAAGCTGTGCTGGGGCCCGAGCGAGAGCACGACCGTGTCGTCGTCGGCCGCCGCCTGCAGCTCGAAGTCGAAGGACACGCAGAAGCGCTTCCGCAGGGCCAGCCCGAGGGCCCGGTTGATACGGCCGCCGTAGGGGGAGTGGATGATGAGCTGGGTCCCCTCGCTGTCGTCGAAGACCCGTTCGACGACCAGCCGGTCATGGGTGGGCAGGGCACCGAGCGAGGCCAGCCCGGCGCCCAGGTAGGCCACCACCTGGTCGGCCACGTCGGCCGACACCCCGGCCCGCTGGCGCACCAGGGCCCTGGCGCCCTCTCCGTCGGCGCGGGCCAGCAGGGGCTCCAGGCCGGCCCGCAACGCGCCGACCTCCTCGGACAGCTCAGCCGAACGGGCCGGCGCCTCGCCCAGCCAGAACGGGATGGTCGGGGGCAGGTCGGCGGCATCGACGACCCGGACCGTCCCCGTCTCGACCTTCACCACCCGCCAGGAGTGCGTGCCCAGAAGGAAGATGTCGCCGGCCGTGGCCTCGACGGCGAAGTCCTCGTGCACCGAGCCCACGGTGACGCCGTCCGGGTCCAGCACCACCCGGTAGTCCCCGGTCTCCGGGATGGCCCCGCCACTGGTCAGCGCGGCCAGGCGTGCCCCCCGGCGGGCCCGCAGTCGACCGTTCACCGCATCGTGGTGGAGGTGCGCCCCCCGTCTCCCTCGTCCGGTCTGGATTCCCCACGACACCAGCTCGACGACCTCGTCGAAGGTCTCCCGCGTCAGGTCGGCGTAGGGACCGGCCCGGCACACCAGCCCGAACAGGGCGTCGACGTCCCACTCGTCGGTGGCGGCCACCTCGGCCACCAGCTGCTGGGCCAGGACGTCCACTGGGGCCACCGGTGGGTGCAGGAGGTCGAGGCGGCCGGCCTTCACCGCGGCCAGGAGCGCGGTGCACTCGACAAGTTCGTCCCGGGTCAGGGGATAGAGGCGCCCGGCCGGCGTCCCGTCGAGCTGGTGGTTGGCCCGGCCGATCCGTTGCAGGAACGTGCCGATGGCCCGGGGGGAGCCGATCTGGCACACCAGCTCCACCGGCCCGACGTCGATGCCCAGCTCCAGCGAGGCCGTGGCCACGAGGGCGCGGAGGTCGCCGGCCCTGAGGCGCTGCTCGACGATGCGCCGACGGGCGGCGGAGAGGCTCCCGTGGTGGGCCGCCACCTGCAGGGCGGCGTCGACGGGGTCGGCCGGCCCGCTCACGGAGTCACCTCCTTCGCCGATCGTCCGCTCCCCGTCGTCCCCGAGGCGCTGGGCCAGCTGATGGGCCACCCGCTCGGCCATCTTGCGGGTGTTGACGAAGATGAGGGTGGTGCGGTGCTCGAGGACGTGCCCGGCGATCTGGTCCAGGACGTCGGAGAGCTGGCCGCCGCTGGTGACGGCCTCGAGCTCACTGGCGGGCAGCTCGATGGCCACGTCCAGGTCCCGCTGGTGCCCACAGTCCACGATGGCGGTCGGGGACCGGGACGGATCCACCCCGGAGAGCAGCCTCGCCACCACCTCGAGGGGCCGCTGGGTGGCCGAGAGCCCGATCCGCTGCACGCGTCCGCCCGACGACGAGACCAGATGGTCGAGCCGCTCGAGTGTCAGGGCCAGATGGGCGCCCCGCTTGTCCCGGGCCAGGGTGTGCACCTCGTCGATGATGACGGTGTGGACGCCCCCCAGCACGGCCCGAGACGACGGCGCGGTGAGCAGCAGGTAGAACGACTCCGGCGTGGTGACCAGCAGGTCGGGGGGCGTCCGGCGCATGGCCGCCCGCTCCGAGGCCGGGGTGTCGCCGGTCCGCACGGCCACGGAGAGCTCGGGGGCGGCAAAGCCCCGGCGGGCTGCCTCCTCGGCGATGCCGGCCAGGGGCATCTGGAGATTCTCGTGGACGTCGGTGGCCAGGGCCCGGAGGGGCGAGACGTAGACCACGCCCGGGCCGGTACGGGCGTCCGGGGGCGAAAGGGTCGACGATGCGGCCCGGTAGGCGGCGTCGATGGCCACCAGGAACCCGGTCAGGGTCTTGCCGGTACCGGTGGGCGAGGCCACCAGGACATTCCCTCCGTCGGCGATCAGCGGCCAGGCCGCACGCTGGGGAGCGGTGGGCCCGTCGGGGAACCGGCGGAGGAACCATCCGGCCACGGCGGGATGGAAGGTGCGGAGGATGGAGTCGGGGGGAAGGTTGGCCAGGTCGACCGGCCCACCCTCCGGATCCGGGGTCACCGCGGCGTCCGTGGACGCGACGAAGTCCAGGGGCAGGGGCTGCGGATGGGCCCGGTCGATCGGCAGGGTGGTGGCCACGTGTCCAGTCCAGCCTAGGGGTGTGACACGAGGGGTGCACCCACAGCCGAGGAACAGCGTGGCCGACGTTGGGGTCCTCGGCCGGACCCCGGATCAGCCGTCAGCCGCTGGCTGACAGGGGCTCGGACTCGGACTCCGGATCCGGCACCGAGGCGAGCACGGCGCGCTGGGGCTCGCCGGGGGACAGGTGGCCGGACTCCATCAGCCGCACCCGGCTGCTCACCACGTGGCAGTGCTCGATGAGCCGCTCACCATCCATCTCGCTGGCGGGCGTCAGGGTCCCCCCCATCCGCCATCCGAGGTCGGGGGCGGGTCGGCACGACCGCACCGTGAAGGTGAGCTCGACCCCGTGCGGGTCGCCATGCACATCGGTGAGGTCGAGGTGCAGCGCCAGGTCCGATCCCACCTCGACCGGTCCGGGGGCGATGATCCCCGCTCCCCCCGGGGTGAGGTCGACCACCCGGACCAGCGTGCCGTTCACCACGCCAGCGATCTCCACCGGCACCCGATAGTGGTGGCGGAACTGATGTCGGCGGCTCACCTTCCACAGTGCAGCGGCGATGAGGGTCAGCTCCCACAGGGCGAAGACCAGCCCGGCCACGACGGCCAAGCCCCGGAGTGGCGGCAGGGTGACGACGCCGGCCAGCGAGAGCACACGGGCGACGACGGCACCGACCAGGACCAGAGCGGTGGCCACCACCAGTCGGAGCTGGCGGACCGCCGACCAGCCACCGTCGTCGATGCCGTCCTTCGGTGTCACCCTGAACGAGGCCCGGAACGGATGCACCAGGGCCAGGACGGCCCGGATGAAGATCTCACTGGTCAGATGGGTCGAGTACGCCCCGTCCCACAGGCTGGCCTGGCCCCGGCACAGCACTGCGGACGCCACCAGGTTGAGGACCATCCAGGGGAGCCAGAAGACCCCGAACTGCCACGCCGTGGCGTGCAGCGGGAGACGGCCCGTCACCAGCATGGCCACCAGGACCGCCAGCATGGCCAGGCGTTGGATGGGGACGAAGTAGGCCAGCAGGGACGACAGGTAGCTGGCCCGTTGCTTCACGGTGAGGCCCGGTGCGATGACGGGGTTCTCCCGGGTGCGGAGCACAGCCAGGTTCCCTCGGGCCCACCGGTCCCGTTGCAACAGGAACGACGCCAGGTCGTGAGGGGCGAGCCCCTGGACCAGCGTCTCGTCGTGATACCGGGTGTGCCACCCCTGTCCGTGCAGGCGGATGGTGGTGTGGAAGTCCTCGGCCACCGTCTCGGTGGCGATCCCCCCGATGCCCTCCAGGGCGTGGCGGAGGATGACCGCCGCCGATCCGCACCAGAAGGCCCCGTCATGTCGGTCCTTGCCCGGCATGAGGACCTCGAAGAACATGCTCTGGTCGTGCCGGCCCGTCTCGAAGTGCTGGAACGAGTCGTGGTTGCCGAAGTCGTGCGGGGTCTGCACCAACGCCACCGACGGGTCGTCGAAGTAGCCCACCGTGGCGTCCAGGATGTCCGGTTGGGGGACGTGGTCGGCATCGAGGATGAGGATCAGCTCCCCGTCGGTGTACGACAGGGCGTTGTTGATGTTGCCCGCCTTGGCGTGCTCATTGGTCGGACGGCTCAGGTACCGGGCCCCGAAGCGCTCGGCCAGCTGGCGGACCTCGTCCCGGCGCCCGTCGTCCAGGACCCAGGTGGTGTGGGGATAGCCGATCCGGTCGCATCCGACCAGGGTGGCCCCGAGGACGTCCAGACCCTCGTCATACGTGCACACGTACACGTCGACGGTCGGGCGCCATCCGATGGACGGGCGCCGGGCCACCGGGATGCGCCAGGCCAGGAAGGCGAAGGACGCCAGCATGACGAGGCCGAAGCACTCCGACACGTAGAGCGTCCAGAACATCACCGGCTGGCTGCCCCGCCCCGTGTCCCACGCCCGCCACACCAGGTACACCACACCCCAGACGAGGGCCACCCCAGCCACGGCGCGCAGGAGCCGGTCGCGTCCCTTGAAGCTCGGTCGGGCCGCGGGGGCAGGGGCCAGCATCATCTGAGGTATCGACCAGGCTGGGCCCAGCCTTGAATGGTGGGCGCAGGGGAGCACCCCGCCGGGGGGGCGCCGGTCGGTGATCCGGGCCGAAGCTCACCGACCGCTGGGCCACGCCGGGTTGGCCATCGACCCCCATCGGTCGGTACCGCTCAGCGGCAGTCGGGTTCAGTCGCCTTCGGTGACGTAGCGCCGGGCGGGGGTCCCCGGAGGGTGGGTGACACCGGCCTCGGCATCCGGATTGTCCACGCAGACCTCGCCCTCGAGGCCGTCGGGATCGCGGAAGAAGATGCTCAGTACCGGCCCGAAGTCGGTGACGAAGGCGTCGCAAGCGCCCCGGGCCATGAGGCGCTCCCGGATGGTCTCGAAGGCGGGGAGCGATGCCGCCTGCAGGGCGAAGTGATCGAGCCGACCTCGGCCGAACATCGGCACCTGCCGGTCCGCCTCGGTGTTGCCGACGATCTGGAAGACGTTGAGCTCGGCGTAGGGCCCGATCTTGATGATGGACAGGCGGACGGCTTCTTCGCCGTCGATCTCGGGCGCGTCCCGCACCACCTCGGCCTCGAACACCTCCTCGTAGAAGGCGTGCAGGCGGGAGGCGTCGTTGGTCAGTGTCGCCACGTGGTTGAGGCCGACGGTCAGCATGCTGGTGGGACCGGGGTCATCCGATGACGTTGACGATGTCCACGATGAGCAGGATCAGCACCATGGTGCCCACCACGGCGTAGAGGGCCGTGAAGGCCCAGCGCTGACGGTGATCGGCCAACCAGAACCGTCGGATCCCGAGAACATCGAAGGTCAGGGCCAGGATGCCGATGGGGATACCGATGGCCGGGCCGACACCCCGGGCCAGTCCGATGGCCGGGAGCACGAACGGCAGGACGATGTAACTGAGCAGGCACCGGAGGGCGGAGAGGAAGATCGAGGCGCTGAAGATCCGGTGGGTCTCGGACTCGTCGATGGGGGCCCGGTCCTCGGGGACCCGCAGGAGGCGGCGCATGGTCTGGTCGGCCCTGGGTCGCTCGGGGACCACGACGGTTCCGCCCTCGGCCATGACCACCTGATCCATGGGCCCATGCTACGTGGTCGGGGTGGACCGGTCACACCGCCGTCCGCCGCCGTCGGACCCACGTCCCGGAGCACCCTCGCCGAGAGGGACCGGAACCGGGTCCTCTGATGTCCCGTGCGAGGTCACAGCCGGTATCGTGCGGCATGGGATCGATCCGGTGACCTCGAACTCGCAGAGGCGCGTGCGCGCCGCCGCGGCCCGGACCGACGCCACCTCCGTTCCCACGGAGCAGGGATCCATGTGGCAGGTCCGCCGACCGGACGGCAACATCGCCACGGGGTGGTATCTCCTGCCCCTCCGTCTCTTCCTCGGGGCGACCTTCTTCTTCGCCGGATGCCAGAAGCTGGCCAACCCGGACTTCCTCCGCTCCTCGAGCCCCATCTCCATCCACGCCCAACTGGTGGGGGCCGAGCGATCGAGCCCGATCCACGGCCTGATCTCCCACCTGGTGTCCGTCGCCCCCGCACTGGGACTGCTCATCGCGCTGGGCGAGGTGGCCATCGGCCTCGGGGTGATCGCCGGCCTGTGGATGCGTGTGGCGGCGGTGGCCGGCATGCTGCTCTCGTTCGGGCTGTTCCTCACCATCAGCTTCCACTCGGCGCCGTACTACACCGGCTCCGACATCGTCTTCTTTTTCGCCTGGACGCCGTTGGCCCTGGCCGGCGCGGCCGGGGCCCCCGCCCTCGACACCTTCTTCGCCCGGCCATCGGCGGCCGAGACCCTGCGTCCCGGGGCCGTGCCCCGCCGGGAGGTGCTGTCCAAAGGGGCGTTGACCGGCATCGTGGCCGGCACCTTCGTGGTGGCCAGTGGCCTGGTGGCGGCTCTCGGCCGCCTGGCGGGCGGGTCGACCGCCACCTCCCAGTCCTCCAACACCCTCTCCACGGGGGGAGTGACGACGCCGACCACCACCGTCCCCGGCCCCTCGACCACGGTGGGCTCCGGGACCACCACCACGGCACCGGCGCCGTCGGGCACGGCACTGGGACCGGCGACGAGCGTGCCCGTCGGGGGGTCGGCCGCCTTCACCGACCCGGCCACCGGCGATCCGGGCCTTGTCATCCAGCAGACGGCCGATGACTTCGTGGCCTTCGACGCAGTCTGTCCGCACGCCGGCTGCACGGTGGCCTATCAGTCCTCGGCCAAGATCATCGCCTGCCCGTGCCACGGGTCCGAGTTCAACGCCCGGACCGGTGCAGTGGAACGGGGACCGGCCACCAACGGCCTGACCCCGATCCGGGTGACCAAGGCGGCCAACGGCAACCTGTACGTACCCTCATGAGCCGACACCAGAGCCGGTGCGGCCGGTCGCCCGGCCTGGGCGGCACGGACCGATCGGATAACATTGGCGTGCCGCCGTCACCTGGCGGCTCCCGCCCATGAGTGCAGCCGCTGCCGTCCCAGGCATCTCCGACCCCGACGTGGCGCAGGAGTCCGCCGTCAGCGCCGACCGCACCGACTGGGTTTCGGCCCTGCCCTTCCTCGGGGCCCACCTGGTTCCCCTGGCGGCGTTCTTCGTGGTGGTGACGTGGCAGGACTGGGTGCTCTGTGCCGTGCTCTACGTCACCCGGATGTTCTGCATCACGGCCGGCTATCACCGCTACTTCTCCCACCGGAGCTACCGCATGGGCCGGGGGACCCAGTTCCTCATGGCCCTCGGAGGCACCACGGCGCTCCAGAAGGGCCCGCTGTGGTGGGCAGGACACCACCGCCTGCACCACCGCTACACCGACCTCGACGACGACGTGCACTCGCCCCGTGACGGCTTCTGGTGGAGCCACGTGGGTTGGATCCTGTCCACCCGCTACAAGGCCACCGACACCACCACCATCAAGGACTTCGCCGCCGTTCCCGAGTTGCGCTTCCTCGACCGCCACTGGTGGATCGGCCCGACGATCCTGGCCGGGGCGTGCTTCCTCATCGGCGGCTGGGGAGGCCTGGTCGTCGGCTTCTTCCTCTCCACCGTGCTGCTGTGGCACGGCACCTTCGTGGTCAACTCCGTGGCCCACCTGGTGGGTCGGAGGCGCTACGCCACGCCGGACACGAGTCGGAACTCCATGATCATCGCCGTGATCACCGGGGGCGAGGGGTGGCACAACAACCACCACTACCTGCCGGCCTCGGCCCGGCAGGGATTCACCTGGTGGGAGTTCGACCCCACCTGGTACGCGCTCAAGGGACTGGCCGCCCTGCACCTCGTGCGCGACCTGAAGGACCCGCCGGCCCGCCTGCTGGACCAGGCCCGGGTGCGGGACGGG
>Ga0302196_10006530_pt1 | contig 10273 bp, 8 predicted proteins | sample II_Bog_N1_3_FD_198794 | JGI IMG/M metagenome (GOLD analysis project Ga0302196, IMG submission 198794) | Peat permafrost microbial communities from Stordalen Mire near Abisko, Sweden - II_Bog_N1_3 | ecosystem: Environmental > Terrestrial > Soil > Wetlands > Peat | place: Sweden: Abisko, Stordalen...
CGCCGCCACCCATGAAGCCGCCGTCGGATCCGCCTGATGAACCGCCGAACGACGTCGGGCTCCAGCCGCCCATCCCGCCTCCCAGGCCTCCGCTGAGCAGGTCGCCGACGATGATCCCGCCGATCATCGCGCCGGTGTCGCTACCTCGCTGGCTGCGCGCGTAGGCACGCTAAGCCGTCTGCACGTCGGCATTGGCCAGCGACTGCGACTGGGCGGCCAGTGTCGATGCCGCGTTGGCGTGGGCGATCGCCTCGGCGAGGTTGGTCGAATTCTTGCCCTGTGCGGCCTGCAGGTGTCGTTTGGCTTCCTCGAGCCTGGTCCGGGCTTCGGCCCCGATGCTGCCGCGACGGGTGTCGATGTACTCGGAGACGCCATGTACCCGAGACTCGGCGGTAAACACGGCCTGCGCGAATGCGCGGTTAAGACGATCGGCGTTGGCCTCTTCTTCGGCCAGGACGGCCAGCAGGCGGTCAAGGACCGTATCGGCTTGGGTCAGTTGGACGAATGCGCTCAGCGGGTCGACGGAGCCGCCGCCGTGAGCGCTATCGAGGGCTCTGGTGGCCGAATCGCGCGCCGCGGCCAGTTCCGTGGTGTGCGACGACTGCGAAGACTTCGTCTTCGGCGTCTTCTGCAGTTGCTGGTTGGCGTGTTCGACGCCCGCCTGGACTTCGGCCATGACCGACGGCAGCTCCGCAATGGCGCGTCGAATGTCGTCTGCCGCGCTGTCCACCGCGTCGAGCAACGCGCGCGCTTGTCCGAGGGCCGACTCGGCGGCACGGAATGAATCGACCAATCCGGTCTGCTGTCCGGCGGTCGCCGACTGGCCGGCCACGGCGCGTGCCGAGCCGATGTTGCGGTCGGCGAAGGCCAGCCGTTCCTTGGCCGTCGCGACATTGCCGGAAACCGAAGTCAGCGCTGCGGCGTCGAATTCGTTGTGCAGCTCGGCCAGTCGCTGTTCTGTCGGGGCAACACGGGTGGTGAGTTCGACGTATTGCTGGGTCAGCCCGTCCAGCAGGGACGGGGCGTTGATCACCAAGTTCCGTAACTGCTCGAACGCCTCGGTCTGTGAATCCAGTTCGCGGTCGGCGCTCGCCGCCGTCACGATCACTTGGGTGAGCAGTTGGCGGCGCTGCTCCGCCGGCAGGGTGGCGTCATCGTCGAGATGCTGACGCACGGTGAAGGCCTGGGACAGGGCCGCTTGAGCGTTGGTCACCGCCTTGCTGAACGGTTCGGTCCGGCCTGCACCGAACTCCTCAACCGCCAGCGTTAGCTCATTGGAACTGGTGCGCACCGCGTTGTCGACGTCCACCACCATCGCCCGGGACAGGTCGTCGAGGGCCTGCAGTGGCACGTCGGCCAAGGCATTGGCATCGGTGGGATCCACGCGACGCGCCGCGGCCAGGGCGGCGGCACGCCGTCGCCGGGCGCGGTGGCGCATGAAGATCAGCAGTACCACCAGGGCGACGACGATCCCGCCGAGCGCTGCCAGCAATAGCACTCGATTCGGCGAACCGGGCGTCGTATTCAGCCCGTCGGCCGCCGCGACGGCCGCACCGCTCCAGTCGTTTCTGCGCAGCGCGGGTTCGATCTGGTTGCGCCGCACGCCATCTACCTGGCTTGGGGTAACGCTCCTCACCGCGGATGGCACCAGGAACGCGTAGGCGCGACCGGTCGTGGCCACGGCCAGCAGTGCGTCATAGGTACCGAAGTCGCTGATGTTCCTGGTGCGCTGGGCCCAATTGGCGGGGCTCATCCCGGAGAAGTTGTCGACATAGACCACCCACAGCCGGATGTGGCGATCGGTGTAGAGCCTGTCGAGGGCTGACGTCACGGCCTCGTGGCCGGAATTTAGCAGTGCGCCGGCGTCGTCGGTGATGTAGTTCGAGAGCTGCGCAGGTGGCTGCGCGCCGGCGGCCGGCGCCAGCGGCAGCCCCCCGGCGAGGCCCACAGTGAGGATCGTCAGGATCACGCTGAGGAGGCGAGCAGTGCGCATAGGGCCAATCTAGCCCGGCTCAATCCCTGGCAGACTGTGCGTCGGTGCTCACGAATCAGCAGGACCCCTACGACGACTTCGACCGCGAACGCCGCGTACGCGAAGCGCCGAAGACTGCGGGTCTGCCGGGAACTGAGGGCGAGCACCGCACCGACTTCGCGAGGGACCGCGCGCGGGTACTGCACAGTGCCGCGTTGCGCCGGCTGGCCGACAAGACGCAGGTCGTCGGCCCCCGTGAAGGTGACACACCGCGCACTCGGCTGACGCACTCGCTGGAGGTGGCCCAGATCGGGCGGGGGATGGCGGTCGGGCTGGGTTGTGACCTCGACCTCGTCGAGCTGGCCGGCCTGGCGCACGACATCGGCCACCCGCCCTACGGGCACAACGGCGAACGCGCCCTCAACGAGCTGTCGGCCGGCTGCGGCGGCTTCGAGGGCAACGCGCAGAATTTCCGAATCCTGACCAGTCTTGAGCCCAAAGTTCTTGATGCACGGGGCTATAGCGCCGGGCTCAACTTGACGCGGGCATCGCTGGACGCGGTCACCAAATATCCTTGGCCCCGCGGCCCAGAGCATGGAGCGGGCAGCAGAAAGTTCGGGTTCTACGAAGAGGACCGTGAACCCGCGGCGTGGGTCCGCGCTGGGGCGCCGGCCGATCGGACGTGCCTGGAGGCGCAGGTGATGGATTGGGCCGACGACGTCGCGTACTCGGTGCACGACGTCGAGGACGGTGTCGTCTCCCAACGTATCGACCTGCGCGTGCTGGCCGACGACGATGAAGCGGCCGCACTGGCCGCGCTGGGGGAGAGCGAATTCACCCGGGTGAGCGCCGACGAATTCATGGCGGCCGCCCGGCGGCTGTCGGGGCTGCCCGTGGTGGCCACGGTGGGCAAATACGACGCGACGCTGGCGGCGTCGGTCGCGCTGAAACGCCTGACCAGTGAATTGGTGGGGCGGTTCGCGTCGGCCGCCATCGCGACCACCCGCGCGGCGGCCGGTCCCGGGCCGCTGGCGCGCTACCAGGCCGACTTGCAGGTACCCGACCTGGTGCGCGCCGAGGTGTCGTTGCTGAAAATCCTGGCGCTGCAATTCATCATGTCCGACCCACAGCATCTGGAAACCCAGGCCCGGCAGCGCGAACGCATCCACCGGGTGGCCCAGTGGCTGTACGCCGGGGCGCCCCGAACGCTCGACCCGGTCTTCGCCGCCTCGTTCGCCACCGCCGCCGACGACGGCGCCCGGTTACGGGTCGTCGTCGACCAGATCGCGTCCTACACCGAGGGTCGGCTGGAACGCATCTGGAGTGGGATCGACACCGCTCAGGCGAACCCCTAGCCTGCGCGGGAACCCGGGGTTACGCTCCCGTCATGATCAAGCTGATCTCCGCTGCCACCCTCGTGGTGTCTCTTCCCGTCGTAGCCGTAAGCGCCTGCAGTTCAAATCAAAATCCGAGCACTCAGCCAGGCACCACGCCAATGGTTGGGAGTGGTTCACCGTCGTCGTCGGCAGCGGCGACCAGCCCGTCGGCCGGTGGTGACGCGCTTGCCGCGCAACTGAAAGCGGCTGACGGGCGGCCGGTGGCCACGGCGACCTTCGATTTCGGCAGCGGATATGTCACCGTCACCGTCAAGACGGTTGCCGCCGGACTGCTGGCGCCCGGTTTCCACGGCCTGCACGTCCACGCGATCGGCAAGTGCGAGCCGAACTCGGTCGCTCCGACCGGCGGTGCGCCCGGTAACTTCCTGTCTGCCGGTGGTCACTACCAGGCGCCCGGACATACCGGGATGCCCGAAAGCGGCGATCTGACGTCGCTGGAGGTGCGCCAGGACGGCTCCGCTTACTTGGTGACCACCACGGATGCGTTCACCAGGGACCAGTTGCTGGCAGGCGACAAGACCGCGTTGATGCTGCACGACGCCGAACATGCCGACATGCCGGGCATGGCGATGGAGCGAATCGCATGCGGTGTCATTGGACCGGCTAGCTGAACTGGCCGTCACCGCGCGTCAGCCCGGCGTCTTAGACTGGGCCGATGGCTGGCCGGATCTCCGATCGCGATATCGCCGCCATCCGTGAGCGGGTCCGCAGCGAGGACGTCGTCGGCGACTACGTCCAGTTGCGACGTGCCGGTGCGGATTCGCTCAAGGGGTTATGCCCGTTCCACGATGAGAAGTCGCCGTCGTTTCACGTCCGCCCCAACCACGGCCACTTCCACTGCTTCGGCTGCGGCGAGGGCGGTGACGTGTTCGCGTTCGTGCAGAAGATCGAGCACGTCAGCTTCGTCGAGGCCGTCGAGATGCTCGCCGACCGGCTCGGCTACACCCTCACCTACACCGGGGCCTCCGCCACCCACGTGCAGCGCGATCGTGGCAGTCGCAGCAGGCTCGTCGCGGCCAACGCGGCCGCGGCAGAGTTCTATGCGGCGGCGCTGGAGTCCGCCGAGGCGGCGCCGGCCCGCCAGTATCTGACGGAACGGAACTTCGATGCCGAGGCGGCGCGTCGTTTCGGCTGCGGGTTTGCGCCGTCGGGCTGGGATTCGCTGACAAAGCATATGCAGCGCAAGGGTTTTGAATTCAAGGAGCTGGAAGCCGCGGGCCTGTCCAGGGAGGGGCGCCGTGGCCCGATGGACCGCTTCCACCGGCGGCTGCTGTGGCCGATCCGCACGGCGTCCAGCGAAGTGATCGGGTTCGGGGCCCGGCGGCTGTTCGACGACGACCCGATGGAAGCCAAGTACATCAACACGCCGGAGACGATGCTGTACAAGAAGTCGTCGGTGATGTTCGGTATCGACCTGGCCAAACGCGACATCGCCAAGGGGCATCAGGCGGTTGTCGTCGAGGGCTACACCGACGTGATGGCGATGCATCTGGCCGGGGTCACCACCGCGGTCGCCTCGTGCGGCACCGCGTTCGGTGACGAGCACCTGTCCATGCTGCGCCGATTGATGATGGACGACAGCTTCTTTCGCGGCGAACTGATCTACGTCTTCGACGGGGACGCGGCCGGGCGCGCGGCCGCGCTCAAGGCTTTCGGCGGCGAACAGAACTTGGCCGGGCAGTCCTTTGTCGCGGTGGCGCCCGACGGCATGGACCCCTGCGACCTGCGGCTGAAGTCCGGCGACGGTGCGTTGCGCGACCTGGTGGCACGGCGAACCCCGTTGTTCGAGTTCGCGATTCGCACCGCGCTCGCCGAGATGGACCTGGAGAACGCCGAGGGCAGGGTGGCCGCACTGCGCCGCTGCATCCCGATGGTGGGTCAGATCAAGGACCCTACGCTGCGTGACGAATACGCGCGCCAGCTGGCCGGCTGGGTCGGTTGGGACAATGTCCCGCAGCTGATCGGCCGTGTGCGAGACGAGGCCAAGAAGCCCAAGACGCCGGCCGCCCGGGCTTCCGGCGACCTCCGCGGGGGTGGACAGGCTTCTGGCGACGCGGCCCCGGCCGAGCCCGCCGCCGGCCGTCCCGACCCGCGTGACCCCACCCTGTGGCCGCAGCGCGCGGCACTCAAGTCGGCGCTGCAGTACCCGGCCTTCGCCGGTCCGGTTTTCGACACGCTGACCGTCGAGAGTTTCACCCACCCCGGGTACGCGGCTGTCCGCGCTGCCATCGAGGCGGCGGGAGGCACATCGCTTGGTATCACCGGCGCGGAATGGATCGACACGGTGCGTCAGCGCACCACCTCGGCCCTGACGGGCAGCCTGATCCACGAGCTGGGAGTCGAGGCCATCGCGGCAGACGAGGAGACACTGCCCCGCTACATCGCCGGGGTGCTGGCTCGCCTGCAGGAGGTCTGGATGGGCCGGCAGATCGCGGAGGTCAAGTCCAAGTTGCAGCGCATGTCACCGATCGAGCAGGGCGACGAGTATCACGCGCTGTTCGGCGATCTGGTCGCCATGGAGTCGTATCGGCGCAGCCTGTTAGAGCAGGCTAGCGGCGACGATCTGACCGCGTAAGCGCTTCGCGCTCCACCACGGCGGTCTCGTTGTCGATCTCGGCGACCGTCACAAATCCCGCATCGGGGGAAATCCGATTCGCGATCTTGCGGCGCCCCCCTTCGATCAACGATTTGGCCGCGGGACTGCTGGTCAGCGTGCGACAGGTGCCGGCGATCTGCTCATACCGGCGACGCCCGGCCTTCGAGCCCAACACGTATCCCACTCCCAGCACCGCGACATACCCGATCAAAGCGTTCCTTCCGACGACGCTGGTTCTATCCTGCCTCACCAGCCCGAGTGCGTGCGCGCTCGACGGCGCCTCTAGTTGGGTGCCGGTGTGTCGGTACGCTAGAGTCGTCTCCGATCTGCGCCGGGATCCGCGTGGACCGGGTAGTCCCCTGTAGCTCAATTGGCAGAGCATTCGGCTGTTAACCGAAGGGTTGGTGGTTCGAGTCCACCCGGGGGAGCCAGATACGTCGCGGCCGGCCCCTTCGCGACACAGCAACCACGCAGACGACACGCCGACGCGGGTGTGCGTGGCTGCTGTCTCGGCGCCGCTAGTCGGGAGGATGCGAGGGAGTCGTAGGCCGGCGCCCGCGCGTGTATGTGTCGGCTACCAGTTCGTCAGGATGAAATGGTTGATGGCGAGAGCGCCGACGACGTTGGCGGCCAGCCACCAGCGCCGCGATGACTGAGGCAGTAGCGCCGGGGCCGCGGTCATCCACATCATGAACGGCAGCCAGATGCGTTCGGTTTCAGCTTTGCTGAGCATGCTCAGATCGGCGCACAGGATTGCGGCCATTGCGGCCAGCACCAGCAAATGCAGACCGGAGCGCCCGCGGATCGCGGCGATATCAAAGACCCGACCCAAGCCGGCGACGCTGCCCAAACCGATCGCGCACGCGACCGACGCCAGATTCGCCCAGCCCCAGTACTGGAAGGGCCGGTTCATCGCGATGCCCTGCCAGTAGCGTTGCTGCACAAGGGTATAACCGTCGAACCACCAGAACCCCGCCGCCGCGAAGGCCACTACTACCGCTACGGCCGCGGGTACCGCGGCCGCCAGCGCGGCCAGCGCCCCTCGCCTGTCGCGGACAGCAATGAGAACCGCCAGCGCTGGCAGCCCCATCAACACCAGCCCGTAGTTCAGGAAGATCGCCCAGCCGAGCAGCAGCCCGGCACCGGCGGCAACGGGAATCGGCCAGCGCACAGTGCGGCTCGCTGCGAGCGCCAGCAGCGCAATACCCCAGGCGGCGACGCCGGCGAAATACGCGTCCGCAGAGACGGCAATCCAGATCGCGGTCGGTGCGACCGCGACGAACGGTGCGGCCATCCGGGCGGTCGCCTCATCGGACACGGCGCGCACCGCGACGATCACGGCCGTTGCCGCGCTCGACCCGACCAGCAGGCAGAACGCCCCCGCCCACGCTCCGCCGCTCAATCCGATGCGGTCGAGCCACACGAACGTCAGCAGTGCACCGGGCGGATGCCCAGACACATGGGTGATCCACGAATTGGGCTGGTAGTCCAGGATTCGGCTGGAGAAGGTCCGCAGCATCTGGGGGATGTCGGTGATTGCTGGAACCTGCCGCAGATACTCGTGGCGGGCGACCAGCCGTCCCGCGAACCCGAGCTGCCAGCCGTCGATCATCGCCAGCGCAAACGCCCAGGCGCACGACGTGGCCCAGGTCACCAGCGTGAGGACCCGCCACGACAATCGCTGCGCGAGGCTGGGGCCCCACAGCACAGCTGCGATACCGATGGCGACGGCCGCGATGCTGCCCCAGCCGACATGGGCCTTCCACCAGCCGAAAATCGGTGCGGTGTCAGCTAAGTCGTGGATCTCCTGCGGGCTGCTGTGGATCAACGGGGTGACAATGCCCAGGCTCAGATGCGGCACCACGAAAGCCGCTACGACCAGTGCGATACCCAGCGACACCGCGACGGCTTCGCGGCGTGCGATCTTCACACCAACCAGCCTATGGTGGGGGCGCGACCAGGACTGGGACCGTTACTGTGGTCGCGTGTTCGCGTCGTCAGCGTCGGCATCAATGGGGCCGTCGATCGGTTTCGGGGCGCGCCTGGCGACGGCGAGCCGGGACGCGTAGCACAGCGCGCTGAAACCGTAGAGCGCGGCGACGAGCAGCAGCCAGCGCCCAAAGAAGGGCTGTTGGTTCTGCCCGGTGGCCGCGACGTAGGTGAACTGTCCCTGCTCGATGATTCCGGGAAAAAACAGCAGCAGCGACAGCCCGGCCGCCAGGGTCGGGACGCGGACGTAATTCAGCGGCGAGACCCGCGGCATCCACGGTGCGGGCCCTTTCCATCGCCCCCGCACGGCTGCCAGTGCGCCCGTGAAGGACCGGTCGGCCAGGGCGTAGAGCGGAAACAGGACCAGGTCGTGAGCGATGATCGCGGCGAGAAACCAGACCGCGATCGACTGCCACCACACGAAGGGGTTCCACAAGGCTTGCGGACCGAGCACGATCACCACATATCCTGCCAGAGCCCACGCGGCGATCGTGCCCAGCAGATGCAACGGGTTAGCGCCGTAGAAGGCGGTGAACCGGGTGATCAGTGCGCGCATATCAGGACCGCCCGAATTCGATGGACCGCACCCATTTGGTGTTGTGCACACCCGGTAGCGCGGGCACGATGATGCGCGCGGGATAGCCGTGATCTGGGGATAGATCGACGCCGTTGACCCGAAGGGCCAGCAGCGAGTCGGGATTACCCACCTGATTGGCCTGCAGCACGGCCTGATTGAACCCGCCCCGCTCCAGGGAGCGAACGGTGGCGCGCGCCGGGTTGGGGATCCCGGCAAGTGCGGCCAAATCGCGCAGGCGCACTCCGCTCCAACTCTGCGTTGTCGACCATCCTTCGACGCAGGCGATGGGCAGTTCGGCGGTGCGCTGCGGCATCGCTTCCAGGGCGGCGCGGTCCAGCAGTAGCTGCCCCGACGGTCCCTGCACGGTGAGCCGCCAGTTGGCGCCGGTGTCGGCAGGCGTGATTGCGGCGGCCCAAGCGGTCTTGTTGACCGGGAAATCGTTGGGGCCGTCCCCGCGGCTACGTCCCCGCGGCAACAGCAGCGCCGCATTTCGGGTGAAACCGCCGAGCGTCTGGCCGGCGGTGAGCACCGCGACGAACAGAGCGCCGCCCGCGACCAGCGCCAGCGCGCCGCGGCGACTCACGGTCGGTGGTGCGGGATCGGCGGCGACCAGCCCGTCGAGGTCTGGTGGTTCTGGAACCGTTTCGGCGCGGGAGGTGCGCAGCATGGTGCGAAACGACCGAGAGCGCAGGGCGGTGACCATCTTCGGAAATTTGATCAGCACGTGGATGACGAAACCCGCGATAAATACCCACGCCCCGTAGTAATGCGCGGTGTAGAAGCTGAACCCGAAGATGTAGTCGTACTGGATGTTCAGCACCCCGGTGGCGACCTCGAAGAGGATCCCGCCCACCAGCATCAACAACGACAGCCGCTCCACAAGCTGCGCGATCGACCGTAGCGGCGGCCACGCGAACAGCAGGGGAATCACCGACCAGAGTTTGGCCAGCACCACCGGGATGATGATCAGACCCAACCCGACGTGCAGCCCTTGGGTGAGGCGGTAGAGCCACGAGGGCCGACTCGGCCAGTCGAAGGTGGGCAGTTTGAGCCATCCCACGTCGTTCGGGATGGCCTGACCGAACTGCGGACCGTACGCGATATAGGACAGCAGACCGGTCAGGATCACCACTGGCAGTCCGACGAGGAGCACCACGCCGAACACCGACGTCAGCCAGGGCCCTCGCAACGGACTTCGCCAGCGCTGTAACAGGCCCATCCCGGGCGGCCGGTGGCGCTCCAGCGCGCGCCACAACGGTGCCGGAAACCCATAGGCGGCCTCGGTCGTTTCCTGCGACGACTTCGGTGGCGGGCTCGGGGCTGTCATCGAGGCTGCGACGCGATCTATGCGAATCGCCGAGGAGCGGCAACTGTCAGCACCGCAATCACGCGGTCGCGAAAGTCGACGACGTGAGTCACGAGAAACCCTGCAGTGTGCGCGATGTCGCCGAGCGCGCCGGCCCCCACCCGCGACCACGGGAACCAATGCCCCAGGTGTTGTTCGGTTTCCCAACGCAGCATTTCGTAACACAGCACGGTTGCCGGGGGATCGATCTCGACGATAACGGTGCCCCCTTTCGCGAGAAGGTCCGCGGCTCTGCGCAATGTCCGGACGGGGTTGCCGCCGATACCGATATTGCCATCGGTGAGCAGGATTTGTTCCCAGCTGCCTTCGGCGGGCAATGGCGCGAACAGGTCGCGGCGGATCGCGGCTCCGCCGCGTCGACGCGTCATCTCCACCG
>Ga0302196_10006536_pt1 | contig 10265 bp, 7 predicted proteins | sample II_Bog_N1_3_FD_198794 | JGI IMG/M metagenome (GOLD analysis project Ga0302196, IMG submission 198794) | Peat permafrost microbial communities from Stordalen Mire near Abisko, Sweden - II_Bog_N1_3 | ecosystem: Environmental > Terrestrial > Soil > Wetlands > Peat | place: Sweden: Abisko, Stordalen...
CCGATGCAGCGTCGAGGTCTCGTCATCGACGGTGAGCACGCCCGAGAACCGCAGGGCCCCGACCTGCTCGTCGGCGACGCGGATCGGCGTATGGAAATAATGGTTGAGCCTGGAGGCGACGTCGGCGAGCGGCTCGTCGCGGCAGATCAGGCGGCCCTGGCGCCAGGCGAAGGCGTCGTCGGCGCTCACCGTCGCGACCGTCGATCCGTCCGCGCCTTCGTGGTGGTTCAACTGCTGACCAGGCGTCAGGGCGACCGGCGCGCCGTCGCCCGTCGCCACCTGGACCACGCCGCGCCGCACCGTCACCGAGATCATCCCGTCGCGGTGAGAGACATCGAACTGGGTGCCGACCACGCGGACCGTCTGGTCGCCGGCATGGATGATGAAGGGATGGGCCGGGTCGTGGGCGACGTCGAACGCGGCCTCCGCGTCGTTCATCACCACCTCGCGGCGCCCGCCGCCCATCCTGACGCCGATCGACGAGGCGCTGTTCAAGTCCACCCGACTGCCGTCGGCCAGGGTGATGGTGCGGCGCTGTCCCAGCTCCGTGGCGTAGGCGACCGACGGGGCGGACAGCAGGCCGGCGGCCAGCGGCGCCAGCAGCGCCACGACGGCGGCGCAGGCCGCGCCGCCCATCAGCGCCGGCGTCCAGCGCCGACGACGCCAAGCGCTTCCATCTTCCTGCAGGGCCTCGGCCAGATCGACGGCGTTGGCCTCAAGCTCCATCCACAACGCCTCGGCCGCGTCGAAGGCGGCGCGCCGTTCCGGGCCGCCGGCGAGCCACGTCTCGAACGCCAGCCAGTCGGCCTCATCGGCGCCGTCCTCGTGCAGGCGCACGACCCAATCGGCCGCGATCGACCGATCGGGTTCCGCCCCCCGATTGTTCAGCCCCTGCGTCATGCGCCTTCTATCGTTCGGCGAAATTCGCCGCCCTTTCTCCTGCAAGACGCCGCGAACAACGCCCTGCCCCCATCCAATAATCGCACAAGCACCGTCATTCCGTCTTTCCGAGCTTGGAAATCAGCGTCCGCAGGGCCGCGCTGATCTGTTTTTCGACGGTCTTGCGCGAAACCCCCAGCCGCTGCGCCGTTTCAAGGTGACTCAAGCCCTCGAGCTTATGCAGTTCGAAGGCGCGGCGTGTCTGCGGCGGTAGGCTCCGCACCGCCTCGACCAATTGTCGCAGCCGCTGGCGCGATTCGGTCGCCTGCTCCGGCGACGGCTCGTCCGCGGCCGTTTCGCCGCCGATCCTGGAGCCGCGCGTCTGGCCCCAGGCGTCGTCGCGGGCGCTGGTCCGCCGCGCGCCCCGGGCGCGGTCCAGCATCAGATTGACCGCCGCGCGATAGAGAAAGGCCGAGGGGTTCTCGACCGGCTCCAGCAGGGTCATGGTCGACAGCTTCACATAGAGGTCCTGGATCAGGTCCTCCGCGTCGCTCGCCGAGCGCATCCGGGCGGTGAAGAAGCGAATCAGGTCCGGCCGCCGAACCGCATAGGCCTCCAGCAGCATGGCCAGCGGCGTTTGCGCGGCGCCGGTCTTGTCGGGCGGAGGGTCTTCAACGCTCAATGGGCAACCTTGGTCGGGCGTCTGGCGGCGTAACAGATTGAGCTAGAGCCCTATTCTCGCGCGCCTGTCGAGGCCAGAGCTGGTCTCGCCCATTGAACGGCGCCAATTGCGGAAGTCTTACGGCGCCACCGCCCTGTTAAGCTTCGATTAACCATAAAATGGGACTTTTCAGCGTGCCTTTTTCCAAAGGCGCCCCACCAGTACCCACTTTCAGGCCCGGCCCAGCGCCGGGCCTTTTTTCTTCCTGCAACCACGGGCTTGATCGCCGCCGCCGCCCAGCGTATAGCCGCGATCCTTCAGCGGCGCTGATCCCGGATAGCTCAGTTGGTAGAGCAGTCGGCTGTTAACCGACTTGTCGCAGGTTCGAGTCCTGCTCCGGGAGCCACCGCTCCCTCACCCCCCGAAAATCAGCCGCCGCGACCGTTCAGTCGAGCGCCAGCTCGATGGCGGCCGCGCCGCGCCTGACCTGGGCGATCGGCATGACGCCGACATAGCGCCGCAGCGTCTGGGCCGTGGCGTCGAAGTCGACGCCGGAGCCGTCGCTTTCGTTCAGCACCAGCGCGCGCACGGCGACCTGATGGGCTTTCAGGGTCTCCAGAGCGGTCAGGGCGTGATTGAGGGCGCCGAGATAGGAGCCGGCGACGAGCAGCACGGGACAGCCCAAAGTCTCGATCAGGTCGAGGTTCAGCGCGTCGGAGGTCATCGGGCTCATCACCCCGCCAACCCCCTCGATCAGCACCACCGCGTCGTCGGGCGCCTGAGCGATCTGGGCCTGAAGCCACGCCAGCAGCGCCGGCGACTCGAGGCTGCGCCCCTCCGCGGCGGCGGCCATGTCCGGCGACAGCGGCCGGGTGAAGCGCCAGGGCGAACAGGCGTCGATGTTGGCGGGCGTCAGCGCCAGGCCTTGGGCGGCGAGCAGATGGCCGGTGTCCGTCTCGGCGAAGGCCGGATCGCCGACCGGCGGCAGGCCGCTCGCCACCGGCTTCAGCGCCACGACCCTGCGCCCCGCCGCGCGCAGGCCGCGCACGATCAGGGCGGTGACATAGGTCTTGCCGATATCGGTCCCAGCGCCGGTGATGAAATAGACGCTCACGCCGCCGTCTCCAGCAGCTGCTGCACCGACGCCGCCAGCCGGTCGACATCCGCCTCGGCGTGGGCGGCCGAGAAGGCGAAGCGCAGGCGCGCGGCGCCGGGCGGCACCGTCGGCGGACGAATGGCCACGACCAGGAAGCCGTCCGCCTCCAGGGCGGCGGACAGGCGCAAGGCGCGATCGGCCTCGCCGACGATCAGGGGCACGATGGCGCTTTCCGCCGGCGGCAGGCCGGCCGCGCGGGCGAAGCGCCGCGCCAGCATCAGCGGCCGCGCCCGCCGCTCCGGCTCCTGCTCAAGGATGTCGAGCGCCGCCAGCGCCGCGCCGGCCGAGGCCGGGGGCAGGCCGGTGGTGTAGACGAAGCTGCGGGCGCGTGACTTCAGCAGGTCGATCACCGGCTGGGAAGCGGCCAGATAGCCGCCGTAACCGCCTAACGCTTTCGACAGGGTGCCCATCTCCAGCGGGGCTGCGACATCGCCCTCGATCACCCCTAGCCCGTGCGCGTCATCGACCATCAGCCAGGCGTCGTGGCGCTCGGCCAGAGCCTTGAGGGCGCCCATCGGCGCCCGGTCGCCGTCCATGGAAAACACCCGCTCGGTGACGATCAGGCAGCGGTCGGCGCCGGCGCGTTCGGCCTTGAGCAGCTCGGCCAGATGGCCCGCGTCATTGTGGCGAAAGCGAACGGTGCGCGCGCCGGACAGCTTGGCGCCGGCCAGGATGCAGGCGTGGGACAGGGCGTCGACCAGGATCAGGTCGCCCGGCCGGGTCAGGGCGGGCGGGATGGCGATATTGGCCAGGTAGCCGGAGCCGAACACCAGGGCCGCGGCCTTGCCCTTGTGCGCCGCCAGCCGCGCTTCCAAAGCGCCGATCAGCGGATAGTCGCCGGTCACCAGCCGCGAGGCCGCCGCGCCGGCGCCATAGCGCTGGGCCGCCTCGGCCGCTGCCGCCTTGACCCGGGGATGGTGCGCCAGCCCCAGATAGTCGTTGCAGGAAAAGGATATCAGCCGCCGCCCGTCGCGGATCACTTCGGCCCCGCCGGCGCGCTCGGTGGGCGCCAACCGCCGGCGCAGCGCCTGGCTCTCCAACCGGTCCAGGGCGTCGAGGGCGAAGGCGTCGAGACTGTCCATGGGCGGCTTACAACCTCTGTGGGGCGTTCAAGTCAACGGTTGCGAGGCGTCGCTGGGCGCGGATACACAGCGCTCCCGACCAGGAGGCCGCCGCCATGACCGTCCAGCATCTCTGGCGTCCCTATACTCAGATGAAGACGGCCAACGCGCCGCTGGAAGCGGTGCGCACCGAAGGTTCGCGCATCCATCTGGCCGACGGCCGGGTGCTGATCGACGGCATCGCCTCGTGGTGGACCGCCTGCCACGGCTATAACCATCCCCACATCCGCGCGGCGGTGGCGCGCCAGCTGGACGCCATGCCGCACGTGATGTTCGGCGGATTCACCCATGCCCCCGCCGAACAGCTCGCCGAGCGGCTGGCCGCGCTCAGTCCCGGCGACCTGGATCACGTCTTCTTCAGCGATTCGGGATCGGTCGCGGTCGAGGTGGCGATGAAGATGGCGGTGCAGTACTGGCTGAACCGCGGCGTCGCCGGACGCACCAAATTCCTGGCGTTTCGCGAGGGCTATCACGGCGACACGCTCGGCGCGATGTCGGTATGCGATCCCGACGAGAGCATGCATTCCCACTTCGCCGGCTGGCTGCCGCAGCAGATCTTCGCCGAGCTGCCGCGCGACGACCCCCGCGCCGCGGCGCTCGACGCGCTGTTGGCGGAGCACGACGGGGCGATCGCGGCGGTGATCGTCGAGCCGCTGATTCAGGGCGCCGGCGGGATGCGGTTCCACGATGCGGCGACGCTGGCGACGCTGGCCCGCATCGCCAAGGCCCGCGACGTGCTGCTGATCGCCGACGAGATCTTCACCGGCTTTGGCCGCACCGGCGCGATGTTCGCCTGCGAGCAGGCCGGCGTCGTGCCCGATATCATGTGCCTGTCGAAGGCGCTGACCGGCGGGACGCTGTCGTTGGCCGCGACGCTCGCTCGACGAAACGTATTCGAGGCCTTCTGGGCGGACGACGCCGCCAAGGCGCTGATGCATGGGCCGACCTTCATGGCCAACCCCCTCGCCTGCGCCGCGGCCAACGCCTCGCTCGATCTGTTCGAGGCCGAGCCGCGCGTCGCCCAGGCCCAGGCGCTGGAAGCGCGGCTGCGCGATGGCTTGGCGCCGTGCCGCGACCTCCCAGGCGTTGTCGACGTTCGGGCCAGGGGCGGCGTGGGCGTGGTGCAGCTGGATCACGCGCCCGACCGCGAGGCGCTGAAGCGGGCCTTCGTCGACCTGGGCGTCTGGATCCGCCCGTTCGGCGATATCGTCTACCTGGCCCCGACGCTGACGATCGACGAGGCGGATCTGGACCGGCTATGCGCCGCAATCGTCCTGGTATTGGGCGCCCGGCCGCCGGGCGCATAGTCGCGCTCCAGCCCGGAGCGATTCGCCGGATGACCGAGCCTCCTGCCCCAACCGCGTCGCCGACCGCCTCGCCGCCCGCGTCGGCGTCGGTCGCCGAACTGCTGGACCGCGCCCAGCGGCTGCATGCCGGACGGTCGTTCGAGGAGGCCGAGGCGCTCTATCGCCAGATCCTGGCGCGCGAGCCGGACAACGCCACGGCGCTTGGCCTGCTGGGCATGATCCTGGTCGACGGCGACGACGACGCGGCCGCCGAGGCCGTGATCGGCCGCCACCTGGCGCTGCGCCCCAACGACGGCGCCAGCCTGCACGCGCTCGGCCAGCTGCGCGCCCGGGCCGGCGACGACCGCGCCGCCATCATCCTGTTCCAGCGCGCCGCCCAGTGGCTGCCGGGCCTGGCGCCGATCCACAACGACCTGGGCGTGGCCCTGCACCGGCTGGGCGAGGACGCCGCGGCGCTGGCGGCGCTCGACGCCGCGATCGCGATCGACCCGGCCTATGGCGCCGCCCACGGCAATCGCGGCGTGCTGCTGATCGACCTGAAGCAGTTCGACGAGGCCCTGCGCGCCCTGCTGACCGCGCTGGCCTTCACCGCGCCGGACGCCGATCAGGCGCGCGTCGCCATTCTCGACAACCTGGCGCGGGCCGCGCGCAAGGCCGGCCGGCTGGACGTCGCCGAGACCATTCTGCGGCGCGAGGTCCAGGGCGGCCGCGTCGACACCGAGACCGTCGAGCAGCTGGCGCTGGTGCTGGACCTGACCGGCCAGACCGCGGAATCCCTGGCGCTGCGCAATGATCTGGCGCGGCGCACCGGGGTGAAGGCGGCCGGTAAGGCGGATGCGGCGATCTCCGTCCTGGTGCTGGGCGGCGTCGGCGCGGGGCACATCCCGATCCGCTATCTGCTGGACACCGGCGTGTTCGCCACCCGCTCGGTCAGCCTGCTGTCGCCGGACCAGCCGGACGCGCCGCTCGGCCACGTGAGCGAGGCCGAGATCGCCGCCGCCGACGTGGTGTTCAGCACCTTGGGGGACGTCGACCGCGACGGCGGCCAGCTGGCGGCCGCCCAGGCGCTCTGCACGCGGCTGGGCAAGCCGGTGATCAATCCCCCGGCCGGCATCCTGAAGACCGGGCGGGACGGCGCCGTCGCCCTGTTCGGCGACATCGGGGCCATGGTCACGCCGGCGATCCAGCGCACCGATCCCGCCGGGTTGGCGCGGGCGCCGATGACGGGACCGATCCTGGTGCGGCCGGCCGGCGACCATGGCGGCGACAACCTGACCCTGCTGCGCGATGAGGCCGACAAGGCGGGCTATCTGGCGGCCGGGCCGCGCGAGACCCTGATGGTCTCGGCGTTCCATGACTTCCGATCGGCCGACGGGCATTGGCGGAAGTACCGGCTGATCTTCGTCGACCGGCGGGTCCACCCCTATCACCTGGCCATCGGCGACAGCTGGCTGGTCCACTACTGGCGCGCCGAGATGGGCCGGGCGGACTGGAAGAAGGCGGAGGAGGAAGCCTTCCTCGCCGACTGGCGCGGCGTGTTCGGCGCGGCCGCGGCCGACGCGGTCGAGGAAGCCGCTCGGCGGCTGGACCTCGACTACGGCGGCGTCGACTGCGCCCTGCTGCCCGACGGCCGGGTGCTGCTGTTCGAGGCCAACGCCTGCATGCTCGTGCACCTGGACGAGGCGGCGCAGGCGTTTGCGTACAAGCACCGCTACGTCCCGCCTATCCGCGAGGCGTTCACGGCGATGGTGTGGGAAAGGGCGGCTTCACATTCTCCTTTTCCCCTTGCGGGAAAAGGTGGCGGCGAAGCCGACGGATAAGGGGTCTCTCAGGAGAGCGGGATTGGCCTGGTTGGCGGTTTCGCGCGGATAGGCCGGTGGAACCCCTCATCCGGCCCTTCGGGCCACCTTCTCCCGCAAGGGGAGAAGGACGGTTTTCCCCTACCAGACCCCGACGTTCGGCATCGACGCCCAGGGTTCGGCCGGGGCCAGCGAGCCGTCCTTCTGCAGCAGTTCGATGGAGATGTTGTCGGGCGAGCGGACAAAGGCCATGTGGCCGTCGCGCGGCGGGCGGTTGATGGTCACCCCGCCATCCTGCAGCCGCTGGCAGACGGCGTAGATGTCGTCGACCGCATAGGCCAGGTGGCCGAAATTGCGGCCGCCGTCATAGTCTTCCGGATCCCAGTTGTAGGTCAGCTCGACCATCGGCGCGCGGTCTTCCTTGGCGCGGTCGAGGTCGTCCGGCGCGCACAGGAACACCAGGGTGAAGCGGCCGCCGGGATTGTCGAACCGGTTGGCCTCCACCAGCCCCAGCTTGTTGACGTAGAAGTCGAGCGAGGCGTCGAGGTCGCGGACCCGAACCATGGTGTGCAGATACTTCATTCGATGTCCTCAGGCTCCGGGGTCGATGGCGTCCAGTGTAGCGTCCGCGTCGGCGGTTTCCAGGGCCCTGGCGCCGCCGGGCTGTTCGCGGGTCTGCCGCCGCCAGAGGGCGGCGTACTCCCCGCCCTGGGCGATCAGGGCGTCGTGGCGGCCGCGCTCGACGATCTTGCCGCGCCGGATCACCAGGATTTCGTCGGCGTCGGCCACGGTCGAGAGCCGATGGGCGACCACCAGGGTCGAGCGGCCGGTGCGCACCTTGCGCAGCGTCGCCTGGATCGCCGCCTCGGTGCGGCCGTCCAGGGCGCTGGTGGCCTCGTCCAGCACCAGCAGGCGCGGATTGGCCAGCAAGGCCCTGGCCAGGCCGACCCGCTGACGCTCGCCGCCGGAAAGCTTCAGGCCGCGCTCGCCCACACGGGTCGCCATCTTCTGCGGCAGGGTCTCGATGAAGCGGGCCAGCTCGGCCGCCTCGGCCGCGTCCCAGATCTCCGCCTCGCTGGCGTCCGGGCGGGCGAAGGCGATGTTGGCCTGGATGGTGTCGTTGAACAGGGCCACGTCCTGGGGCACCAGGGCGATGGCGCCGCGCAGCTGCTCTTGCTTCAGGTCGCGCAGGTCGACGCCGTCCAGCAGCACCCGGCCCTCCTTCGGGTCGAGCAGCCGCAGCGCCAGCCGCACCATGGTGGTCTTGCCCGAGCCCGAGGGCCCGACCAGGGCGGTGGTCTGGCCGGGGACCAGCCGGAAACTGATGTCGGCCAGGCCCAGCGAACGGGCGTTATGCTGGAAGCCGACATGCTCGAACACCAGCTCGGCGCCCTTGTCCGAGGCCGGCGGCAGGTCGCGGGCGTCGGGCTTGTCGACGATGGTCGGCTTGACGTTCCGCAGCTCGATCATCTGCTCCATGTCGATGAAGGACTGGCGGATCTCGCGGTAGAACATGCCCAGCACGTTCAGCGGCGCATAGACGGTCTGCATGATCAGCACGCAGGCGGCGATGGTCCCCGCGCTCATATGGCCTTCCATCACCTGGACCGCGGCCAGGGCGACGACGCCGAAGATGCCGACCCGCAGCACCACCGCCTGGACGGCGTTCAGCAGCTGTAGCGAGGTGTTGGCCTTGACCGCGGCCAGGGCGTATCGGTCCATCGCGTCCTCGTACCGGGCCACGATCCGCCGCTCGGCGCCGAAGGTCTTGATGGTCTCGTAGTTCATCAGGGCGTCGACCGCGAGGCCCGCCGCCTCGGAGTCGGCCTCGTTCCAGAGCCGCCGGTGCTTGATCCGCCAGTTGGAGATGGCGACCGTGACGATGATGTAGACGACGATCGAGGCGTTCGCGACGGCGGCCAGCTGCCAATCGTGGAAGTGGGTGGTGAGCACATAGGAGGCCATCGCCAGCTCGACCAGCGACGGGCCGAGGGTGAAGACCACCATGCGGATCAGCGATTCGATCGAGCGGGCGCCCCGGTCGATCAGCCGCGACAGCCCGCCGGTCTGCTTGGACTGATGGAAGTCCATCGACAGCGACAGGGAGTGGGCGAACGACTCCACCGCCGACAGCGCCAGGGCCTTCTGCGAGACCGGCGTAAAGATGGAGTCGCGCATCATCGGCGCGGCCATGGAGACGAAGCCCAGCAGCGAATACGCCACGACCAGGCCCATCACCGAGCCGAACGGGATGTGATGGCCCAGGCCGTCGATCAGCTTCTGAATCTGTAGCGGGGCGATCACCCCCGTCCACTTGCCGATCAGCACCAGAATCAGGGCCACGCCCAGCCGGGTCTTCAGCCCCTTGGCCTTGGAGCGGCCGACCAGCTTCATCAGGTCGCCCATCGAGCTGAAGAAGCTGAACTTGGCGCTGGCGGGCGCGACCGACCCCGGGATCGACATGGCCCGCTGACCGCCGTGGTGACCGTGCAGGCCGCTCATCGCCCGCCTCCGGCCGCGCTCGCGGGCGCCGACGGGTCGAGCGCCAGAGTGGTCTGGGGCGCGCCGCCTGGGGTCACCCAGTCGATGCGCCAGCCGGCCGATTGTCTTGCGGCCCGATAGGGCAGTCCGGTGATCGTCGGCGTCGGCGACACCGTGAACGCGGCCCGGGCCGTTCCCTCCGCGGACTGGGCGACCGCCTCATGGACGCCGGGCTTGAGCACGCCGGCCAGGGGCGCGGTGTAGCGGCCGTGGGCGTCGGCCTTGGCCTCGATCGGCGCCGCGCCATCGACCGAGAGCCGAACCGTCGCGCCGGGCTTGGCGGCGCCCGAGACGGCCGAGCCGCCGCCCGCGTCGAAATCGATCGCGGTCACCCGCACGCCGGCCGCGGGCGGCTCAAGCGTCTGGGACCCGCCGCCGGCCCGCAGCAGCACGCCCGCCTGGCCGGGACCAGGCAGGGCCGCGACATAGCCTTCGCCCTGGATGGTGCGACTATCCTGACTGTCGGCCTCGCCGAGCACCTCCGACAGACCGAACTCACGCATGTCGGCGCCGACCGGCACCGCCAGCGTCCATACGCCGCTGGCGGTCGCGGTGGCGCCATAGGCGTTGCCGTCCGGCGACGAGAGCCGGATGCGCGCATTGGGGTCGGACCGGCCGCTGAGCACCACCGCGCCGCCCTGGCGCGCGGCGGAGACGATTTCCGGCGGCTTGGCGTAGCCCGCGCCCTGGGAGGATGCGGCCTGGTCGGGCGAGGCGCTGTCCGCGGCGTTCGCGTCTTCGGCGGCCCGGTGACAGCCCGCGACCAGCAGCCCCGCGACACAAACGACCGTGAATGCGGCT
>Ga0302196_10006547_pt1 | contig 10258 bp, 12 predicted proteins | sample II_Bog_N1_3_FD_198794 | JGI IMG/M metagenome (GOLD analysis project Ga0302196, IMG submission 198794) | Peat permafrost microbial communities from Stordalen Mire near Abisko, Sweden - II_Bog_N1_3 | ecosystem: Environmental > Terrestrial > Soil > Wetlands > Peat | place: Sweden: Abisko...
CTAGAGCATGGCCCGATTTAACGGAATCGGGATTCCCAAATCAGGGTCGATCTGATTCAGAGTCCATGCTGGTGTAGGAGGCCAGCATGGATGACAGCTCCTTATTCGATGGACCTTCGGGAACGGGCCTTGGCTCGGAAGGCGGCGGGCGACACCAATCGCGAGATCGCCGCCGCGCTGATGATCAGCCCCTCGTGCGTTTCTAAGTGGACGAAGCGCAAGCGCGAGACTGGCTCGTTGGCTCCGGCTCAGATTGGTGGCTACAAACCCCGGACGCTCTCGGGAGAATGCGCTGAGTGGCTGCGCGAGCGGATTGCTTCCGGGCCGGTCACGCTGCGAGGTTTGACGGCGGAACTGGCCGAGCGCGGGATCAAGACCCAGCCACGGGCGGTGTGGGTCTTCCTTCATGCCGAAGGCTTGAGCTTCAAAAAAAACCCTGCTGCCCGAGGAACAGATGCGCCCTGACGTGGCGCGAAAGCGCGCGCGGTGGAAGGCTCATCAGGGTCTGATCGCTCCCGAGCGCCTGGTGTTCATCGACGAGACCTGGGTGAAGACCAACATGGCGCCCCTGCGCGGCTGGGGGCCAAAAGGCCAACGGCTGAAGGCCTATGCGCCCTTCGGCCACTGGAAGACCCAGACCTTCATCGCCGCCCTGCGCCACGACCGTATCGACGCGCCCTGGGTTATCGACGGACCGATCAACGGCGAGCTCTTCCGGCTCTATATCGAAAAGGTCCTCGCTCCGACGCTCTCACCAGGTGACGTCGTCGTTCTGGACAACCTTGGCAGCCACAAGAGCAAGGCCGCGCGCGCCGCCGTCAGAGCCCGCGGCGCGCACCTCGTCTTCCTGCCGCCCTACAGCCCCGACTTGAACCCAATCGAACAGGTCTTCGCCAAACTCAAACACATGATGCGGAAGGCTCAGCCGCGAAACGTCGAAGCCACCTGGCGAAAAGCTGGCCAACTCCTCGACCTCTTTAGCCCACAGGAGTGCGCAAACTACCTCGTCAACGCCGGATATGGTTCCGTCTAAATGAGCCCCGCTCTAGGCGCGGCGCAGCCCTACCGGCGCAGCAGCGGCGGCTCGGGCGCCTTCAACCAGCGCGCGGGATCCACCGGCGCGCCGTTCTTGCGGATCTCGAAATAGAGCTCGGGCGGGTTGGCGTCGGTCCCGCCCATGTGGCCGAGCACCTGGCCCTCCTTGATGGCCTGGCCAGGCGAGACCTGTGCGGAATCGAGCCCGGCCAGCACCAGGTGGTAACCGCCGCCAAGCCGCAGGATCACCACCACATTCCACGACTTCAGCGGTCCGGCGTAGTCGACCACGGCCTGGGCCGGCGAGATCACGCTTGCCGAACCCGCCGTACGCCAGGTCCAGCCCAGCGACCGGCTGGCGCCCTCCGCGTCGCCGAAGCGGCGGATCGGGGCGCCGCCGACCGGCGCGGCGAACACCTTTGGCCGACCGAACAGGCCCGCATGTTCGGGATCGGGCGGCTCGGCCGCGCCGGCCGCCGGTTCGGCGACGGCCAGGCCCTGGCTGAGTTCTCGCAAGGTCCGCGCCCTGGCCGCATAGGCGTCGGCGTCCTGCCGCGCGGCCTCGGCGTCGGCGGCGTCCTGGTCTTCCAGGGCCGATTTGGCGGCGATGAGGGCCTCGATCTTGGCGCGCCGGTCCGCCACGTCGCTCTCGCTGGTGAACAGGTCCTCGCTGGCGGTGTCGACCGCTCGCTTCAGCCGCCGCAGGGTCTCGGCCTGGGCCTTCAGCTGGGCGGCCTGCTGCTCCAGTTCAGGGGTGATGGCGCGGATCAGGATCGCGGCCCGCACCGCGTCGCGCACGTCGTGCGGATCGACGAACAGGGCCGGCGGCGGCTCGCGCCGGAACAGCTCCAGGGCGCCGAGCAGGCGGGCGAGCTTGCTCTGGGCCGCGCCAAGCTGGCCGTTCAACTGGGCCTCGCGCACGTTCAGGGCGGCCAGCCGCAGCTTCTTGTCGCTGACGGCGTTTTCGCCGCTCTTCTGGGCCGCGTCGAGCGCGTCGAGCTGGGCCTGCAACTGGGCGATCTCCAGCTTCGCCGCCTGGGCCTGGGCCAAGGCGGCGTCGCGATCCTGTTCGCGTTGGCGCTCGCCCGCCTCGACCTGCTGCAGCTCCGGGCCCTGTTGCGGCGCGCCGGCGGCCGCGCCGGTCACAAGGCCGGCGCCGATGATCGCGCAGAGGAGAAGACGCCGGCCCATCGGCCAAGTAACGCAGTTTGAGCGCGCCGCGAAAGCCGCTTCAGTCCCGGTGATAGGGCGATCCACCAAGGATGGTGACGGCGCGGTAGACCTGCTCGGCCAACATGGCGCGGACCAGGGCGTGGGGCCAGGTCTGGACCCCGAAGGCCAGCCGCGATTGCGCCGCCTCCAGCACGCCGCGGTCCAGGCCGTCGGCTCCGCCGATGATCAGCACCAGCCGGCGCACCCCGTCGTCGCGCAGCCGGGCGATGTGGCCGGCGAAGGCGCGGGAGGCCATCGCCGCGCCATGCTCGTCGCAGGCGATGACGTGACTGTCGCTCAGATGGGGGATCAGCACCGCCGCCTCGGCCGCCTTGCCGGGCTTCTTGGCTTCGACCTCGACGATGTCGACCGGGCCCAGCCCGAGCGCGCGGCCCGAGGCCGTCGCCCGCTCGGCATAGTCCTTCGCCAGCGCGGCTTCCGGCGCGCGGCCAAGCTTGCCGACGGTGAGGAGGGTGATTTTCATGAACCCGCACCCCACGCGATCCCGTCATCCTCGCCCTTGTGGCGAGGATCCAGACGCGCTGACCGTTGCAGTGAAATCACGCTCTTCCCGCGTGGATCGGTCCTAGGCGCGGGCCCGGGACGACGAGTCCGATTAATTCGCCGCCGCTCGCGACGGCGGTTCGACCGACCAGATCTTTTCCAGATTGTAGAACTGGCGCACTTCCGGGCGGAACAGGTGGACGATCACGTCGCCGGCGTCGATCAGCACCCAGTCGCAGTGCGGCAGGCCTTCGACCCGCGCCTTGCCCGAACCGGCTTCCTTGAGCGCGCGCAGCAGATGGTCGGCGATCGCGCCGACGTGACGGTGCGAGCGGCCCGAGGCGACGATCATGCAATCGGCGACCGAGCTCTTGTCCTTCAGATCGATAAGAACGACGTCCTGGGCCTGATCGTCGTCAAGACGGGCCAAAATCAGGTCCTGCATGGACCCCTCGCTAGAAGGGCCGGCTTGGTCTGTCGAAGAAGGTTGGGCGATTTCCGCCTGGCCTTCGGGCGCGCTAGGCGCGGTGCTGCGATTCAGCGTGGTGCTCCTCTTTCGCATATCGCGAAGCCTGCCATACCACGATTACCCCAAGATTGTGAGGCCAAATCGCCTCAGCCGCCGACACGGCCCCGTGAAGGCGCGCTGGAGCGGGCTTCGCGGATCGCCGTGGAGGACAGCGGATTGAGAGGCATGGGCAGGTAGACCCAGGCCGGCGCCGACCTTGCGGGGAGCAGTTTCGCCTCGCTGACCGGCAGGCGCGCGTGAGCAAAACGCCTGGCGGCGGGCGAGGACAGGCCGGTCAGGATCGACCCCGGCCGGGCGACGATCGCGATGGGAATGCGCCGGATGATGTCCGGCCAGCCGCGCCAGCGATGGAAGCCGGCCAGGTTGTCGGCGCCCATCACCCAGACGAAATGGACGCCCGGATAGCGCGCCTGGAGGATGCGGATGGTGTCGACGCTGAAGGCCGAGCCGGTCCTGGCCTCGAGGCTGGAGACGATCATCGAGGGCCCGGTCGCGGCCGCGCGCACGCCCGCCATCCGTTCGTTCAGGTCCGCCGCGGTCTGGGTCCGCTTGAGCGGATTGCCGGGGGTGACCAGCCACAGGACCCGGTCCAGGCCCAGCCGCACCAGCGCCGTGCGGGCCACCTGGACGTGGCCGTCGTGCACCGGATTGAACGAGCCGCCATAGAGTCCGACCCGCATGCCCGGGGTCAGCGAAAAGCCGACCTTCAGGGCCTCGGGACGACCGGATTCAGGGACGCGTCTGAGCGGTCCCGCGAACCACATGATTTCCCGTTTTCTTCTGCTTGGCCAAGTCGTCAGGGGCGGTCTGCCGGTCCAGGTCCCGGTCGGTCTGATGCACGCGCGCGCGCACGGTGAAGACGCTGTCGCCCGACAGCACCCCGCCGCGCGCCAGCAGCCGGCCATTCTGCCAGTTGGACAGACCCAGCTCCGGCCGGTTCAGGGCGTACTGGCCGTCGACCCAGCGGGTGAAGCCGTCGCCGACGAAGGGGGCGTTGACGGCCTCAAAAAACCGGCGCTGGGCCAGTTCGTCGTCGGCGATCAGGCTGGCGGTGAACTGGGGGCTGAGGACGTTGAACAGCGCCACGGCCTCATCCACGCTGTCGACGATCTTGAGCGAGACTTCCGGCGTCTCCTCCCACTCCCACTCGCGGCCGAGGTCATCGGTTGGGATCGGCTCGACCAGGGGCTCGCGGCGAACGCCCTCGGCCCGGTGGACCTCGGCGGTGGCGTTCAGCCAGTCGGCCGGCAGGAAGGGCTCGTCGCCCGCGGCTACATGCAGCTTGCAGCCCGCGCCGCGCCGATCGCCGGCCCGCTTCAGGGCGTCCAGGAAGAGCGGCGTCAATTCCGCCGCCCGCTCACGGACGATGCAGCAGACGTTCAGGCTGTTGCAGACCTTGCGGTCCAGCGAATGGAAAACGGCCGCGGCGAAGCGGTCGGCGTCGGCGGTGCGGTCGGCGACGAGCCAGGCGCCGCCGGTTCCGTGCAGGCTGACCGGCGTTCCGGCCTGGCGCGCGACGCCGCCCAGCTGCGCCACCGCCGGGCCTGAGCCGCGCGCGACCGCAAGGGACAGGCGCGGGTCGGCGAACATCGCCCAACCGGCCGCGTGCTCGGCGCTGTCGACCAGGCTGGCCGCGCCCGCGGGCAGGCCCGAGGCCGCGAGCGCCGGCTCCAGCGCCTGGCTCATGATCGCCTTGGCGGTGCCCAGGGCGTCGGAACCGATGCGGAAGACCACGGTATTGCCTGTGCGCAGCACGCCAGTGGCGTCGGCGAACACATTGGGGCGGCCCTCGAAGACGAAGCCGACGACGCCCAGCGGCGCGGCGACCTGTTCCAGGCTCCAGCCCGTGTGCTCGATCCGGTCAAGCACCCGGCCCCGCGCGCCCTCGGCGCCGGCCCATTCGCGCAGGCCCGCGACCATGTCGCGGCGCATGCCGGCGGACGCGACGAGACGCGTCGTTGAGCGTCCTTTGGCCTTTGCGGCGGCGACGTCGGCGGCGTTGGCCTCGGCGATCGCGGCCCAGACCGCGTCGTCTTCCAGCGCCGCGGCGAAGGCTTCGAAGAAACGGCTGACCTGGGCGTCGGAGACGGCGGCCATGCGCGGGAAGGCGGCGTGGGCGCGGCCGACGGCGGCGGACGCGATCTGGCCGGTCGCCGCCGGCACATGCAGCAGCGCGCCGCTGTCCTGCATGACGATCAGGCTGTCGCCGGCCTGGAAGGCGGCGGCCAGAGCTTCGGAAACGATCGCGACCCGGTTCCCGCCAAAGGGAATCGGCATGCCGGGCGTCAATCGCTCAAGCACAGCGGTGGTCATAAAAGCTTCTTAGCCGAAAAAGTCCGGGAGGGAACGGTTACGGCGCGTCAGGCCGATTTGGCCTCGGCGCGGGACATTTTCGTCACCGTCCGCGCCCGCCGAGCCGCCAGCCTAACCCACGGCCGCCTTTTGCAGCGCGATCAGCTCGCCGATGCCCTTGCGCGCAAGGCCGAACAGGGCGTCGAACTCACCCTGGCTGAAGCCGCGCTTCTCGCCCGTAGCCTGGATTTCAACGATATCGCCCGCGCCGGTCAGCACGAAGTTGGCGTCGGCCTCGGCGTTGGAGTCTTCCTCGTAATCGAGGTCGAGCACGGGGGTGTTCTCGAACACCCCGCAGGAAATCGCCGCGACCTGATCCAGGATCGGATCGGTGGCGATCACCCCCTCGGTCAGCAGGTAGCGGGTCGCCAGGCGCAGGGCGACCCAGGCGCCGGTGATGGAGGCGGTGCGGGTGCCCCCATCGGCCTGCAGCACGTCGCAGTCGACCTGGATCTGCCGCTCGCCCAGGGCCTTCATGTCGACGACGGCCCGCAGGGAGCGGCCGATCAGCCGCTGAATCTCCGAGCTGCGGCCCGACTGCTTGCCTTCGGTCGCCTCGCGCCGCCCGCGCGTGTGGGTGGCGCGGGGAAGCATGCCGTACTCGGCGGTGACCCAGCCCTGACCCTTGCCGCGCAGGAAGCCCGGCACCCCGGTGTCGACGCTGGCGGTCACCAACACCTTGGTGTGGCCGAAAGAGACCAGGCAGGACCCCTCGGCATAACGATTGACGCCAGTCTCGAGCGTCACGGCGCGAAGGGCGTTGGGCTGGCGGGTCGAGGGGCGCATGCAAACTCCTTGGGCGTCGCCGTGCTTGCGAAGCGCGGCCGGGCGCTTATCCTAGACAATGGCTGGCGCGTCCATCGACATTGCGGCGACGCTGGCCCTTAAGGTGCGCGGCATGGACCTGGTCAATCTGAACAAGAAGTTCGCCCTGTTTGACGATCATTGGCGGCCGAAGGTCATCGGCGCGCTGAACGGCCAGGAGGTCAAGCTGGTCAAGGTCCAAGGGGTTTTCCCCTGGCATACCCACGGGGCCGAGGACGAGATGTTCCTGGTGTGGAACGGCGTCTTCCGCGTCGAATTCCGCGACCGCGTGATCGAGCTGACGCGCGGCGAGATGATCATCGTGCCGGCCGGGGTCGAGCATCGCACCGCCGCCGACGCGGAAGCCGAGGTGCTGATCTTCGAACCCGCCGAGGTGCGCAACACCGGCGACAGGCTCGACGCGGTCTTCACCGCGCCCCAGGGCGTACACGTCTGACATGGCGAGCCTGATCCTTCCCGCCATCCCGACCCCAACCCTGACCGAGCTGGACGAGCGCGCGCGCGACATCTTCCGCCGGGTGGTGGAGAGCTATCTGGAAACGGGCGAGCCGGTCGGCTCGCGCACCCTGTCCAAGGGCGGGGTGCATCTTTCGCCCGCCTCGATCCGCAACACCCTGCAGGACCTGGCCCAGCTGGGTCTGCTGGACTCTCCGCACATCAGCGCCGGGCGGCTGCCGACCCACGCGGGCCTGCGCCTGTTCGTCGACGGGTTGCTCGAGGTCGGCGACCTGGCGGAGCAGGAGCGGCGCGACATAGACGCGCGGCTGTTCGCCCGAGGCCAGGGGTTCGAGGAGGTGCTGGACCAGGCCAGCGCCCTGCTGTCGGGCCTGGCCGGGGGCGCGGGGGTGGTGGTGACGCCGGTCCGCGACGCGGGCGTCAAGCATGTGGAATTCATCGCCCTGGGCGCCGACCAGGCCCTGGCGGTGATGGTGTTCGACGACGGGGCGGTGGAAAACCGGCTGATGCGCAAGCCCGCCGGCCTGACGCCCTCGGCGCTGCAGGAGGCGTCGAACTTCCTCAACGCGCGGCTCAAGGGCCGGACTCTGAGCGAGGCCCGGGTCGAGATGCGCGGCGAGCTCGACAACGCCCGGCGCGACCTGGACGAGGCCGCCGCCCGGCTGATCGAGGAGGGCGTCGCGGCCTGGAGCGGCGGCGACGGCTCGGAGCGTTCCCTGATCGTGCGCGGCCGCGCCAACCTGCTCGGGGACGCCTCGACGGTGCAGGATCTGGAACAGGTGCGCATGCTGTTCGACGACCTGGAACAGAAGGAGCAGCTGATCGGTCTCCTTGACGACGTCCGCTCCGCGCAAGGGGTGCGCATTTTTATCGGGGCGGAAACGCGTCTGTTTTCGCTTTCGGGTTCCGCTGTGATCGCGGCGCCCTATATGACGGGGCGACAGAAGGTGTTGGGCGCGATCGGCGTGATCGGGCCCGCGCGCCTGAACTACGCTCGAGTGATCCCGCTGGTGGACTATACCGCCAAGGTGCTCGGGCGGCTTTTGAACGCCTGAGGGAAGACAAGATGTCCGACGATACCGCGCCGGCCGACACGGAAGACCAGGTCATGAACGGCGAAGACAACGGCTCCACCGAGGAGTCGTTCGACACCCTGCGCGCCGAGATCGCCCAGATGCGCGAGCAGATGCTGCGCGTGGCGGCCGACGCCGAGAACGCCAAGCGACGCGCCGAGCGCGACGCCAACAACGCCCGCGCCTACGCCATCGAGAAGTTCGCCAAGGACCTGCTCGGCGTGGCCGACAACCTGCAGCGGGCGATGCAGCACGCGCCCAAGGACAGCCAGGACCCGCTGGTGAAGAACCTCGCCATCGGCCTGGAGATGACCGAGAAGGAGTTGCTCGGCGCCTTCGAACGCAACGGGCTCAAGCGGGTCGATCCCGCGCGCGGCGAGAAGTTCGACCCCCACCAGCACCAGGCGGTGATGGAACAGCCCGCCAGCGACGTCGGCGGCGGGGCGGTGCTGCAGGTGCTGCAGTCCGGCTACGACCTGTTCGGCCGCATCGTGCGCCCGGCCATGGTGGTGGTCTCGGCCAAGGGCTCAGGCGGCGACGTGGCGGCCTCGGAAACGCCGGCGGGCAATCCGTACGCTCAGACCGACGATGAAGCCGGCGCGGGCGGCTCGGTCGATCGGAAGGCTTAGGGCCGCGCTCGTCTCAGCCCAGGCCCTCGAGCCGGCGCCGTAGCCGTTCCGCCGCGAAGTCCAGGAAGACCCGCATCTTCGACGGCAGCACGCCGCGCGCGGCATGGAGCAGGTGGACGGGCGCCGGCTCGATCTCGAACGCGGCCAGGACGATTTGCAGCAGACCGTCGCGCACCGCGTCCACGCACTGATAGTGCAGCACCCGCGTCGCGCCGACGTCTTGGGCCGCAGCCCACACCGCCGCCTCCGCCGTGGTGACCGACAGTCGGGGGCTTATCGGGATGTCTACCTCGCTGTTGGCGTCCTTGAGCCGAAAGGCCCAGCTGGACGTGGGCGTCAGGAAATCGAAACTCACACACGGAAAGCGCGTCATTTGCTCAGGGGTTCGGGGCGCCCCATGGGCGGCGAGCAGCGCCGGGCTGGCGCAGACGACGGTGCGCATGGCGCCCACGCGCGTGGCGATCATCGAACTGTCCGACAGGCGGCCAATGCGCACCGCCATGTCGACTTGATCGGCCACGAGGTGGAGATCACGGTCCGACAGCAGCAGCTGAACGTTGATCTCGGGATAGGCGGCCAGAAACGCGGTGACGATGGGCAGGATGTGCAGCCGTCCGAACAGGATCGGCGCGGTCAAGGTGAGTTGCCCGCGGGGGGCGTGCAACTCGCCCGCGGCGACGCGCTCGCTCTCGTCGATCTCGCTCAGAATCCTCCGGGCCGAGGCGACATAGACGGCGCCAGCGTCGGTCAGCGCGAGCTTGCGCGTGGTGCGCACCAACAGCCGGGTCCCGATATGGGCTTCCAACTCCATGACCTTGCGGCTGACGCTCGCCAGCGGCATGCCGAGGTCGCGGCTGGCGGCCGAGAAGCTGCCCTTGTCGACGACCCGCAAAAGCACGGTCATGGCTTCGAAGCGGTCCATAATTATCTCATATAGTGAGACTAATATTCCTATATATAGAGAATTATCGTTTCCAATGAAATGATCTATCTCCCAGGTCAAGGCGCTGATGCCCAACCCCTGACCGAGAAGGACGCCCGCCATGTCCTATGGATTCCTTGACATCGCCGTCACGCCGGCCGTCAGGGCCGTGCAGGCGCGGATGGGCGTCGATCACGTGTGGCAGGACTTCAAGGGCCACCGGGCGTTCGACTCGTTCGGCGAGAACGAACAGGCCTTCATCGCCGATCGCGACAGCGTCTATATGGCTACGGTCTCGGAGACCGGCTGGCCCTATGTTCAACACCGGGGCGGCCCGCGCGGTTTCCTCAAGGTGCTCGACGCGCATACGCTGGCCTTCGCCGACTACCGGGGTAACAAACAGTATATCTCGACCGGCAACCTGGCGGCCAACGACCGCGTCTGCTTGTTCCTGATGGACTATCCGCGCAAGGCCCGGCTGAAGATCTACGCCCATGTCGAGACCCTCGATCTCGACGAAGACCCGGCGCTGACGGCGGCCGTGACCGCGCCCGATGACAAGGCCAAGCCAGAGCGGATCTTCCGGCTACGGCTGGAGACCTTCGACTGGAACTGCCCCCAGCACATCACGCCGCGGTTCACCGAGCGGGAAATCATGGCGATGGTCGCGCCGCTGCAGGAGCGCCTGGCCCAACTCGAGACCGAGAACGCCAGCCTGCGA
>Ga0302196_10006549_pt1 | contig 10256 bp, 8 predicted proteins | sample II_Bog_N1_3_FD_198794 | JGI IMG/M metagenome (GOLD analysis project Ga0302196, IMG submission 198794) | Peat permafrost microbial communities from Stordalen Mire near Abisko, Sweden - II_Bog_N1_3 | ecosystem: Environmental > Terrestrial > Soil > Wetlands > Peat | place: Sweden: Abisko, Stordalen...
GCGCACAGGCTCCGCTGGTGCCCGGCACCCCCGACCCGGTCAAGAACGCCGATGAGGTGGTGGCCTTCGCCAAGGAGTACGGCGTGCCGATCGCGATCAAGGCCGCGTTCGGCGGCGGCGGCCGGGGTATGAAGGTGGCCCACACCATCGACGAGATCCCCGAGCTGTTCGAATCGGCCACCCGAGAGGCCGTCTCTGCCTTCGGTCGCGGTGAGTGCTTTGTGGAGCGTTACCTGGACAAGCCGCGGCACGTCGAGGCGCAGGTGATCGCCGACCAGCACGGCAACGTCGTCGTCGCCGGCACCCGGGACTGCTCGCTACAGCGCCGCTTCCAGAAGCTGGTCGAAGAGGCGCCCGCACCGTTCCTGACGGACGCGCAGCGCAAGGAGATCCACGAATCCGCCAAGCGCATCTGCAAGGAAGCCCACTACTACGGCGCCGGCACGGTCGAATACCTGGTCGGCCAGGACGGCCTGATCTCGTTCCTGGAGGTCAACACCCGCCTGCAGGTCGAGCACCCGGTCACCGAGGAGACCGCGGGCATCGACCTGGTGCTGCAGCAGTTCAAGATCGCCAACGGCGAAAAACTGGACATCACCGAGGATCCGACTCCGCGCGGGCACGCCATCGAATTCCGGATCAACGGTGAGGACGCCGGACGCGGGTTCTTGCCGGCGCCGGGTCCGGTCATCAAATTCGAGCCGCCCAGCGGGCCCGGTGTCCGGCTGGACTCCGGTGTCGAGACCGGCTCGGTGATCGGCGGCCAGTTCGATTCGATGCTGGCCAAGCTGATCGTGTACGGCGCCACCCGCGAGGAGGCGCTCGCCCGCTCGCGCCGGGCCCTGGACGAATTTCACGTCGAAGGACTGGCCACCGTCATCCCGTTCCACCGCGCCGTGGTGTCCGACCCGGCGTTCATCGGCGACGACCACGGCTTCACGGTGCACACACGCTGGATCGAGACCGAGTGGAACAACACCGTCGAACCCTTCACCGGCGGCGAGCCGCTCGATGAGGAGGACGCACGGCCGCGACACAAGGTGGTCGTCGAGGTCGGCGGCCGTCGGCTCGAGGTTTCGTTGCCGGGCGACCTGGCTCTGTCCAATGGCGCCCCCGACGCGGCCGGCGTCGTCCGCAAAAAGCCGAAGCCGCGCAAGCGCGGTGCGCATGCCGGCGCGGCGGCTTCTGGTGACGCGGTCACCGCGCCGATGCAGGGCACCGTGGTGAAGGTCGCGGTCGAGGAAGGGCAGCAGGTCACGGTCGGCGACCTGGTGGCGGTTCTCGAGGCGATGAAGATGGAGAACCCGGTTACCGCGCACAAGGACGGGACCATAACCGGGCTCGCCGTCGAGGCCGGGGCCGCCGTCACTCAGGGCACTGTGCTCGCCGAGATCAAGTAGGTTCCGGACGAGCCCCACTTTCGGCCCTACTCCAGCTGGTCCCGGAGTCGCGAGAGCGACTTGGCCAGTAGCCGGGAAACATGCATCTGGGAAATGCCGACCCGGTCGGCGATCTGGGTTTGTGTCATCGACTCGAAAAACCTGAGTACCAACACGGTTCGCTCCCGCTCGGGCAGCGACTCCAGCAACGGGCGCAGCGCCTCCTGGTCTTCGATCCGGTCGAGGGCGGCGTCCGGGTCACCCAGAGTGTCGGCGATGGCGCGGGCTTCGTCATCTTCGCCGCCGCCGCCACTGTCAATGGACAAGGTGTTGTATGAGCTGCCCGCTACCAGGCCTTCGACGACCTCGGCGCGGTCCATTTCGAGTTCGGCGGCGAGCTCGGTCGCGGTGGGCGCCCGGCCGAGGCGTTGCGACAGCTCGGCGGTGGCAGAGCCAAGCCGCAGGTGCAATTCCTTGAGTCGCCGGGGAACCTTGACCGACCAGCTGTTGTCACGGAAGTGGCGCCGGACCTCACCCATGATGGTGGGCACCGCGAACGAGACGAAGTCCGACCCGGTCTCGACGTCGTAGCGCACGACCGCGTTGACCAATCCGACCCGCGCGACCTGAACCAAGTCGTCGCGCGGTTCACCCCGGCCCTCGAAGCGGCGGGCGATGTGGTCGGCCAGCGGTAAGCACCGCTCGACGATCTTGTCCCGGTGGCGCTGGAATTCCGTTGAGTCGCCGCCCAGGTGGGCCAACTCACGGAACATGTCCGGAACATCGGCGTATTCGTTCGGACGGGAAGCCGAACTGCCGCTGGTACGCACCGTCACCTGCTGGTGGCTGTCCGCCGCGCCGTCAACAAGATACCGAAAACACTGCCGGACCCATCGGGTTCGCGACCGTCATGGAAGGTCTGGACGTCGTCAGCCAAGGATGTCAGAACATGCCAGCTGAAGCTGCCGGGTGACACGACGTCGTGGGTTTGGCACGCCGCGGAAGCCTCTATCACCAACTCCTCGTCGTGCGGATCGACGACCACGACGAGTGTTGCGTCGGGTGTGGCGGAACGGATCAACCGGGTGCACACTTCGTCGACCGCGAGCCGCAGATCCGCCACGGCGTCGAAATCCAGGTCTTCGAAGGTGCCGATCGCGCCGACCAGGGTGCGCAGCATCGCAAGGTTCTCTAGGCGTGCAGCAACGTGCAGTTCGACGGCCCGGTGGCCTCGTTCGCGCTTACTAGCGCGCGATCCTGCATCGGTCATATGGTCTCCCGGCAATGTTTTAGTGAGACTGCTCCCGCTTGGGAGCTCGCCTTGGACCTTACGTCCGAGCCCGTTAGTCATGAGCACCTGAGCGCATCATGTCGCGATGACGGGGTAACCACGCCAACGTAAAACTGCCGGAATTCGTCATTGTTTAGAACTAATACCCGCTGGACGAGACCGGTAACCGCGGATTGGGATATCCGGCCAGCGTTGCCACCATCACCCTTCAGGGGCCGAGTATCGGGCCGGCGATTGGGGGCGCCCCCATGGCGAGCGCGACGATCATCAGCGTCAACAAAAACCAGCCGGCACCGTGCCATGCCCACCAGACTCCGTCGCTGCGCCAGACGCGGCAGGTGCGCCAAAATGCCCAAAGCCCGGCGACCAACAGGATCAGTGGTCCCCCGAAGGCAAGCAGCATGCGCTGGGGCCGGCCGCACGCGACCGTGTCGACGTTTGTTTCCCCGCAGCCGCTCACCCACGACGCGGCAACGATAAGAAATACAAGTCCGGCGGCCGCGGCCAACACGGCAAACCGGACGGCCGCGCGCACTTCGCCGTCGTCCTGGCCTAGGCGATCCCCACGTGATCGTTCATCTGCTGTCGGCATCCTGAATCCCATATTCCGCGTCCGGATGCTCTGCGGCCAACGCAGCACGGATGCCCGCGATCGCGGCGTCGATCTCGGCGCGCGAAACGGTGAGCGCCGGGCGGAACCGAACGCCATCTTTGCCGGTGGGCAGCGCGATCACCGCTCGTTGCCACAATTGCCGAATCAATTCGTCGCGATCGTCGCTGGTCGGCAGGCTGAACGCGCACATCAGGCCGCGGCCGCGGGGGTCGAGAACGACGGTTGGGAAGTCGCGGGACAGTTCGTCGAGTCGGGCGCGCAGGTAGCGGCCCTGATCGGCGGCTCGCCCGAACAGCCCCTGGTCCTCGATCACCTCGAGGATGCGGCGGGCGCGCACCATATCGGCGAGGTTGCCACCCCACGTCGAATTGATCCGGGAACGCATCGCGAAAACGTGGTCGGCGATTTCGTCGACCCGCCGACCCGCCATTACTCCGCATACCTGCGTCTTCTTGCCGAAGGCAACCACATCGGGCTGCACGTCCAATTGTTGGTAGGCCCAAGGGGTTCCGGTCAATCCGCAGCCCGTCTGCACCTCGTCGAAGATCAGCAGGGCGTCGTATTCGTCGCACAGCTGACGCATCGCCGCGAAAAATTCAGGCCGAAAGTGACGGTCGCCACCTTCCCCCTGGATGGGCTCGGCCAGGAAGCACGCGATGTCGTGTGGGTGCGCCTCGAACGCCGCGCGGGCCTGGCGCAACGACTCGGCCTCCAGGGCGTCCATGGCGGCCGCGGCCAAGCCGGGCCGAAGGTACGGCGCGTCGATGCGCGGCCAGTCGAACTTCGGGAAGCGGGCCACACTGACCGGATTGGTGTTGGTCAGCGACAGGGTGTAGCCGCTGCGGCCGTGAAACGCACCGCGCAAGTGCAGCACTGCAGTGCCAAGCGCCGGGTCGATGCCACGGGCCTGGTTGTGCCTGCTCTTCCAGTCGAAGGCGACCTTGAGCGCGTTCTCCACCGCCAGCGCACCACCCTCGACGAAGAACAGATGCGGCAGCGCCGGGTCTCCCAGGACTCGGGTAAAGGTCTCGACGAAGTCGGCCATCGGCACCGAATAGACGTCGGAGTTGCTGGGCTTGTTCAGCGCCGCTTCGGTGAGTTCGGCGCGGAACTCCTCGTCGTCGGCCAGCGCCGGATGATTCATACCCAGCGCCGAGGATGCGAAAAAGGTGAACATGTCCAGGTAGCGCCGGCCGTCTCGGGCATCGACCAGATACGACCCCACCGACCGCGTCAGGTCGAGCACCAGGTCAAAACCATCGACCAAAATGCTGCGGGCCAGCACCTCATGAACCTGGGCGGCCCGGTCGGGCCCGGTCTGCGTACCGACAAGATTCAGGGCGGCGGTCATGACGCCATGATAGCGTAATTTTTACGCAATCCTGACACTGAAACAGGAACTATTAGGGGATATACTGCCGATCGCTGTAAAATGTTGTAAGAATGATGGTGCTTCGAGTCTGCACGTTCGCCGCCGTCCGGATTCGTTGCAACAGGCCTTCGAGCGCGCGCGCGGACGCGACCCGCACCAGCAAGACGTAGCTTTCCTCCCCGGCCACCGAATGACACGACTCGATCTCCTCGATGTGTTCCAGGCGGGTGGGTGCATCATCGGGTTGAGACGGATCAAGAGGAGTGATGGCCACGAACGCCGATAGCAGGTGCCCGACCGTCTCCGGGTCGATCCGCGCCGCGTACCCCGACACGACGCCGCGAGACTCCAGCCTGCGCACCCGCGACTGGACCGCGGAAACCGACAGGCCGGCGCTCGAGGCCAACTCCGACAACGTTGCGCGTCCGTCCGCGACCAGCTCGCGCAGCAGGATCCGGTCGATATCGTCGAGCGTCTCACCCATGGCCGGAGATTATCGCAGCAGAACCGGATCAAAAGGCGCAGTATGAGCCCGACCAAGCCACAGAAGACCAAGCCACAGAAAAAGCTGGTGACCTGGCAACTGCGTGCGCTGTTCGCCGCCGAGCTGTCGGCCAGATACGCCCGCGAGGTGCCCGCATACTCGACCCTGCTCGAGGTGAGCGCGCAGGTGAACCGCGATTACGCGACCCGCAATGGGGACGCTGAACGGCTGGGCTCGCTGCAACGGGTCACCGCCGAGCGGCACGGCGCCATCAGGGTCGGCAACCCGGCTGAACTGGCCGCGGTGGCCGACCTGTTCGCAGCGTTCGGCATGCTGCCGGTCGGCTATTACGACCTGCGTTCCGCTGATGCGCCAGTTCCGGTGGTGTCCACCGCTTTTCGTCCCGTCGACGCCGATGAACTGGCAAACAATCCATTCCGGGTCTTCACATCGATGCTGGCCACCCGTGACCCGCGGTACTTCGATGCCGGATTACGTGCGCGAGTCGAGGCCTTCCTCGCGCGCCGCCGGCTGTTCGACCCGGCATTGCTGGCCCGGGCCCGGGTGATCGCCGCTGAGGGCGGCTGCGAGGCCGACGAGGGCAAGGCTTTCGTCACCGCCGTGGCGGCGGCATTCGCGCTGTCGCGTGCCCCGATCGACAAGTCCTGGTACGACGAACTGTCCCGGGTGTCCGCGGTGGCCGCTGACATCGCGGGGGTCGACTCCACACACATCAACCACCTGACGCCACGGGTGCTCGACATCGACGATCTGTACCGGCGGATGACCGAGCGCGGCATCACGATGATCGACGCTATCCAGGGACCGCCGCGCACCGACGGGCCCGATGTGCTGTTGCGGCAGACTTCCTTTCGCGCGCTGGACGAGTCGCGCCAGTTCCGCGGATCTGACGGCGCGCTGACCGAGGGAAAGTTGCGGGTGCGATTCGGTGAAGTCGAGGCACGCGGCGTCGCGCTGACCCCGCGCGGCCGCGAACGCTACGACGCGGCGATGGCTGAGCTGGCCGGGGATCCGGACCCCGCCCGAGTGTGGAGCCGTTACTTCCCGTCAACCGATGTGGAGATGGCCGCCGAAGGGTTGGCCTACTACCGGCGCGGCGACCCGTCGGCGCCCGTCGTCTACGAAGACTTCCTGCCCGCCTCCGCGGCGGGTATCTTCCGGTCCAACTTGGACCGCGACAGCCAGGTCAGTGCTGTCTGTGCTGTCGGTGAGTTCACTGCCTCTTCCGATTACAGCGCGGAGTGGCTGGCCGGGGCCATCGACCGCCATATCCACGACCCGTACGCGCTCTATGAGTCGCTCTCCCAGGAGGTTCCCGCGTGAACATGCCGACGGCCGACGAGTTACGCGCCCGGGTGCGCGCAGCCTTCGAAGCGATCGGGACCGACATCCACAAAGAGTTGATGCTCTCCGAACCGGGCGGACCCGGCCTTCAGGCGAGCACACCGATCACCGGCGAGGTGCTGTTCACCGCCGCGCTGACCACCGCGGCGCAAGCCGATCAAACGATTGCCGATGCCGAACAGGCGTTTTCGGTATGGCGCAGCACACCGGCCCCGGTGCGCGGCGCGCTGGTGAGCCGACTCGGTGAGCTGCTCACTGCACACAAGCATGATCTGGCGACACTGGTGACAATCGAGGTAGGCAAGGTGACCTCCGAGGCGCTGGGCGAAGTGCAGGAAATGATCGACATCTGCCAATTCGCCGTAGGCCTGTCTCGCCAGCTCTACGGACGCACCATCGCCTCCGAACGCCCGGGCCATCGCCTGATGGAAACCTGGCACCCGCTGGGGGTGGTGGGCGTGATCACCGCATTCAACTTCCCGGTTGCGGTCTGGGCTTGGAACACGGCAGTGGCACTGGTATGCGGGGACACCGTGGTGTGGAAGCCATCCGAGCTGACCCCATTGACGGCGCTGGCCTGCAGCGCGCTCCTTGACCGGGCCGCCGCGGAGGTGGGCGCGCCGCCCGCGGTGTGTGGCCTCCTGCTCGGCGACCGCGACCTTGGCGAACGGCTGGTCGACAACCCCCGGATCGCATTGCTGTCCGCGACCGGCTCGGTGCGAATGGGCCAGCAGGTGGGGCCGCGCGTCGCCCGGCGCTTCGGTCGGGTGCTGCTGGAGCTGGGCGGCAACAACGCGGCCATCGTGACCCCGTCCGCCGACCTTGACCTGGCCATTCGCGCGGTGGTGTTCGCTGCGGCCGGCACCGCCGGGCAACGCTGCACCAGCCTGCGCCGGCTGATCGTGCACCGCTCGGTGGCCGATGAGGTGGTGGCGCGCGTCGTTTCTGCATATGAACAGCTGCCAGTCGGCGACCCATCGGCCGCCGGCACCCTGGTCGGTCCACTGATCCACGAAACCGCCTACCGCGACATGGTGGGCGCGTTGGAACAAGCAACTGCCGACGGCGGCGAGGTCGTCGGAGGTGAACGCCGGCACACGGGCTCTCCGGAGAGTGCGTACTACGTCGCGCCCGCGGTGGTCCGGATGCCCGCGCAGACCGCCATCGTGGCCACCGAAACGTTCGCGCCGATCCTCTACGTGCTGACCTACCAACACCTTGACGAGGCGATCGCGCTCAATAATGCTGTTCCACAAGGGCTTTCGTCGTCGATCTTCACCACCGACCTGCGCGAGGCGGAGCGCTTCCTGAACGGATCCGACTGCGGTATCGCCAACGTCAATATCGGCACGTCCGGCGCGGAGATCGGCGGCGCGTTCGGCGGCGAGAAGCAAACCGGCGGCGGCCGGGAGTCCGGTTCGGACGCGTGGCAGGCCTATATGCGGCGCGCTACCAACACCGTGAACTTCTCCAGGGAGTTACCGCTGGCCCAAGGAGTGATTTTCGGATGAAAACCGGATGTTTACTCAATCGTCGTGAGTACTATCTGACGCATGGGGAGCGCCAGAAGGCGATTATCACCTGAGGACCGCCGCGCTGAGCTGCTGGCTCTGGGGGCGGAGGTTTTCGGGAAAAGGCCGTACGACGAGGTCCGCATCGACGAGATCGCCGAGCGGGCCGGGGTGTCGCGGGCGCTGATGTACCACTACTTCCCTGACAAACGGGCGTTCTTCGCCGCTGTTGTCAAGGACGAGGCCGATCGGCTGTATGAGGCCACCAATAGAGAGCCCGTCAGCGGACTGACGATGTTCGAGGAAGTGCGGGTCGGTGTGCTGGCCTACATGGCCTACCACGACCAGAATCCAGAGGCCGCGTGGGCCGCGTACGTCGGTCTGGGCCGGTCGGACCCGGTTTTGCTGGGCATCGACGAGGAAGCCAAGAGCCGCCAGCTGGAGCACATCATGGAACGCGTCGGCGAGGTCGTTTCCGGGGTGCAAGAGGCAAAGCTGGAACCGGAGGTCGAACGGGACCTGCGGGTTATTGTCTATGGCTGGGTGGCCTTCACCTTCGAGGTGTGCCGACAGCGAATCATCGACCCAACGACCGATGCCGAACGCCTCGCCGACTCCTGCGCGCACACGCTGCTCGACGCGATCGCCCGGGTACCCGATATCCCGGCGACACTGGCCCACGCAATGGCCACCGCGCGGCACGTACCGCAGCAGTGAACTGGCGGATTGTCGGTGCCCGTTGGCACCATGACTAGGTGGCTACCGCGCACTCGAACCGGATAGAAGACCCGTTAGCCCGGTTCAGTCCAACCACTCGGGAATGGTTCGCCAGCACCTTCGACGCGCCCACGGCCGCCCAGGCCGGCGCCTGGGACGCCATCGCGGGTGGTCATAACTCGCTGGTCATCGCGCCGACCGGCTCTGGCAAAACGCTGGCGGCCTTTCTGTGGGCGTTAGATAGCCTCGCCGGTGCGCCCGACCGGCCGTCTGGCACGCGTGTGCTCTACGTGTCCCCCCTTAAGGCGCTGGCGGTCGACGTCGAGCGCAACCTACGCACGCCGCTGACGGGGCTCACCAGGATCGCCGAACGCCGCGGTCTGCCCGCACCCGGCATCAGTGTGGGTGTCCGATCCGGTGACACCCCGCCCGCACTGCGGCGCCAGCTCATCGCCAAGCCGCCCGACGTGCTGATCACCACCCCGGAGTCACTGTTTCTGATGCTGACCTCGGCCGCGCGCGAAACCTTGACCGGCGTGCAGACCGTGATTGTGGACGAGATTCATGCGATCGCCGCAGGCAAGCGCGGCGCACACCTGGCCCTGTCGCTGGAGCGGCTCGATGCCCTCTCCAAAGACCGGCGTGACGGGCCGCCCGCACAACGCATCGGGTTATCGGCGACCGTGCGTCCGCCCGAGGAGCTCGCGCGGTTCCTGTCCGGCGGAGCCCCCACGACCATCGTCGCTCCCCCGTCGGCCAAGACGTTGGAGCTGTCCGTGCAGGTGCCGGTGCCCGATATGGCCAACTTGGCGAACAACACCATCTGGCCCGATGTCGAGGCGCGCCTGGTCGACCTGATCGAATCGCACCGCTCGACCATCGTGTTCGCCAATTCGCGGCGACTGGCAGAACGACTTACCGCGCGGCTCAACGAGATCCACGCGGAACGGCTCGGCATCGAGCTCACGACTGAAGCTAACCCGAGGGTGGCTGGTGGGGCACCGGCGCACATCATGGGTAGCGGCCAAACCTTCGGTGCCGACCCAGTGCTGGCCCGCGCCCACCACGGTTCGGTCAGCAAGGAGCAGCGCGCCCTGGTGGAGGACGACCTCAAACGCGGACTGCTCAAGGCAGTGGTGGCGACCTCGAGCCTCGAACTGGGCATCGACATGGGCGCCGTCGACCTGGTGATCCAGGTGGAGGCACCACCATCGGTGGCCAGTGGCCTGCAACGCATCGGACGGGCCGGACACCAGGTCGGTGAGGTCTCGCGCGGCGTGCTGTTCCCCAAGCACCGCACCGACCTGATCAGTTGCGCGGTGAGCGTGCAGCGCATGCTCGCCGGCCAGATCGAGACCATGCGGGTGCCCGCCAACCCGCTCGACATCCTGGCGCAACAGACCGTGGCGGCGGCCGCGCTGGAGCCGCTGGACGCGGACCAGTGGTTCGATACCGTACGCCGCAGCGCGCCGTTCGCGACGCTGCCCCGCAGTGTGTACGAGGCCACCCTGGACCTGCTGTCCG
>Ga0302196_10006553_pt1 | contig 10254 bp, 7 predicted proteins | sample II_Bog_N1_3_FD_198794 | JGI IMG/M metagenome (GOLD analysis project Ga0302196, IMG submission 198794) | Peat permafrost microbial communities from Stordalen Mire near Abisko, Sweden - II_Bog_N1_3 | ecosystem: Environmental > Terrestrial > Soil > Wetlands > Peat | place: Sweden: Abisko, Stordalen...
CGCGCCCCAACGTCCTGGCGGACTTCTTCATCGGCGCGCAAGCCAGCGCCGAAGGCTGGCCGATCCTCACGCGGGACGCGCGGCGGTATCGGGCCTATTTTCCCGATGTCGTGCTGGTGGGCGAAGAGGCGCGGTGAGCAGCCGCGCGAATATCGCGGTTTGACGCAAACAACCGCGCCGATGGCGCCGAACAACTCTCAAAATGCTGGCGAAAGCCTTGGCCGAGGCGCGGCTACGGCGCCTTGTCGAGAAGCTTCGCGATCAGGTCCGGGCGGTCGATCGACGTCCAGGCCCGCCGCGCCGCCTCGCGATGCGCGGCGGCCTCCGCCGGCGTCGCAGCATGGCGTGCTAGGCGGAGGTGGGTTTGGCCGATCGAATAGGGGTCGGGAATGCGGCCGTAGAGGGCGAGCGCGTCGCTCCATCGCCGGCGCGCCGAAGCGATATCCTCGTTCGCCGCGTCGATATCGCCGAGGCGCTGGATGCAATTGGCCTCGCCCTGCACGTCTCCGACCTTGCGGAAGAGCGGCAGCGCCGCCTCGTAGCGCTCGCGCGCGCCGTCATGATCGGAGAGAGCAAGCGCGACATCGCCGAGCCTCGCGATGCAAACGGCCTCGCCCAGCACGGCCCCAATCTTGCGGAAGAGCGGCAGCGCCGCCTCGTAGCGCTCGCGCGCGCCGTCATGATCGGAGAGAGCAAGCGCGACATCGCCGAGGCTCTGAATGCAATTTGCCTCGCCAAGCACGACGCCGACCTCACGGAAGAGCGGCAGCGCCGCCTCGTACCGCTCGCGCGCGTCGTCGTGGTCAGAGCGGCGAAGCGCGATATCGCCGAGCCTCGCAATGCAAACGGCCTCGCCAAGCGCGTCGCCGACCTCGCGGAAGAGCGGCAGCGCCTCTTCGTAACGCCTGCGCGCCCCATCGAGATCGGAGCGGCGAAGCGCAATATTGCCGAGGCCCTGGATGCAATTGGCCTCGCCTAGCACATCGCCGACCTCGCGATAAAGCAGCAGCGCCGCCTCGTAACGCTTGCGCGCCTCGTCGCTATCGGAGCAGCGAAGCGCGATATCGCCGAGGCTCTTGATGCAATTCGCCTCGCCTAGCACAACGCCGATCTTGCGGTACAGCGGCAGCGCCGCCTCGTACTGGTCGCGTGCGACGTCGTTATCGGAGCGACGAAACGCGATATCGCCGAGGCTCTTGATGCAATTCGCCTCGCCCAGCACGTCGCCAGCCTTGCCGAGGCTGGCGGCGACCGTAGGCAACGACGCAACCGAGGCAAGGCCGGTAAAGGAATGGAATTCACCAAGACCCACAACGGCCTGGGCCAATCCGTCGGGAGGCGCGGCTTCATTCGACGCGAAGCCGATCATCGCGTCGAAATTTCCCGCCTCCGCCGTCATGCTGTCGCGCACTTCGTCCCAGCCGGCCCTCCCGATGCGCGAACCCAGCGCCGCGCGCGCCAGGAATAGCTTTATGAGCCGCGCCTTTTCCTCCACCCGAGGAGGGTAGTGTTGCAGCAGCGTCTCGCGCACCGGAGCGAGAAGGCGGCACCGGTCGTCGCGGCGGCTGGCGAGGCGCGTGGCTTCCAGCCTTGCCGCCGCGTCCCTTTTCGCTTCGGTCGGCTTGCCGTCGGCGAGCGCCGCGGCGCAATCACCCGCCGCCATGCCCGCCGGCAGCAGCGCGATCAGCCGCAACAGGCGATGCGCCGCGCTGTCGGCGCCGAGCGCCGCTAGCGAAATGTCGAGGGAAACGCGCAGGCTGGTCAGCCGCGTGTCGCCGTCGCCGCGTCGCAGCATGGTGGCGTGCCGCTCGTCCCAATCGGTCGCGAGGCTCTTCAAATGGGCATTCCCTGCCGCGTTGGCCGCGAGCAGCTCGATCGACAGCGGATGGCCGTCGAGCGCTTCGAGCAGCTTCGGCAGAGCCGGATCGGCGGCGTGATGCGCCCCCGCTTCGCGCAGGAACAAGGCGCGCGCGTCATCGTATATGAGGCTTTCGACGTCGCGCAGTTTCACGCCGCCGCCGGGAATGTGCGGCGGCTGATCGCGCGCCGTCACGATCAGCCGCAGCCCCTTGATCGCCGCCAGCCGCCCCAGCATCGTCTCCGTCGCCGCCTTTTCCTTGCGCCACGGCGTCTCGAAATTGTCGAGGATCGCCAGCGCCGGCCCGGCGGCGCAGAAGTCGACGATCGCCTGCTCCACCGCCGCCGCCGCGCCGGAGGCGTCGAGCCCGAGCGCAGCGGCGAGCGCGCGTGACACGCCGTCGGCGTCAGGGACGGGCTCGAGATTGACGAAGACACGCCGCTCGGCGCCGAAACGCGCGACGACCGCCGGATCGTAAGCCGCCGCCAACGCCAGCGTCGTCTTGCCCATGCCGAGCGCGCCGGGCACGACGATCGGCCTTTCCTGATCGAGGATCGCCGCGACCAACTCCTCGCGCCGGTCCGCGCGGCCGATCATATTGGGATCGGGCGGAAACGTCGTCGCGAGGCGTAGCGGCGGCGCAAGGCTTTCGAGATAGGCGGGCAGGTTCTCGTGTGCGTCGAATTTCACCGGTGTGACGCCCGCGGGCCATTTGTCCTTGTCGTCGTCCGCGACCAGCACGAAATGCTTGTCGCCCAGGCCGGCGAAGCCCGCGTGCAGCCATTTCAGCAATTCGCCGACATTGTCGTCGGCGAGGCCAGAGCCGGAGCAGGCGACAAAGACGAGCGTGAAGCTCAAGCCGGCCGAGCGTTGCGCGAACTGCGGCAGCTCCGCCTTGACGATGCGATCGTAGTCGGCCTGCGAGAAAACGATCGATGGCGGATGGTCATAATCGCCGTGGATGTGCCACACGGCCGGCGGTTCGCCACGCAGCGCCTCGATCACCCGCAGATGATCCGTCCAGTCGGCGCGGTCCCTATGCAACGCTTGCGAAATCAGGTGGTCGTAGTTGGTCGTCGCGACGCGAGCGCCAGCGTCGGCGAGTTTCTTGAGGGCGTGCAGGATGGCGGGATGCGTGGCTTTCAGACCGCCGATGCGCTGCTTGAAGAAGGCCCGATAGGGTCCGCCGGAAGGGCCGCCCAGTTTCGCCTGAATGGTGTTGGCGGCGTTCAGCCAGTCACCGACCTCGTCGGAGGCCAACAGCGCCTCGCAGGCCTTGACCCAAGGTTTGCCAGGGCCGCCATTCAGCTTCGCCGCTTCCGCCAAACCCTCTTCGATAAGCTTCGCCCACCCCGGCGCCGCGCCGTCCGTCGCCGCGCGCGAGACACCAGCGCCGCAGACGATCAGCGCCCGCCCGGCGGCGATCGCGTCCGTCAAATCTTTTGGGGGAACGTCCGCCATCGCCCGCAATTTCACCGGCAGTTACGGACGAAGCTACTCACGTTTCACACGCATTCAAAGCGGCTTATCCGCGCGCCGCGCCGGCTTGTGACGGCGCGCATGACGACTCCGGCCGCGCACCCCTTCGCCCGGTTGGGGGAGAACGCAGCGGGCTCAGAGCGGCCGCCGTCATGCGCGCGCTTGACACGCATGTATATTACCATAATATACACCTATGTTCGATCCAGCAATCGTCGTCGGCTTCGACTGGGACGCTGGGAACGAGCGCAAAAGCGCCGACAAGCATGGCGTCAGCAAAGGAGAGGCGGAGCAGGTCTTCTTCAACCGGCCGATGTTGGTTCTCGAAGACGATCGCCACAGCCTCTCGGAGCCGCGGCTCCATGCACTGGGCAGGACCAACGCGGCGCGGCGGCTGCATATCGCGTTCACGCTGCGCCGGAACGACACGCTGATCCGCATCATCTCGGCGCGAGACATGAGCGCCAAGGAAAGGGCCGTCTATGAGCAAAGCCCGTAAGCCGATCCCGTCCTTCGCCAGCGAGGCGGAGGAGCGCGCGTATTGGGAGCGCACGGACTCGACGGCCCATCTCGATTGGCGAAAGGCGAAGCGCGTGCGGTTGCCGAACCTGCAGCCGAGCAAGACGGCGATTTCGCTGCGCCTGCCGGTGAGCCTGCTCGAACAGATCAAGATCGCCGCCAACAAGCGCGACGTGCCGTATCAGTCGCTGATCAAGATGTGGCTCAGCGAGAAGGTGGGGTGAAGGTCGCGGAAGAGCGCTCGAACTGTCGTGGCGCTACGCGCGGCTGCTGCGCTGCGCTTCGCCCGCGAAGCGGACGCGACATTGACGCCGAGCACGGATCAGGCAGAGCGGATCTCGGCGCAATCGAATTCGGATGGATCAATCCCGAAGCCGCCCCGAACGAGAAACGCGGCCTGACGCGAGCGCCTTTTCGGCGCGAACCCTCATCGGGCCGGCTCCGCCGGCCACCCCCGCGTCTTCGCCCATAGGCGCTAACCTAGACCGGCGGACAACCACTTGCCGCGTCATCCCCGCGAAAGCGGGGATCCAGACTATCCACTGCCAGCGTTCTCGACAGGGGCTGGCCCCCCGCTTTCGCGGGGGTGACATTGAAGGACCGCCCTAACTTAGCGCCTATGGGGTCTTCGCCCGGGGGCAGGCTCTTCTCCCGCATGGGAAGAAGGGGCGCCTTCCGCCTCTACCTCGAGAACTTCTTATACTTCAGCCGGTGCGGGATGATGCTGTCGATCCCCAGCCGGCGCTTCTTGTCTTCCTCGTAGTCGGCGAAATTGCCCTCGAACCACTCGACGTGGCTGTCGTCCTCGAAGGCCAGCATGTGGGTGGCGATGCGGTCGAGGAAGAAGCGGTCGTGGCTGATGATCACGGCGCAGCCGGCGAAGTCCAGCAGCGCCTCTTCCAGCGCGCGCAGGGTGTCGACGTCGAGGTCGTTGGTCGGCTCGTCGAGCAGCAGCAGGTTGGCGCCGGCCTTGAGCATCTTGGCCAGATGGACGCGGTTGCGCTCGCCGCCCGACAGCATGCCGACCTTCTTCTGCTGGTCGGCGCCCTTGAAGTTGAAGGCGCCGCAATAGGCGCGCGAGTTGATCTCGCGCTTGCCGAGCGTGAGGATGTCGTTGCCGCCGGAGATTTCCTCCCAGACGTTCTTCTTGCCGTCGAGCGCGTCGCGCGACTGGTCGACGTAGCCGAGCTCAACCGACTCGCCGATCTTGATCGCGCCGGAATCCGGCTTGTCCTGGCCGGTGATCATGCGGAACAAGGTGGTCTTGCCGGCGCCGTTGGGGCCGATGACGCCGACGATGCCGCCGGGCGGCAGCTTGAACGACAGCTTGTCGATCAGCAGCCGGTCGGCGAAGCCCTTCGACAGGTTGTCGAACTCGATGACGTTCTGGCCCAGCCGCTCGGCGACGGGAATGACGATCTGGGCGACGGTCGGCGCCTTGTCGTTCTGCTTCTTGACCAGTTCGTCGTAGGCGGCGACGCGCGCTTTCGACTTGGCCTGGCGGGCCTTGGGCGAGGCGGCGATCCACTCGCTTTCCTCGGCGAGCGCGCGCTGGCGCGCGGCGTCCTCGCGGCCCTCCTGCTCGAGCCGCTTCTGCTTCTGCGTCAGCCACGAGGAATAATTGCCCTCGTAGGGAATGCCGCGGCCGCGGTCGAGCTCGAGAATCCAGCCGGTGACGTTGTCGAGGAAGTAGCGGTCGTGGGTGACGATCAGGATCGCGCCGGGGTAGGCGCGCAGGTGGCCTTCGAGCCAATTGACCGTCTCGGCGTCGAGATGGTTGGTCGGCTCGTCGAGCAGCAGCAGCTCGGGCTGTTCGAGCAGCAGCCGGCAAAGGGCGATGCGGCGGCGCTCGCCGCCCGACAGCGTATCGACGTCGGCCTCCTCGGAGGGGCAGCCGAGCGCGTCCATCGCCTGCTCGACCTGGCTGTCGAGATCCCACAGCCCCTTGGCCTCGATCTCGTCCTGCAGGCGGGTCATCTCGTCGGCGGTCTCGTCGGAATAGTTCATCGCCAGATCGTTGTAGCGGTCGAGGATCGCCTGCTTGTCCTTGACGCCGAGCATGACGTTGCCGCGCACGCCGAGATCGGGGTCGAGATGCGGCTCCTGCGGCAGATAGCCGACCCGCGCCCCTTCGGCGATGAAGCCCTCGCCGGTGAATTCGGGGTCGAGCCCGGCCATGATGCGCAGCAGCGTCGACTTGCCCGAGCCGTTGACGCCAAGCACGCCGATCTTGGCTTCCGGATAGAACGACAGGTTGATGTTCTCGAGCACCTTCTTGCCGCCGGGCCAAGTCTTGTTGAGGCCCCGCATGTGATAAATGAACTGGCGGCCGGCCATGGGCGAAACGTCCTTCAGCGGTGGGGAGAGCGGCGCCTCCCCTAGCAGGGGGCCAGCGGGGAGACAAGCGCCCGCGCTTGCGACGGCCTGGCGCGCGCTGTCTTAAGCCTCTGCCGTCATTGCGAGCGAGAGCGAAGCAATCCAGACCAAGCTGCCGCCGCAAACCCCAAGTCTGGATTGCTTCGCGTTGTTCGCAATGACGACGCCCTGCCCTATTTCGGCGCGCCGGAGAGGCGGGCGACGGCGGTTTCGAGCGCTGAGCGCGCCTCGGCGCCGAAGCCGCCGAAGAGCTGTTGCGCCAGGGTCTTGCGCTCGGCGGCGGCGATCTCGTAGAGCCGCGCCTCGCCGCGCGCGGCGAACAGGAATTCGTCGCTGGTGGCCAGCGCGTCGACGAGGCCGAGGCCGAGCGCCTCGCTCGCCAGCCAGACGTCGCCGTCGCCGACCTTGGCGATGTCGAGGCCGGGCCGGCGCTCCTGGACGAAGCGCTTGAACGCCTCGTGGGTCGCGTCGAGCTTGCCGCGGAAATGCTCGCGTCCCTGCGGCGTGATCTCGCCCAGCACCGAGACGCTGCGCTTGTACTCGCCGGCGGTGATTTCCTCGTAGTCGATGTCGTTGCGCTTCAGCAGGCGGTGGAGATTGGGGACCTGCGCGACAACGCCGATCGACCCGACCAGCGCGAACGGCGCGGCGACGATGCGGTCGGCGGCGCAGGCCATCAGATAGCCGCCGCTGGCCGCCACCTGGTCGACGCAGGCGGTCACCTTCACCTTGCGGCCGGTGAGCCGCATCACTTCGGCCGCGGCGAGGCCGTAGCCGGTCACCGTGCCGCCTGGGCTCTCGATCCTGATCGCGACCTCGTCGATCCCCGGCCGCGCGACGGCGAGCACGGCGTCGATCTCGGCGGCGAGCCGGCGCACCGCCCGCGCCCTGAGATCGCCCTTGAAATCGAGGACGAAGACGCGCTTCTGGCCCGCCCGCAAGCCCGACTTCGCCGCCGCCTTGGCCTCGCGGCGGCGCGTTTTGGCTTGCGCCTTCAGCGCCTTCTTGTCGAGCAGGCGCGCGTTGATCGCCTCGGTCATCGCGTCGTAGCGGTCGTCGAGCGAGCGCACGGTCAATTGCGGCCCGTCCGCCCCGCCGCCGCGCATCCGTCCGGCGACCAGCGCGACGAATGCGACCAGCGCGCCGAACGCGACGACGATCAACGCCGCCTTCGACGCGAACTCGGCGATATCCAACCAGAACGCCATGATCGAGGCCCTCAGCACAAACGATCCGCGGCGCGGGCAAGCGCGCCGCGCCGGTCGCGGCTCTTATCATTGTCGAGCCGCGGCGGCCACCAGGGGCGCGCTCAGAGCGCGCGGCGTTTGCTCGGGTTTGTTTGCAGCCTGAACCCCCTCGTCCTGAGGCGCCGCGAAGCGGCCTCGAAGGACGCTCCAGCTCGCACGGACGGCGGCGCGCCCTGGATCATCCTTCGACGCCCTCGCTGACGCGAGGACTCCTCCGGACGAGGCCGGTTAGACCGAAGCGCAACATGCTGTCGGCGCAATCAGGACCGCGAAATCGAACCGCGCTGGCGGCGGGAAACGATGGCGCGCAGCGAACGCAGCGCTTCGTCGCCGAGCGCGAACGTTCGCTGCAACGCCTGCGACGCCGATTTGGCCCGCTCGGTCCGCGCGGCCGCCGTCGTCTCGCTCGACAGGCCGCGCAATTCGTCTTGCAGCGTCTGGGCCGACGCGTAGAAGCTCGCCGACTGCCGCGCCAGATGAGCGCCGAGTAGCGCCATCCAGCCCGCGTCGGCGCGATAGCTGAGCGTCGGCATCGCCGGAAGGCTCGGCGCCCGGCCGCCTTCGCCGCAATGGGCGAGCGCGGCTTCGAGGTCGTGGGTTTCGAGCAGAGTGAGGGTTTCGCTGATTTCGCCGATCGGCCCACCGGCAAGGGCGCGACGCGCTGCGCGCACGCCCCATGTCGCCGCGACCACAGCGGCGAGCAACGCCAACAGGCCCCAAACGAGGCTCATCCCGACCCTCCCGTGTCGGAATACAGGCGTGCAGATTCAACGCCTGTTTCGGATGGGAGGCAAGCCGGCGCAGCGTCGCATGGCGGCGCCAAGCTTGGCAGGACTCGACAGTCAGATCACGTAGGATTTGAGCGGCGGGAAGCCGTTGAAGCCGACGGAGGCGTAAGTCGTCGTGTAGGCGCCTGTCCCTTCGATCAGCACCTTGGCGCCGATCTCGAGGCTCACCGGCAGCATGTAAGGGTCTTTCTCGTAGAGCACGTCGACCGAGTCGCAGGTCGGGCCGGCGATCACGCAGGGCGACATGACGTCGTCGTCACAGTCGGTGCGGATCGGGTAGCGGATCATTTCGTCCATCGTCTCGGCCAGGCCGTTGAACTTGCCGATGTCGAGATAGACCCAGCGGCGCGCATCGTCCTCAGACTTGCGCGAGATCAGCACCACTTCCGCCTCGATGATTCCGGCGTTGCCGACCATGCCGCGGCCCGGCTCGATGATCGTCTCGGGAATGCGGTTGCCGAAGTGCTTGCGCAGGGCGCGGAAGATCGTCTGGCCGTACGTCCGCACGCTTGGCGTCGGCTTGAGATAGCGGGTCGGAAAGCCGCCGCCGAGGTTGAGCATCGAGAGCTGAATGCCGCGCTCGGCGAGTTCCTTGAAGATCGTCGCCGAGGCCTTCAGCGCCCCGTCCCAGGCGCGCGGGTTGGGCTGCTGCGAGCCGACGTGGAACGACAGGCCGTGAGCGACGAGGCCGAGCCGATGGGCGCGCTCAAGCACCGCGATCGCAAGCTCCGGCGCGCAGCCGAATTTGCGCGACAGCGGCCATTCGGCGCCGGCGCCGTCGCAAAGGATGCGGCAGAAGACCTTGGCCCCCGGGGCGACGCGCGCGATCTTGTCGACTTCCGCTTCGCTGTCGACGGCGAACAGGCGCACGCCAAGCGCGTGGGCGCGCGCCACGTCGCGCTCCTTCTTGATCGTGTTGCCGTAGCTGATGCGGTCGGGGCTGGCGCCGGCGGCGAGCGTCTGTTCGATCTCGGCGACGGAAGCGGCGTCGAAGCACGAGCCGAGCCGGGCGAGCAGATCGAGGATCTCGGGCGCCGGATTGGCCTTGACCGCGTAGAACACCCGCGTGTCGGGCAGCGCCTTGGCGAAGGCGAAATAATTGTCGCGCACGACTTCGAGGTCGACGACCAGGCGCGGCCCGTCGTCCTGGGTTCGGGCAAGAAAGTCCTTGATGCGATCCGTCATGTCGGCGCCTCCGTCGAGCGGTCGCGATGCCGCCGGGCAAGAGCTTCAGGATCGTCGGCGATGCGCATGGCGAACCGCGCTGTGGAGACGCGACCCGTTGGCGTTGACCCGCCGCCGAGGCCGCACGCTTCGCGCTCGACGCAGCTCGAGAGCCGCGGCAGGCGCGCGTCGCGCGACCAGATGCTGCGCCGTGGCTGTTAGGGCCTCACAGGCCAAAAGCCTGCGCCGCTCTCACAGCCATCGTTTGGAGGGGAGGAATCCCTTCCGCACGCCCGGCAAGATAGACAAGCCTCTTCGGTAAGTCGGCCTTTGGAGGGCCGGCAGAGACCAAAAAAGCCCGGTCCGTCGTTGCTTCAAGTCGCGTCCCCCGTTTGGCGGGGTACGCCGGTTCGCCTCCGGCTGCCGGTCTTTGCACGGGCGGTTAACTGGCCTCTTGTCCAGATCCCCGCCGACCGACACACGACCACAGGCACGTGCGTAGTGGGCAGATCGTTATTTGTGCGAATCGGCCTCAAATGCAAGCGGTTTTTTTCCCGTGCGGCGCTATTTTGGGCGCTGTCGCAAATGAGTCATGAACGACGCGCCCGCAGCGAGCGCGACGGCCGTTTCCTGCGCCGCGGCGAAGCGCCGAAGCTCGTCGGCCGCGCAAGCGACAAGCGCGCGAGCGAGCAACCGCCGACCGTTCGCCCGCCCGTCGCGGCGCCGAACGAGAAACCAACGCGAAGCGGCGTCGCCGTCGTCCTGCCGAATATTGGACCAACGCACGTCGAGATTTCATGTCTAGATCGTGAATACTTAGACC
>Ga0302196_10006559_pt1 | contig 10250 bp, 11 predicted proteins | sample II_Bog_N1_3_FD_198794 | JGI IMG/M metagenome (GOLD analysis project Ga0302196, IMG submission 198794) | Peat permafrost microbial communities from Stordalen Mire near Abisko, Sweden - II_Bog_N1_3 | ecosystem: Environmental > Terrestrial > Soil > Wetlands > Peat | place: Sweden: Abisko...
CACGCCGGCGCATTCGGCCGGCACCGCGGTTTTCTCGAGCTTGCGCCAGTTGGCGACGATGGCGTCGAGATCGATGGTCAGCACGCCGGTGGCCGGCGCCAGCGCGGCGGCCTGGTTGGCTTCGGGAGACAGCACGGTGCCGATCGCTTTCGGGTCGGATACGATGTTCATGCCGCAATCTAGGCGCAGCGGCGCTGTGGTTCAACCGTGCAGGACGGCCTCAATAGGTGCGCTCCGGCAGATGGCTGTCGACCGTGAGGTCGCTGAACCGGGTGAACTGGCCCTCGAATTGCAATTCGACCATGCCGGTGGGACCGTGGCGCTGCTTGGCGATGATGACTTCGGCCTTGCCGTGCACCAGCGACATGTCGAGCTGCCATTTCTCGTATTCCGGCGTGCCGACGCGAGGCTCCTTGTTGGCCAGGTAATATTCCTCGCGGTACACGAAGATCACGACGTCGGCGTCCTGCTCGATCGAGCCCGATTCACGCAAGTCCGAAAGCTGCGGGCGCTTGTCGTCGCGGCTTTCCACCTGGCGCGACAGCTGCGACAGCGCGATGATGGGAACGTTGAGCTCCTTGGCGAGCGCCTTCAGGCTGGTGGTGATTTCCGTGACTTCCTGCACGCGGTTGTCGCTGCGCTTGCCCGAGCCCTGCAGCAGCTGGATGTAGTCGACCACGATCAGGTCTAGCCCCTTCTGGCGCTTCAGGCGGCGGGCGCGGGCGGTGAGCTGCGAGATCGACAGGCCGCCGGTTTCGTCGACATAGAGCGGCAGCGACTGCAATTCGATCGAATAGTCGCGGATCTTCTCGAAGTCGGTCTCGCTGATGCCGCCGCGGCGGATCGTGCTGGAGGCGATGCTGGTCTGTTCGGCGAGAATACGGGTGGCGAGCTGCTCGGCGGACATTTCGCAGGAGAAGAAGCCGACGATGCCGCCATTGATCGATTTCATGGTGCCGTCGGGCTGCACTTCGGCGCGGTGGGCCTTGGCCACGTTGTAGGCGATGTTGGTGGCGAGCGCGGTCTTGCCCATGCCGGGACGGCCGGCCACGATGATCAAGTCGGAGTGCTGCAGGCCGCCCATCTTGTTGTCGAGATCGCGCATGCCGGTGGCGATGCCCGACAATTTGCCGTCGCGCTGGAACGCCTTGGCCGCCATGTCGACGGCAACCGTGAGCGCCTGCGCAAAGCGCTGGAAGCCGCCGTCATAACGGCCGGATTCCGCCAGCTCGTAGAGCCGTCGCTCGGCGTCCTCGATCTGCGCCCTTGGCGCAAAATCCACCGGCGCGTCGAAGGCGACGTTGACCATGTCCTCGCCGATCCGGATCAGGTCGCGGCGCAACGCCAGCTCGTAGACCGTCCGCCCGTAATCCTGGGCATTGATGATCGTGGTGGCTTCGGCGGCGAGGCGGGCCAGATATTGGCCGACCGTCATGCCGCCGATATCGGTTTCCGCCGGCAGGAAGGTCTTCAGCGTGACCGGGGTGGCGATCTTGCCCATCCGGATCAGGCTGCCGGTGGTCTCGTAGATGGTCTGGTGGATCGGCTCGAAATAGTGCTTCGGCTCCAGGAAGTCCGAAACCCGGTAGAACGCGTCGTTATTGACCAGGATCGCGCCGAGCAGGGCCTGTTCGGCCTCGATATTGTGCGGCGCACTCCGATAGGCCGGAGTTCCGGCATCGGGGGCAAGCTTGAGCACGTTCGAATCAAGGAGGGCCATTGGCTGAGATCGTCGCCGAACTGTGTCGATTTGTGGGAAGCGGGGCGGGCGCGCATAAAGCGCCTCTCCGGCGGAAAGCGAAAGCGAAAGCTCGTCGCTTATGCACCGCTCAATAAAATGTGGATGATTCTCGGCCTCCGAGCGCGCGAAGCTTGACGGGTTTCGAGGTTCCGCGGGCGGTACCGCACAATTCGGCTGAACGGTCGGAGGAAAGTTGCGGCGCGGACTGAACCTTGCGCCGCCCGGCGGATACCCATCCCTAGGGGCGCGGTGCCGCTTGAGGGCCGCCGTCTCGGCGCTGGATCAGATCAGAATGAGATAGATCAGCGCGATCAAGGCCCCGCCGATGCCCGCCGCGATCAAGGCGTAGTCGGTGCCGAGATCGGATTTGGGGTTGAGGGACGATGGGCAGGTTCTCTGGGCCATGGTGGCAGTCTTAGGACAAACCGAACAGGTCCGATGTGAAGCAGCTCACATCCAGCCGGCTTTCTTTGCGGCAGGGTGACGGGAACGGAACGCCGGGTTCGGGGTTGATTACAACGCGGGTTGGACAAGGACAGGCGAATGGGTCAGCTACTTCAGCCAGGTTCCTCAAAAGACTGGCGATCGGGAGACGGCCAGACCAGATGGCTGTCGGCCTTGGTCGACGCCATGGAGCGGGTTTCGCGCTCCGAGTTCCGCAGCCTGCCTTGCGATTCCTCGGTCCTGATCGCGCTCGGCGCCCAGCTTAGCCGCCCGGCGTCGCCATTGCCTTACGGGGGCTCGACCCGCCGCCTGCTGAACTAGGCCTATTCTCCGGCGATCTTCAGCCTTGGCCGCTGGTCGCGCTCCAGCCCGCGCAGTTTCGCTTCTTCCTGCCCGATGTAATCGCGCGTCATCGGCACCACGCCCTGGCGCTTGGTAAGCTGGATCTGGAAGTTCATCATGTTCTGCTTGCGGAACGACATTTCCGAACAGGCCAGGTAGAAATCCCACATCCGCGCGAAGCGCTCGTCGTAGAGCTGTACCGCATCCTCGCGCCGCGCCATGAATCGCTCGCGCCAGGCCTTGAGCGTCTCCGCGTAATGCAGCCGCAAGATTTCGACGTCGCACACCAGAAGCCCGGAGCGCTCGATCGCGGGAAGCACTTCCGAAAGCGCCGGGATATAGCCGCCGGGGAAGATATATTTCGTAATCCAGGGATTGGTGGCGTCGGGTCCTTCCGAACGGCCGATCGAGTGCAGCATCATCACGCCGTCATCGGTGAGAAGCTCGGCGCAGCGCCTGAAAAAGGTTTCGTAGAAGTCGACCCCGACATGTTCGAACATGCCGACCGATACGATGCGGTCGAACGGCCCGGACACGTCGCGGTAGTCCTCGAGGAAAAACTTCGCCGATCGCGCCAGGTCCATTTCGGCCGCGCGGGCGTTCGATACCTCCAATTGTTCGGTCGACAGCGTGACGCCGGTGAGGTTGGCGCCGGTCATTTCCGCCAAATAGAGGCTGAGCCCACCCCAGCCGGAACCGATGTCGAGCACGCGATCGTCGCGCCCGATCAACAGCTTGGCGGCCAGATGGCGCTTCTTGGCGAGCTGGGCGTCGTCAAGCGTGGAGTCCGGCGTCTCGAAATAGGCGCAACTGTACTGCTTGTCGGCGTCGAGAAAGAGCGAGTACAGCCGTCCGTCGAGATCGTAGTGGCGCGCGACATTGTCTTTCGAACGGCGGCGCGGATTGAATTGGCTGACATGCCTGATGAGATAGCGCAGCCACCATTGCAGTCTGGCCCAGCGCGGCAGGATATCCGGCTGATCCATCAGGATCGCCAGCGCGTCGGCGATCGAGCCATTGTCGACGACGAACGTGCCTTCCATATAGACTTCACCGAGCGCGAGTTCGGGATTGAGGAGAACCCTGCGTTCGGAGTCGGTGGTTGTAAATCTCGCGGAGACCGGCGAGCCGCTCCCGTCGCCACAGCTGAATTTCGTTCCGCTCGCAGTTGTAAAATCCATTGCGCCGCGGCGAATGAACTGCTGCAGAAAATAACGCAACAAACGGTCCATCGAAACCACCGAATTGAGCGATCCCAACGATGCTAACGTACCGGCCGTCACACTCGACGCGTCAGGGGCGGAATGGTTCCCATGAGCGACAGTATGATCATAAAGGCGCTGGAACCGGGGCGCTAGTGCATTGTACACAAAGCGGATATTCCGGAATGCAGCATTCACGCAGTTGCGTCATAAGTGCGCTTCCATTCGCGGCATAATCGGCTAAAAGGTGACCGCCACCGGCACCCGGATTGGGTAGGCTGGAAGCGATTTCCGCATCTGGAGAATTTGGAATGTTGAGCCGAGCGCTCATTTTAGCGACGGTGATGCTTCTGATCGGCTGTTTCGCAGCGGACCCGGTGCTGGCGCAGGCGACGAATCTCGAAGCCGGCAAGAGCCCTTCCCAGATTTTCGCGGGCACCTGCACGGCCTGCCACAAGAGCCCGCGGGGCCTGTTGAAGACCGTGCCGGCAGGTTCCCTCCAGGGATTCCTGCGTCAGCATTACACCACCAGTCCCGAGATGGCCTCGTTGCTCACGGCCTTCCTGATCTCCAACGGAGCGAGCGATCCCCATTACGTCGGCAATCAGGCCAAGCCGGGCAAGGATGAAAAGCCGGACGCCAAGCCCAGCGGGCTGGTCGAGCAGCTCGACCGGTTTGGTCGCAGGTTGCGCCCGGGGGCGCCGGAGGAGGCTGCCAGGCCCGAGGTCGAGCCGCGCGAGGCGGCAAAGCCGGATGCCGATGGACTTTCCGAGCCTGGTCGCCACGGCCGCAACGCCAAGCGTTTGGCCCGGCCCGAGGAGTCGCCCGCCGCGGAGGGCCAGGCCCCGGCCCAGGCAACGAACGAGCGCGGCCCCGATGGGCGCAAATTGTCGGCGAAACAGAAACTGAGCAAGCGGGGCAAGCCGGGCGGCGAAGAGCTTCCCAATGCCGAATCTCCCAAGCCCGAATCTGCCAAGACCGAGACCGGCAAAGAAGAGCCGGCAAAGGGCGAGGCGGCAAAGGAAGATGCGCCCAAGAACGGCACCGCCAAGGTTGAGAGCGGCAAGGCCGAGGGCTCAAAGCCATCGGGCGAGGGAAAGTCTGATTCCGCCAGGATCGAGCCGCCAAAGGAAACGGGTGGTGGCGATACTCCGGCATTGCGGCCCGACCCCGTACCGTCCGTTACCCCCGCGCCGCCGGCTTCCCCGTCGGTCTCCGCAGCCGTCTCAGTTGCGCCGCCGGAGCCGACCGTAGCGCCTTCCGTGCCGGCCCCGGCTGCGCCGGCCATGACGGCCGCTGCGCCACCTCCGGTCGCCCCCGCCGGGCCGCCGGCACCGCCGATCTCGCAATAGCTTCGGCCGCGCGCCAAACCAGCCGCGGGTCATTGCCCGGCCGGCACGCCCCGTCGATGGCGATCGGCGCAAAGCGCCGGCACGAATCCAAAAGCCCGGCCTGATCGGGCCGGGCTTTTGTAACTGGCTTCCAACGCGGCAAAGAACCCTGCGCTGTTACTCCGAGGCTGCGGCTTCCTGCTGCTCGCCTTCGTCGCGGCGGGCTTCGGGGTCGAAGAACTCGCCGGCGGCGGCGAGCGCTTCGGCCGCGGCGTCCTGGTCTTCCTGGCGGGTCGAGATGTCCTCGCCACGATTGATGCGCTCGGCCTCATCGGCGCTGCGGGCGACCGTGACGCTGACGCCGACCTCGACTTCGGGATGCACGGCGATCTCGATCTTGTGCTTGCCGATGGTCTTGATCGGCGCGTCCAGCATGACCTGGCTGCGGCTGATGGTGACGCCATCGGCCTCGAACGACGCGATGATGTCGCGCACCGTGACCGAGCCGAACAACTGGCCGGATTCGGAGGCCTGACGCAGCACGACGACGTTGCGGCCGTCGATCTTCTCCGCGACCTTGGTCGCCTCGCCCTTGGCCTGGAGATTGCGGGCCTCGAGGTCGGCCTTCATGCCCTCGAACTTGGTGCGATTGTCAGTGGTGGCGCGCAACGCCTTGCCGCGCTTGAGCAGAAAGTTGCGGGCAAAGCCGTCCTTGACGCGGACGACTTCGCCCATCTGGCCGAGCTTGGCGACGCGTTCCAGCAAAATGACTTCCATATCGATTCTCCTTCAGAGGGGTTGGGGTTTATGGGTCGGGTTGAAGTTGTGGTCAGGACGCGGGGAGCGGCGGCGGTCTCCCGTGCAAATAGCGCTGGCGCAGGCCGAAAACGGCATCGGCGAGTCCGAGCGCCATCATCGCCAGTACGGGCCAGCTGAACACCACCACGATCATGTAGATGAAGCCGAGCCAGAGCGCGCGGCTCTTCAGTTGCAGCGTCAGCGTATGCAGCACCGAAAAGCCGATCAGCGCGTAAGCCATCAACAGCGCGGCGGTGACGATATGGGCGAGGATCGCCAGCAGTCCGCCGGTGAAGCAGAACGCGATCGCGACGCACAGCGCCGCGAGCGTCATCTGCGGCAGCGCCGCGCTCTTCAGGTCGGGCCAGGGCCGGTGCAGCCGTCCCGATGTCGCGGTGATTTTTGCGGAGAGCCAGAGATTGAAGGTCAGCGTGGCCATGGCAAACACGGCGGCGGCGGCCGGTGCGATCGCCACCAGCGCGTCGATCCATTGCGTGGCCTCGGCGGTCAGGGCGGTCTCCTGGAGGTCGAAAACCCGCAGCAGGAACCGGTGCATCGCCCCCACGATGGTGGCCGTGTCGGTGCCAATGGTGAGCAATGCCGCCATCGTGGTCAGCGCGGCAAAGGCTGCGATCCACAGCAGGATGCGGCCGACCGGATACCATTCGAGATCGGGCGCTACCGGCGCCGAGTCTTCGCCCGACGCTACGCTCGTTGCCAGCGGTCGTCCGAGCAGCGCGAGATGGCCGAGCCACCAGGCCGGCAGCGCCACCATGATGCAAAAGGCGATGCAATAGGGCAGGCCGAAGATCGCGCCGAGACCGGAAGCCGCCGCGATGCCGCCGATGGTGGCGGTGAGCGGGCTCCATCCGAGCGCGGCCACCATCAGCGGCAGTGGCGCGAGATAGAACAGCAATAGCGAGATCAGCGCGCCCGAGACGATCGAGGCGAACATCAGGGCCGAGGCGCAGCCCGCGGCCAACGCAATGAGCAGTATCGCGATCATCAGCTGTCCCGCTCCTTTCGAGCGGTTAGAGGTTTTCTTCAAACCCCAACCATCGGCGACCGGACGACCCGGAAGCCTTATGAAGATTGCCGGCCCGCGGCGCGAACGCCGCGGACCGGGATTCGCCTTAGCGAATGACGTAGGGCAGCAGACCGAGGAAACGCGAGCGCTTGATGGCGCGCGCGAGTTCACGCTGCTTCTTGGCGGATACGGCGGTGATGCGGCTCGGCACGATCTTGCCGCGCTCGGAGACGTAACGCATCAGCAGCTTGGAATCCTTGTAGTCGATCTTCGGCGCATTCGGACCCGTGAACGGGCAGGTCTTGCGGCGGCGGAAAAACGGACGGCGTGCACCAGCTTCAGCCATGATTCTTACTCCTCAACCGCTACGGTTGCGTCGTCGTCGCGCGGCCGGCGCGGGCCACGATCACCACGGAAGCCGCCGCCATCGCGGTCGCCGCCACGAAATCCACCTTCGCGATCACCGCGGAAACCGCCTTCGCGGTCGCCACGGAAGCCGCCGCCACGGTCGTCGCGATCACGGTCGCGATCGGCCTTGCGCATCATCGCCGAGGGACCTTCCTCGTGCTCCTCGACGCGAACGGTGAGATAGCGGATCACGTCTTCGCTGATCCGCTCCTGCCGCTCGACCTCGGCGACCGCCGCCGACGGGGCGTCGATGTTGAGCAGCACGAAATGCGCCTTGCGGTTCTTGTTCATCCGATAGGTGAGGGAACGTACGCCCCAGTTTTCCATCTTGACGACCTTGCCGCCGAGACCTTCGACGATGCCGGTCATCTGGGTGGTCAGCTCTTCGACCTGCTGGGTGCTCGCATCCTGACGCGCGAGAAAAACATGCTCATAAAGAGGCATGGGTGTCCTTTCCTGTGTTGGCGCGGTTCCCGGCGGCAAGCCCTTCGAGACCTTCGGAAAGGACTCGACAATGCTCAGAAGGCGGAAGCACGGGACGACGGGCCGACTGGCCCTGCCACATCAACATCGCCGTTACGGTGAAATTGCTGGGACCGTCCGTTCAGCTCCCGGCCGGGATCCACGGATGGCGCGGTTTATAAGGATTTTGAGCGGGATGGCAAGGGAAAGGCGAGCGAAAACGGCGCCATGGGGGCGCCGGGACCGGGGCCTGGAACCGGCGCGGCTTGACATCAGCGGTCCCCGCAGTGTCTTTCGGCCCAACTTTAGCGGTTTTCAGCGCGCCAACGGTATCAAGGGTATTCAGGGGTATTGATGACGGCAGCATTCACTTTTCCGGGGCAGGGTTCCCAGGCGGTCGGCATGGGCAAGGCCCTGGCGGAGGCTTTTCCGGCCGCGCGCGCGGTTTTCGACGAGGTCGATGCGGCGCTCGGGGAAAATCTCACCGCGGTCATCTGGGACGGCCCGGCCGAGACCTTGCAGCTTACCGAAAACGCCCAGCCGGCGCTGATGGCGGTCTCGCTCGCCACCCTGCGGGTGCTGGAAACCGAGGCCGGATTTTCGGTCGGACGGGACGCCGCCTTCGTGGCGGGACATTCGCTCGGTGAATATTCCGCGCTGGCCGCCGCCGGCAGCCTGAGCATCTCCGATACCGCGCGCCTGTTGCGCACCCGTGGGCTCGCCATGCAGAAGGCGGTGCCGGTGGGTGTCGGCGCCATGGCCGCACTGCTCGGCCTCGATTACGAGGCCGCGGTTGCGGTCGCTGACGAGGCCGCGCAGGGCCAGGTCTGCCAGGCCGCCAACGACAATGGTGGCGGGCAGGTCGTGGTCTCCGGCGACAAGGCCGCCGTCGAGCGCGCGCTCGAGATCGCCAAGACCAAGGGCGCCAAGCGCGCCATGCTGCTGCCGGTGTCGGCCCCCTTCCATTGCCGGCTGATGCAGCCGGCTGCCGAGGCCATGGCCAGGGCGCTGGCCGATGTCACCATCCGGCCGCCGGCGTCGCCGCTGGTATCGAACGTGCTGGCCGCACCGATTACCGATCCGGGCGAGATCCGCCGCCGCCTGGTCGAACAGGTCACGGGAACCGTGCGCTGGCGCGAATCGGTCGCCTATATGGCAAGCCACGGGGTGACCCGGTTTTTCGAGATCGGCGCCGGCAAGGTGCTGTCGGGGCTGGTCAAGCGGATCGCCGACGGCGCCGTCGGCGTTTCGGTCGGCGGCCCGAATGACTTGGCCGCCGCGAAAGACGCGCTCGCTGCCGCGCAAACGGCCTGAGCGGGGGAGGACCATGATGTTCGATCTGACTGGCAGGACGGCGCTCGTCACTGGCGCGACCGGCGGCATCGGGGGCGCGATCGCCCGGGCGCTGCACGCCCAGGGCGCCACCGTCGCCATTTCCGGGACCCGCCGCGAGGTTCTGGACACGCTCGCCGGTGAGCTCGGGAGCAGGGTTCACGTGCTGCCCTGCAACCTTTCCGAGACCGCGGAGGTCGAGGCGCTGGTGCCGGCGGCCGAGCAGGCCATGGGCCAGCTCGACATCCTCGTCGCCAATGCCGGCATCACCCGCGACAATCTGTTCGTGCAACTTCGCGACGAGGATTGGGATGAGGTCATCAAGGTCAACCTGACCGCGACATTCCGCCTCGCCCGGGCGGCGACCAAGCTGATGATGCGCAAGCGGTTTGGCCGCATTATCGCCATCACCTCGGTGGTCGGCGTCACCGGCAATCCGGGCCAGGGCAATTACACCGCCTCGAAGGCCGGGCTGATCGGCATGATCAAGACGCTGGGCGGCGAATACGCCAAGCGCAACGTGACCGCCAATTGTATCGCACCCGGATTCATCAAGACCCCGATGACGGATGCGCTGAACGACAAGCAGCGCGAGACGATCCTTTCGAAGGTTCCTGCCGGACGGCTCGGAACGTCGGAGGAAATCGCCGCGGCGGCGGTTTACCTCGCCTCGAACGAAGCGGCCTATGTCACCGGGCAGACGATTCACGTCAACGGCGGAATGGCCATGATTTGATCCGGTTAACAGTGGCCTTGGGCGGGATAAGGGCCGTTCCCGGACGCCGATCGAGGCTTATAGTCAAGGCTTGGGAAGTATGATAACCGAACCAGCAACGGATGGGCAAAGAACGCCTTGCAGGATTTTCAAACCCTGTATATTGGCGGTGCTGAGCCTGCGTCGTTCGCCGGGCCTTTGTCGGCTTTGAGTTGGCAGAGTCGGGATTTGGCCAAATCAAGTCTATGCGCGATTGCGAAGGAAAGTTTAGAGACCAGGATGACTCGTTTCATCCTGGGGACGAGTTTAGTGGGAACAAGCACGAGGTTGAACGATGAGCGAGATTGGCGAGCGAGTTAAGAAGATCGTGGTCGAACACCTTGGTGTTGAACCCGAAAAAGTGGTCGACAACGCGAGCTTCATTGACGACCTCGGCGCCGACAGCCTC
>Ga0302196_10006564_pt1 | contig 10245 bp, 9 predicted proteins | sample II_Bog_N1_3_FD_198794 | JGI IMG/M metagenome (GOLD analysis project Ga0302196, IMG submission 198794) | Peat permafrost microbial communities from Stordalen Mire near Abisko, Sweden - II_Bog_N1_3 | ecosystem: Environmental > Terrestrial > Soil > Wetlands > Peat | place: Sweden: Abisko, Stordalen...
CGCCTCGGCCTCAACCTCCTCGATTGGGTCAAAGTCGAGCGCGGCGGCGACGTCATCCCCAAGGTCGTCGAAGTCATCGAAGACCCCGAACATCCCCGCGGAACCGAGCCTTTCCTCTTTCCAACTCATTGCCCGGAATGCCACAGCGAGGTCGTTCGCGCCGAGGGCGAAGTGGACTACCGCTGCGTCAACATCGACTGCCCCGCCAAGCTCCGCGAGAGCCTGCTCCACTTCGGCCGCCGCTCCGTCATGAACATTGAAGGCCTCGGCGACGCCGTCGTCCAGCAGCTCCTCGATCACAAACTCGTCCGCGGCGTCGCCGATCTCTACAGCCTGAAAAAGGAAACGCTGGTCGAACTGGAGCGCTTCGGCGAGAAATCAGCCGACGCCTTGCTCGATGAAATCGAGCAATCCAAGAAAGCTGGCCTGGCGCGCCTTCTCATGGGCCTCGGCATCCGCTTTGTGGGCGAACGCACCGCCGAGCTGCTGGCCCAGGAGTTCGGCTCCATGGAAGCCCTGGAAAAGGCCACGCCCGAGGAACTGGAACGCGTGGAAGAAGTGGGCCCGCGCATCTCGCAGGCCATCATTGAATTCTTCGCCCAACCCGCCAACCTGGCTCTAGTCCAGAGCCTCAAAGACGCCGGCGTCGACATGACCGCCGAGAAGAAGCAGCGCACCGCGCAACTGGCCGGCCTCACCTTCGTCCTCACCGGCACGCTGCCCACCCTCACGCGCGACGAAGCCAAAGCAAGAATCGAAGCCGCCGGCGGCAAAACCTCCGGCTCGGTCAGCAAGAAGACCAGCTACGTAGTCGCCGGCGAAGATGCCGGCTCCAAACTCGACAAAGCCCACAGTCTCAAGGTTCCTGTCATAGACGAAGCCGGGCTACTGGAACTGCTGAAGGGAGGAGCTAGCGCGGAGTAGGCGTATTATGCACTTGACCTTCAAACAAGTCGGCTTCCGAACGCAAGGAGAAATTCGGGAATGGATTTCGTCGTCATCGATGTTGAAACCGCCAACCCAGATTTGGCAAGCATCTGCCAGGTCGGCGTTGCATCTTTCCGTGACGGCGCGTTGGTAGAGACATGGGCATCGCTCGTCAATCCAGAGGATTATTTCTCTCCTTTGAACGTCTCCATTCACCACATCGGTGAGAGCCACGTCGAAGGCGCTCCAACGTGGAGCGAGGTATTCCCAGAGGTCGCCTCTCGGTTACAGAAACGAATCACCGTATCCCATACACCATTCGACCGGGGCGCCCTGGCAGGCGCGTGCAGCCGTTACGGGCTCGCGGAATGCGAATGCAATTGGCTCGATTCTGCGCGAGTCGTCCGGATCGCGTGGCCTCAGTTCGCCAAGTCCGGGTACGGGCTATCGAATGTAGCGGCGCACTTTGGGATCGAGTATCAAGCCCATGATGCGCTTGATGACGCGCGATGCGCAGGCCTGCTGCTTCTTCGAGCTATCGCCGAAACAGGCCTGAGCCCTGAACAGTGGATTGCCCGCGCGAACCAACCAATTCATTATTCCAGCTACGAGCATCCGTTTAGAGAATGGCCAATCTCATGCAAAAGAGACGGCAACCCTGAAGGCGAACTCCTCGGCGAGGTTATCGTGTTCACCGGATCGCTGTCGGTTCCTCGCCAAGATGCCGCGGATCTTGCCGCGGAGGCCGGGTGCCGCGTGGAGGACGGCGTCACAAAACATACCACCATGCTTGTCGTTGGCGACCAGGATTTGCGGATCCTTGCTGATCACGAGAAGAGCACAAAGCACATAAAGGCAGAGCGGCTTATCGAAAAAGGCCAATCAATCCGCATCCTAAGAGAAAGCGATTTCATGCGAATTGTCTCTCCTGCCAATACGCATTGTGAAACTGCTCGCCGCTGAAGCGATCTACCTCACGACCCCGCCCGCCTCCGCGCCGCAATATCCGGCCGCCGATCCACGGCGCGCAGCTCCCGTTCCCGCTCCCGCTCCCAGGCCTCTGCCCGCCAGTTGCGCGAGGTAAAGCTGGGCGATTCCTCCGCCGGCGGCTGGCGTTCCTCGGGGGCAGCCCGCCCCTGCACGGCAACAAGCCCAGGACGCACCGCAGACCGCTCAAGCACAACCGCAACCTGCTGCTTGACCAGTTGCGCAGAGGGCTCAACATACGCCGCAGTCGAGGTCAGGCTGGCATCGGTCGCCTTCGCCTGCAACTCCACTTCGCTCTCGTCCGCAGCGCCCGGCTGCACCCGCGCCGCCAGGTCGCGCGCCATGAACTCGTCCACCAGCTTGTGCAGGCAGGTTTGCCCGCACAGGTGCTTGGTTCCGGGACGCAGCCGGTTCCGCGACTTCCACCCGCTCACCCGCAGCTCTCCTCCCAGATCGCACGCCACAAACCAGTGATTGGTCTGCTTCTTTTCCGTTCCGCAGATGTCGCACGATATCGCCTGCCGGATCACCGCATTGCCCCCTCTCCATTTCATCGCGGCAGGGGCAAGAAGGCGTGAGAGGAATGAGGGAAGAATCAAGGCATGGCCTGAATCCGAACACGAGGACTGATATCCGTCCTGAAATGGAACAAAAAGCCCAAGTGCACAAAATAAGTGCACTTGGACCATGGGCTGCTGAAGATCGAGGCTTGTCAGCTTCTCGCAAAATTACCGTTAGGGCATGTATAAGCGTCAGGGCACGACTTCACAGCCTGCGGAAAAAGTCCGATGAGACGTAGATGTGCGAAGGGGCACGAGTTTACTCGTGCCATAAGCTGTTTGAAATGAGAGAACGGGCTTTAGCCCGCGCACCATCTCCCTCGAATTCAACCCGAAACCATGCCTTTTTCCGCAGCCTGTTCAGTCGTGCCGCAAATAACCAATTTCGATCCCGGCTTTATAGCGGTTTCAGGATTGCCGTACCCAAAGGGAATACACTCAAGTCGACGCGACCCCAAGGAGCGGCGACCTCGCAGTAGTGCAGATAGGGTATACCTATCCTGAAACCGCTCTAGCCGCTGCGCAATTGCAAGCAAGTGAAAAAACAGGGGCTGAAGCCCAGCATCCTTCTTGCTCTTTCGGCACGACTGAAGTCGTGCCCTGACGCACTTTGCAGTCGCGATGAATCTTGCAAGCACCTCTGCTGAAGGAATCTACTGCCGCGGCGCGAAGTATCCCTTCTTGGCCCGCACCACGTAACGCCGGTCGTTGCAATAGAGATAGATTGACCGGAACGCTCCGTCGTACTTGAAATCGGCCGGCGTATACGTCAGCGCGTACTGGCTGCGCAGCTCCTCTTCGATCTCCTTGAAGCTGTTCGACATATCCTCCACCGAGGGCGGAAAGAAGACCTGCCCGCCAGTCGACTCCGCCATATCGCTCAGAACCTTGTCGCCCTTGCCGCGGCTCGGCGTCCAGTTGGTGCTGATGGCGTAGATGATCGTCTCAGCCCGCTCGCACTCCCTGATCACTTCGTCGGGGCGTACGCGGCTCTGGTTGTCGTCGCCGTCCGAGATCAGCACGATGGCCTTGCGCACCGGCTCCTGGCCGCGCGAAACATCCAGCATCTTGTCGCGGCAGGCCGTGTACACCGCGTCAAACAGCGCCGTGCCGCCGCCCGGCCGCAGACGCTCCACGCCAGACTCCAGCTTGTCCACGTCGTTGGTCCAGTCCGCCGTCACCGTGGGCGTAACGTCAAATCCCATCACGAAGGCGCGGTCGCTCTTCGCCTTCAGCACGTCCAGCAGAAACGCGGTCGCCGACTGCTGTTCAAACTGGAATCGCGAGCGAATCGAGGTGCTGGCGTCAATCACGATGCCGACGCGCATGGGCAGGTTGATCTGCTGGTGAAACGAGTTCACTTTCGACGGCGCCTTCTGGTCGTCAAGCAGCGCAAAGTCGTTCTGTTTCAGGTTGGGATTGTAGTGCCCATGCTTGTCGGTCACCGTGAAGATGAGGTTGACCTCGTTCACCTTGATGACGATCGTGGGCGCATGCACATCGGCTTGTTCGCCGCCCTCAGCCGCCGGCTGCGGCTCCGCTTGAGCTGGCGCGGGCTGGCTGGTGGGCGCGGGGGCCGCGGGCGTTGCCGGCTGCTGCGCAAAAGCCGAAGCCGCGGCAAATGTTGCCGCAAGAAAGAATGTGAAGAACTGTATTCCGAAGCGGCGGGTCGTTGCCGCTGGAGCTGGCTGCTGTCTGGTCATGGCTTCCTCATTTTATCAATCGCACCCGTATCTCGCACCAATCCGGACGCGCAAAACTCAAACGGCAGATTCATTCCCGCTCTCCAGCCTTCCCAGAAAGCTTTCCAGCTCCTCCGGCAGCGGCGCCTCAAGCTCCAGTTGCTTGCCCGTCCGCGGGTGCGTGAACTCGAGCCGCGCCGCGTGCAAAAAGTTCCGGCCCAGCTTGAGCCGCTCCGGTTCCGCCTTGCGCCGCGCGGCCTTGGACTGCGCCGCTTGCGAAGCCACCTGGTCCGTCAGTTGTCCCGAACCGCCGTACAACGTGTCTCCCACCACCGGGTGCCCAATCGACGCCATGTGCACGCGAATCTGGTGCGTCCGCCCGGTCTCGATGCGAACCCGGACGAGCGTGAACTTGCCAAAGCGGTTGCTGAGCCGCCGCACCACTTCAAAGTGAGAGACGGCCGTACGCGCATTTTCGGTAGGTTGCGTGGTCATGCGCGTGCGCCGCACCGGATCGCGCCCCACCCCCGCGTTGATGGTGCCACGGGCCCGCTCCACCGAACCCTGCACCAGCGCGATGTAAGTCTTCTTGATTTGGCGGTTTGAAAACATCTCGCCCAGCGCCGCGTGCGTGCGATCGTTCTTGGCCACCACGATCAACCCGCTTGTATCCTTGTCCAGCCGATGCACAATCCCCGGCCTCAACTCGCCGCCCGTTGAAGACAGCTTCTTGAACCGGAAGAGCAGAGCATTCACCAGGGTGCCCAGGCTGCGCGCGTCCTCGTTCTGCCCCGATCCCGCATGCACCATCATTCCCGCCGGCTTGTTCACCACCGCCAGATCGGCGTCCTCGAAGACCACGTCCAGCGGAATGTCCTCGGCGACAGCCTTCAGCGGCGCAGGATGCGGCTCGCCGGTCACAGTGATCCGCTCGCCGCCGCGCAGCTTCAGCGAGGCCTTCTCGCGCTCGCCGTTCACCAGCACGTCGCCCTGGTCCATGAGCATCTGCACCCGCGAGCGGCTCACGCCCTCCAGTTGCGACGCAACAAACTGGTCAAGCCGCTGCCCGGCGCCGTCCGCGGGCACTTCGATCACGCGCTGTTCAGCCATTTGCAGCCTCATCTTTACGTCTGTCCGTTGAAAGTCTGTGCCCCATCCATTCGCCATCCTTCTATCTGGATACGTCCTGTGCCCCATTCATCGCAGCTTCATCGCGATGAGTGGGATAGCCTCGCCTATCTATGGCTTTCTAGGATCTTCGCCGATGTTACCGACAGTCGGCTCCGCGGAAAGATGCGAAGTCGAACGGCCCGCTTCTCGCAAATCCTGGCTAAAGAGCGGTACACCATCACTTCTCTTGCGCTCCATCAGCACAAACGCCCCTGCCAGCACCAACGCAATCGCCGCAATCTGCGGCCCATCCAGCGCGCCGCCCAGCACCACGCCGCGCCCCTCAGAATCCCGACCCAACTCAGTGAGAAAGATCGTCACGCCAATCCCTATCACGCCCATTCCGGCCACATCGCCCTGGCGGCGCCGCCCCGGCAGCCACACCAGCAGAAAGACCGCCAGCGTCAGGTAAGCCAGCGCCGCATACGCCTGCACCGGGTGCAGCGGAATGCCCAGCGGCGTGCCGCTCCAGCGCCCGGCCAGCGGACTGGTATACGTGACCGCCCAGCGCACGCCTGTTTCTGTCCCATACCCCGAGCCGGCCATCAGCGCACCCACCTGCTCAAATGCCAGCCCCAGTGCCAATGGCGCAGCCAATGCATCTGCCGTCGAACCCAGCGACAGATGCCGTCGTCGCACGTAAATCGCCGCTGCTCCCAGCCCCGTCAACGTTCCCGCCGCAGCCAGCAACGGATGATGAATCATAGCCAGCGTAAGCATCCATGAGGGATGAAGGCGCAGATCGCTCCAGTTCATCGCGATCAGCAAAATCCGCTGACTTACCAAGGCCGCAAACAACCCCACAATGCACAGATTCCACACCTGGCCAGGATTCACGCCCGCCACGCGCGCCGTCCGCTGCGCCAGAAACAATCCTGCCACCACCCCCAGCGCCGCAAGCGCGCCGTAGGCAGGAATGAGAATCACGCCGATGTGGAGAAAGACCGGATGCACCTGAGTCAGGATACCTCTCAGGGCTTGGGGATGTATCCGCCTGAAAGCTATCTCGTAAACCGGCTTTGAAAGGGCATGGCTTTAGCCGTGCCGCGGAGATCCTTCAAAACCTGTGGGCTTTAGCCCCTGAGCGACGTTTTGATGCTCGATTGCTCTCGATGAATCGACCCCTCGGCCGCAGTCAACCCGGTACGCAAGACCGATACAACTCCGAAAGGTAGAATCCGACCCACTGGGCCGTGAATGATGTGCTGGTGAACCCGTCCTTAGACGGTGGAGCTCTCCGCGGTTCATTAGGCATTCCGGACTGGCGGACACGGCACACAGAACCGATTGTCGAGTCGAGCCCCTGTTCATGAATGTTGGTTCATCCAGCATTGACCACCCACCTGCTTTGCAGGCCGGTTTCTATTGCGGATAGTATGGGTCCTGGCCAGGAATTACAAGTCTTGTGCTAGACCGCCTGGATGTGCTAAGTTCCGTTCCCACCGCTTTTGGGAACCGCCCGGCCAAAACGGCAACGGCCTGAAGCCGGTCAACGCGCAACCCATTTCAGGCTCCTGGTGCATTGCAGGCCGGAAAGAAGTTCCCCTGCGGAAGCGCAATTCTACTCGCTCTGTTCGCGCTCTTCTTCGAGCACCTCATCCAGCAGCCCGCGCAGGTTCACGGCGCGCTCATGGCCAAGCTGCGCGTCCCTACCGGTCCCTCCTGTGCTGGGGGCGCCGGCCTGGGAGAGCTCATCGGCAAAATTAAGCGCGGCCAGCACCGCAACGCGCAGCGAGTCCACCGTGCGGCCCTGAGCGGCTACAGCTCGCATCTTTGCGTCCACCCGCTCAGCCAGTTGGCGCACATGTTCTACATCCTGGCCGGAAAGATGGTAGGTCTGGTCGTAGATCTCAACCGTCACATAGCCGGTTGCATTTCCACGCTTTTCCTCAGACATGCGTCACCTTACAATTCAATTGAATTGAGCTGCTCCAGCAGCCGCTCCACGCGCTTGCGCATCTGATCGCGCTCGGCGCGCAGTGCGTTCACTTCCTTTTGCAAATGCTCCACCAGCGGCGCCTGCTCACGGACTCTCACCTCAGCCTGCGAAGCGCGCTCCTCGGCGGCCGCATGGGCCACACGGCCCCGCTTCACCAGGTTCACCGCACGCACAATCCGCTCTTCCAGCGCCGAAAAATCGTCCGGGCTCAATGCCAGATTTCCCGGCTGCAGAGACGCATCGGGCTGCTGCGGCTCCGCGTCCTGCCCGCCTTGGTGCTCCTCTTTCACGCCGTCCGATTCCCAAGTAAACTGCGACATCCACGTTCCTCCGCACAATGCATTTTGCGCCTTATCCGAGCAAGTATAGCGCCAATTTCAACTTGTTTCCGCCTTAGCTCCGCAGCCGTGCGCCCGCTTTGCCAACAGATTCCACCACCCGCGCCTGGAAGCTCTGCAACTCTTCCTCGCGCAGCGTGCGATCGACCGCCTGAAACGTTGCGCCCAGCAGCAGGGAATACTCGCGCGCACCCAGCCGCGCATCGCGAAACACCTCGCGCACCCGCCATTCCACCAGCTCCGGAATCTGCAGGCCGGCCAGCGCCTGGTCAATCTTCTCCCAGCCAACGCTCTCATCCAGGATCAATGAGAAATCGCGCCGCACCGGCTGGAAGCGCGAAATCTCCCGCGCAACCGGCTTGCGCAATGCCAGCTTGTACAGCCGCTCCAGGTACAGTTCGCCCACCAGCACCGATTCTTTTAACTTGCGCGCCGCGGCCTCGCGCGGATGCAATTGCCCGAACCAGCCAACCGTTTCGCCGTCCACGGCCACGCGTGCCGCGCGGTAGGGATGCAGCCACTCCGGCGTCAGCCCGGCCTCCGCCGGAAAACGATCGAAGTAAACCGTGCGGGCCTGGAACCGCGCCAGCACCTGCTCCACAGCGCCCTTCACGTCATGAAAATCGACGGCCCGCGCCGGATGCAGCGGCCCCAGTTCCGGCAAGCTGCCCACCGCGCCAAAGGCCACGGCCGGCCGCTCTTCAACCTTGTCCGTTGTCCCGCTGAAGACCGTGCCCAGCTCGAACAACCGCACGTCGTTTACGTCGCGATGCAGGTTTCCGGCAATCATTGTGAGCATCCCCGGAACCAGCGACGGCCGCAGCACGCCGGCCTCTTCGCTCAGTGGATTACCCAGCGGCACAACCAGCCCCGGCTGCGGCGCCGTCAGCGCTGCCTCCGCCGCGGAGCAGAACGTGCCGGCTATCGCCTCGTTGAAACCGGCCGCCAGCAGCGTTCTCCGCACCTCGGATTCCTTTTCAGCCCAGGGCAGCGCGCGCACGCCCTCGCCAAACGCCGGCAGCGTATTCTTGAAGCCGTTGTAGCCGTAGACCCGCGCAACCTCTTCGATCAGATCGATCTCGCGCTCCAGATCAAGCCGCCAACTGGGCAGCGTCACCCGCCAGGCGGGGCCGCTCCCGTGCTGACTCGCTGACTCGCTGACCTGCTGATCCGCTAGCCCGCATCCCAACGCAGTCAGGACGCCCGCAACCGTTGCCGCACCGATTCCCTCCGCGTCCACAGTAGTTCCAAGAATCCGCCGCACTTCCCCGAGCGCCAGCGAAACCGGCTTGCGATTGGCGGTTCTTGCTTCAAATTCCGCAACCCGCACATCCACCAGCTCGCCTTCAATCCATCCTCCGTTCGCCAGCAGAATGCTGCTCACCAGCGCCGAAGCCAACGGCGCCGCATTGAAATCCGCACCGCGCTCAAAGCGATGGCTCGCATCCGTATGCAGTCCATGCCGCCGAGCCGTCCGGCGCACCGCCATCGGCTCAAACCAGGCCGCCTCCACCAGCACGTTGGTCGTCTGCGGCGTAATCATCGTGTCCCAGCCGCCCATCGCACCGGCCAGTCCCAAAGGCTTCACATGATCCGCCACAACCAGGTCTTCCGCGTCCAGTACGCGCTCCACGCCGTCCAGCGTCTTCAGCCGCTCGCCTTTGCGGGCGCGCCGTACCACGATGCCGCCCTCAATCTTGTCCAGATCGAACGCGTGGGTGGGCTGCCCCATCGCCAGCCAGGCAAAGTTGGTGGCGTCTACGGCGTTCGAGATCTTTTTCTGTTCGAGCAGCGCGAAGTAAGTGGACACTTCAGCACCCTTGAACCAGTCGCGCGATTCGCCGACGGTGATGCCGCGCAGCACCCGCGCCGTGAACCGCCCGCACTCATTCTCGGCCTCAATTTCGACAGGAAAGTCCGCGGCAGCCAGCCTTGCTTCAGGCAACCCAAACGCGAGCGGAGGCAGCGCCAGCCCATAGATCGCCGCCGCCTCCCGCGCCACGCCGTAATGGTTCATCGCATCCACGCGATTGGTGGTAATGTCCATCTCGTAGAGCGATCCATTGCCGTCGCCAAGCGAATAAATTCCCTCGACAGCAATCCCCCGAAGCGTCAGATCTTCCGCAAGTTGCGCATCGTCCACCGGCAGCTCAGGCAAATACGCGCGAAGCCATTTTGTCAGTATCTTCATTTCGTGTTTTCTCTCTCAGCGAGCCGGATCCAGCACTCCTATCAGCCCATTGATCAACTTCCCAACTTCCGATGAAAGGTCAAGCAGCGCCTCGGCGACGCTGGGTTGAAAGAAGGCAAGACTCTTGGCCAGCTCAATTTGGGTTTCTAACTCATTCAGCGCGGCCCGGCCTGAGCCGAGCCCTTTTCGCATCTCCACATCGTTGAGCCTTCCGTGCGCCTCTGCAATGTGGCTTGCCACGCCTACCGCCGATCTGCGAATTTGCATGCGCAATCCAAATGTCTCAGAGTTAGGGAAGTTTTCGGTATGCTCGTAAGCCAATCTGGCTAGCTCCATAGCTTTCTGCCATGCGATCAAATCACGATAATGTCTCGTTCTGCTCAATTTTGCTGACTCGCTGACTTGCTGGCGCGAAGCGCGCTGGCTTGCTAAACAAATTGACCGATTTTGC
>Ga0302196_10006568_pt1 | contig 10244 bp, 9 predicted proteins | sample II_Bog_N1_3_FD_198794 | JGI IMG/M metagenome (GOLD analysis project Ga0302196, IMG submission 198794) | Peat permafrost microbial communities from Stordalen Mire near Abisko, Sweden - II_Bog_N1_3 | ecosystem: Environmental > Terrestrial > Soil > Wetlands > Peat | place: Sweden: Abisko, Stordalen...
ACGAGTTGACGGTGGGGCAGTTGAGGGCGGTCATGGCCGGGGCGTGGGCCAGGAGGCCGCCGATGTAGTGGTATGCCAGCGGGGAGAGGCCGAGCCCGCGCTCGTCTCCTGGTTCGGGGAACAGTTCGGTGGTGCCGGACGGGTCCCAGAGGCTGGTGTGCATGTGCAGCCCGCTGCCCGTCAGGTGCTGAAAGGGCTTGGGCATGAACGTGGCCAGCATCCCGGCCTCGGCGGCCAGCGAGTGGACCATGTAGCGGAGCACGATGATCCGGTCGGCGGTGACCATGGGATCGGCGTAGGAGAAGTTCTGCTCGAACTGACCGTTGGCGTCCTCATGGTCGCTGGCGTAGTTGGACCAGCCCAGCTGGCTCTGTATGCGGGCCACCGAGGTGAGGTGCCCGTACATGCGGGTGAGGGACCGGGCGTCGTAGCAGGGGAGCGCCGACGTGTCCCGGGCATCGGCCACCACCAGGGTTCCGTCCTCGTTCTGGCGCACGAGGAAGTACTCCACCTCGCCCCCCGCCCGCATGGAGAGGTCGGCGTCGGCCAGTCGGTCGACCAGTCTGCGCAGGATGACCCGCGGGGCGTACGGCCACAGCTCGCCCTCACAGGTCGGATCGCACTGGACGATCCCGAGTCCGGGCTGCCAGGGTGCGGGGGTGTAGGAGGTGATGTCGGGCATGGCCATCAGGTCCGGCGATCTCGGCGTGTGCCCCATGGGCCCGGCGGCGAACCCGGCGAACCCCGCGCCTTCGGCCAGCAGCTGGTCGAGGGCGGTCACCGGCACCAACTTGGCGCAGGGCTTCCCATGGAGGTCGACGAACATGGCGAAGAGGAATTCGATGCCGTCGTCGGCCAACGCCCGCTCGAGATCGTCCCGGTCCGAGACGGTGCGCCCTCCGGCGGGGGACCGCTCCTGTGGGCTCGTCTCGGAAGGCATGTCCATGACCCATCTCCTCGGATCGGGCGCTCGACTTTCTGCAACAACGTTGCATCACAGGAAACAACAATGGGTTTCTGCTCTGTTACAAAGTGTTGCCTCGCCGTTAACAGGACCCCGGAATCTGGGGGTGGAGGCTTAACACATCGGAAACCCACACCGTTTCACAGCATGCAACAATGTTTCCGATGGAGACCCTCCCCTCCGAGCGGGCCACGGTGCACCGGTACGCGCACCGGGCGGCCTACGACCGACCCACCATCGACTCGATACTGGACGAGGCCTTCGTATGCCACGTGGGACTCCAGACCGACCAGGGATTCCCGGTGGTGATCCCGCTGGCCTACGGTCGACGGGGTGATGTGGTCTACCTGCATGGGTCGGCGGCCAGCCGCCTGTTCCGCGGGGCCCGGGCCGACGGGGTGGAGATCTGCATGACGGTGACCCTCGTCGACGGGTTGGTGGTGGCGCGGTCGACCTACAACACGGACATCAACTACCGCTCGGTGGTGCTCATCGGCAGCGCCAGCGAAGTCAAGGACCTGGATGAGAAGCGCCTCGGCCTCGACCGCCTGGTCGAGCACATCATCCCCGGTCGGACCGCCGACGCCCGCCGGCCTACGGAGAAGGAGTTGCGGAGCACCATGCTGTTGGCGTTGCCCATCGTCGACGCCACGGCCAAGGTGCGCACGGGATGGCCGGCCGACGATGACGAGGACTACGAACTCGAGGTGTGGGCCGGCGTGGTGCCCGTCCGCACGGTGTACGACGGCCCGCAGCCCGATCCCCGCTTGCCCCCCGGGCCCGTGGTGCCGGCGTATGCCAGCCCCTACCGCCGCCCCGCCATGAGCGGACGATGAATCCGACGAAGCAGCAGTTCGAGGCCAACGGCGAGGCCTTCACCCCCAGTCGCCTCCTCGACGTCCGGGACCGGACGCGCACCGCTCTGGGGGAGATCGCCGGGCTGATGGCCCCGGGCATGTCCGAGGAGGAGGCCAGGCGGGTGGCGTCCGAGGTGCTCTCGGCCCGCGGCCTTCGCAAGGGCTGGCACAAAGTGCTGGTCCGCTTCGGGCCCAACACCACACTGAGCTTCGACGATCCGTCCCGTCCCGGGGTCGTCCTGGGTGACGACGACATCTTCTTCGTCGACATCGGACCGATCCACAGCGGATGCGAGGGCGATGCCGGCGACACCTTCACGGTGGGCGACGACCCTGAGATGATCAGGGCCGCCGTCGACGTTCAGGCCCTGTGGAACCAGGTGCGCACCGAGTGGGCCCTGCACGCCACCACGGGGGCCGACCTGTACCGCCTGGCCGAGGAACGGGCCGAGGCCATGGGTTGGCGGCTCAACCTGGAGCTCAACGGCCACCGGCTCTCCTCGTTCCCCCACAGTGCCCACTACGACGGGTCGTTGTCCACCGTGGACTTCACCCCTTCCGACCTGCTGTGGGTGCTGGAGATCCAGGTCCGGCACCCCGAGCGCCCCTTCGGGGCGTTCTTCGAGGACCTGCTCCTCTACGACGACGTGCTGCAGGCCCGGTCCCACCGCGGCACCGTGGCCACAACCAGGCTCGGGACCTGAGGCGAGGAGGAGTTCCATGTGCGGTGTGGTGGGCCTGCTGATCAGGGATCCGGCGCTTGAGTCACGGCTGGGTGCCCTGTTGTCGCCGATGATCGAGGCTTTGAGCGACCGGGGACCGGACTCCTCGGGTATCGCCGTCTACTCCGGGGGAGCCGGGTCCGATCCCGACCACGACACCGTCCGCATCTCCCTGGGCAGCGACGTCGCCGTGCCGTGGCCCGCGGTGTGCTCCGGCCTGTCCGAGCGGTTCGCCATGGTGGCCCGGCCCGTGCCCAGTGGTGCGGTGCTCGAGGTGCCCACTCCACTGGCCGATGAGGTGCAGGCCCACCTGGGACGGCATTGGCCCTCGGTCCGGACCGTGGCCACCGGCCGCAGCGTGGCCGTGGTCAAGGACACCGGGCGTCCCGAGCACTCGGTCAGGGCGATGGCCCTGACCGAGTGGAGTGGCTACCTGGCCGTGGCCCACACCCGGATGGCCACCGAGTCGGCTGTCACCTTGTTGCACTCGCACCCGTTCGTGCCTGCCCCGGACCTCTGTGTGGTGCACAACGGGTCGTTCTCCAACTACGCCAGCGTGCGGCGATCCCTGATGGCCCGCGGGGTCCGCTTCGACTCGGACAACGACTCCGAAGTGGCAGCCCGCCTGCTGGCTGAGCGCCTGGAATCCGGTGACGACCTCGACGAGGCCACACGCTGGATCATGAAGGAGCTGGACGGCTTCTTCACCCTGGTCATCACCTCGGCCACCGGCATGTCGGTGGTGCGGGACGCCTTCGCCTGCAAGCCGGCCGTGGTGGCGGAGACCGAGCACTATGTCGCCGTGGCTTCCGAGTACCGCGCCCTGGCCCACCTGCCGGGCATCGGAGCGGCGCGCGTCTTCGAACCGCAACCCGAGGAGGTCTACACATGGAACCGCTGAACTGCGACGACCTCAGCGTCCGTGAGGTGAATGCCGCCCTGCGCTCCCTGTCGCCCGGTGCCTCGGCCCGGATCGACCATCCTCGGGGACGCCACAACCTCGCCGTGGGTCTGGCCGACCCGGTGACCATCACGGTGGCGGGCAACGCCGGCTACTTCCTCGGCGGACTGTGCGGCCGGGCCGACGGCATCGGCCCCGACATCGAGGTGGACGGGTTCGTGGGCTGGTCGGTGGGGGAGAACCTCATGGGCGGCACGATCCGTGTGCACGGGAGCGCCTCCCAGTCCGCTGGATCGAGTGCCCGTGGCGGCACGCTCATGGTGGACGGCGACGCGTCGCTGCGGGCCGGCATCTCGCTGAAGGGCGGCACGGTGGCCATCGCCGGTGATGCCGGGGCCATGGCCGGGTTCATGGCCCAGGCCGGTGTCATCCTGATCGGCGGCGACGCCGGTCATGGCCTCGGTGACTCGTTGTACGAGGCGGTGATCTACGTGGGTGGCTCCATCGCCTCGTTGGGTGCCGATGCCCGGGTGGAGGAGCTCACCGACGACGACGTGCTGGTGGTCAAGCGACTGGTGGCCCTGACGGGCTTCGACCACATCGACCCCTCCCGGGTGCACCGGGTGGCGTCGGCCCGGCAGCTCTACCACTTCTCGACGCAACACCACGGGGTGTACTGATGGACCCGTCGATTCCGCCCTCGCCCCCCAGTGCCTCCTTCCCCCCCGAGGTCATCGACCGCATCCACCGGATGGCCGACACCGGCCAGTACCCCATCCGGGGCCTGGGGGCCCGTCGGGCCGTGCCCACCTTCGACGACCTCCTCTTCCTCACCGCCTCCACCTCGCGGTACCCACTCGAGGGCTACCGCGAGCGGTGCGAGACGCGCACGGTGCTCGGAGGACGCCACGGTGCCGTACCCGTCGAGCTGGACATCCCCATCACCATCGCCGGGATGAGCTTCGGCGCCCTGTCCGCCTCGGCCAAGGACGCCCTGGGCCGGGCGGCCACCGCCGTCGGCACCTCCACCACCACCGGGGACGGCGGGATGACCCCCGAGGAGCGAAAGTCGTCGGCCACGCTCGTCTACCAGGTCCTCCCCTCTCGCTACGGGTTCGATCCCGCCGACCTCCGCCAGGCCGACGCCGTGGAGATCGTCATCGGTCAGGGGGCCAAGCCCGGGGGCGGGGGCATGCTGCTGGGCCAGAAGGTGAACGAGCGGGTGGCAGCCATGCGCACCCTTCCCGCCGGCATCGACCAGCGCTCGGCCAGCCGCCATCCCGACTGGGTCGGCCCCGACGACCTCCTCATCAAGATCGAGGAGCTGCGCGAGGCCACTGAGTGGCGGATCCCCGTCTACGTCAAGGTCGGGGCGACCCGGGTCGACCACGACGTCAAGCTGGCCGTGGCCGCCGGCGCCGACGTGGTGGTCGTCGACGGCATGCAGGGAGGGACGGCGGCCACCCAGGACGTCTTCATCGAGCACGCCGGCATCCCCACCCTGCCCGCCGTGCGACTGGCCGCCGAGGCCCTGGCCGAGCTGGGGGTGGCCGACGAGGTACAGCTCATCGTGTCCGGGGGCATCCGATCGGGGGCCGACGTGGCCAAGGCCCTGGCCCTCGGGGCCGACGCCGTGTCCATCGGGGTGGCGGCCCTGATGGCGCTGGGCTGCAACCGCTCATCGGTCACCGTCGGCGGAGCCGTGGTCGACGTGACCGGGGACTACCGAGACCTGGGCACGGCGCCGGGTGGTTGCTCGCACTGCCACACCGGTCGGTGCCCGGTGGGGATCACCACCCAGGACCCCGAGCTCGAGCGGCGACTGGCGCCGGACCGGGCCGCCGAGGAGGTGGCCAACTATCTCCGGGCCATCACCATGGAACTCACCGCCCTGGCCCGGGCGTGCGGCAAGTCCGACGTCCACCACCTCGAGCCCGAGGACCTGGTGGCCCTGACCGTGGAGGCGGCGGCCATGGCCCGGGTGCCCCTGGCCGGGACCGACTGGATCCCCGGATGAGCCCGGGCGCCTCCGTGGTGGTGGTGGGCGGTGGGGTGATCGGGCTCAGTGCCGCCCGAGCCCTGGTGGAACGGGGCGTGGACGATGTCCTGGTCCTGGAGCGCCATCTGCTGGCCTCTGGGGGAACCGGTCGATCGAGCGGCGTGGTCCGCTGCCACTACGGCATCCGGTCGCTGGCCGCCATGGCCTGGGCCTCGCTGCCGGTCCTGGCCGACGCCCAGGAGGTGTTGGGCGGAGACTCGGGCTTTCGCAACACCGGCTACCTGGTTGGGGTAGGGGAGGCCAATGCCGGTGCGCTCGAGGCCAACGTCGCCATGCACCGCGCACTGGGGATCGATGTCGAGTTGGTGGACCACGCCACCGCCGGCCGGCTGTGGCCGTCGGCCCGCACAGACGACTTCGCCACCTTCGCCTACGAGCCCCGTGGCGGCTACGGGGACGGGCACCAGACGGCACTGGCTTTCGCCGCCGCCGCCCGGCGCGGCGGGGCCCACATCCGCCAGCAGGCGGCGGTGGCGTCGCTGATCGAGAAGGGCGGCCGGATCGTCGGGGTGGAACTGGACGACGGTCAGCGGGTCGACGCCGACCACGTGATCGTGGCGGCCGGAACGTGGTCGGTGGCGCTGGCCGCCGGTGTGGGCATCGACCTCCCCATCCGGGGCCAGCGGGCCCAGATCCTGATGGTGGAGACCGCACCGTTCGCCGACGTGCCGGTCCCGGTGCTCTCGGACCTGGTCTCGCTGCAGTACGTGCGATCCGATGTGGCGGGCTGCCTGTTGGTGGGCGACAGCGACCACTCTGAACCGGAGTGGGCCGACCCGGACGCCGTTTCGGACCTGACCGACGACGACCAACTGGTCCGTTCTATCGGGAAGTTCGAGCACCGGTTCCCCGGCCTGCCCGGTGCTCAGCTGCGGTCCACCTACGCCGGGTGCTACGACGTCACCCCGGACTACAACCCGATCATCTCGGACACTCCCGTGGGGGGGCTATCCGTGCTGGCCGGCTTCAGCGGCCACGGCTACAAGATCTCCCCTGCGGTGGGGGAGTTGGCCGCCGACCTGGTGCTCGAGGAGTCCAGCCGGATCCCTGCCGTCGACCGTCACGACTTCCGTCTCGGGAGGTTCGCCGACGGTGATCTGCTGGTCAGCCCCCACCCCTACGTCGGGGCGGGCCAGATGCGCTGACGTAGGCGAGCACCCGAGTGCCCCCGGGAGCCACGACGGCGTGTCCTATATTGCCAGTCGTGACTCCACGGCGATCGAGCGGCGGCCTGTCCCAAGGCAGCTCCGCCGCCCGGCCCGCCAAAGCCAACACGGCCAAAGCCAACACGGCCAAAGCCAACACGGCCAAAGCCAACACGGCCAAAACCACCACGGCCAAGGGCCCCGTTCGGCGCCGGCGCCCCAGCGAGACCTTCGAGGTCGCTCCCTCCCCGGACGCCGACGATGCCACCAGCGGGAGGGTGGGATGGGTCATCGCCAACCACGTCCGACGCCGCCGACAGGACATCGGGCTCAACGTGGGTCAGTTGGCTGAGCGGTCGGGGATCTCCAAGGGGATGCTCTCGAAGATCGAGAACGCCCAGACCTCGCCGAGCCTGGCCACATTGGAACGTCTGGCCGGCGCCCTCGACATGCCGCTCACCTCGTTGTTCCGGGGCCTCGCCGAGGAGCGCGACGCAGTGTTCGTGAAGGCCGATAGCGGCCCGGAGATCGTCCGCCAGGGGACGCGTGCCGGACACACGTACCAACTGCTGGGCAGCCTGCGCGGCCCACGCAAGTTGGTGGAGCCGCTCCTGGTCACGCTGACCGAGAGCGGTGAGGTGTTCCCGAGCTTCCAGCACTCGGGTATCGAGCTCCTCTACATGCTTTCCGGCGCCATGGACTACAGCTACGGAAAGCAGCAGTACCGGATGGAACCTGGGGACACCCTGCAGTTCGAGGGCGACATCCCCCACGGCCCCATCCTGTTGGTGAAGCTGCCCATCCGCTTCCTCTCGATCACCTTCTACGACGCCGGCACCTGAGGGGGCAGGCGTCCCCGGACGGGTCCGGTTCGCACGGTCGACACCGTGCTCACACCGTCGCTACTCCTGTGCCCTGGCCACTCGCAGGCAACAGGGCTCCCCGGGCAGGGATCATGAGGGACGGCGGGTGTGACCGGTCGAATGGCGAGACGGACCGGAAGGCCCCATGCCCACCGACCTCGGGCGCACGGTGAACCAGGACCGCCGGACCGAGGCGGGCACCCCGGGACGGGTCAGTGCACCACCGGGGTGCGGTTGCGATCGGACGATCGAACGCTACCCCCACCGTTCCGGCGGCGCTTCCCGCCCGGCACCCGCAAGGGGGCCGGGGCAGTGAGCACGGGAAGGGTGGAGTACCGGACGATCCGCTCACGGGTGCCGCGACCGAACGGGTGGGCCAGTCGGGACCTGCGCATCGGGCGGTGGGATCCGAGGACGATGGCGTCACACTGCCGGGACCGGGCCGCCTCGGCGATGACCTGGCCGATGGAGAAGCTGGTGGCCCGGGTCACCGAGCCGGTGGCGTTGACGCCCACCTCGAGCAGTTGGAGGACGGCGTCGTCGACGAGGGCGGTGGCCTCTTGATCGGTGAGCTCGGTGAAGCCCCGGCCGCCCACTACCAGCCGGTTGGCGTGGATCACGTGTACCGACGCGCCCTCTTGGCGGGCCAGGGCGGTGGCGAAGCTGATGGCCACCGGGGCCGATGCGGTGTCGTCGATGGCTACGAGCAGTTGGTGGAACATAGGTATCTCTTCGGTGGGATAGGGCCGAGGCTGAAGCCTCCGGGACTGGTTTCTTGTGTTTCGGCAATGTTAACTCCCAGCTGAAGGCGTTGTCATGTCAAGGATCGACCCCAGACCCGTGCACCGCCCGCCACCCGCAGAAGGCGGCCCGGCGGGCCGGGGGCCGGGGTCGGCGTGGTGGGCACGGGCCTCGGGATGGTAGGAACGTCGGGCACGGGACGGTCTGCCCAGGGGCAGTCGTCCGACCACCGGTCGTGGAGGAGAGTCAACGCATGGACGAGCATTCGGCAGCCGGGTTCCAGTTCGCCGGCCAGGACATCCCGTGGCTGTTGCGCTACTGGGCCGAGTCCCAGCCCGACAAGACCTTCCTGATCTGGGAGCCCCGGACCGGCGGGCCCCGTCAGTGGACCTACGCCGAGTTCTGGCTGGAGGTGCGACGGATCGCCGTCGGTCTGGCCGCTCGTGGGGTGACCCCGGGGGACAAGGTACTGATCCACGCGGACAACTGTCCGGAGATGGTGCTGGCCTGGTACGCCTGTGCCACCGTCGGCGCCGTAGGTGTGACCACCAACACCCGCTCGGTCCGGGCCGAGCTCGAGTTCTTCATCGCCAAGACGGGGTGCGTGGGTGCCGTGACCCAGCCCCAGTACGCCTCCCTGGTCAAGGAGTCCGGACCCGACCTGGGCTGGATCGTGGTCACCGAGGACAACGGCGGTGAGCCGGCCGCCCCCGACTCGGCACAGACCGGCGCCGAGCCGTTCGACACGTTGCTGGGGGACGCCTCTGACCTGGTGGAGCGGGATCCCGATCCCATGGCGCCGGTGGGGATCCTCTTCACCTCGGGCACCACCTCGCAGCCCAAGGCGGTGGTGCACACCCACGCCAACGCCCTGTGGGCGGGACGGGTCGGCCCCACCAACATCTCCATGGAGCGGGACGACATCTACCTGGTGTTCCTGCCCTTCTTCCACGTCAACGCCCAGAGCTGGTCGTTCTGGACCACATTGGGGGTCGGCGGGACCGTGGTGCTCCAGCCCAAGTTCTCGTCCTCCAGGTTCTGGGAGGTGGTGACCAAGCACAAGGTCACCCACCTCTCCCTGATCCCCTTCGTCTACAACGCCGTGGCCGGTCAGCCCATCCCCGAGCACTCGGTGAAGGTGGGCGTGTTCGGGTTGATCGTCCCCGAGCTCGAGCAGTGGCTCGGGTTCCGGGTGGTACCGGCCTACGGCATGACCGAGACGGTCATCCACGCCACCAACGACAATCCCGGCCGGATGGTCCCCAAGGGGTCGATGGGCAAGCCCACCCCGGGCTATGAGCTCCTGCTGGTGGACCGGGACACCGGCGAGGTGTGCCGGGACGGACAGCCCGGGGAGCTCTGGGTCCGAGGCACACGCGGCATCCAGCTCTTCTACGAGTACTACGACAATCCCGAGGCCATGGCCAAGAGCTTCACGGCCGACGGTTGGTTCCGGACCGGCGACATCGTCCGGCTAGCCGAAGGGGGCAACTTCGTCTACTGCGACCGGGACGGCGACGTGCTGAAGGTGGGGGGCGAGAACGTCTCCGCCCGCGAGGTGGAAGACGTGTGCCGCCAGGTGCCCGGCCTGGCCGACGTGGCGGTGGTGGCCCAGTCCCACCCCATGCTGAACGAAGTGCCGGTAGCCTTCATCATCAAGGGTCCCGGCGCTGACGAGGACGACAGTCGCCTGGAGAAGGCCATCATCGAACAGTGCGCCGCCAACCTGGCCGACTTCAAGGTCCCCCGGGCGGTGTACGTCGTCGAGGAGTTCCCGAAGGCCACGCTGGACAAGGTGGCAAAGAACCAGCTCAGGGAACGCGCCGACGCCCTGGTGGCATCGGACGCCGAACGGGTCTGAGCAGGGAGGGCGACCGGCCGCCGGGGTCGCCACCGCCCCCGGCCCGGGGCCACCACCGGCTCATCGGGGAGCGGCGAATGCGTTCAGTCCGGCTTCCCACACCGACTGTCCGGAGCTTCCCTGCAGGGCGG
>Ga0302196_10006570_pt1 | contig 10243 bp, 13 predicted proteins | sample II_Bog_N1_3_FD_198794 | JGI IMG/M metagenome (GOLD analysis project Ga0302196, IMG submission 198794) | Peat permafrost microbial communities from Stordalen Mire near Abisko, Sweden - II_Bog_N1_3 | ecosystem: Environmental > Terrestrial > Soil > Wetlands > Peat | place: Sweden: Abisko...
CACCTGCAGTGCCACTTCGGCAAGGACACCCTGTCGTGGGCCCGGGCCGGGGCCACCGTCACCGGGCTCGACTTCTCGGAGGCGGCCATCGGGGCGGCCCGGTCGCTCGCCGTGCGGGCCGGACTGGCCGACCGGGCCGAGTTCGTGTGCGCCCCGGTGGCCGAGGCCGTCGAGGCCCTGGGCCGGCGGACCTTCGACGTGGTCTACGTGAGCCTGGGCGCCCTGTGCTGGCTGCCCAGTGTGCGCGAGTGGGCGGCCCAGGTGGCGGGCCTGCTCGGCCCGGGCGGACGCCTCTTCCTCCACGAGGTCCACCCGGTCAGCATGGCCCTGGCCGACGACGAGCTCCGCCTCACCTACCCGTACTTCGAGGAGGTCGAGCCCGTGGAGGACACCGAGGCCGGCACCTACGCCGACTGGACGGCCACCGACGTGCTCCCCGGCGACCCGACCTACGGGTGGAACCACGGACTGGGCGAGCTGGTGGAGGCGCTCCTGGCCCACGGGCTGCGGCTCGACCGGCTGGAGGAGCACGACTGGACCAGCTTCCAACGGTTCCCCTGGCTGGTCGAGACGGGCGAGGAGGAGTTCGTGATCCCGGCGGGGCGGCTCCGGGTGCCGCTCTCCTTCACCCTGGTGGCCACCCGGCTCTGAGAGCCGGGGTGGAGCGGGTGGAGCGGGTGGGCGGGGCGGGCGGGGGCGGGGCGGACCGGGTCGTCCGGTCCTCCGGCGGTCAGTTCCCCGACGTCGGGTCGTCGGGGTTGCGGACGGTCCAGCCCGCTCCCGACACCTTGCGCGGCTCGTAGAACAGGCAACCGTCCGGACACGCGAAGGGAATCTGCTCATTGGCGCCCACCCGGCACTTCTCGAGCTTCTCCTCGTGGGAGGTGGTCTGCATGATGTAGTGCCGGCAGTCGGCGAGAACGGCCACGCCCCATTCTGCCCGAACCCGGACGGTCGGCGGGGTCAGTGGGGTAGCGTCGAGCAGGTGGAACCCACTCCCTCCACCGACGGGGCCTCCGACGACGCGCCCACCGTGAAGCAGCTCCTGCGCTGGAGCGAGGCTCTGGCCGGCATCGCCCGGACCGGCCTGGGCTTCACCGAGTCGCTGTACGAGCAGGAGCGCTTCGAGGAGGTCCTCCACGTGGCCGCCGACATCCGGGCGGCCATCGACGGCAACGAGGGGGCGGAGGACGTCGACGGGGTGGTCCACGACTGGCTCGACTCGGTCGGCAAGGGCGTCCCCGGCTACGTGACCCCGAAGGTGGCCGTGGGGGCGGCCGTGGGCAACGAGCAGGGGGAGATCCTGCTGGTCCAGCGGGCCGACTCGGGGATCTGGCTGTACCCCACCGGGTGGGCCGACGTCGGGTATTCGGCGGCCGAGGTGGTGGTCAAGGAGGTCCACGAGGAGACCGGCATCGAGGTCGAGGTGGTCCGGCTCATCGCCGTCCTCGACGGCCTGCGGGTGGGCATGAGCCGCATCCCCCTCTACTCCCTGGTGTTCCAGTGCCGCCCCGTCGGGGGCGAGCTGCGGGCCCACCCCCTCGAGTGCGCCGACGTCGGCTGGTTCCCCCTCGACGCACTCCCGTTCCCCCTGGCCGGGGCGGAGCGGTGGGGCGACCACGTCTTCGCTGCCCTACGTGGGGAGCCGATCGAGGTCCTGTACGACTCGGTCCGGTCGCCGATGTGGCGGGGTGACCCGGACAAGGTCTGAGTCGCATCGGGCCCGGACCGGCGCCCCGGCATCCCGGGGCCGGCTGGCTACACTCGCCAACCGTGACCGCTGACGCCGACCCCGGGGCCACGGACGGCCCGACCCTCCAGATCTACGAGGCCACCGAGGTCACCGACGAGCTGGTCGAGGCCTTCGGCCGGCTCATCCCCCAGCTCTCCCGTTCGTCGGCGCCGGCCGGCCGGGACGAGCTCGCCGCCATCACCGGGTCGGAGGCCAGCATCCTGTTCATGGCCCGGGACGCCGGCGGGCGGATCGTCGGCTCGCTGACCCTGGCCGTGTTCCGGATCCCCACCGGGTTCCGGGCGTGGATCGAGGACGTGGTGGTGGACGACTCAGCCCGTGGGGCCGGCGTCGGCGAGGCCCTGGTGACCACCGCCCTCGATCGGGCCCGGGCGCTCGGGGCGAAGACCGTGGACCTCACCTCACGACCGAGCCGCGAGGCGGCCAACCGGCTGTACGTCCGGCTCGGCTTCGAGTCGCGGACGACCAACGTCTACCGTCGGACGCTCGAGTTCCCGGTCGGGGGTCCGTAGCATGTCCACCCGCTCCGTCCCGGCGGTGGGTCACGCAATTCGGGGTGCCCTGGTCAACCCGACTGGTGACGAAGCGCCGGCTTCCTGCCGGGTGGGTGACCCGGGTGGACCGGTGCAGCGACACAGGACCCGCTCGCCGGCGTGCGCGATGATCCGGGGCGATGGCAGACACCGTCGACCACCTCGTCCTCGACCTCCTCGAGTGGCTGGGCACGAGCCCACGTCCCTACTCGCAGGTGCTCGATGCCTGGCGTACCTCGTGCCCGCGCCTGCCCGTGTGGGAGGAGGCGAACGACCGCGGGTTCCTGGCGCGTGGGTACTCCCCCGGAGTGGGTCGAATCGTGTCGGTGAGCGATGACGGTGCCCGGCACCTGCACGCGTGCCGTACGGGCACCGGGGCGCCCGGAAGCCCCACCGGCACGACCTCCGCGGAGCAGCCGTGACCCGAGGGCCGGCCTGCCCCCTGCCGCCGGGTGATGGAGGCACCCACCGTGCCTCCGATCAGCCCTCATGCGACGGCCGCGGGCGGCACCCGCTCAGCCTCGTGGTTCCGGCGGGGCCGGTAGGTTCTGCAGTCGGAGCTGCCCCCGCGCCACCAACTTGCCGTCGGCCACGCCCTCGATCTCGACGAGCCAGAGCTGCTGCGTCCGGCCGGTGAAGATCGGTGTGCCGGTCGCCCGCACGAGGCCGGTGCGAACGGGGCGGAGGAAGTCGGTGGAGTTCGAGGTACCGACCACCGCCAGCTGGCCGGTGATCTCCCGGGCGGCGAGCGCGGCACCGTGGCTCCCGACGGACTCCACGATCGAGGCCCAGACACCACCGTGGACGATCCCATGGGGTTGCTGGTGTCGCTCGTCGATCTCGACATGGGCCACGACCCGGGTAGGGGTCATCTCCTCCACCCGGAGTCCCAACGCGCTGTCCTATCCCGGTTGCGGGTCCATCCGTCTCCTTCGTTCGGCGGTTCCCCTCATCGTAGGGAGGATCCCCGTCGGCGACCCGTGACCCCGGCGAGGACGCCGAGGTCAGTTCGTCGGCGTGCTCGGGCCGTCCGCCGCATCACCGTGAACCGGCAGCGGTCGGGCACCGGTGGCCTACCGGACGTCGGTGAACCGGGGCGCACCGTCCCCGAGCTCCAGCTCCACCCCGTTGGCCACGAAGCTGATGGCGTGGTACCACCCGGACAGCAGCAACAGGTCGAGGAGCTCGTCGTCGGCCAACACACCGGCCAGGCGGCCCCGGAGCCGGTCGTCGGTCCTCGCCGTGTCGTGCAGTGCGTCCACCGCCTCGATGAGGACACGGTCCCGTCCGTCGCTCCAACAGGTGTCCCTGGCCCCGCCGTGGGTGAGCGAGGTGACCTGCTGACCGGTGAGCCCGACCCGTTCGACGAAGAAGACGACATGGACACCCCACTCGTACTCGCAGCCGCACCGCGCACAGGTCCGGTCGATGACGATCTCCCGATCCCGCATCGAGAGGGAGAGTCTCCGGCTGAGCTCGTAGCCGCCCCACGGGCCCACGGCCTCGGCCATCGGAAGGTTCCGCACGACGGTCCGGAAGAGCAGGATGGGCGGCACACCCGGCGGCATCATCTCCCCGAGTCGCCGGCCGACGTCGGCTCCGTAGGGCGGGGCGGGGGGGTCGACCACGGGCCGGCCGCTCATGGCGGCCATGGATCTCCTCGGTCGTCGGTGGGCCCTCCGGATCCTCCGGGAGCTCCGCGACGGGCCGATCGGGGCCCGGGCGTTGCGGGAGCGGTGCGACGGGATGTCCTCCAGCGTCCTCTACGACCGGCTACGGGAGCTCACCTCCGCCGCACTCATCGAGCAGACGGACACGGACGCCTACGCGCTCACCGGGACGGGGAAGGCGCTCGGCCGGGCACTCCGGCCGTCGGACGACTGGGCGGTCGCCTGGAGGGAGGGGCGGACGACGCCATCGACCCCGGGGCCGGGCCCGCGCCACGCGGAGCACCGCTGACGCGCACGGGTGGACCGACGTGACCCGGTGCCCGCCAGACGCCGCAGCCGGGTGCGATGACCGATGGTGGCCCGTGGTCCGCCGGTCGGCCGGGCCGATCCCCGGAGACCCGCACCGGTAGCATCCGCCCCATGGCCGACGCCGAGGAGGGACCCGATCCGGCCCTGCAGCCCGTCCCCGACCGGACCGGGGTCATGGCCCGGAACGAGCAGGCCTGGGAGGACTGGGGCACGATCGACCCGCTGTGGGCGGTGGTGACGGCCGGCGACAAGAAGCACGGACGGTGGGACGTCGACGAATTCTTCCGCTCCGGCCAGGCGACCATCGACTCGCTCCTCCAGGAGGGTGCGGCCTACGGCGTCCCGGCCCGTGCCGGTCGGGCGCTGGACTTCGGGTGTGGGGTCGGGCGGCTCACCCGGGCCCTGGGGGCCTACGTGCCCGAGGTCCTGGGCCTGGACGTGTCGGGCTCGATGATCGAGCGGGCCGTGGCGCTGAACGCCGGTCGAACCGGAGTGGATTTCGCCGTCCACCGGGACGCCGACCTCCACGTCATCGGGGACGACTGCATGGACGTCGTCTGCTCCCTCCTCGTACTGCAGCACATTCCCTCCGTCGCCCTGATCGAGAACTACCTCCGGGAGTTCGTCCGGGTGCTGGCTCCCGAAGGCTTCCTGTTCGTCAACCTCCCGGTCGACGTTCCGGTCGCCGACCCGACCTGGCGCAGCCGGCTACGTCCGAGGACGCGGCTCTCCCGCCTGCTGCGCGGGCTCGGCGTGAGCCCGGCCTTCCTGTACCGCCACCTCAACTGGCATCCCGACATGCCCATGACCGAGATCCCGGTCGAGCGGGTCCGGTCGATCCTCGAGGCGTCCGGCGCTCGGATCCTGGAGTCGAGGGTGGTCGACGAGGGTGACGGCGTCGATCAGGGTCTGTACCTGGTCACCTGCTGACCGGCCGCCGGCACCGACCGGGGCCGCGGGTCAGCCCCGGCGCCGCTCCCGGCGGCGGTGACGGCGCATCACACCCAGCCCGAACCACACCAGCGCCCCGACGAGCGCGATGACCAGGGTGAACACCCAGAGCGACCAGGTGAAGTCCCACACCAGGAAGTGGAGGGTGACCTTCTCCCGGTTCTGGACCATGAACACGACAAGCAGCGCCAGTCCGATGAGCGAGGCGACCGCCCAGCCACCGAGTCGGCTCCGGTCCCCACCCTGCGTGTCCTGTGCCATGGCGCTGCTCCTGACCGATCGGATCCCGCCGGCGGACACCGGATCGGCTCCGTCGCGGTCCGCCGTCCCAGCGTGCCACAACTCCCGGGCGGTCCGAGCGGGTTCCGCTACCCGGGACGCCCGGGATCCGGGTGGGTGGGCGCACCCGCGGTGCCGTGCGCGGTGACCCGGGCCGCGTAGAACGCCTCGGTGCCGGCGCGCCACGTCTGGTCGAGGTCCGAGCCGTCGAGGAACCGCTGGTCGAGCTCGAGGATGAGCGTCCCGTGGGCGAAGGACCACAGCGCCTGGGCCAGGTAGGGCTCGCCCACGGCCAGGAAGAACGGCTCCCCGGCCCATGCTTCCAGACCGGGCAGCAACCCGGCCCGGGGGAACGAGCTGGCGGTGATCAGACGGTAGAGCTCGGGATTGGCCCGCCCCATGGCCCGGTACGCACCGAGCAGGTCTCGGACCGGATCCCCGTCCGAGCCCGCCACCGCGGCGTGCATGGTCAGGCCGGTCTCGTCGAGGCCGGTCTCCACCAGGGCCAGTTCGAGTGCCGGCCGTCCGTCGACGTGCTTGTACAGCGACGGCGCCCGGATCCCGAGCTCGCCGGCCAGCCGCCGCATGGTCAGACCCTCGCTGCCCACCGCTTCGAGCAGCACCCGGGCCGCGTCGATGATCTGGCGGGCCCGGGGGGTGCGCTCCCGGGGCGTCGGGCGGGTCGTGGTGGCGGGCGCCGTGGTGGTCACGACGCCGGTCGGAGGACGAAGACCGGGTGGTTCGGACCCACCGCCCGGAGCTCGTCGTCGGTGGAGTCGGCGGATACCCCGTCGAAGAACACCCCGACCTCGGCCTTCCACCGCTTCAGGTAGGCCCGTAGGACCGGGGGCTTCTCGTCGTCGGACAGCTCGGTGGCCACCCAGTGCTGGCGGCTCCGGCCGAGGAGCAGATCCAGTCGACCGTCGGCGGCCCGCACGTTGCGGACCCACTGCCCGGTGCCCCGGGCCGACACGAGGAACTGCTCGTCGTCGAGCGACAGCAGGTTCACCGGCACCCGTCGCGGCTCACCCGACGTGCGACCGGCCACCTCGAGGACCCGGCTGCCCCAGACGCTGATCCCGGCCCGGGTGAGGAGGGCGACCGCCCGGTTGAGGATGTGCTGGGTGAACCAGCCCGGCTTGCGGTACCTGACGTGACTGGTCTCGTTCATGGTGGCCTCCGATCGGTGGGGGGTAACGCCGTTAGCCCCCACCGTAGCTAACACTGTTAGCCCCGTCAAACGGGTGGGGTCGTCCTGACCCGGGACCGCCGACATGGGACACTCCGTGGCATGGACGAACCGCCCGAGCTGCAGCGGATCCGACCGTGGAGGACGGCGGTCTGGGCCCTCCGGGCGGGGTATGCCGGGCTGGCCGTCGGCCTCGGTGGCCTCCTCGTGCTGGCGTCGGGATCCGCGCCGTGGGTCCTGGCCGGCGGGGTGCTCGTCTGGGTCGGCGCCGCGGCCACCACGTTGACGGGGGTCTACCGGGCCCGGTACCGGCTCCCCGAGCCCCGGCCCGGCTGGTGGTCGCTGCGGTTCATGCTCATCCACGACACCGTCCACGCGAGGTCGTCGTCCCCACGGTCGTGACGGATCGTTCCGTCGCGGGCGTTCCCGGATGTGCGAAGGTGACGCCGGAAGGATCGCGGCACCGCGATCGGGGCACGACCAGGGAGGCGGAGCGGTGACGAACTTCGGGAGCGGAACGGGCGGGCGGACGCCAGGCTACGGCGTCGGTCAACGGGGAGGTCGACGAGGAGCCGGACGGCGGGGTGGGCGATCCGGGTCCCCGGGGTGGCGACGTCTCCCGGTCTCCGTGGCGGCGGTCGTCGTGCTGGCCGTGCCCGTGGGCCTGGCCGCCGGGGCCCCGGCGGCGTCCGCCGCACCCCTCGGTCCGACCACCTGCTCGGGCAGCCTGGCCTCTCCGGGCTCGCTGGCCGGAGGGACCTACAGCTCGGTCACCGTCACCGGGGTGTGCGAGGTGAACGCCGGCGAGGTCGTGGTCGACGGTGACGTCACCGTCGGTGCCGGTGCCGCGCTGGTGGCCGCGTTCGCCCTCGACCACGCCGGTGCGGGGGTCTCGGACCTGACCGTCGACGGCGGTGTCGACGTGGCCAGCGGTGGCTCGGCCATCCTGGGGTGTTCGGCGTCCGCCTTCCCCTGCGCCGACGACCCGAACCAGAACAGTCCCACCCTGGACTCCTCGGACGTCGTCCGGGGCAGCGTGACGGCCACCGATCCCCTGGGGTTGATCGTCCACAGCTCGACCATCGGGGGGGACGTCACCCAGACCGGCGGTGGTGGGGGCGTCAACTGCACCCCGTCCGGGGTCTTCACCTTGTTCCAGTCCCCCGTCTACAGCGACTTCGAGGACGACACCATCGCCGGCAACATCCGGGTGACCGGGCTCGCGTCCTGCTGGCTGGGGGCCATCCGCGACAACGTGGGCGGTAGTGCCACCTTCAGTGGGAACACGCTCGCCGACCCCGACGCCAACGAGTTCCTGACCAACCACATCGGCGGCAACCTCCTGTGCACCGGCAACACCCCGGTCGTGCAGTACGGCGACGCGGGTGGGCAGCCGAACGTCGTGGCCGGATACGCCACCGGCGAGTGTGCCTTCGGGGTCACCCAGCCGAATCCGCCGCCGTCGGGCCCGGCGGCCCTGATCTCCGTGCACACCTCCACCCCCGCCGGCTACTGGCTCGGCGCCCGGGACGGCGGCGTCTTCAGCTACGGCGTGCCGTTCCTCGGCGCCGGGGCCGGCGACGGTCCGGTCACCATCCCACCGGTGGTGGGGATCGCCGCCGCCCCCGGGGGTACCAGCTACGGCCTGGCCAGCGCACCCGGCCTGGTCTACGGGCACGGCGCACCGTCCAACCCGTGTGCCGGGTCCTTCGGGACCCTGAACCAGCCGGCGGTGGGCCTGGCGCCCGCTCCCGGGGGTGACGGCTGCTGGCTGGCCGCGGCCGACGGCGGGGTCTTCGCCTCGGGGGCCAACGCCCCCTTTTACGGGTCCGCCGGGGCCCTGGCCCTGACCCAGCCCATCGTGGGGATCGCCGCCGCCCCCGACGGTGACGGCTACTACCTGGCGGCCGCCGACGGTGGGGTCTTCGCCTACGGGCCGGGGGCGACGTTCCAGGGCTCGATGGGCGGCGTGCACCTCAACCAGCCGATCGTGGGGATCATCGTCGACCCGTCCACCGGGGGCTACTGGCTCATCGCCGCCGACGGTGGGGTGTTCGCCTTCGACGCGCCGTTCCTCGGCTCGATGGGCGGGACCCCGCTGAACCAGCCGATCGTCGGCGCGGCGGCGGCACCGACCGGTGACGGCTACTACATGGTGGCCTCGGACGGCGGGGTGTTCGCCCTGGGCAGGGGAGCGGTCTTCCAGGGGTCGGCCGGGGCCCTGGACCTCAACCAGCCGATCGTCGGGATGGCCCTGGGCTGAGGCCGGCCGGGGCTCCTCCGTCGAGGGTCCGCACGGTCCGGACCAACCGCTCGTAGCGGCCGTGGATGTCCACCAGGTCGTTCGGCTCGGGGACCTCCTCCTCGGCACCGCGCAGGATCATGTCCGCCTGGCGGACCAGGACGGCGCGCTGGCCGGGGCCGGTGGTGTTCTCGGCCACGTGGTCCAGGGCGTCGATCATCCGGATGACCACCGCCGGCATGGCCCGACCGGCCTGGCGGATCTTGTCGAAGGACCGGTTGACGATGCGGGTGTAGCTGGGGTCGAACTCGATGAGCCGGACCCGGCCGCTCCGCCCACGGTAGACGCCCTCCTCCAGCACCCGGCTGGAGATCTCGGCCAGTCCCGCCGACAGCCAGTCGATGCAGGTGAGCGCGGTGAAGGTGTCGTTGACCGCCGGCGACAGCGCCCGGATGGCGATCTCGACCATCTGGTCGATGGCGAACACCGGGTCCTGGGTCAGGGTGCGGTGGGGACCGGTCACGTGGCCCTTGTCCAGGGCGGCGGCCACCCGGGCCCCCGCCTCGGCGGGCCAGACGGTGGCCAGGGGCCGGTGGGCGGCCACGAAGTGCCCGGGCCGGTGGGCCAGTCGGATGACCGCGTCGGACCTCTCGGCGATCTCGATCAGGTTGGCGTAGCCGACGAACTGCAGGTAGCCGCTGTGCTTGGCCGTGACCACCGCCCCGGGCTGCGCCATCATCGCCGCCACGTCGTCGGAGACGACCGCGGACGCGGGGTCGTGCGCGCCGACGGTGTCGGCCCGGGCGGGGAACTCGGCGTCGATGGCCCGGTCCAGGTCCCGGGCGATGCCGGCGATCACCTCGGGCAGCTGGATCGACTTGGCGATGTGGTGGATGAAGTAGACCAGCACGGCCAGGTCGACCAGCAGGAGCCCCTCGGCCACGGTGATCGACAGGTGGGGCACGAAGTCCCCACCGGGCAGGCCGGTGATCGACCCCAGGGCGAGGACCGAGTAGACGAACGTGGCCACGAAGACACCCAGGGTCATCTGGTTCCCGGTGTCGCGGATGAAGTTCCGCATCATCCGGGGCCCGAACTGCTGGGAGGCCAGGGTGAGGGCCAGGATGGTGATCGAGAAGACGACCCCCACGGTGGTGATGATGGCGGCGGCGATGGCGATCAGGACCTGCCGGCCGGCGTCCGCGCTCCCGGTCCTCACCCACCACGGGAGGGTCACCTCGTGGTGGAAGGCGGCCAGGTCGACCGAGTAGGTCACGGCGAACAGCCCGCAGGCCACGAGGATCAGCAGGGTGGGGA
>Ga0302196_10006578_pt1 | contig 10236 bp, 7 predicted proteins | sample II_Bog_N1_3_FD_198794 | JGI IMG/M metagenome (GOLD analysis project Ga0302196, IMG submission 198794) | Peat permafrost microbial communities from Stordalen Mire near Abisko, Sweden - II_Bog_N1_3 | ecosystem: Environmental > Terrestrial > Soil > Wetlands > Peat | place: Sweden: Abisko, Stordalen...
GTCGCTGTTCCGCCACGCCGTCGAGACCGGCAAGCGGGTGCGCTCCGAGACGGCCATCGCCCGGGGCATCACGTCGCTGTCCCACGGTGCCGTGGCACTGGCCGAGGGGCGACGCAGTGGGGGACTGAGAGGCGCACGGGTCCTGGTGGTCGGCGCCGGTGAGATGGGCGAGGGGGTCGTCCAGGCCCTCGCCGGGCACGATCTGGCCGACCTGGTGGTGGCCAACCGCACTCCGGACCGCACCGACGGGGTCATCGCCGCACTGCCGGCCTCCCTGGCGGGCCGGGTCCGGTCGACGGGCCTCGACGACCTGGCGGGCGTGCTGAGCTCGGCCGACGTGGTCTTCACCTCGGTCGGCACGACCCACCCGCTCATCGACCGGGCCATGGTCGGAACGGCCGCCGTGGCGGTGGGACGGGCACCGGGGTCGGAGCTGCTGATCGTGGACCTCGGAGTCCCCCGCAACGTGGAACCGTCGGCGGCCGGGATCGACGGCGTGGTGCTCTTGGACATGGAGGTCCTGCGCTCGGCGGTGGCCGAGGCGCTCTCCGGTCGCCAGGACGAGGTGGCCGGTGCCACCCGCATCGTCGCCGACGAGGTCGAGCGGTACCGGGTGGCGTCCAGGGCCCGCGACGCGGCCCCCATGGTGTCGGCGCTCCGGTCCCGGGTGGAAGAGGCGCGGCACGTGGAGTTCGAGCGCCAACGGTCCAAGCACTCCGAGTTGAGCCAGGAGCAGTGGGATCAGGTCGACGCGGTGACCCGGGCCATGGTGGCCAAGTTGCTGCACCAGCCGACCGTGGCGCTGAAGGACGCGGCCGGCACGCCGCGCGGTGAGCGGCTGGTCGAGGCGCTGCGAACCCTCTTCGACCTGTAGATGGCCACCGGGCCGTCGGCGTCGTGACTGATCGGCCGGCCCTCCGGTTGGCCACCCGTGGGTCACCCTTGGCACTCTGGCAGGCCGACCGGGTGGCCGGCCTGCTCGTCCGCATCGGGGTGCGAGCGGAGCTCGTCGTGGTCGAGACGGTCGGCGACCGGCGCACCGACCTGCCCCTCGACCGGATCGGCGGGCAGGGGATCTTCGTGAAGGAGGTCCAGGCGGCGGTGGCGCGTGGGGATGCCGACGCCGCCGTCCACTCGGCCAAGGACCTGCCGGCCGCGCCGGAGCTGTCCGCCCCGGGCCTGGTACTGGCGGCGTTTCCCGAGCGGGCCGACGGGCGCGACCTCCTGGTGGGCGCCACGCTGGACTCCCTCCCGACGGGCGCCACCGTGGCCACGGGCTCGGCCCGCCGCCGGGTCCAGCTGGCCAACCTCCGTCCGGACCTCACCTTCGTCGGGCTCCGCGGCAATCTGGCCACCCGGCTGGCCGCGGCGGGATCGCCCGGCGTCGCCGCCGTGGTGGTGGCCAAGGCGGCCGTCGACCGCCTGGGGTGGGAGGCCCCGCCGGGGGTGGAGGTCGAGGTGCTGGACCCCTGGATCATGCTCCCCCAGGTGGGCCAGGGCGCCCTGGCCGTCGAGTGCCGGGACGACGATGCCCCCACCCGGGCCGCCGTGGCCGCCATCGACGACCCCGCCGCCCGTCCCCTGGTCGAGGCCGAGCGGGCCTTCCTGGCCGAGCTGGGCGGTGGGTGCACGCTTCCCGTCGGCGCCCACGCCCGGTGGGCCGGCACCGCCCCCGGCACCGCCCCCGCTGCTACACCCCCCGACCGCGCACCCGCCGCCGGGCCCACCGGTGCCGTTACCCTCACGGGGATGGTGGCCAGCGGAGACGGGGTGGTCGTGGTGCGGCACGCGCTCACCGGCGACGTCCCCGAGGCGCTCGGGCGGTCGGTGGCGCGCTACCTGCTCGACGACGCCGGAGGTCGTGACCTGGGGGAGTGGTCGCCATCACCGGCCGGGGCGGGCTGGTGACCGTCTCGCTGGTCGGCGCCGGGCCCGGCGACCCCGGGCTGCTGACCCTGCGGGGCGCCGAGCTGATCGGCCGGGCCGAGGTGGTGGTGTACGACCGGCTGATCGCCCACGAGCTGCTGGAGCTGGCCCCGGAGGCGGCCGAGCGCATCGACGTCGGGAAGGTCCCCGGCGGGAGCGACTCGTCCGACCGCCAGCGGGAGATCAACCGGCTGCTCGTCGACCGCGGCCGGGCCGGCCGGCGGGTGGTCCGCCTGAAGGGCGGCGATCCGTTCGTCTTCGGGCGCGGGGGTGAGGAGGCCGAGGCCCTCCGCCAGGCCGGCGTGGACTACGAGATCGTGCCCGGTGTGAGCTCGGCCTTCGCCGCCCCGGCCGCCGCCGGCATCCCGGTGACCCACCGCGGCCTGGCCACCTCCGTGAGCGTGGTCACCGCCCGCGTCGGCGAGGCCTCGACCGGGGGTGTCGACTGGGCGGCGCTGGGCCGGGTGGGCGGCACCCTGGTGATCCTCATGGGCATGTCCGAGCGGAAGGCCATTGTCGACGGGCTGGTGGCCGGGGGCCGCCCGGCCGACACGCCGGTGGCCGTCGTCCACTGGGGGACCACCCCGGACCAGAAGGTGGTGCGCTCCACGCTGGCCGGTCTGGCCGACATCGAGCTGCCGCCGCCGGCCGCCATCGTGGTGGGCGCGGTGGCCGGGCTGGACCTCGCCCCGCCGGACCCGGTCCGGTCGGACCCGGTCCCGTCGGACCCGGTCCCGTCGGACCCGTGACGCGCCGTCCCCTCGCCGGGCGGAGCGTGGTGGTCACGCGGACGAGGGAGCAGGCATCAGAGCTGGTGGCCCGGTTGCGGGACCTCGGAGCCGACGTGGTGGAGCTGCCGGTCATCGCCATCGACGACCCGGCCGACGGTGGTGAGGGCCTCGAGCGCGCCGCCCACCGTCTGGTCGCCGGGGCCTACTCGTGGGTCGTCTGCACGTCGACCAATGCCGTCACCCGGCTGCTCCCCGCACTGGCCGGGCGCACGGTCCCCGACGGTGTCCACTGGGCCGCGGTCGGCCCCGGCACCGCCCTGGCCCTGGCCCGGGCGGGCATCGACGCCGAGCTCGTCCCCGGCGTGTCGGTCTCGGACGAGCTGGCCGCCGCCTTCCCCGACCTCGACCCGCCTGGCTCGGCCACCGTGCTGTTCCCCCGCGCCGCGACCGTGCGGGGGGAGTTGGCCGAGGGGTTGCGGGCCAAGGGATGGCTGGTCGACGAGGTGGTGGCCTACCGGACGGTGGCCGGTGCTCCCGCACCCGAGGCAGTGCGTGCCGCGGGCCGGGCCGAGGTCATGGCCTTCACCTCGTCGTCGACCGTCGACCGCTCCGTCGACCTGTTGGGCGTGGGTGGAATCCCCCCGGTGGTGGTGACCATCGGCCCCATCACCACGGCCTCGGCCCGCCGGAACGGCCTCACCGTGGCCCGGGAAGCCTCCCCCCACTCCATCGACGGGCTGGTCGACGCCGTGGTGGGGGCGTTGCGCCCGTCATGACCCTCCCGTCCGACGTCCGTCCCGCCCGGGCCGACGGGGCCGACCGGTCCGCCGCCGGCCGTCCCGACCGATCGTGGATCACGCGGCGCTGGGCGGCCCTCGGGGCCGGGGGGATGCGGCCGTTCTGGACCGCCACGGTGGCCGTCCTGGCCGCCCAGCTGGTCGGGCTGGGCATCTACAGCACCTACCTCTTCCACCGGTTCGACCTCACCGACGACTTCGCCACCTACGCGCAGGCGTGGTGGCTCATCGGACACGGTCACCTGGACCCGGTCAACACCATCCAGGCGCCGAGCGCCCCCTTCTGGCAGAGCCACTTCGAGCTGGCCATGTGGCCCCTGGCCCTGATCGGACGGGTCTGGCCCCACCCGGTCCAGCTGCTGTGGCTGCAGGACGCCGCGCTGGTCGCCACCGAGTGGATCGTCCTGGTCTGGGTGGCCGCGCTGAGCCGGGCCCGGGCCGGTCGGGCCCGGACCGCGGTGGGAATCGCCACGCTGTGCTTCGTGGTGGTCAACCCGTGGTGGTACCTGACCGCCTCCTTCGACGTCCACTTCGAGACGCTCGGCCTCCCCTTCGTCCTGTGGTCGGCCTACTCGCTGTGGAAGGGACGGGCCCGGACGTCGCTCGTCGTCGCCCTGGTCGGGCTGACCTTCGGGGACGTGACGGCGCTGGCCCTGATCTGCGTGGGCGTGGCCGGGGTGGCCTCGCCCACCGTGCGCAGGACCGTCGGCTGGCGGGTGCCGGCCGCCCTGGCCGTGGCCTCCGTCGGATGGGTGGTGCTGATCACCGCCCTCGGCGCCAACCAGAGCAGCGGTCTCGTCACCAACTACGGCTACCTGGTCGGCGCGGCCCCCCGGGCCACCGCCGGGTGGGTGGCGACCCACCTCGTCCTGCATCCCGGGCACGCCCTCCACGTGCTGGGCCACCGGCTGCCGGGGATCGGGAGGGTCGTGGCCTCGGCCGGCCTGCTGGGCGTGGCCACCCCCTGGGGCCTGGCCGTGTCGTTGGGGACGCTGGTGCCGGCGGCGCTCAACGTCAACCCGGCCTTTTTGACCCCCGCCATCGCCTTCCAGACCGTGGCCGTCATCCCCTTCGTCATGGTGGGCACGGTGATGGTGCTGCTGCGGATCGGGGGCCCGGCCCCGGCCCGCGTCCCGGCCCCGCCGGTCACGGTCCGGAGCCGATGGCGGGTGACCCTGGCCCTGGCCCTCGGAGTCGCCGTGGTGGTCCTGTCCCTGGTGCAGAGCCTCCCGCTCTTCTCCACGTTGCGGAGCGCCTGGTGGCGGGTGGATGCGCCGGCCGCGGCCACGTTGCGATCGGCGCTGCCGCTCGTCCCGCCCGGCGACGAGGTGATCGCCTCGCAGGGGGTCATCGGGCGCTTCGCCCCGCGCACCTGGGTGTACCCCCTGCTGGTCGCGCCCCAGGCCTTCCCGGTCCACACCCGACAGGTGGCCGTCGTGGTGGCCCCCTCCCAGGGGATCGAGCCGCTCCCGGCGTCGCTGGCCCGCGCCGACGTCTCGGCGCTGGTCGATGACATGCACGCCCGGGTGGTGGCCCGGGACCACGGCGTCACGGTGCTGGTGTGGACGGCACCGCCCGCTGCCCGCGTCATCGTCCTGCCGTAGTCTGGACGGCGGTGCCCGACCTCCCCTCCCCCCGTTCCGACGCCCGGTCGACCGGGCCCGGCTTCCCCGCCACCCGCCTGCGCCGCGTGCGGCGGACGACGGCGCTGCGGCGCCTGGTGGCCGAGACCCGCCTGACCGTCGACGACCTGGTGGCACCCCTGTTCGTGGCCGACGGCATCGAGGAGCCCCGTCCGGTGGCCTCGCTACCCGGGGTGGTCCAGCACACGGTGGCCTCGGCGGCGGCCGAGGTGAAGCGGTTGAGCGCACTCGGCGTGCCCGGGGTGATCCTGTTCCCCCTGCCCCGACCCGAGGACAAGGACGCCCGCGGCACCCAGGCGGCCCGACCGGACGGCATCACCGGGCGGGCGCTGGCCGCGGTGCGAGACGCGGTGGGCGACTCGGTGGTGGTGATGGCCGACTGCTGCCTCGACGAGTTCACCGATCACGGCCACTGCGGGGTGGTCGACCCGGCCACCGGAACGGTCGACAACGACGCCACCCTCCCGCTCTATGCCGAAGTGGCCCTGGCCCAGGCTGCCGCCGGGGCCGACGTCATCGCGCCCAGCGGCATGATGGACGGGCAGGTGGCGGCCATCCGGGCCGCCCTGGAGCAGTCCGGCTTCGTCGACACCGGCATCCTGGCCTATTCGGCCAAGTACGCCTCCGCCCTCTACGGGCCGTTCCGTGACGCGGCGGCGGTGACCATCGCGGAGGGGGGGGACCGCAAGGGGTACCAGCAGGATCCGGGCAATGGGCGCGAGGCCCGGGCCGAGGTGGCCCTGGACATCGCCGAGGGGGCGGACATGGTGATGGTCAAGCCGGCCCTCACCTCCCTCGACGTGATCGCCGACGTGCGGGCCACCGTCGACGTGCCCGTGGCCGCCTACCACGTGAGCGGTGAGTACGCCATGGTCATGGCGGCCGCCGCCCGGGGGTGGATCGACGGCCCGGCCGTGGCCCTCGAGCAGCTCACGGCGGTCAAACGGGCCGGGGCCGACTTCATCCTCACCTACTTCGCCGGGGACCTGGCCGAGGCCCTCGGTGGGTGAGCACGAGGCGTCGGCGGCGCTGTTCGAGCGGGCCGGGGTGGTCATCCCCGGGGGGGTGAACTCGCCGGTGCGGTCCTTCCGGTCGGTGGGCGGCCACCCCTACTTCGTGGCCCGGGGACGCGGCGCCTACGTCTGGGACGCCGACGGCAACCGCCTGTTGGACTTCGTCCAGTCCTACGGCGCGTCGCTGCTCGGGCACGCCCACCCCGACGTCCTGGAGGCCATCGACCGGGCGGCCGCCCTCGGCACCACGTTCGGCGCCCCGACCGAGGGCGAGGTCCTGTTGGCCGAGGCCATCTGCAGCCGGGTCGACGGGTGCGAGCAGGTCCGGCTGGTCTCGTCGGGGACCGAGGCCACCATGAGTGCGGTGCGGGTGGCGCGGGGGTTCACCGGCCGGTCGCGGATCGTGAAGTTCGCCGGGTGCTACCACGGGCACTCCGACGGCCTGCTGGCCGGGGGCGGCAGCGGGGTGTCCACCCTCGGCCTCCCCGACTCCGCCGGCGTGCCGCTCGCCGCCGTGGCCGAGACGGTCGTCGTCCCCTACAACCGCGTCCCCGAGCTCGACGACCGGGTGGCGTGCGTGATCGTCGAGCCGGTGGCGGCCAACATGGGCCTGGTCCCCCCCGAGCCGGGCTTCCTCGAGGGGCTGCGGGCGGCCTGCGACCGGGTGGGGGCGCTGCTGGTCTTCGACGAGGTCATCACCGGGTTCCGGCTGGGCGTCGGTGGGGCGTCGGCCCGGTCCGGCGTGCGCCCCGACCTGTGGTGCTTCGGGAAGGTCATCGGCGGGGGGCTGCCCGTCGGTGCGTTCGGCGGACGGCGCGATGTGCTGAGCACGCTGGCGCCGGACGGCCCCGTGTACCAGGCCGGCACCCTGTCGGGGAACCCCCTGGCCACCGCGGCCGGCCTCGCCGTCCTGACCCGGGTGAGCGGGGACGACTACGACGCCCTGGCCGGGCGGGTGGCGCGTACCGGTCGTGCCCTGGAGGGTGTCCTGAACGAGGCGCTGGCCGGCGCCGGGACGACCGATGCCGCCGGCCACGGGGTGGAAGCCCGGGTCCCAGTGGTCGGGCCGCTGCTCGGGGTGTTCTTCGTGCCGGCCGGCAGCGGGGGGGTGGTCGACTACGACGGGGCGGCGGCGTCGGCGGCGACCGGCCTGTACGCACGCCTCTTCCGCGCCATGCTCGAACGGGGCGTGGCCCTCGCCCCCGGCCCCTACGAGGTGGCCTTCCCCTCGCTGGCCCACGGCGACGACGAGTTGGACCACGCCGTCGACGTGGCCGCCGAGGCCATGGTCGTCGCCGTGTCGGAGCGGTGACCCGGTGACCGGGACCCGCCTTCCCGGCCGGTGACCGGACCCGGGGGAGCGGTCGACGTGCCCACGTCGGCCCCGGGTGGGCCGGGGCCGGCCACCGTGCCCGAGCTGCGGTCGTTCGGGTTCGCCGTGATTCAGGCGACGGGGGTCCGGGCAGGCCGGATCGGGGGCGAGGGGATCGACGCCGGCACCCCGGCCGATCCGGGGGGCGGTGGTCCCGGGCTGACCGTGCGGTTCGACGATGCCGGTGTGTCGGTCGGCCCCGGGTGGGACCCACGCCCGGTGACGCCGTGGTCGGAGGTCCGCCGGGTGGCGATCGGGCATCCGGGGGACGGTCCGGCCGGCCGGCCCGTCACCCCCATCGAGATCGAGACGGGCACCGGCACGATGCGCCTGGTGGCCGAGGGGGACCGTCGCGCCTCGGTCCCGCTGGCGGCGCTGGAGCACTGCCTCCGGTGGTGGTCGCCGGTGGTGGCCCCGTCCGTTCCGCCCCGCACCGGGCGGCGCCGTCCGGCCGGGGGCCGCCGGGTGGGCCTGCTGGTGGGTGGTCTGGCCCTGATCCTCTCGGGCCTCGGCCTGGCCGTGGGGCTGGGTCGCCACGCCGCGGTCGGTCCGAAGGCGGATGCCCCGGCTGCGGCCCCGTCCCCGGCCGACGAGCACCTGGCCGAGCGGATCATGCTGACGCAGGCCGACCTGCCGGTGGGGTGGACGGTCGAGCCCGACCCGGCGGGCTCGGGTGCATCGTCATCGCCGGGGGACCAGACGGCCATCACCCGGGCCTTCGCCGGTTGCATGGGCGTGGGCGACCGCCAGGCCACCGTCCTCCTCGGCGGTGCATCGGCCGACCAGACCGCCCAGTCGACCTCGCCGATCTTCGTGTCCCCCACGTCGCCGGCCGATCAGGGGTACACGGTCCAGCTCCAGACGGCAGCGTCGGTGGTGCGCACCCACGGCGACGAGGAGTCCGACCTCCGGGCACTGGCCAGCCACCGGTACCCGGGGTGTGCTGCCGCGGCCATCGCCTCCGAGCTCCAGATCGCGGTGGACGACGCGTCCGGTGCCCACGGGGTCCCCGGCCCGGCCACCGGTACCCTCGTGGCCGTGCCCCACGCCCCCGGTGAGCAGGTCACCGCCCTCCGGGTCGCCTGCCAGGTCTCCGACCACGGGACGCCGGTCCCGGTCGTGGTCGACGCCGTCATCCTGGGTACCGACCGGATCGAGGCCGACCTCCAGGCCTTCGCCATCGGTGGGCCCGTCCCCGGCACCGTGCTCCAGGACTCCCTCCAGGCCTTCGAGGAGCGGGTGGCCGACCGGGGCCAGGGCGTCCAGATCTGACGGGGGGGCCCGGGACCAACCCTCCCCGACCAGCCCCGATCGGGCCTGGATCCGACCGATCCGGCCTCGGCTGCGCCAGTATGGTGACGTGCAACAGTCGTGGCGCGCCCCGATGACGGTGACCGAGTGGACGGGAGTCATGGTGGCCGGCGGCGTGCACCGTGGGCCCGGTCCGACGACGCCGGCCACCGGGTGTTGAGTCCACCCTGTGGTGCGGACATGATGTGGGCCGGGCAGGTCACCGAGTGGAACGAGCATCCCGGGGCCGGTCCCCGACAACCGAGGAGTGGTAGATGACGGTCGGAATCACTGAACTGCCTCCCGAGGGCATGCAGCTCGGCGGCGTCGCCCTGGCCGGCGATGCCGACCGGGGGACCAAGACCACCGAGGGACTCAGCCTGCTGTTCACGACGGCCGGAATCACCGTCCAGGGTCCCCAGCCCCAGATCGAGCGGCTGCTGGTGTGGTCGGGGCTGGACACCGCCACCTGCCGCGAGAAGATCGCCCTCAACGACGGCCGGAGTGCCGCGGTGATGGAGCTGACCTCCGGCGGCCAGTCCATCCGATTCCTGCTGCCCACCGAGACTGTCACCCCGGGCCAGGCCGCCTACCTGGATCAGGCGCTGCCGGCCTGGCTGGCCCGCTACAAGGGGTCCTCGGGGACCCCGGCGCCCCCTGCTCCCGGGGCTCCGACCCAGCCGGGCCCCGGCGTGGCCCCCGCCGCCGCAGCTGCGACCGGTGCCGTGGCCGGCGCGGCAGCCGCCACCGCCGCCGGAGTGGCCGCCAACGGGGTCGCCGACGCCTCCCCCGCGCCTGCCGCCGCGGCCGCCCCCGGCATGGCCGCTCCGGCGGCAGCCTTCACACCGGCACCACCGACAGGCCTGTCGGCACCGCCACCCCCGCCGCCCCCGACGGCGTCTGCCCCACCACCGCCCCCGCCGGCCGGTGCCGTCGCCGCTCCCGCCCCGGGTGGGCCGGGGGCTCCGGCCGCGCCGACGGCGTCGGCACCGCCTCCGCCGCCACCGCCCGCTCCGGCTGTTTCCGGTCCCGAGGCGGGTGCTCTTCCGTCGCCGGGCCAGACGTTCCTGCCCCCCGCCGCGTCGGCACCGCCGCCCCCGCCCCCACCGGCGGTCGGTCAGCCCGGCGCCCAGATCGGAGGATGGGAGGGTCTCACCACGCCTGCCCCGGCCGGCGAGCCGCCGGTGGGATGGGACGGCCAGCCCACCGGGCAGGTACCGGCCGGCGACGTGCTGCCGCCACCGAAGAAGACGCGTTCGTGGCGCAAGGGTCGCCAGGAGGCGCCGGCTGCTCCGGCGGAACTGGGTCAGTTCGGGGTCCCCTCGGGGCCTCCGACCGAGCCGGTGCCCCTGGCCCCGGGCGTCCTGCCGCCCCCCCCGGGCCAGTTCCAGGCCCCGGGGGGACCCGATCAGCCGGTGGTGTGGAAGCCGCCGGTCGACCCGGTCACCGGCGAGCCGGTCTGGG
>Ga0302196_10006585_pt1 | contig 10232 bp, 7 predicted proteins | sample II_Bog_N1_3_FD_198794 | JGI IMG/M metagenome (GOLD analysis project Ga0302196, IMG submission 198794) | Peat permafrost microbial communities from Stordalen Mire near Abisko, Sweden - II_Bog_N1_3 | ecosystem: Environmental > Terrestrial > Soil > Wetlands > Peat | place: Sweden: Abisko, Stordalen...
GCTCCACCAGCGCGGTGGTCACCACCGTGTCGCCGGACACCACGCCCGGCAGCCAGCGCTGCTGCTGGGCCTCGGTGCCGAACCGGGCGATGGCCGGGGCCCCGGTGGCCAGCGTCTCGACCACCGGCACGTAGGCGGCGGTGCGCCCGGCGGCCTCGACGATCAGCGACGTCTCGACGAACCCCAGCCCGGCGCCGCCCACCGACTCGGGGAGGGAGATCCCGAGCAGCCCGGCACCGGCCAGCTCGGCCCACAGCTTGCGGTCGAACCGGTCGCCGTCGGCGTCGGCCTCGAGCTCGCGCAGCCGCTCGTGGGTCGACAGGTCGGTGAAGATCCGGTCCGCCAGCTCGCGGACGGCCTCTTGCTCTTCGTTGAAGGAGAAATCCATGGTTCCGTGTCCTCTGTCCTCTAGCGCAGCGACCGGGGCAGGCCCAGGCCGAAGATGGCGATCAGATCCCGTTGGATCTCGTTGGTGCCGCCGCCGAAGGTCAGGATGACCAGGCTGCGGGCGTACATCTCGAGGCGTCCGGCCAGCACCGCCTCGGGGGTGCCACGGGTGAGGTAGCCGGCCTGGCCCACCACCTCCATCAGCAGCTTGAAGGCCTCGAGGTAGAACTCGGTGCCGAACACCTTGATGGTGGAGGCGTCGGCCACGTCGAGGTGGCCCTGGGTGGCCGTCCAGGCCACCTTCCAGTTGATGAGCTTGAGGAACTCCAGCCGCGAGTGGACCCGGGCCAGGTGGACCTGGACCCACTCCTGGTCGATGACCCGCCGGCCGTCGGCCAGCTTGGTGGACTGCGCCCACGCCCGGGTGTCGTTGAGCGCCCGCTCGATGATCCCCGGCGAGCACAGGGTGACCCGCTCGTGGTTCAGCTGGTTGGTGATCAGCGTCCACCCGTTGTTCTCACCGCCGACCAGGTTGGCGGCGGGGACCCGGACGTCCTCGTAGAAGGTGTAGTTGATGTTGTGGTCGCCGAGGAGCTTCATCGGCACCACCTTGATGCCCGGGGTGTCCATCGGCACGATGAACATCGAGATGCCCTTGTGCTTGGAGACCTCGGGGTCGGTGCGGGTGGCCAGCCAGATGTAGTCGGCGTCGCCGGCCAGCGAGGTGAAGATCTTCTGGCCGTTGATGACGTACTCGTCGCCGTCGCGCACCGCCCGGGTCTCGAGGGCGGCGAGGTCGGTGCCGGCGTTGGGCTCGGTGTAGCCGATGCAGAAGTGGATGTCGCCGGCCAGGATCTTGGGGAGGAAGAACGCCTTCTGCTCGTCGGTCCCGAAGTCCATGATGGTCGGGCCCACGGTGTTGATGGTCAGCATCGGCACCGGGGCGCCGGCCCGCATCGACTCGTCGAAGAAGATGAACTGCTCCATGGCCGACCGTCCCTGGCCGCCGTACTCCTTCGGCCAGCCGATCCCGAGCCACCCGTCGGTGGCCATCTGCTTGACCACCCGGCGCATGTCGGGCCCGATCCCCGCCCCCTTGACCAGCTGGGCCTCCACCTCGGGGGTGAGCAGCTCGGCGTAGTAGTCGCGCAGCTGGCGCTGGAGCGCCTGCTGCTCCTGGGTGTAGCCGATCTCCATGCGGTCCCTCCCTCGGTCGTCGCCCCGCGTGCCCCCGGCGCGGCCCGGTGGCCCCTCGTCGCAGGCTGCCCCCGGCCGCACGGGCGGCGGGGAAAGCGGAACACGTTCTATTCTGGCCGATCCACCCGGGCGGCGCCAGCACGGGCGGACGCCCTCCCCAGCACCTGGTCAGGGGCGGAGCCTGTAACCTGTCGCCTCGAACGGAAGGTGGCCGCGCCCGCGCTCGGCAGTGCCGGGTAGGGTTCCCGACCGGCACGTCCGACCGCCGGACCGGGGCTGCGCCCGGGCGAGGCCCGGGCACCCTCCCCGCCAGCCACCCAGCGCGGCCCACGCCGCCGAGACCCAGGAGCACCGCATGCCCGAAGCCGTCATCGTCGCCACCGGACGCACCCCCATCGGTCGGGCCATCAAGGGCTCGCTGAAGGACTGCCGGCCCGACGACCTCGCCGCCTTCATCATCAAGGAGGTCCTGGCCAAGCTGCCCCAGCTCGACCCCCAGTCCGTGGAGGACGTCATCCTGGGCTGCGGGCAGCCCGGGGGCGAGGCCGGCTACAACGTGGCCCGGGTGGCGGCCCTGCTGGCCGGCCTGCCCGACGTGCCCGGGGTGACCGTCAACCGGTACTGCTCCTCGTCGCTGCAGTCCATCCGGATGGCCGCCCACGCCATCCGGGCCGGCGAGGGCGACGTGTTCGTGGCCGCCGGGGTCGAGGCGGTCAGCAGCTACCGCAACGGTGCCGCCGACACCGGGCCGCACAACCCGCTCTTCGCCGATGCCGAGGCCCGCACCCTGGGCCGCAGCACGGCGGCCGGCGAGCCCTGGGCGCCCCAGCCCGGCCTGCCCGACGTCTACATCGCCATGGGCCAGACCGCTGAGAACGTGGCCGAGTTCAAGCAGGTCAGCCGGGAGGCCCAGGACGAGTTCGCCCTGGAGTCCCAGAAGCGGGCCGTGGCCGCCCAGGAGTCGGGCTTCTTCGACCGGGAGATCATCCCGGTCACCACCCCCGACGGCACGGTGGTCTCCAAGGACGACGGCCCGAGGGCCGGCACCACCCTCGAGGGCCTGGCCGGCCTCCAGCCGGTCTTCCGCGAGGGCGGCACCATCACCGCCGGCAACGCCTGCCCGCTCAACGACGGGGCGGCAGCGGTCGTCGTGATGAGCGACACCCGGGCGCGCGAGCTGGGCATCACGCCCCTCGCCCGGGTGGTGGCCAGCGGCGTCACCGGCCTCAACCCGGAGATCATGGGCCTCGGCCCGGTCGAGGCCATCAAGCAGACCCTGGCCCGGGCCAAGATGACCATCGGGGACATCGACCTGGTGGAGATCAACGAGGCGTTCGCCGCCCAGGTGGTGCCCTCGGCCGACGAGCTCGGCATCAGCCGGGACAAGCTCAACGTGCGGGGCGGGGCCATCGCCCTCGGCCACCCGTTCGGTCAGACCGGCGCCCGCATCATGACCACCCTGCTCAACGCCCTGGAGGACACCGACAAGACCTTCGGGCTCGAGTCGATGTGCGTGGGCGGCGGCCAGGGCATGGCCATGATCGTCGAGCGCCTCTCGTAGGACGGGGGCGGCCGGGCACGCCCCCGGCCGGCACCGTCGGGACACCGTCGCCCCCCGGGGCGGCGGTGTCCCGCGTCCGGGCCCGGACCGGTGGTCCTCGGGGGGCCCGGCGGGTAGGGTGGTCAGGCGCACGGCGCCCCGTCCGAACGGGCGCGGGGCAGCCGGATCCGCTCCGGGGCAGGTCGTGCGGGTGGAGGTGCGGACGTGGCGGAGCTCGACGAGGTCCTCGCTCCCTCCCCGGCCACCCCCGGGGAGCCGGCCGTCGAGGTCGCCCTGCTCGACACCGACGGCGTCATCGTCTCGGTCAACGACGCCTGGACCGCCTTCGCCGCCGCCAACGGGGGCGACCCCGACCGCACCGGGCCGGGCTGCTCCTACCTGGACGCCTGCGCCGCCGACCCCGGGACCGACGCCGAGCGGGTGGCCACCGCCATCCGGACCGCCCTCCGGGGCGACCTCCCTGCCCCCCTGGCGGTGCAGGTACCGTGCCACTCGCCGGACACCAGCCGCTGGTTCGACGTGCTGGTCGCCTCCCGCCTGGACGACGACGGCTCGTGCCTGGGCGCCACCGTGACGCTCTCCCGGGCCCGGCCCGGTCACCAGGTGGCGATCGGGTTCCCCACCTTCGAGGCGCTGTTCGAGCAGGCCCCGGGCTGCCTCCTGGCCCTCGACCCCGAGCTGCGGATCGTGGCCGTCAGCGACGCCTACCTCCGGGCCACCCGCACCGAGCGGGGGGCCATCCTCGGCCGGGGCATCTTCGAGGTCTTCCCCGACAACCCCGACGACCCGGACGCCGACGGGGTGGCCAACCTCCGGGCCTCGCTGGGACGGGCGCTGGCCGACGGGGTGCCGGACGCCATGCCCGTCCAGAAGTACGACATCCGCCGTCCGTCCGAGGAGGGCGGCGGGTTCGAGGTCCACTACTGGGAGCCGCTGAACACGCCGATCCTCGATGCCGAGGGTCGGGTCGCCTTCCTCATCCACCGGGTGGAGGACGTCACCGAGCGGGCCCGCACCGAGGCCGAGCTGACGTCGGTGCGGCTCAGCCGGGAGCTGCTGGCCGAGCGCGACCGGATCGCCCGCGACCTCCACGACCTGGTCATCCAGCGGCTGTTCAGCAACGGCCTCACCCTGGCCAGCATCAGCCGGCGGGCCCAGCCCCCGGAGATCGCCGACCGGATCATCGGGGTCATCGACGACCTCGACGCCACCATCAGCGAGATCCGCACCACCATCTTTTCGCTGGGCCGGGCCCCCGACGACGCCACCAGCGTCCGGGCCGAGCTGCTGGCCCTGGCGGCCAACGCCCGAGAGGGCCTCGGCTTCGAGCCCCGGGTCCTCTTCGACGGGCCGATCGACGCCACCGTCCCTGTCGACGTCGGCGTGGCCCTGCTGGCGGTGGCCCGGGAGGCCCTGTCCAACGCCGCCCGCCACGCCGGTGCCACCCAGGTGGACGTGGTGCTCCACGCCGGCCGGGCGGTCGTGCTCAAGGTGATCGACAACGGTCGCGGTCTCGGGACGGTCACCCGCTCGAGCGGGCTGGCCAACATGGAACAGCGCGCCCTCGAGCTGGGCGGCACCTGCACGGTGACCAGCGGGCTCCACGGCGGCTGCCGGGTGGCCTGGGAGGTCCCGATCACCCCGCCGGGCCGGGAGTGACCCGGCCGGCCGGGCCGGTCAGTCGTCCAGCTCCTCCACCGCGTACTCCGGGCAGTTGGCGATGGCCAGGCGCGCCTTGTCCTCCAGCGCCGGGGGGACGGTGCCGTCGCCCTTGACGGTGGACAGGCCGTAGTCGTCGACGTCGAACAGCTCGGGGGCCAGGCCGTAGCAGCGGGCGTGGCCCTCGCACTTGTCGGGGTCGACCCGGATCCTCACGGGAACACCACCGGCAGCCGGCGGGGCCCGCGGACCTGACCGCCGGCCCAGGTGACCTCGTCACCGGCCAGGCGGAACTCGGGGATGCGGGCAAGCCACTCCTCGAGCGCCACCCGCAGCTCCATCCGGGCCAGGTTGGAGCCGGCGCAACGGTGGATGCCCGACCCGAAGGCCACGTGGCGGTTGACCGCCCGGTCGAGGACCACCGCGTCGGCCCGGTCGAACGCCTCGGGGTCCCGGTTGGCCCCGGGGAAGTTCATCAGGACCTTGTCGCCCGCCTGCATCGGGCAGCCCTCGAACTCGATGTCCTCCACCACCTCCCGGGCCATGGTCACCGGCGAGTAGGCCCGGAGCAGCTCCTCCACCGCGGTGGGCATCAGGTCGGGCTCGGTGGCCAGCCGCCGGCGGTCTCCGGGGTGGGTGGCCAGGTGCCAGAGCGAGGAGCCGATGGCGCTCCAGGTGGTGTCGACACCGGCGATCAGGACCAGGGCGGCGGTGCCGAGCACGATGCCGTCGTCGACCGGTTTGCCGTCGACCTCGCTGTGCATCAGCTCGCTGAGCAGGTCGTCGCCGGGCTCGGTGCGCCGCCGGGCCACCTCGGCGATGAAGAAGTTGAGCAGCCCGTCGGCGCCGGCCGCCCGGCGGACCGGGTCGTCAGCGAACTCCAGGACGTCGCGGACCCAGCCGGTGAAGGTGTCGGCGAGCTCGGTGGGGACGCCGAGGATGTGGGCGATAACCCGGACCGGGATCTGCTGGGCGTACCCGGCGGCGGCGTCGGCCCGACCGGTGTCCACGAACGAGTCGACCAGGCCCGAGCAGAGCTGGCGGGTCATGGCCTCGTAGCCGTCGACCCGGCGGTGGGAGAACCACGGCAGTAGCAGCCGCCGGGTCCAGGTGTGCAGCGGCGGGTCCGACGAAATGGGCGGCAGGCCGTACGGGAGGACCCGGTCCTCGGGCGCGATCTCGTCCTCCACCGGGATGACCGAGATCTTCAGCGAGCTGAAGTGGTCGATGTCATGGGCCAGTGCCACCACGTCGTCGTAGCGGGTGGGGAGCCAGGTGCTCCCCCGGCGGTCGGTGTGGGCCACCGGGCAGGTGCCGCGGAGCCGGTCCCACACCGCGAAGGGGTCGGCGACGTACCCGTCGTCGAGGACGTCGAAGTCGGTCGCCCAGTCCCGTACCGCTTGCGTGCGTGGCATGGATCCCCCGATCGGGCCCGGGCCCCGACGGCGTCACCGGGCCGATCGCATCATGGCACGGGCGGGGGCCCCGGCACCCGTCGGCCGGGCTCCGGCGGACGGCCGTGCCGACGGCCTCAGCGACCGGGGCCGGGGCCGTCCCCGGCGAGCCGCCACGACCCGCCGGCCGCCGCCTTCGCCGAGTACAGCGCCTGGTCGGCGGCGTCCACCAGCCCGGTAGCCGCTGAGGCGCTCGACGTCCCCGCCCACCCAGGTGATGGTGCCCTCGGCGGTGACCACGAAGACCGTCTCGGGGGTGCACGCCAGCAGCCGCACGGCCAGCTCGCCCTCGTGGCGGGATCCCCCGACGCCCCTCTGGTCCATGCCGGCGGAGTCTAGGCACCCGACCCCGGCCCCGGTGGCGTGGCCCCCGGTCAGCCCAGCAGGGCGGTCCGCCCGTACTCGGCGAAGTCGGCGCGCAGCCGTGCCCGGGCCCCGTCCGACAGCCGCTCGTAGGGCCCGCCCCGCTCGGGCTGCCACCAGACCGGGTCGTCCACCAGCCACCCCTGCGACCGGAGGCGGTGCTTCTCGACCTTGTTGGAGGCGGTCAGCGGCATCGCCCCGGTGACCCGGACGAACCGCGGCATCCACTTGGTCCCGAGATCGGCCTGGTCCCCGAGGAACGCCCGGAAGCCGGCGGGGTCGAACACCGCGCCGGGGGCCAGCTCGAGGGTGGCCATCACCTGGTCGCCGGTCCGGGGGTCGGGGACCGGGTAGACGGCCGCCATCACCGCCGGGGGGTACCGGGCCACGATGCGCTCGACGGGCCCGGCGGCGAAGTTCTCGCTGTCGACCCGCAGCCAGTCGCCGCCCCGGCCCGCGAAGTACAGCCACCCGTCGGCGTCCCGGTAGCCGAGGTCGCCGCTCCAGTACCAGCCGTCCCGGAGCCGCTCGGCGTCGGCTTCGGGGTTGTTGTAGTAGCCCTCGAACGAGGCGCCGACGTTCCGTCCCACCAGCTCCCCGATGGCCTCGTCCCCGTTGACCAGGCGGCCGTCGGCGTCGAGACGGGCAGGGGGGCACTCCTCGCGGGTCACCGGGTCGACCACCGCCACGTCGACGCCCGGCGGGGGGACCCCGATCGAGTTGGCCGGGGTGTCGGCGGTCTTCTGGGTGGAGATGGCCCCCTCGCTGGAGCCGTAGCTCTCCAGCAGCTCGCAGCCGAACCGCCGGCGGAACGCCTCCATGTCCCGGGCCGACGCCTCGGTCCCGAAGCCGAGGCGCAGCGAGTTGTCGAGGTCGTCGTCGGTGGCCGGGGTGGCCAGGATGTAGGCCAGCGACCGGCCGACGTAATTGAAGAAGCCCGCCCCGTACCGGCGGACGTCGGGGAGGAAGCCGGTGGCCGAGAAGCGCCGGCGCAGGGCCATGGTCGCCCCCACCCCGAGGACCGGCGCCCAGTTGGCCATCAGGGCGTTGCCGTGGAACAGGGGCATGGCCTGGTAGGTGACGGTGTCCCGGTCGATGCCGAACATCGGCGGGGTCCGGGCGGCGATGGAGGCCAGGCGCCCCTGGGTGCACACCACCGCCTTGGGGGCCCCGGTGGAGCCGGAGGTGAAGAGCAGCAGCAGCCGGTCGGAGGGCGCCGGCGCCGCGTCGGGGACCGGGGCGCCGGCATGCGCCGCCAGCGCCTCCCGGTAGATGGGGCCGTCCACCCGCAGCAGCCGGTCGGCGCCCACCCCGGTGTCCAGTCCGTCGAGGAGGGGGGCGTGCTCCCCGTCGGTGACGATCAGCTGGCAGTCGGTGTGCCGGATGTCGTGGGCCAGCTCCGTCCCCCGGCGGGTGGGGTTGATGCCGACCACCGCCGCCCCGGCCAGGGCGGCACCGGCGATCCACCAGAGGTACTCGGGCGTGTTGTCGAGCAGCACCCCGACGTGGAAGGGCCCCGGCCGCCGGAGCTCCGCCAGCAGGGCGGCGCGCCCGGCCGCCGCCCGGACCAGCGCCGCCCACGTCCACGACGCGTCCTCGAACAGGAGGGCCGGGTGCCCGTCGTCGGCCCGGGCGGCGAGCAGCCCGGCCACCGTCTCCGGCGGGGCCACGGTCAGACCGGCCTCCGCGTCGTCGGCGGGTGCGTCGGCGCCACGGCTCAGACGGTCAGGCCGCCGTCGACCGACAGCACCGCCCCGGTGGTGTACGACGACTCGTCCGAGGCCAGGAAGGCCACCGAGGCGGCGATCTCCGCCGGGGTGGCGAAGCCCATGGGCGACATGATCTTGGTGAGCTGGGCGAAGTCCGCCCCCTCGGGGAGGGCGAAGGCGCCGATGAGCGGGGTGTCCACCCCGCCGGGGGCCACCACGTTGACCCGCACGCCGCGGGCCAGGTACTCGGCGGCCAGGGCCTTGGAGAACATCAGCACCCCGGCCTTCGAGGCGCAGTAGGCGGCGGAGTAGGCCTGGCCCATCAGGGCGGTGTTGGAGGCCACGTTGACGATGGTCCCGCCGTGCTCGAGCAGGTGGGGCAGGGTGGCCTTGCAGACCAGGAACGGCCCGGTCAGGTTGACCGCCAGGATCTGCTCCCACCGCTCGAGGGGCATCTCGGTGGTGTGGAAGAACCCCCCGATGCCGGCCACGTTGGCCACCACGTCGGGGGCGCCCAGCGATGCGACCACCGCCGCCACCGTGCCGGTGACCGACCCCTCGTCGGTGACGTCGCAGACGAAGGCCTCCCCGGTGCCGCCGGCGGCCCCGATGGCGTCGACGGTGGCCTGCACCCCCTCCTCGGCGATGTCGAGGGCGGCCACGGCCGCCCCCTCGGCGGCGAGGCGGAGCGCCACCGCCCGGCCGATGCCGGATCCGGCTCCGGTGACCACGGCCACCTTGCCCCCGTAGCGGCGGCCGACGAGGCCGGTGATGGAGGCGTCGGCGGCGTCGTGCTCGTCGCCCCCCTGGCCGAGGGTGACGCGCTGGATGGGGCTCATGGGTTTCTCCCTGTGGTGGTCGGTGCCGTCGGGGACGGCGGCGCGAACTCCTCGCGCAGCTTGTGCTTCAGGATCTTCCCCGCCGGGTTCCGGGGGACGGCGTCGACCAGCTCCAGCTGCTCGGGGATGGCCTGGAGCCGGAGGTCGTGCTCCTTCAGGTACGCCACCATGGCGTCGAAGTCGAAGGTGGCGCCCTCCTTGACCGCCACCACCGCGCAGGCCCGCTCCCCCGTCTTGGGGTCGGGGAGGCCGATGACGGCCACGTCGGCCACCGCCGGGTGGCCGTAGAGCAGGTCCTCGACCTCCTTGGCCGAGATGTTCTCGCCGTGCCGGATGATCACGTCCTTCAGCCGGCCGGTGATGGTCACGAACCCCTCGGCGTCGACGATCCCGAGGTCGCCGCTCCGGAAGAACCCCTCGTCGTCGAAGGCGTCGGCGTCGAGGGAGGGGTCGAGGTAGCCCCGGATGACCTGGGGGCCCTTCAGGCGGATCTCCCCCTCGACCCCGGCCGGGGCCACGGTGCCGTCGAGAGCCACCACCTTCAGGGTGACCCCCGGGGTGGCCGGGCCCTCGGTGTCGGCCAGCTTCTGGTCGGGGTCGGTGGAGCGGGCCATCACCACGATGGGCGCCTCGGTCAGGCCGTAGCCCGAGACGATGCCGATGCCGCCGATCTCCGCCTTCAGGTCGTGGTGGAGCTGCGGTGGCTTGGGGGCCCCGCCACCGGGGTACGAGCGGACGTGGGGGAAGATCGACCCCTCACCGTGGGCCCGCTGGGCGGCCAGGTAGGCGAGGTGGAACGGGGTCCCCGAGCCGGCCAGGGTCACGTCGTTGGCCGACAGGAAGGCCGGGGTGGCCACCGGGTCGAAGGCCTCGGTGACCAGCAGGGTGCACCCGGTGAACAGGGCGGCCATCAGCCAGCCGATGCCGCCGATGTGCGTGAAGGGGAACACCAGGGCCGAGACGTCGTCCGCCCGGATGTCCAGGCACTCGCTCATGGCCAGGGCCGAGGCCATCACCGTCAGGTCGGTGTGCTGGGCGCCCTTCGGGTCGGCGGTGGTCCCCG
>Ga0302196_10006588_pt1 | contig 10228 bp, 7 predicted proteins | sample II_Bog_N1_3_FD_198794 | JGI IMG/M metagenome (GOLD analysis project Ga0302196, IMG submission 198794) | Peat permafrost microbial communities from Stordalen Mire near Abisko, Sweden - II_Bog_N1_3 | ecosystem: Environmental > Terrestrial > Soil > Wetlands > Peat | place: Sweden: Abisko, Stordalen...
TCCGACCGGGGCCTGGTGTGGAACACCGACCTGATGGAGACGCTGGAGCTGGACAACCTGATCGGCCAGGCGACGGTGACGGTGAACGCGGCGCTGAACCGCACCGAAAGCCGCGGCGCCCACGCCCGGGAGGACTTCGAGCACCGCGACGACGTCAACTGGATGAAGCACACCCTGACCTGGTTCGACGACGCCACCGGCAAGGTGAAGATCGACTACCGCCCGGTGCACACCCAGCCGATGAGCAACGACATCGCCTCGATCCCGCCGAAGGCGCGGGTGTACTAGGGGCGATCACATCCCCGCGATCCGCTCTTAGCTTGACCGTGGCGCGCCTATACGTTGAGGCCGCGCGCCGCTGACCGCGCGTTTGGCTTCAAGGGCCCCATGTCCCAACTCATCGCCGACCTCGCCTCGCACCCGCTTCGGGACGCAGGCGTGGTGATCCTCGGCCTGATCGCCCTCTTCATCCTGTTCCGCTCGTTCTGGACCATCGGCCCCACCGAGGTGGGGCTGGTGCGCAAGCGCTTCGGCGGCGCGCAGAAGGGCGACGGCCCGATCGCCTTCCACGGTGAGGCCGGCTTCCAGGCGCGGCTGCTGACCCCGGGCCTCAGGTTCAAGCTCTGGCCGCTCTATACCGTCACCCGCCACCCGATGGTGCAGATCCCCGCCGGCCAGATCGGCGTGGTCATCGCGCAGACCGGCGCGACCCTGCCGATCGGCGCCAAGTCGGCGATCTACAAGAGCGAGTTCGGCAACTTCGACGACCTCGACGCCTTCATGGAAGGCGGCGGCGAGAAGGGCGTGCAGCGGGCCGTGCTGTCGCCGGGCACGGTGGCGCCGATCCACCCGATCGGCTTCCTGGTGATCGGCCGCGAGCGCGTGTTCGGGGTGCCGGTGGACGAGCGCTATGCGCGCATCGCCGACAAGACCGGCCTCACCTGCGCCGCCTTCGGCCTGGAGCCCGACCAGCTGTCGGTGACCCGGATCGAGCCGACCATGCATGAGGACGGGCGGATCATCGACACCATCGGCATCGTCACCACCCTGGAGGGCCAGCCCCTGCCCAAGGGCGCGATCGCCAACCGGATCGGCGACTTCGACGACATCGCCGCGCTGGAAGCCTCGCCCGACACCAGGGACGCGACCCTGGTCGAGGCGCTGCTGTCGGTGAAGAACGACGTGCACAACAACTACCAGGACTTTCAGGCCTTCCTCGATCACGGCGGCCGGATCGGCTTGCAGCACGACCCGCTGCTCTACGGCGCCTACAACCTCAACCCGTTCCTGGTGGCGGTGGAGATGGTGCCGATGCTGGTGGTCCAGCAGGGCCAGGTGGCGGTGATCAAGGCCTATGTCGGCCTGGCCACCGAGGACACCTCCGGCGTCGACTTCAAGTTCGGCCACCTGGTGCGGCCCGGCCACCGGGGCATTTGGCAGGAGCCGCTGCGCACCGGCAAATACGCCATCAACCCTCGCTGCTATTCGGCCGAGATCGTGCCGACCTTCATCCTCACCCTCAACTGGGCCGAGGCCAGCTCGACGGCGCACAATTTCGACAAGGACCTGCACCAGATCGTCGCCAAGAGCCGCGAAGGGTTCGTGTTCTCCCTCGACCTGCAGGTGCAGATCCACGTGCCGGACACCGAGGCGCCGAAGGTGATCTCGACCGTCGGCACGATGACCAACCTGGTCAACGAGATCCTGCAGGCGGCGGTCGGCAACCACTTCCGCGACAAGCTGCAATCGATGCCGGCGATCGACTTCATCGAGAAGCGCCAGGAGGTGCAGGCCGAGGCCCAGGCGCACATTACCGAGAAGCTGAAGGAGTACCGGGTGGAGACCCGCGGGGTCTATATCCAGGACGTGGTCTTCCCGTCGCAGCTGGTCGAGGTGCTGACCGCCCGGGAGATCGCCAATCAGCAGCAGGAGACCTTCCAGGCCGAGCGATCGGCCCAGGAGAAGCGGCTGGACATGGAGGCCGCCCGCGGCCGCGCCGATATGCAGACCGACCTTGCCCGCTCGTCTGTGGGCATCGAGATCGCCCGAAACAAGGCCACCGGCGTACAGGCCGAGGCGGATGGCGAGTCCTACCGGCTGGACAAGGTCGGCAGGGCCAGCGCGGTGAAGACCGAGGCCGAGGGGCTGGCCATCGCCAAGGGCCTGGAAGCCCAGCAGGCGGCGGTCGGCAAGAACCAGACGGCGATGATCAACGCCGTGCGCGAACTGGCCTCCGGCGCCCAGCGGTTCATGCCGGAGAACCTGGCGCTGAACCTCGGCGAGGGCGGTCTCAGCGCCGGCCTGAACGCCCTGGTGCCGCTAGCCATGCGCCGGCTGTCAGAGGGCGCGGCCGAGCCCGCGACGCCGCCGCGCGCGGCCAAGAGCGGAAACGGGGCGACGCCGCCGGCGCCTTAGCCACCGTTCGGTCCACCCCGCACCTGGCCTCTCCCCGTCTCGCCGGGGAGAGGGAACCTCAGAGGTCCGCGCCCGGCACAGCGGCCATCCGCTACCCCGCCCTCACCGCACCACTCCCCGCGCCAGCGGGGAGTGGTGCCGTGAGGGGTCTGTCGGCCGCACCCTCCCCATTGCCAAAGCTTCACTCTGTCGTGATCGCGCCGCGCCCTAGGCTTGCCTGAAAGCCCGATGTATGTGAGTATTCACTCACATCAAGAGGAGGCCATCATGGCTGACACCATCGTTTCCAACATTCCCGGCGCCGGTCCCGCCAGACCGGTCTTCGGGCGAGGCTCGGACTGGGGCGGCAAGGCGCTGCTGGTCTGTCTGCTGGCGCTGCTGATGGCCATTCCGGGACTGTTCGTGTTCGCCCTGGTCGCCGAGCGGCAGCAGCGAGCCGCGAACGTCAGCGACTCCGTGTCCAACCTGCAGGGCGGGCCGCAGCAGCTGCTCGGGCCGGTGCTGGTGGCGCCCTACACCTTCACGGACGGCAACAACCAGCCGCAGCAGGCCTGGTACGTGGTCTCGCCCGAGCAGGGGACGGTGGCGCTGAACGCCCGCACCGAGACCCTGCATCGAGGCATCTTCGACGTGCCCACCTACAACGCCGACGCCGACATCACCGCCACCTTCAACCCGGTCCCGCAGACCCAGGGCCTGCCGCCCTCGGCCAAGATCGACTGGAGCCAGGCGCAGGTGGTGGTCGGCTTCTCCGATCTCCGCGGCGCCAAGGCTGACGTGGTCGGCGACTTCACCAGCCCCGGCGGCAAGGCCAGCCTCGCCTTCGCACCGTCGTCCGGCGTCAGCTTAGGGATTCCGGCCCAGCCTCCCGGCGTGCGGGTGACCAATCCAAACCCCGGCTTCGGCCTGATCGGCGCGCCGGCGAGCGCTATCGTCGCCAGCCCCACCGGCGGGACGTTCCACGCCACCTTGCGCTTCACCGGAGCCCAGCGCTTGAGCGTGCTGCCCTTCGCCAAGTCCACCCACGTGACCATCACCGGCGGCTGGAAGTCTCCCTCCTTCGACGGCGGCTTCCTGCCGGAGACCCGCCAGACGGTCGGCGACAACTTCAAGGGCGAGTGGAACGTGCCTTTCATCGCCCGCGGCCTGTCGGCCCATGGCCCGCAGAGCGCGCTCTCCCTGGAAGCCCTCGGCGCCAAGGATCTCGGCGTAACCTTCGCCCGTAGCAACAACCCTTATGAGAACGTCCTGCGCGCCCTGAAGTACGCTGTGATGTTCGTCGGCCTGGTGTTCCTGACCTTCTTCGTCTTTGAGGCCCTGTCCGGGCGGCGGCTGCATCCGGCGCAATATGTGCTGATCGGCTTGGCGCAGATGGTCTTCTACCTGCTGCTGCTCAGCCTGTCGGAATACGTGGGCTTCGACATCGGCTTCGCCGCCGCGGCCGTGGCCACCGTTGGACTGATCGCCGCCTACGCCCGGGCCGCCTTCCGCAGCAACGCCTACGGCCTGCAGGCGCTGGTGGTGTTTAGCGCCGTCTATGGGCTGATCTACCTGCTGATGCGGCTGGAGGATTTCGCCCTGCTGGCCGGTTCCATCGCCAGCTTCATCGGCCTGGCGGCGGCGATGTACCTGACCCGTCACATCGACTGGTACGGCGGCAAGCCCGAGGGCCAACCCCTGGTCGCCCCGCCGGCGGTGAAGGCTTAGGGCAGAGGGGCGCAAGGTGCGGTCGCCGCCTTGCGCCCCCTCGCTCTCGCCGCGCTACCGCGCGCCGATCCACGCCCGTGGACAGGCCCTGCGTGGCGGTCTAGGACCAAGCGCATACCTGCCAAGCTCAGTGGGATCGACGCCGAATGGTCCAGCTTACCCTTCCGAAGAACTCCCGCGTCGTCGCCGGCAAGCACCATCCGGCCCCGGCGGGCGCGGGGAAGGTGAAGACTTTCAAGATCTACCGCTACGATCCGGAAGGGACCGAGAACCCGCGCTGGGACACCTACGACGTCGACGTCGACGCCTGCGGCCCGATGCTGCTGGACGTGCTGATCCACATCAAGAACACCACGGACGCGACGCTGTCGTTCCGGCGCTCCTGCCGCGAAGGCGTCTGCGGCTCCTGCGCCATGAACGTCGGCGGCCGCAACACCCTGGCTTGCACCCACGGCTGGGAAGAGGTTCCGGGCGACACCGTGCAGGTCTCGCCGCTGCCGAACCAGGCGGTGGTCAAGGACCTGATCCCGGATCTCACCCTGTTCTACGCCCAGTACGCCTCCATAGAGCCCTGGCTGCACACCAAGACGCCGGAGCCGCAGCACGAGTGGCGCCAGTCCGAAGAAGACCGCAGCAAGCTCGATGGCCTCTACGAATGCATCCTCTGCGCCTGCTGCTCGACCTCGTGCCCCAGCTACTGGTGGAACGAGGAGCGGTTCTTAGGCCCCGCCACCCTGCTGCACGCCTACCGCTGGATCATCGACAGCCGCGACGAGGCCACCGGCGAGCGGCTGGACGCGCTGGAAGACCCGTTCAAGCTCTACCGCTGCCACACCATCCTGAACTGCGCCCAGGTCTGTCCGAAGGGGCTGAACCCCTCCAAGGCCATCGCCGAGGTGAAGAAGATGCTGGTGGAGCGGGTGGTCTAACGCTTCCAAGCTCCCCGGCGGCAAGTTGACGGCGCCGTCATTTTTCTGCATCGGACACCCATGACCGAAACCGGCGCAGGTGTGGTGATCGTGGGCGCGGGCCACGCCGGCGGCTCGGCGGCGGCTTTCCTGCGCCAGTACGGCTACCAAGGCCCGATCGCCATCGTCGGCGACGAGCCGGTGGCGCCTTACCAGCGGCCGCCGTTGTCCAAGGCCTGGCTTAAGGGCGAGGCGGACGCCGAGTCGCTGATGCTGCGGCCGCTGACCTTCTACGCCGAGCAGAATATCGCCCTGATCCTGGACGTGAAGGTCACCGCGCTGGACCGGGCGGCCAGGACCTTGCGGCTCAGCGATGGGCGCAGTCTGCCGTACGACAATCTGATCCTGGCCACCGGCAGCCGTGCGCGGCCGCTGCCGGTTCCGGGCGCCGATCTCAAAGGCGTGCTTTACCTGCGCTCGGCCGCCGACGCCGAGGAGTTGAAGGCGGCGCTTGGGCCCGGCAAGCGGCTGGCGGTGGTCGGCGGCGGCTATATCGGCCTCGAAGCGGCGGCGTCGGCCCGCGCCCTGGGCGCCGAGGCGGTGGTGCTGGAGCGCGAGGGGCGGATCCTGGCGCGGGTCGCCGGCGGCGTCCTGCCCAAGTTCTTCCAGGCCTACCACGAGGCTCGGGGGGTCAAGTTCGAACTGGGCGTTACCATCGAGGGCTTCGAGGGCAAGGACGGCCACGTCAGCGGCGTGCGTCTGGCCGACGGCCGGGTGATTCCCTGCGACGAGGCTCTGCTGGGCGTCGGCATCATCCGCAATTCCGAACTGGCGCAATCGGCGGGCCTGGAGTGCAACGACGGCATCGTCGTCGACATCCGCGCCCGCACCGCCGACCCGGCCATCTTCGCCATCGGCGACGTCACTCACCGGCCGCTGCCGCTCTATGAGCGGATGGTCGGGCTGGAGAGCGTCGCCAACGCCCTGGAACAGGCCAAGCAGGCGGCGGCCGACATCGTCGGACGGCCCGAGCCGGCGCACGAGGTCACCTGGAACTGGTCCGACCAGTACGACATCAAGCTGCAGATGGCCGGCATCCCGTTCGACAGCGACGACCTGCTGGTGCGCGGCGATCCGGCGGCGGCCAAATTCGCGGTCTTCCACCTGAAGGGCGACGTCATCCGCGCGGTGGAGGCGGTCAACGCCCCCGCCGAATTCATGGCGGCGCGACAATTGATCGGCTCGCAACGGCCGATCGACCGCGCGAAGCTTGCAGACACAATGGTTTCCATGAAAGAGGTCGCCGCGGGCTAGCGGCGCACGGGGAGTTGATGGCCAAGGTCACCTACATCGAATTCGACGGCGCCGAGCACGTGGTGGACGTCAAGAACGGCCTTTCCGTCATGGAAGGCGCCGTGAAGAACAACATCCCGGGCATCGACGCCGACTGTGGCGGGGCCTGCGCCTGCGCTACCTGCCACGTCTATGTGGACGCGGCGTGGAAGGACAAAACCGGCACGCCCTCGGCCATGGAGGAGTCGATGCTGGACTTCGCAGAGAACGTCGAGCCGAACTCCCGGCTCTCCTGCCAGATCAAGGTGTCGGACGAGCTCGACGGCCTGGTCGTGCGGATGCCCGAGAGCCAGCACTAAACCTGGATGGCGAGCGCCTTCGCCGACGTCGACGATCGGCCGCTCAGCGCCTTCCACTGGGTCGCCATGCTGACCACCGGCATGGGCGTGTTCTGCGACGGCTACGACATCTCGTCGATCTCGCTGGTGCTGGGCGACGCCCTGCGCTCGTACGGCGTCGCCCATATGGCCAGCGTCGAGGGTGGCCGGCTGACCGCCGCGGCCCTGGTGGGCTCGATGCTGGGCGCGGCGATCTTCGGCCTGCTGGGCCAGCGCGGTCGCAAGCGCTTCTACGGCCTCGACGTGCTGATCCTCGGCGTCGCGGCCATCGCCCAGGCGTTCATGCCCAGTCTCGGCTGGCTGATCGCCTGTCGGTTCGTGCTCGGGATCGGCGTCGGGGGTGACTATGTGCTGTCGCCGACGATCATGGCCGAGCACGCCAACAAGGCCGACCGGGGCAAGCTGATGGCGATCGGCTTCGGGGTGATGTGGCCCCTCGGCGCCCTGGCGGCGGCGGTGTTCAAGCTCTGCCTCGACGCCTTCCACCTGCCGCCGGACCTGGTCTGGCGCATCGTGCTGGCCGGCGGTGCGGTCCCGGCGTTCGCGATCATGTACTCCCGCCGCGCCATGCCCGAGACCGCCCGGTTCCTGGCCTGCGCCGCCGAAGAAGATGCGGCGCGCGCGGCTGCCGGCGCCGCGGGCTCGCCGGCCCGGGCCGACTGGCGCCCGATCCTGCGCGACCTGGCCGCCCACGCCCGACCGATCGCGGCGGCGACGCTGCTGTGGTTCGTGTTTGACCTGGTGTCCTACGCCGGCGCCCTGTTCGGCCCCAACCTGATCGCCCAGAACCTCGGCATTCCGTCCGCCGTCTATTCGATCATGGCCTATGTGCTGTTCCAGATCCCGGCGACGCTGGTGATGGCCTGGTTCGTCATCGACCGGGTCGGGCGAAAACCGCTGCAGGTCTGGGGTTTCGTCGGCGCGGCGGCAGTGCTGGTGGTGTTCGCCCTGATGCGCTCCAGCCCCGGGTCGTCGCCAGTCGCCGCCCTCGGCGTCTACCTGCTGTTCTATGTCGCCCAGACCGGGCCCGGCCTGGTCTCTGGGGCCGGCATCTACGGTGTCGAACTCGCGCCGACCCGCATCCGCAGCGTCGCCCAGAGCATCACCGTGTTCGGCGGCAGGATCGGCGCGGCGATCAGCGGCTTCGCCTTCCCGGTGCTGGTGGGCAAGGTCGGGCTAATCCCGGCGCTCTACGGCCTGGCGGCCATCGCCGTGGCCGGCGCCGTGCTGAGCAAGCTGCTGGTGCCGGAGACCTCGTCGCGCTCACTGGAAGACCTGAGCCTGCAGCCGGCGCCGGCGGCGGCGCTGTAGCGTCAGGGCCCGGGTTCCCCCAAAACGGACTCCCGGAATGACTTAGATGGTCGGCGGGCCCTGGTAAGCGATCCGCTGGACTAGAACAAGCGAAAGGAGGCCCGGACGGGTCCGGACCTCCAATGGCCGCCGAAGCGACCGCTCCGATCGGCGCAAGGCTCGATCAGTTGTGCGGCGTTGAGGCTGCGCCTGCGACGGCGCCCGTGCCGCCACCAACGGCGGCGCCAATCGCCGCGCCAGGGGCGCAGCCAATCGGAAGCGTCACGATACACCCGATTGCCGCGCCGATCCCGGCGCCCGCCGCTCCGCCCGTCAATGCGCGCGCGCCGGGATCGTCGTGCCAACCTCCATCCCGATCGTAGTACCCACGGTCATTATCCGGGTCGGCGCGCCAGTGCACATGCTCGTCACCTTGGTGGGCGGCATACCAATCGGAATTGTAATAGGTGATCGGCGCGTCGGACCCGTAGGCGTACCTCTGGTGCACCCGCCAGCAGTCGCCGAACTGATTGCAGGCGACATAGGTCCGCTCGGCCGGCTGGGCGCTCGCCACCGCCGGCATCATCATCGAGCTTCCGCCCATAATGGCGAGAAACGAACTCAGTCCGAAGGTGAGAATCTTCATAGCGTCATCTTTCTTGGCGATAGGCCGCAGGCCTGTCCGATCCGCGACAAACGGGGCGGGAAAGACCTTTGTTCCAAGCTGTGGTTTGGCGCCTTGGGTCGATAACGGTCATTGGGTTCACGCCCCCAAGCTGAACCTCTTCGGTCAGAACAGCTCCGGCGCCCCGGCCGCCTGCGCGGCCTCGGGCAGGTGGCAGGTGAAGGTCGCGCCGGCGCCAGGCTCGCTCTCCAGGTCCACCCAGCCGCCGTGCAGCTGCACCAGCGCCTTGACCAGCGCCAGGCCGAGTCCCGGCCCGCCCTGGTCGCGGCCGATGAAGCGATCGAAGATGTGCGCCTGCACGTGGAACGGGATGCCGCGGCCGGTGTCGGCCACCGACAGCCCGACCTGGCCCTGAGCGCGGTTGGCCGCCAGGGTCACCGCGCCGCCGGCGGGGGTCTGGCGCAGGGCGTTCTCGATCAGGTGGTCGAGCATCTGGCCCAGCCGCCGGGCGTCGCCCCGGATCAGGCCGACGTCGGCCTCGCTGGCGATGGAGATGCCGACCTGCGCCGCCTCGGCCGTGCGGCCCCAGCGCGCGGCGGCGGCCTCCAGCAGGCGGGCGACGTCGACGTCCTCCAGGTCCAGGCCCATTTCGTTGGCGTCGATCTGGGCCATGTCGAGCACGTCGTCGATGGAACGGGCGAGCTGGGTCGCGGCCGTCCGCACCGCCGCGACATGGCCGCGACCGCGCTCGGACAGCCCCTCGCCGGCCCGCTCCAGCAGCTCCGAATAGCCGATGATGGTGGTGAGCGGGGTGCGCAGTTCGTAGGAGACGTTGCCGACGAAATCGCGCTTCAGCTGCTCGGCCGCCGCCAGGGCCGCCTCGCGATCGCGCAGCGCGCCTTCCAGCCGCCGGGTGTCGGTGACGTCGTTAAAGCCGATCAGGGTCGCGCCATCCGGCAGCGGCCGGGACTGGAAGGCGACGATCCGCTGGTCGGCGGTGACCACCTCGTCGGTGACCGGCGCCCGGGCCTTCGGCTCCGGGTCCGCCACCCGGGCTTTCAGGTCGCGCCAGAACTGGCGGTCGTGCAGCCGGGGCAGGCAGAGTTCGACCACGCCCTCGAAATCGGTGGCGGCGGTCAGTTGCGCGCCCGACACCCGCCAGAAGCGCTCAAACGCCTCGTTGTGCAGCTTCAGCCGTCCGTCGGCGCCGAACACCGCCACCGCGTCGGTGAGCTTGTCCAAGGTGGCCTGCTGCACCTGGATCAGGGCGTTGAACTCGGCCTTCAGCTTCAGCTCGTCGGTGATGTCGCTGAACAGCAGCAGCAGGCCGCCCCAGGGGTGCGGCTGGCGGACCACGCGCAGGGTGCGCGCCTCCGGCAGCGCCCACAGGTCCTCGGCCGGGGCCAGCGACTCGTAGGCGGCCAGCTGGGCGGCCTTCCACTTTCCGTAGTCGGCCTGCTCCGGTAGCCGGCGGCGCTGGCGCAGCCGGTCGAGCAGTTCGGCGTGGCTCGGGCGTTCGGCCAGCCAGGCCGGCTCCAGGCCCCAGAGTTCGGCGAAGGCGGCGTTGTTGAACTGCAGCCGCCGGTCGGCCC
>Ga0302196_10006592_pt1 | contig 10226 bp, 8 predicted proteins | sample II_Bog_N1_3_FD_198794 | JGI IMG/M metagenome (GOLD analysis project Ga0302196, IMG submission 198794) | Peat permafrost microbial communities from Stordalen Mire near Abisko, Sweden - II_Bog_N1_3 | ecosystem: Environmental > Terrestrial > Soil > Wetlands > Peat | place: Sweden: Abisko, Stordalen...
GGCGCGGGCGGGGGCATGCTCGCGGGGATACCACCGACGCCCGAGCTGCTCGCCAAGGTGGACGCGCTGCCGCCGGCCAGCGAACTGCCCGGGGTCAGCCGCGCGGCGGCCCGCGCGGCCGATCCGCACTTCACCCTGCGCAGGCTGCTGCGGCCGATCGCGCTGGCGCTCTTCGCCGGGCTGGTCCTCGACGGCCTGGACGCCATAGCCAGCGTCGCGATGCCCGCGCTGGTCCGCGGCGGCGTCGACAGGGGCGTCCTGACCAGGGAATTCCATCCCATCATCGTGATCTCGCTGATTGGCCTGGCGATCGTCTGCGCCGACTGGGTCATCAACATCGTCCAAACGAACGTGGTGGGACGCAACGGCGAGCGGATGCTGTACACGCTGCGCGTCAAGATCTTCTCTCACCTGCAGCGGCTCGGCCTCGACTTCTACGAGCACGAAATGTCCGGCCGGATCATGACCCGCATGACGACGGACGTGGACGCGCTGGACACGTTCCTCCAGACCGGGCTGATCACTATGGTCAACGCGGTCCTGACGTTCACCGGCGTGCTGGTCGCGCTGCTGCTCATCAACTTCCGGCTGGGTGTCACGCTGCTGACGATCATCCCGGTCCTGGTGGCGGCCACGCTGGTGTTCCGGGCGAAGTCCTCGCGCGCTTACACCGATGCCCGCGAGAAGGTCAGCATGGTCAACGCCGACCTGCAGGAGAATGTGGCCGGCCTGCGGACCGCGCAGGCGTACCGGCGCGAAGGGCGCAACCAGGAGCATTTCGCCGCCCTGAGCGACGGTTACCGCCGTTCCCGGCTACGCGCTCAGCGCTACATCGCCCTTTACTTCCCGTTCGTGCAGCTGCTGTCTACCGTCGCCGGGGCCCTCATCCTGTTCGTGGCCGCCGGCGAGGTGCACAGCAAGACGCTGACGGCTGGCGGCCTGATCGCCTACCTGCTCTACATCGACCTGCTCTTTTCCCCGGTGCAGCAGCTGTCCCAGGTCTTCGACGGCTACAACCAGGCCGCCGTCGGCCTGCGGCGCATCAAGGATCTGCTGCGGCGGGCGACCAGCACGCCAGCGGCCGCGCACCCGCAGACCGCCGGCCGCCCCCTCGGCCAGATCGAGTTCCGTGCGCTGCGGTTCAGGTACTCCGGGCAGCCGCAGGACGCGCTGTCCGGCGTGAATCTGGTCGTCCGGCCCGGCGAGACCGTGGCCCTGGTCGGCCAGACCGGCGCGGGCAAGTCCACGATGGTCAAGCTGGTCGCGCGGTACTACGACGCCACGTCGGGCCGTCTGCTCATCGATGGCACCGACATCCGGGAGCTCGACCTGTCCGGGTACCGGCAGCAGCTGGGCGTGGTGCCGCAGGAGCCTTACCTGTTTCCCGGGACGGTCCGGGACGCGATCGCTTACGGCCGCCCGGATGCCACCGACGCCGAGGTCGAGGCGGCGGCGCGCGGTGTGGGGGCGATCGAGATGATCGCCCGGCTGCCCGGTGGCTTCCGGCACGAGGTGGCTGAGCGGGGCCGCAACCTGGCCGCCGGCCAGCGTCAGCTGATCGCCCTGGCCCGCGCTTACCTGGTGGATCCGGCCATCCTGCTGCTCGACGAGGCCACCGCTGCGCTCGACCTGGCGTCGGAGGCGGCGGTGAACAGCGCGACGGAGCGGCTGACGGCCAAGCGCACCACCCTCGTGGTCGCGCACCGGCTGACGACCGCCGCGCGGGCCGACCGCATCGTGGTGATGGAGTCAGGCAGGATCGCTGAGGTCGGCCGGCACGAAGAGCTGCTGGAGCGCGGCGGCAGCTACGCGGCCCTGTGGGCCGCGTTCGCCGGGGACGCCGAGCTCGTTGCCTGACCAGATCCGGCCCGCCATCCGGGGAGCGCGGGACCGGCCTCGATGACGAGGGCCGGCCGGTGATCGCGGCCCCGGTGGTACCACCAGCGATGTGGCTGACCGCGGTCCGCACCCTGGACCGGCTGGCCAAGCTGGGTGAGCGGGCCGCGTCGCGCACCTGGAACTCGCCGTGCGCCTGCGGCTGGCCCGCCGCCAGTCCCGGCCGCAACCCTCGAGGTCACTCGGGGATAGCGGTCCGGGGCCAGCTGGCAAAGCGCTCCCGCAGCCGGGCGACGTCCTGCTGATCACGCACGTAACGGGCGAACAGCCGATCGGGCATCCGGTCCAGATGCCGGCCCGCGTCGGCGAAGTCACGGTCCCGCAGGCCCGGATCCAGCCGTTTAGCCATGTCGATCAGCTGATCGACGGTGTAGCGCTCCAAAGCGGCCGCCGTATCGACGTAATCCCGTGGCTCTGCCCGGCTTACGAGAGCCACCGCCTTCCCAGCAGCCACATCTTCGAGGTCAAGGACGGGCCCGACGTCCATGGTGACCGGTCCCCGCGCCCGGTCGAAGTAGGCCATCTGCAGCATCGTCTGCTGCCCGCCGGGGGCGGTGATGATCCATTCGGCGAGACCCTCGCCCATCCCTTCGAAGACGTCCTCGAGTCCACCAGGCCTGTCCCGCCGCTCGGCCAGGAAACCCGCCTCGGCCAGGGCGCTTTCCACCGCGTCGGCGGCGGCCGCCACGCCGGTCTCCTGGTCGCTGAACAAGTCGACGTCGTCGGTGGGCCGGTCAATGATCCCGTGCGCGATCAGGGCGTTCCCGCCGGCCAGCGCGAAGCCGTTCCGGGCCGCCGCGCGCAGGGCGATGATGGCTACCTCGCGCTGCAGTTCATTGATGGGCATCAGGGGACCGGGACCGCCCGCGGGGCCAAATGGTGAAGCTCACCGAGCGGCATGCGGGCGGCCGGTCCCTAGACGGCGGCAGGGGTGGCGGCGCGCAGGACCGGGAACCGGTCCTCCCACGCCTGCCGGACGCCCCGGGGCAGGAACAGGTCCGGCCACACGGCAGCCAGCGTGTCACCGTTCAGGTGATCGGCCAGGTCCTCGGGCCGGGCGGCTTCGCGCAGCACGGTCTGGTACATCCAGCGCAGGGTGGCCGGGTCGTCCAGGTCGAACGTGCGATCGGGAGACCAGAACAGCCACAGGGGCAGCTCAACCGGGCCGGTCACGGGACCGCGCAGGTCGGCCAGGTCGCCCGCGACCAGCACGGGACGACCGGGACGCGCCTGGAGCGGCGCCCGGTGCGGAGCGGGCTGCGGCATAGCCATGCATACATCATAGCCCCGCCGGTCCCAAATCTGAAGCCGGACTCGAAACTACGCTCGAACTGCAGCTACCTCGGGCATGCCCGCCGCGACGCGCCACCGGTCATGCCCGAGGACGCTGGCCAGGTGCCGCTCCATCACGGGCAGCGCGTCGGCCACGGTGATCCGCCGCCCCGCTTCCGCGGTCAGCGTGGTCACGCCCGCGTCGCGGATCCCGCAGGGCACGATCCGGCCGAACCATGACAGGTCGCAGTCGCAGTTCAGCGCGAAGCCGTGCATGGTGGTGCCGCGGGCCACCCGCGCCCCGATCGCGCCGACCTTCCGGTCCGGGCCGCTGCCGGTAACCCAGGCGCCGCTGCGTCCCTCGATCCGCTGCGCCGTCACGCCGAACTCGGCGCACGTGGAGATCATGGCCTCTTCCAGGGCCCGGACGTAGCCGACCACGTCGATGGGCTCCCGGAGCCTGATGATGGGGTACCCGGTGAGCTGCCCCGGGCCGTGCCAGGTGATCTTGCCGCCCCGGTCCACCTCGATTACGGGCGCACCGGGATCGCCGATCGGGCGGTCGGCGGGCTGGGTCCGCTTGCCCGCCGTGTAGACGGGCTCGTGCTCCAGCATCAGGCAGGTGTCGGCGATCTCACCGTCGGCCCGGCGCCGGTGCACGGCGCGCTGCAGGTCCCAGCCCGCCAGGTAGGGGATCGCCTCGGCGCCGAAGCCGACGTGCGCAAAGACCAGCTCATCGATCACACTGTCAGCCTACGTCGCGCCCCTCGCGCCGGGTCCGTGGCGGCCAGGCCGTCAGCGGGGACGTACAGCAGACACGGGGAGGGCAGTCAGGAATATTTAACCGGCACAATCTTTAATAAAGAGTGTGATAGCCGAGGATGACCTGCGGCGGATGAGCCCGGAGGACCGGAAGCACCTGGCCCGCCTGCTCGCCTCCATCGACGAGCCGCACGTGCTGCGCGACAATCGAGCCCGGTGGCGGCGCCGTCTTTCGCTGCTCCTGTTCATGGGCTCCTGCGTGGTCCTGGCCGCCTGGATCGCTGTGCTCATGCTGACCCTGCCCAAGCACTACACCGCCGACCACTGGCGCGGCGCCTGGGTCGGCTTCGACATCGCGCTGCTCGCCGCCTTCGCCGGCACGGCCTGGGCGGCCTGGCGTGAGCGCCAGGTCCTGATCATCCTGCTCACTGTCACCGGCACGCTGCTGTGCTGCGATGCCTGGTTCGACGTGATCCTCGACCTTGGCACCCGCAACATCTGGATGAGCGTGGCGTCCGCCGTGTTCGCCGAGCTGCCGCTGGCGTTCATCATGTTCACCGCGGCGCGCCGGCTGGTCCGGATCAGCGTCGGCGTCGTCTTGCAACTGGAAGGCATCACGGCCGACGTCCCCCCGCTGTGGCGGATCCCGCTGTTCGCCGAGGGCCTGGCGGGCGCGCTGCCCGCCCGGTACCGGGACGGCGAGAAGGAACGGGCTAAGCAAGCGGCCTTCTAAGCCTGCAGGCTGTCACATGGGCGCGGGCCACCTCGTCTCAACGGCGAAGAACTCGCAGTCCCGAAGGGAGCCATCATGCGGGTGCGCCACCTGGAGGCGGCCGTCCCGGCCCAGGCGCCGGAAGGCGGGCGATTCGGTACTGTCGATGATGACCGGGATCCGCGGCTCGTCCAACGCCCGGGCCCGGCGCGAACTCGGCTGGGCGCCCCGGTACGCCAGCTGTCGCTCCGGGTTCGCTAGCGGCCTGCTTCGAGACGATGATGCCGAACGCGCCGCAGCCGGAACCCGGGCCGGCGGAAGGGCCTGGCACCGTGGACGCCCATGAGGAACTCCGGCCGCTGATGTTCTCGATCGCCTACCGGATGACCGGCAGTGTCGGCGACGCGGAGGACATCGTGCAGGAGGCGTTCATCCGCGCCTACCGCGCCGAGACGGCCGGGACCCTGCTGGAGTCACCCCGGGCGTTCCTGGCCACCACGACCACCCGGCTGGCCATCGATCATCTGCGCTCGGCCCGGGTCCGGCGCGAGTCGTACGTCGGGACCTGGCTGCCGGAGCCGCTGGTCGCCGACTCCGGGCCCGGCCCGGCCGAGCGCGCCGAGATGTCCGACTCGCTCTCGCTGGCGTTCCTGGTGCTGCTGGAGAGCCTGTCGCCGGTGGAACGGGCCGTGTTCCTGCTGCGTGAGGTGTTCGGCTACGGATACGAGGAGATCGCCCGGACCGTGGCCAAGAGTGAGGCCAACTGCCGCCAGATCTTCACCCGGGCCCGGCACCGGATCGAGGAGGGGCGGCCACGCTTCGCGGCCTCCCGGGCGCAGGGCATGGAACTGGTGAACCGGTTCCTGGATGCGGCCGGCGGCGGCGACGTGGAGCCGTTCATGGAGATGCTCGCCCCGGATGTGGTCTTCTACGGTGACGGCGGCGGCAAGGGCCCGGCCAGCACCGCCCCCATCTACGGCCGCCAGCGGGTGGAGCGGCTGATGCGCGGCCTCGCCCGCCGGGCCGGCGACCTCTTCGCGTCCACGCGCCCGGCCGAGGTCAACGGGCAGCCCGGCCTCCTGGCGTTCGACGCGGACGGCCACCTGGTCGGCGTGCTGGCCTTCGATCTGCTGGACGGCCAGGTGCACGCGATCCGGTCGATGGTCAACCCGGACAAGCTCCGGCACCTCGGTACGCCGTCCGAGGCCTTCATCCGGTCCCGGAGACCGGCTAGTGGCTGAGCCAGCGAAGGATCTAGCCTCAGCACATGGCCACCGATTTCACTGAGGAAGGGGCGGCGGACGCCGTCATCGCCAGCTTCGCCGCTACCCCCGACGAGCGGCTCCGCACCGTGCTCGCCAGCCTGGTCCGGCACCTGCACGGGTTCGTCCGGGACGTCGAGCCGAGCATCGCGGAGTGGGAACAGGCGATCGCCTTCCTCACCGCCACCGGGCAGAAATGCTCCGACGTCCGCCAGGAGTTCATCCTGCTGTCCGACGTGCTCGGCGTCTCGATGCTGGTGGAAACGATCAACGAGCGCGGCGCGGCGGGCGCGACCCAGTCCACCGTGCTGGGCCCCTTCCACGTGGTCGAGTCGCCGCCGCGGGACCTGGGCGACTCGATCGACCTGATCGGGGACAGCGAGCCGTGCGTCGTGACGGGCCAGGTGACCTCGGCGGACGGCACGCCGCTGCCGGGCGCGGTGCTAGACGTGTGGCAGGCGGACGACCACGGCTTCTATGACGTCCAGGTGCCGGACGCGCAGCCGCCCGGCAACGGCCGGGGGCTGTTCACCGCGGACGCCGAAGGCCGGTTCTGGTTCCGCACGATCGTGCCCAGCCACTACCCGATCCCCACCGACGGGCCGGTCGGCTCGCTGCTGAGCGCCACCCGCCGGCACCCGTACCGGCCGGCGCACATCCACTTCATCGTGACCGCCGATGGCTACCGGCCGCTGACGACGCACATCTTCGTGGCCGGCAGCGAGTACATCGACTCCGACGCCGTGTTTGCGGTGAAGAAGTCGCTGGTCACCGACTTCGAGGAGGTCGACGATCCCGCCGAGGCCGCCCGGTACGGGGTGGCCAGCCCGTTCCGGCACGCCGACCTGGGGATCGCCCTCAGGCCCTCCTGAAAGGGCCTGAGCTTCCTGGAAAACGCTGTATAACTGCAACTGGGTGGTGGGTTTCGCGGTGGCACTGGTTCTCTACTGGGGACTGGTTCTCTACTGGGGGCTGGCGATGATCTCCGTGCGGCGGGAGCCGGCCAGGCCACGCGCCGTACGCGGGGCAGCGGGGCTGAGCCGCTGACGCGCCAGCCATCCGCAGGGCTCCGGGCCGCGGCGCGGGCGTGGATCGCGGACGATCCCGACCCGGCGGACCGCGCCGAGCTGACGGCCATCCTGGACGCCGGGGACGACGATGAGCTGGCGGCGCGGTTCGGCGAGCCGCTGACGTTCGGCACCGCCGGGATACGTGGCCCGCTGGGCGCGGGGCCGGCCCGGATGAACCGGGCCGCGGTCCGCCGCGTCGCGGCCGGCCTGGCCCGCTACCTGCGGGCCGCCGTGCCGGATGCCGCCAGCCGCCGGGTCGTCGTCGGTTTCGACGCGCGGCGCGGCTCCGAGCCGTTCGCGACCGAGGCGGCCGCCGTGCTGACCGGTGCCGGGCTGCCCGTGCTGCGTTTCGGCGGTCCGGTCCCGACCCCGGTCCTGGCCTTCGCCGTCCGCCACCTGCGGGCCGGGGCCGGGGTGATGGTGACGGCCAGCCACAATCCGCGCGAGGACAACGGGGTCAAGGTGTACTCGGCCGACGGGGCCCAGATCGTCCCGCCCGCCGACACCGGGATCGCCGAAGCCGCCGCGCGGGCCGGCCCGCTGCCCGAGGTACCGCTGGGCGGCCCGGGTGAGCTGCTCGGCGCGGACCTGGTCGACGCCTACCTCGGCGCCGTCGTGCCCGCCGCGCTGCCCACCGGCCCCGGCCGTCCCGCCGCGGACGTGCGGGCGGCGCTGCGGGTCGCTTATACGCCGCTGCACGGGGTCGGCCTGGCCACGCTGCTGCGCGCCTTCGCCCGCGCCGGGTTCAGCGAACCGGCCGTGGTGGCCGCGCAGGCCGAGCCGGACGGGGCGTTCCCGACGCTGCCCAGACCCAACCCGGAGGAACCCGGCGTCCTCGATCTGCTGCTGGCCGAGGGCGCGCGGAGCGCCGCGGATCTGCTGCTGGCCAACGACCCCGACGCGGACCGGCTCGCCGCCGTGATCCCCGGCGCCGCCGGCTGGCGGGTGCTGACCGGCGACGAGGTCGGCGCGCTGCTCGCCGATCACCTGCTCCGGCACGAGCCGTACCCGGACCGCCGCCTGCTCGTCACCACGGTGGTCTCGGCGGACCTGCTGGGCCGGATGGCCGCCGCGACCGGCGCCGGCTACGCGGAAACCCTCACCGGCTTCAAATGGATCATGCGCGCCGCGGATGAGGAGCCGGGCCGGGCGTTCCTGTTCGGCTACGAGGAGGCCTTGGGCTACGCGGTCACCGACCTGGTGCGGGACAAGGACGGGATGTCCGCCGCGCTGACCCTGGCCGATGCGGCCGCCGAAGCCAAGCGGCAGGGCGGTTCGCTGGCCACCCGGCTCGATGAGCTGGCCCGGCGCTTTGGCCTGTTCGCCACCGGCCAGTTCTCCGTTGCCCTGGAAAACAGAGACCGGCCCGGCGGCACGGCGGGCGCGGGGAAGGACGCCGGCCCGGGCGCGGCGCTGCTGGAGGCGGCCCGGGCCCAGCCGCCCGTCTCCCTGCTCGGCGAGCCGGTCACCGTGATCGACGACCTGGGACTGGGCCTGCGCTCCCGCGAAGATGGGACCAAAGACCCCCTCGCGCTACCCCGCTCCGATGTGATCATCTGGCGGTGCGGCGAAGGGACCAGGGTGGCACTGCGGCCCAGCGGGACCGAGCCTAAGGTGAAAATCTATTTGCAAGTGGTCCTGCCCGCCGCCGGGCGCAGCGACCTGGCGTCGCTGCGGGCGCAAGCGGCCCGGCGACTAGCCGAACTGCGCGAGGAGGTAACGGAGGTGCTGAACCTGTGACCGGAGCCCCGACGCTGACCAGGTACCAGCTGGCAGCCATGATCGACCACACGCTCCTGGCCCCCGAGGCGACCCCGAAGGACATCGGCGCGCTGTGTGCCGAGGCGAAGAAGCTCGGTACCTACGCGGTGTGCGTGTCGCCCACCCTGACCACCGTGGCCGCCCGTGACGTGGCCGGAAGCTTCGTCAAGGTGGTCGCCGTGGCCGGTTTCCCGTCCGGGGCGCACAGCGCCGGGCTCAAGGCCCAGGAGGCCGGTATAGCCGCCGCCACCGGCGCCCAGGAGGTCGACATGGTGATCAACCTGGGCCTGGCCAGGCAAGGCCGCTGGAAGGAGGTCGAGGAGGAGATCGCCGCCGTGCGCGGCGAGGTACCCAGCCCGACCCTGCTGAAGGTGATCATCGAGTCGGCGATCCTCGAGGACGAGGACATCGTCACGGCCTGCCGGACGGCCGAGTCGGCCGGGGCCGATTTCGTGAAGACCTCGACCGGCTTCCACCCCGCGGGCGGGGCCACGACCGCCGCGGTGGCCCTGATGGCCCGCACCGTGACACCCCGGCTGGGCGTGAAGGCCTCGGGCGGGATCCGTTCGGCCGCCGACGCCCTGGCCATGGTGGAAGCCGGCGCCACCCGGCTCGGCCTGTCCCGGACCGCCGCCATCCTCGCCGAGCTGCCCGCCTAGCCGCCCGCGGGCCGCCACCTGATAGGACCGGCCGCCATCTGATAGGAGACGCCATGCCGACCGTACGCGCCGCCCTGGTCCAGCAGAAGTGGACCGGCGACAAGGATTCGATGATCAAGAACGCCGTCTCCGCGCTGCGCGAGGCGGCGTCTGCGCGGGCCCAGGTCGCCTGCCTGCAGGAGCTGTTCTACGGCCCGTACTTCTGCCAGGTACAGGACCCGCAGTGGTACAGCTGGACCGAACCGGTGCCGGACGGCCCCACCGTGAAGCTCATGCAAGACCTCGCCCGTGAGCTCCACATGGTCCTCGTCGTCCCGGTCTACGAGCGGGAGCAGGAGGGCGTCTACTACAACACCGCGGCCGTCATCGACGCCGACGGCCGTTACCTCGGCAAGCACCGCAAGAACCACATCCCGCAGGTCACCGGCTTCTGGGAGAAGTTCTACTTCCGGCCCGGCAACCTCGGCTACCCGGTGTTCGACACCGCTGTGGGCCGGATCGGGGTCTACATCTGCTACGAGCGGCACTTCCCGGAAGGCTGGCGCGCGCTCGGCCTGGCCGGGGCGAAGATCGTGTTCAACCCCTCGGCAACCAGCCGCGGGCTGTCGGAGTACCTGTGGAAGCTGGAGCAGACGTCGGCCGCCGTGGCCAACGAGTACTTCGTCGGCACCATCAACCGTGTCGGCATCGAGCCGCTCGGCGACGACGACTTCTACGGGCAGTCCTACTTCGCGGACCCGCGCGGGCAGATCATCGGCGGCACGGCCTCCGACAGCCAGGAGGAGGTCCTGATCCGGGACCTGGACATGGATCTGCTCGAAGAGGTCCGGCA
>Ga0302196_10006594_pt1 | contig 10224 bp, 7 predicted proteins | sample II_Bog_N1_3_FD_198794 | JGI IMG/M metagenome (GOLD analysis project Ga0302196, IMG submission 198794) | Peat permafrost microbial communities from Stordalen Mire near Abisko, Sweden - II_Bog_N1_3 | ecosystem: Environmental > Terrestrial > Soil > Wetlands > Peat | place: Sweden: Abisko, Stordalen...
TCGACCAGCACCAGATTGATCGTGCAGCCTCCGAAACCGCCGCCGGTCATGCGCGCGCCGAGCACGCCATCGACGCGACCGGCGAGTTCGACCAGGACGTCGATCTCGCTGCAACTGATCTCATAATCGTCGCGCATGCTGACGTGCGAAGCGTTCATCAGCCGGCCGACTTCGACGACCTTGCCGGTTTCGAGCGCCGCGGCGGCGCGCTGGACGCGGTCGTCTTCGGTGACGACGTGGCGGCAGCGGCGCAGGACCAGCTCCGACAGCAATCCGCCGTGTTGGGCGAGGTCGTCCGCAGTGACGTCGCGCAGCGCGCGCACGGCGGGCAGGACAGTCTTGAGCCGCGCGACGCCGTCCTCGCATTGCTCGCGGCGGCGGTTGTATTCGCTGCCGGCGAGTTCGTGGTGGACCATCGAGTTGCAGATCACCAGACGGACGGACGGATCGACCGGCGACAGACGGAATTCGAGGCTGCGGCAGTCGAGCAGCAGGACGCGGTCGGCGGCGCCGCGGCAGGAGGCGAACTGGTCCATGACGCCGCAGCGCATGCCGACGAATTCGTTCTCGGCGCGTTGGCAGTCGAGTGCGAGACGGGTGAGATCGATCGCCTGGCCGGCGCCGTCGAGCAGAGCGAAGCCGCTCGCGACTTCGAGCGCCGCAGAGGAACTGAGGCCGGAACCGACCGGCACGTCGCTGTCGATCATCATGTCGGCGCCGCTCAGACGGTAGCCGTCGCGCTGCAGCATGATCGCGACGCCGCGGACGTAATCGCTCCAGTCCCGGCGGGGGCGCGGATCGGGATCGTCGAGCGCGAACTCGAGGGTCTCGCCGGCGCGTAGGGAGCTGATGCGCAGCCGCGGCTCCGGCCGCGCCGCTGCGGCGATCCAGGTGCATTGCTGGAGCGCCGCCGGCAGCACGAAACCGTCGTTGTAGTCGGTGTGTTCGCCGATCAGATTGACCCGCCCCGGGGCGCGATAAAGTCGCGCCTCGCCGCCAAAGTTCTGGCGAAAGCGTTCGATCAGCGGGTCGCGGGCCCCCATGAAATCCTCCGGTCGGCAGGCAGGCGTGTAGCCTTACCCACTCGGCGGATCAAGCGCGCAGGGGTCGCGGACGACGTCGCGGCGGCAGGATTAGCGATGCGGCGAGATGAGGTTGGCGGGGACGTCGAAGCGGCGGACCGGCGAGATCGGACCGCTGTCGAGCTGCGCCTGGATGGTGAGGAAATGCGCGCCGGGAGGCAGATCGAGCGTCTGCGGCAGCCCCTTGATCGCCTTCTCGAGTAGCTTGGGCGTCAACGCACGGTCGGGAACCGCGTGGTCGACGCCGTAGCGGAAATCGGCGAGCGGATGGGCCACCGGCGGGCTGCGGAATTGGGCGCGCGCGCCGTCGCCGTTGGCGGCGAATACGACCTGGATTCGGTCGAACTCGCCGCGTGCCGAGGAGGGGTCGTCGGGCGGGTCGGCGAGCGGCGAAACCGCGATTTCAGGGGCCTGCGCAGCGTCGATCGGCTGACGGCGCATCAGGTGCGCCGCCTCCCAGCCGGCGACGATCAACGCGACGGCGAACAGCGCCGCCAATTGTGTCCGCAAGCGGCCCTGCCGCCGCCAGAGGGCGAAGACGAAGTCGCCCCGTCGCGCCGCCGGGTCGTCGGCCGCCGCGCCGCGCACATTGCTCGCGTCGAGGCGCAAGCGCCAGGGCAGGGATTGCCACGGCGAGCGCGGGTCGTCGACGAGAAAAGCAAGAATGCCGTCGAAGCGGTCGAGGGTCGCGTTCGACCAGCGGATGCGGCCGCGGCGGTAGCGGTCGCCGAAATCGCGCCAGGATTCGAAGGCCTCCTGCGCCTTGAGCGCGATTGTCAGCAGATAGGTCCAGGCTTCGGACTCGCTGAGGCACTCAGCGAGGTAGGCGTGGCGAGCGGTCATCGCCGCGCGCGCCAGGTCCCAGGCGAGCAGGTCGGTCGGAGCCTCGGGATCGCCGGGTTCGGCGCATTGCGGATCGGCGCGGTCGCCTCGGCTGAGCAGCCATTCGAGGCGCTCGATTGTCTCGGCGCGCCGCGCCTCCGGCGCTTCGTCGCCGACGCCCCAGTAGTCGCGCAGGATCGTCAGGCTGTGGGCCGCTCGCGCCGGCGCGAAGGGCGCAAGGGTCGAGTCAGTCCCATGCTGGGCGATCGTGTACATCGCCGAGAGCGCGATCGCCCAGCGCGCGCCGTCCGGCAGGCGCGAACCGGCGACGCCGACATGGACGAGCGGATCGATCGGCGGCGAATCGACATGCAGCGCTTGGGCGACGCGTTCGATCGCCTCGGGGTCGATCAGTCCGCCGAGCAGCGGCCCGAACCGCTGCGCGGCGGCGACGGAGGCTTGCAGCGCCTGCAGCACGCCCGGCGAAAGCGTCCTTGGGTCGATCACGCGGGCGGGCGGGCGTAATGTCAGCCTCGCCGCGGCGCCGGCGTCGTCGAGGCGCCGCGCCGCCGCCTTGAGGTCGTCGCACCAGGCCTGGGCGGCGGCGAGCCGCGTCGCGACCCGCGCGCGCAGGTCGGGGTGAAAGCGGCTCAGCGCGCTGATCGGTTCGGCCCAGCGGAATCGTTCGATCAGCGCCGCCAGCAGTTCCGAAGGCATGCGCGGGTCGTCCATCGCGGCGTGCAGCAACCGCGCCTGGAGCTGCGCCCAGACGAACGTCGAACCCGAAGCAAGCTTAATCAGCCGATCGACGACCTCAAGCGCGCCGGCGATGTCGCCGGCAAGCGCCAGAGACGACAATTCGGCGACCGCGGCGTCGATTTGCGCCTGTGTTCGCCTGTCCATCTCCCCCCGACCGAATGGGGCGCCCGCAACGCCCGACGGCCCAAATGCGATCCCGGACTGCCGCACGCCGGTTCGGCCCCGCATGAGGGAGCGAGGCGGACGCCTCATAGCACATTCTGCGACGTTCCGCCGCATTTGAACGAATGCGGAAGCGGCGCGCGGGCGAGGCGAAGCGAGCCTCACCAGGTCGGCGGCGCGGCGCCCAAACGGCCGGCGGGGCGCGCCCACAGCATCGGCGCGCCTTCGACCGCCACCGGCGGTCTGAGGCGGCGCGCCGGGCCCCAGTCGGTCGATTCGATCTCGGGCGTGTAATCGGTTTCGCCTGCCGTGGCGAACGGCGCATTCGCCCCAGCCCGCTCATTCGCCAGTAGCGCCGCCACGCCGGCGAGCGACAGGCGGCGCGACGAGCCGGCGCCGGACGCGGCGCGTTCGGTGAGTCCGCGTACAGCCGCGGCGGCGAGAAAATAGCCGGCGGAATGGTCGAGCGCCTGGACGGGCAGCGGCGTCGGCTTGTCTCTGCTGAAATGGCGCATGCCCTCTTCGGCGATTCCGGCGCTCATCTGCACCAGGCTGTCAAAGCCGCGTCGGCCGGCCCAGGGTCCGCTCCAGCCGTAGGCGTCGAGCGACACGTCGACGAGGCCGGGCCGCGCGCGGCGGCGTTCGACCTCGCCGAGGCCGAGGGCGTCGAGCGCGCCGGGCCGATAGCCATGGACGATGATGTCGGCGTCGGCGAGCAAAGCGAGGAACCGCCCGCGGCCGGTGGCGTCATTGAGGTCGAGCCGCGCGCAGCGTTTGCCGAGCGTCACCTCCGGCGCGACGCCCGGCTCGTCCCACTCGGGTGGGTCGAGGCGCAGCACGTCGGCGCCAAAGGCGGCGAGGAAGCGAGTTGCGACCGGCCCAGCGAGAATGCGGGTGAGGTCGAGCACACGCACGCCGGCGAGCGGGCGGGCCGGATCGATCGGTTTGTCCGCGGCGGCGAAAGCTTCGCGCTCTTCGACGAGGACGAGCGATTCGGCGGCGACCGCGCGGCCCTGGGGATGGTCGGCCCAGGCGGCGAGCGAGCGCATCACGGCGGCGCAGCCGCCGCGGGCGACGACCGAAGCCTCGAGTTCATCGGCGTGCGCGCCGCGAACCGCCGCCGCGACCGCGTCGCGCTCGCCAACGCATCCGAGCACGGCGAGCGCTGCTTCGCGATGGCGCGCGGCGTTGGTGTGCAGGCGAATCCAGCCGTCGGCGGCGGGATAATCGCCGGCGATCGGGTCCCAGACGGGCGGCAGGGCCCAACCCTGAGGCTTCAGCGAAAAGCCGAACCACAACGACGCCAGGCGCCGGTCGACGACGACGCTCGGCGGGCGCGACCTAGCCGAAGCGGCGCGCTCGGCGACGGCGAGCGCCGCCGCGCCGACCGAGGCCGCAGCGAGGCCGGTGACGGCAAACGCCGACGGCAGGTCGCCGAGGCCTGTGATCTCGATGCGGCCGAGCCAAGCCTCGTCGCCGCCGAGCGCGCGCCAGGCGGCGGCGAGAAAGTGGGATGCGGGGGTTGGGGCGTCGGGCATCGCTTGTCATCTCTTGGGCCGGGGCGACAAATGCCTCTCTCCTGGGAGGAGCAGGGGCTCACCTCGGCAGCGCCCGCTTGACGATCGCCGCCAAATCGAGCCCTTTTGGCAGCGCGCCCCAGTTGCGCGCTCCGCGGCCTTCGAGGCGCGAGGCGCAGAAGGCGTCGGCGTTGGCGGCCGGCGCGCTCCTGGCCATGACGCTGGCCTGCAGGCCGAGCGCGAGCCGATCGCAGAGGTCGCGCGCTTGGCTCTCGAAATTGCCGAGGTCGCGCATGTCGTGTTTCAGCGCCGCGACATGGGCGTCGAGCGTACGGTTGGCGCCGCGCGCAGTGTCGACCTCGGCGAAATAGGCGTTGAGCGTCTGCGGCGCGCGGGAGATCGCGCGCAGCACGTCGAGGCACTGCACGTTGCCGCTGCCCTCCCAGATCGCGTTGATCGGCGCCTCGCGATAAAGGCGCGGCATCGGCGAATCCTCCATCGCGCCCGAGCCGCCGAGACATTCCATCGCCTCGTAGGCGTGAGCAGGCGCGCGCTTGCAGATCCAGTATTTGCCGAGCGGCGCGGCGATGCGGGCGAACGCGTCCGCCTGCGGGTCGGCGGCGCGGTCGTCGAGCGCGCGCGCGACGCGCAACGTCAGCGCCAGCGAGGCCTCGGCTTCGAGCGCGAGATCGGCGAGCACCGCCCGCATCGCCGGCTGGTCGATCAGCAGCGCGCCGAACGCCTTGCGCTGGCGGCAATGGTCGAGCGCCTGCGCGGCGGCCATGCGCATGCCGGCCGACGAACCGATCATGCAGTCGAAGCGCGTCGCGGCGACCATCTCGAGGATGGTAGCCACGCCGCGCCCCTCGAGGCCGACGCGCCAGGCGAGCGCGCCGCGCCACTCGGTTTCGCTCGATGCGTTGGAGACGTTGCCCATCTTGCGCTTGAGCCGCACGATCTGGATCGGGTTCTTGGTTCTGTCCGGCCGCCAGCGCGGCGCAAGAAAACAGGTGAGCCCGCCCGGCGCCTGGGCGAGCGTCAGGAAGGCGTCGCACATCGGCGCCGAGACGAAGAACTTGTGGCCGACGAGCTCGTAGGCCTCGCCCATCGCGTCGCGACCGAGCGCAATGGCGCGGGTGGTGTTGGCGCGCACGTCCGATCCACCCTGCTTCTCGGTCATCGCCATGCCGATCGTCAGACCCTGCTTGTCGGCGGCAGGGATGTTGCGCGGATCGTAGACGCGGGCGTGGATCTTCGGCAGCCAGTGCCGCGCGAGATCAGGCTCCTTGGCGAGGCTCGGCGTCGCGGCGAAGGTCATGGTGATCGGGCAGCCGTGGCCCGCCTCGACCTGCGCTTGCAGGTAGTAGCGCGCGGCGCGCGCGACATGCGCGCCCGGGCGCGGTTCGGTCCACGGCGAGGCGTGCAGACCCTGTTCGACGGCGAGCCGCATGAGCTGGTGATAGCTGGGATGGTAGCGCACCAGGTCGACGCGATTGCCGTAGCGGTCATGGGTGTCGAGCTCGGGCGGGTTGCGGTTGGCGAGGATTCCGAGTTCGAGCGTCTCGGCCGAGCCGAGCTTGGCGCCGAGCGCGGCGAGTTCGTTGCTCGCCCAGCCGCCGCCCTCGCGTGCGACGCCGTCCTGCAACGCCGCGTCGCCGGTGAAGAGATTGGTGTCGGCGAGTTCGGTCGGCTGGTTGAAGACTGCGTGCGTCGCGGCGCCATAGCGATCGAGGTCGTCCCGCTCGGGTTGGTGGTGCGGCGCGGCGCGCTGCGACATGGTCGGCCTCCCTCAACTTGAGCGCGCGCCGGCGCGGACGCTGCGGCTTGCCCAGCACTATAGCGGTTTCGCTTCCGGTCGGTGGAATTCGCTCGGCGGCTGGGGTAAATTCTTTGGTCGAGGGGCCGAGTTCGGCCAGCGAAGCGCGGCGCGGGGAGCCCGATGGGATGCGCGACGAACGCAAGCGACGACATGACGGAATTGGCGTGCGCTTCGCGCTCGCCGGCGCATTTGCGCTATCGGCCGCCGCGCCGGCGCTCGCCAACGACTCGAGCGCCGAATTGACGACCGGCGGTCTCGTCCTCGCCAAGAGCGCCGACATCGAGATGCGGTCGGAAGACCTGGCGATTTCCGCCAAGGAGATCGTCGTCCGCTACCGCTTCTTCAATCATGCCGATCGCGACGTCACGACGACCGTCGCCTTCCCGATGCCCGACATTGCGTGGGACGGACCTGACACCAACATCGCCGTGCCCGCGCCGGATTCGCCGAACTTCCTTGACTTCCGCACCTTGATCGACGGCCAGCCAGTCGCGGCTCAGAACGAGCAGAAGGCGTTCGCCAAGGGCGTCGACATCACGGCGCGCCTCGCCGCGCTCGGCGTGCCGCTCGCGCCGCAGAGCGAAGCGACCCGAAAGGCGCTCGACGCGCTGAAGCCGGCCGACGAACACGCGCTGGTGAAGGCGGAGATCGCCATCCCCGACGATTACGACGTCGGCAAGGGCTGGGAGCACCATCTCGCGCCGAACTGGACGCTGAAGTCGAGCTTCTTCTGGACCCAGACATTTCCGGCCGGGCGCGAGCTTGCGGTCGAACATCGCTATCGCCCGAGTGTCGGCGAAACGACAGGCACCGAGGTCGGCTCGACGACGATCGCGCCGGAGGAGGCGAAACGTTACGCGACGCTCTATTGCGTCGACAAGGACTTCGTCGCCGGCGCGCGCAAGGCGCAGAAACCTGACGCGAGCGGCGGCTTCACTGCGCCGTTGTTCGAGCGGCGCATCGCCTATGTGCTGACGACCGGCGCGAATTGGGCCGGGCCGATCGGCGACTTTCACCTGACGATCGACAAGGGCGACGCGGATTCGCTGGTCAGCTTCTGCGCTGACGGGGTCAAGAAGACCGGGCCGATGACTTTCGAGGTCCGCCACGCCAATTTCACCCCGAACCGCGATCTCAATGTGTTGATCCTCTATCGGCCGCCGAAGAACGATTGAGACGGCGTGAGCCGACGAAGCGGCTTGATCGAAAACGCGCGCGCCGTCAAAAGGAGGCATGACCGACATTTCCCTGCCCGCCGCCGCCGCCGCTGGGCTGATATCGTTCCTCAGCCCGTGCGTGCTGCCGCTTGCGCCGCCCTACCTCTGCTATCTCGCCGGCGCCTCAATCGAGTCGCTGGCGGAGGAGGGCGGCGGCCGCGCGCGGCGCGATATCATTGTCGCCTCGCTGCTGTTCGTCGCCGGCTTCGCCACCGTGTTTGTCGCGCTGGGCGCGAGCGCCTCGGCGGCCGGCGCGCTGCTGCGTCAATGGAGCCACGCGCTGTCGATCGTCGCCGGGCTCGGCATCATCGTCATGGGCGCGCATTTTCTCGGCCTGTTCCGCATCAGCGCGATGCTGCGCGAGGCGCGGATCGAGGTCGAGAAACCCCCGGGTCTGTGGAGCGCCTATCTGATGGGCGTCGCTTTCGCATTCGGCTGGACGCCGTGCATCGGGCCGATCCTGGCGGCTATCCTGGCCGTCGCCGGCGCGCAGGAGACGGTCGGGCAGGGCGCGTTGCTGCTCTTCGTTTACGCGCTGGGCCTCGGCGCGCCGTTTGTCGTCGCGGCGATCGCGATGGAGCGCTTCCTCGCCTTTTCGCGCGGCTTCCGCAGCCAGTTCGCGCGGCTGGAGAAGGCGACGGGCGCGCTGCTGGTCGTCACCGGCGTGCTGTTCCTGACCGGCGGCATGCAGAGCGCCGCCTCATGGCTGATCGAGACCTTTCCCCGGCTCGGGCAACTGGGCTGAGACCGCGCGCCTGACATCCGCGGCCAAAAAGAGAAGCCCGCCGGGTCGCGGCGGGCTTCGACGTTTTGGGCCTAACTCCTAAAGCGGGCTGGCGGCGATCACATCTGGTGGTAGGTGATCTTGCCGTCCGCATCCTTCGCCCAGACGTACCAGACGTAGTCGGCCGTGGTGCGGTCGCCCTTCTTGTCGTAGGAAATGTCGCCGAGCACGGTGTGGAACGCCGCGCCCGAATGCATGTAGTCAGCCATCTTGTGCGGGTCGAGCGCGCCGACCTTCTCTGCCGCCTGCTTGAGGATCTGCATCGCGGCGTAGGAATAGAGGGTGTAACCCTCCGGCTCGAAACCCTTGGCCTTGAACTCGGCGAGGGCGTCTTTGGCGTTGGGGTTGTTGCGCGGCTCGGGGCCGAACGACATCAGCGTGCCTTCGACGCCGGGGCCGCCGATCGAGGCGAACTCGTTGTCGGTGATGCCGTCGCCGGAGATCATGATCGTCTTCATGCCCTGGTCGCGCATCTGGCGCACGATCAGGCCGCCTTCGGTATGCAGGCCGCCCCACATCAGATAGTCGGCCCCCGACGCCTTGATCTTGGAGACGATCGCCGAATAGTCCTTTTCGCCGACGTTGACGCCTTCGTAGAGGACTTCCTTCTTGCCGCCGGCGTTCATGAAGCCGCGCGCGGCGTCGGCCAGACCCTGGCCGTAGGGGGTCTTGTCGTGGACGATGGCGATCTTCTTGTCCTTGAGATCGCCCAGCGCCAGATCGGCCCACAGCTTGCCTTGCTGGTCGTCGCGGCCGCAGGTGCGGAAGGCGTCCCACAGCATGCGGTCGGTGACCTTCGGATTGGTGGCCGACGGGGTGATAAAGAGAACGTCGTTGTCGACATAGACTTCGGAGGCGGGGATGGTCACGCCGGAGTTGAAGTGGCCGACGACGAACTTGACGCCGTCGCCGACGAACTTGTTGGCCACAGAGACGCCCTGCTTGGGATCGGAAACGTCGTCGCCGGGTTCGACGTCGACCTTCTGGCCGAGAATGCCGCCAGCCTTGTTGAAGTCCTCAGCCGCTTGTCCGACGCCGTTGGTCAATTGCGCGCCGAACGAGGCGTTGGGGCCGGTGATCGGACCGGCGACGCCGATCTTGACCTGTGCGTCCGCCGCGCCGGCGAAGGCGAGGCCGGCGGCGAGCACGAGACCCGTCAACCAGTATTTCTTCATACTACGCTCCCTGTGTTTGGGGCGCGGACAGCGCCCCCGAGGCGGAAACGATCCCACCTTAGGCAGGATCAAAGCGTGTTTTTCAGCGGGTGTCACCTGCTTCCCGGGCGCTTTCGGGCGATTTCTCGCCCGCGGCCGCGAACGAGGTTAGCGCGCCCGCCAGGTCAGGCCGACCCGTTCGAAGGCCCAGGAATATTGGGTCGCCATCTGCCGCGCCCGCATCCCCGCATAGCCGAGCCAGGCCCCGAGCAATATCAGCGCCAACGTGACGAGGTAGTAGTGGAGCGACAGCAAGCCCTCCTGAAACAGCGCGAAGTGCAGGAATTGGACGCCGGCTGCAAGCGCGGCCGCCGCCGGAAAGATGCGCCACTGCGCGCTCCAGCCGCTCGCCAGCGCCCGTCCGGTGGCGAAAGCGGCGGCGCCGCCGAGGCCGTCGAGGATAACGAAGGCGAGGAGACCGTAGTCGCCGTTGGCCCACAGAATGCCGGCCATCAATGGCCTCCCTCGAGATAAGCGGCGCGCACTTCGGGCCGCGCCAACAGTTCCTGACCGGTGCCTTGCATGGTGATCTGGCCGTTGACCATCACGTAGCCGCGGTGAGCGAGCTTGAGCGCATGAAACGCGTTCTGCTCGACCAGGAATACCGTGATCCGCTGGTCGCGGTTGAGCTCGGCGATGGCGTTGAAGATTTGTTTGACGATCAGCGGCGCAAGGCCGAGCGACGGCTCGTCGAGCAGCAGCAGGCGCGGACGACCCATCAGCGCACGCGCGATCGCCAGCATCTGCTGCTCGCCGCCGGACAAGGTGCCGCCGCGCTGTTGGCTGCGTTCCTTGAGCCGCGGGAACATGGTGAAGACCTGCTCAAGGTCGTCTTCGAAATGGGCGAA
>Ga0302196_10006597_pt1 | contig 10223 bp, 10 predicted proteins | sample II_Bog_N1_3_FD_198794 | JGI IMG/M metagenome (GOLD analysis project Ga0302196, IMG submission 198794) | Peat permafrost microbial communities from Stordalen Mire near Abisko, Sweden - II_Bog_N1_3 | ecosystem: Environmental > Terrestrial > Soil > Wetlands > Peat | place: Sweden: Abisko...
GGCGCCCTGGAACGTCGTGGAGAGCGACGACAAGCGCCGGGCGCGGATCAACATGATCGCGCACCTGCTCAGCACGATCCCGTACCACGACGTGAAGCTCGCCCCGCTGCGGCTTCCGTCCCGGCCGCCGTCCCGCGGGTATATCCGCCCGGCGCGGGACCCCCAGGTGTACGTGCCGGATCACGCCGCCCAGCTGGTCTAGGGTCGGGCCAACTGCGCCCGCGGGCTCATCCGGCCACGATTCCCTCCGCTGGGCGGCCGTCTTCCAGGTAGACCAGCCCGCGCCCGGCGCACGCGGCCCGGATCCGCCGCCGGATGGGGCCCCGCAGCAGGGTCAGCGCCTCGGCCAGGCTGGCCAGCCGGTACTCGGCGATCTCCTCCGGCTGCAGCACGATCGCGGCCAGGCGCTTGCGGCTCAGCGGGCCGCAGTCGAACAGGAACCGGATGCCGCCCGGGCGGCCGGGCCGGGGGCGGCGGAAGTCCATGCAGGCTAGCCGGCCACGGCGGACCTCGAGGCCGCATTCCTCGCGCACCTCGCGCTGGCACGCCTGCCAGGGTGTTTCGCCGTCGTCCTCCATCACCCCGCCCGGGATCGTCCAGCCCGATTTGTAGGTCGGCTTGAGGATCAGCAGCCGGCCCGCGCGGTCGAAGATGACCGCCCCGGCCGATACCGGGATCCTCGGCAGCATGAGCTCCGCCGGAGCCGCCGCATCTTCCGTGCTCACGGCGCCCACCCTACGGTCCCGCGCGAAGGACTGGACGCGTGCCCCGAGCCGCCTGACCCTGTGCACTTTGAGGGATCGTGCGAATTCGTTGCGTTATATCGCCGCGGGTACTGAATCTCACCCCCCGGGGTCGCCGCGGGCCGCCGGTGACGGCAGGGGGCCGTATGGTTGCCGATGCTCTCTTCGGGTCGGTGGCGTCTGCGGGCAGGCAGGGGCACGGGCAGCGACAGCGAAACGTGACCTTTGCCTGGGGCAGCAAGCCCGTCGGCAGGTGTATAAGGATTGCTGTGGGCCTGCTGAGAGCGTCGGTGACGGTCCCCGAGACAACGGGGGCCGGGTACACGGTCGTCGTGCTGACCGGTGAAGTGGACGCGACAAACAGCGAGGAACTGTTCAACATCCTGGAGTCGGTCGTCCTGCAGCGGCCGAGGCTGCTGATCGTCGACCTGTCCGACCTGAGCTTCATGGATTCCACCGGGCTGCGGATGCTGCTGCGCGCCACCCGGGAACTCGACCAGCAAGGCGGCGTGCTCAGCCTGGCGTCGCCGCAGGCTTCCGTGGGCCGGGTCCTGCAGCTGACCCACGCCGATCAGCTGATCCCGGTCTACGACAGCGTCGCGGACGCGATCGCCGACGCGTAGCGCGCCGGATGCCGCACACTTGTACCCGTGCAATCCAACAACCGGGCGGCGCGGCGGCACCCCGCGGGTGCGCCGCCAGAGACAGACAGCGCGAAACGCGATATCGGGCGGCTGCTGGTTTCCTGCCCGGACCGGCCTGGCATCGTCGCGGCCGTGTCCCGTTTCCTTTTTGACGCCGGGGCCAACATCCTGGAGTCCCAGCAGCATTCGACGGATCCCTCCGGGGGCACGTTCTACCTGCTGGTCGAGTTCCATTTGCCCGGTCTCAGCAGTCGTTACGCGGAATTGGCCGATGGATTCGGCGTCGCGATGGAATCGTTTTCCATGCGGTGGAAAATGACCCAGGCCGCGGAACTCAAGCGGATGGCCATCTTCGTCTCGAAGGCCGACCACGCCCTGCAGGAACTGCTGTGGCGCGCGCACTCCGGCGAGCTGAATGCCGATATCCGGATGGTCATCTCCAACCATCCCGATCTCGCCGAAACCGTAGCCAGCTGGGATATTCCGTTCCATTACGTGCCGACCTCCCGGGAGACGAGGGATGAGGCCGAGGCGGTCCAGCTGAAGCTGCTGGCCGCTGAGGACGTCGACGTGGTGGTCCTCGCCCGGTACATGCAGATCCTGTCGGCCGGGTTCATGGGCGGCTGCGCCGCCCCGGTCATCAACATCCACCACAGTTTCCTGCCGGCGTTTGCCGGCGCGAACCCGTATCAGGCGGCCGCCGACCGCGGCGTCAAGCTCATCGGCGCCACCGCGCACTACGTGACCGCCGAGCTCGACGCGGGGCCGATTATCGAGCAGGACACGGTCCGGGTCGACCACCGGTACACCGTGGCCGAGCTGCGCAAGCTCGGGCGGCACGTGGAGCGCTCGGTGCTGGCCCGGGCTGTCGCGTGGCACCTGGACGACCGGGTCATCGTGCACCAGAACAAGACGATCGTTTTCGCCTGAGCCCTTGCGGCCCGAGCCTCCCGGGCACGGCCTGGCCCGGCCGGGAAGGGAGAGGAGGGTCAGGCGCCGGGCACGTGGCCGAGCAGGTGCCGCAGGGCCGGTTCGAGCCGTGCGTAACGGAACGTGTGCCCGGCGGCGAGCAGGGCGTCCGGGCGGACCCGCTGGCTCGCCTCGGCCAGCTGCTGGGCGCCTTCAGCGCCCAGCAGCAGCCGCGGCCCGAAGCCGGGGACCGAGACGATGGTCGGGCGGCGCAGCACCTTGCCGAGGGCCCGGGTGTAATCGAGGTTCCGGACTGGGTCGGGGGCGACCGCGTTGACCGGCCCGTACAGGGCGCTATCGACCAGCGCGCGCAGGTAGACGTCGGCCAGGTCGTCGATGCCGATCCAGGACAGCCACTGCCGCCCGGAGCCCAGGCGGCCACCGAGGCCCGCCTCGAACAGCGGGAACAGCAGCTTAAGCGTGCCGCCGCGCGGGGTCTGCACGATGCCGGTGCGTACCTGGACCACCCGCAGGCCCGCCTCCGCGGCGGGGGCGGTGGCCGCCTCCCAGTCCACGACGACGCTGGCCAGGAAGTCGCTACCCGGAGCGCTGTCCTCGCCGAGGATCTCATCGCCCCGGTCCGCGCCGTAGTACCCGATCGCGGAGGCGCTGATGAAGGTCCGCGGGCCGCCGCCAGGGGAGCCCGCGGTGGCGGCGGCCAGCTCGGCCAGCCGCCGGGTAGGGCCGACCCGGCTGTCCCGGACGGCCCGTTTGTGCGCGGGCGTGAACCGGCCCGCGATGCTGGCCCCCGCCAGGTGTACCACGGCGTCCACCCCGGCCAGCAGTTCCGGGTCCGGCTGGTCCGGCTGCCATTGGCGCTCGCCGTCCGTCCCGGCCGGGTGGCGGACCAGCCTGATCACCTGGTGGCCGCCGGTGGTGAGCAGTGCGGTCAGCGCGGTCCCGACGACGCCGCCGGCCCCGGTGACCGCGACGGTAAGTGGCTCGCTGCGGTGCAGCGCCGCCCAGCGCTGGGCGGCCAGGTCGGCGGCGAGCTGGCGGTGCCGGTAGGCGAACATCTGCCGCAGCGCCGACGCCGGCACCGGGGTCTGCACGTCGTCGCTGACCCGGGTCTCGTTCTCGGCTTCGGCCTCACCCTCCGCGCTGAACAGGTGCGTGTGCCGCCAGGACAGCACGGAGGACAATCCGGCCGACACGAGCTGGTCGACGAACTGGTGCGGCGGGTTGTAGCCATCGGGCTGGTGGGCGGCCACCCAGCGCACCCCGCCGGGCAGCAGCAGGACCGCGCGGCCGTCGCGCAGGGAGCTGGCCTCCTGCCCGACGCGCACCGGCTGCCAGGGCGGCGTCAGCCGGGTCATCGCACCGGGCCGGGTGTGCCAGTCGAATACCTCGCTGATCGGCGCGTCGACCACGCTGGAGTAGGTAATGCCCATCGCCTGATGTCCCCTTCAGTATTCCTGCCCCAGCGTCCTGGCGCTGTGCTGTCCTGGCGCTGCGTTCTCATGGTGCCGGGCGGTCACGGCGTTGTGCTGTCCTGGCGCTGCGTTGTCCTGGCGCTGCGTTGTCCTGGCGCTGCGTTCTCATGGTGCCGGGCGGTCGCTGCGTTGTGCTGTCCTGGCGCTGCGTTGTCCTGGCGCTGCGTTGTCATGTCCCCGTGCGGCGCTGGACCCCGCAGGGGAGCGCCGCTCCCGCCACCTCATGTCCAGCTGTCGAGATCTGTGCGCTCGCCGACCAGGTCCGCCAGCCGGTCCAGCGACCTTTCGATCCCGCGGGCGTTACGCCAGGGGAAGGGGCTGAGCGTGATCAGCAGCGGGATCCGGGCCGTTGACCAGTCAAAGGTCTCGGTCACCTCGGTCGTGCCGTCCTCGAGCGGCCGGAGCTGCCAGCGCCAGCGGTGCCCGTTGAAGTGACGCCAGGCGATCAGCCGGTCCTGATCATACTCGACCACTTCATTGAGGATCTTGTATGGCGCGCCGATCTTCATGTCCATGCCGAACCGGGCGCCGAGGGTCAGCCGTTTCGGGCCGCCGGGCTGCACCGCGAGGACACTGCCGGTGCCGTCGATGAGCGGATGCTGGCCCGGGTCGGTCAGCAGCGTGAAGATCCGTTCGGGGCTCGCGCTGATGACCTTCGTCGCGGACACCCGCATGTGTTTCACTCTTCAACCGTAGGCCACTGCTTCGCGAAGCTGACGTAGGCCTCCAGCGAACCGGGATTGGCCATCGCGTCGCGGTTGGCCGCCGCCTCGGGAGGCGCACCGAGCAGGATCCGCCGTATCGGGACTTCCATCTTCTTACCGGTCAGGGTAACGGGAATGTCCGGCACCTGGACGATGGCGTCCGGGACGTGCCGGGGGGTGTACTCCTTACGCAGGCGGCTACGGATCTCCTCGCGCAGCCGGCCGTCGAGCCCCCGGCTGGTGGCCAGCTTCACGAACAGCGGCATGAAGAGCCCGCCGCCGGGCCGTTCCAGGTTGACGACCAGCGCGTCCTCCACCTCGGGGCACCGAAGCGAGCACGGCGTAGATCTCCGCGGTGCCGATCCGGACGCCGTCGCGGTTGAGCGTCGCGTCGAAGCGGCCGAGAACGAAGCACCCGCCCCGCGCGTTGACCCGGAAGAAGTCACCCTGCCGCCGGCCAGGGAATTCGGTGAAGTAGGAGGCGCGGTAGCGGCGGCCGTCGCCGTCGAACCGTACCGGCATCGGTGGCATGCTGTGACCCGGTGGATGGCATCATTAGGCCGCGGGCAGCGGCGCAGTCAGGCCGCGCGCAGCGGCGCAGTCAGGTCGCGCACAAGGGCGCAGGTAGATCAGGAGGCGCTGGTGAGGCCGGTAGGCACCGCGGTTATACCGACGGCTTGCATCCAGGGGCGGTCCCGGTGACGACGCCGGTCGACCTCGGGTCAGTCGTGGCCATAGACGTCCATGTGCACGTCGAGGGAGACGGGCACGGCCACTACTCGATGGACGACGAACTGCTCGCCGCGTCCTCGGCGTACTTCAGGACGGGGGGCGAGCGCACCCCGACCGTGGAGCAGATCGCCGTCCTGTACCGGGAGCAGCAGATGATGGCGGTGATCTTCACCGTCGACGCGACCACCGCCATGGGGCACCCGGCGCTGTCCAGCGAGGAGATCGCCGACCGGGCGGCCAAGTTCGCCGACGTGCTGATTCCGTTCGGGTCGGTGGACCCGCTCGTGCCGGACGAGGCCGTGCGCCGCGCGCGGCGGCTGGTGGCCGAGCACGGAGTCCGCGGCTTCAAGTTTCACCCCAGCATGCAGGGCTTCGCCCCGAACGATCCCGCGGTGTATCCGCTGTACAAAGCGATCGAGGAGATGGGCGTCCCGGCGGTCTTCCATACCGGCCAGACGGGCATCGGCGCCGGGCTGCCGGGCGGCCGGGGCATCAAGCTGCGACTGTCGGACCCCATGTTGATCGATGACGTCGCAGCCGATTTTCCGGGGCTGACGGTGATCCTCGCGCACCCATCCGTGCCGTGGCAGGATTCCGCGATCTCGATCGCCACCCACAAGGCCAACGTCTACATCGACCTGTCCGGCTGGTCGCCGAAGTACTTCCCGCCGCAACTGGTCCGCACGATGAACTCGCTGCTGCAGGACAAGGTGCTGTTCGGCACCGACTACCCGCTGCTGACGCCGGACCGCTGGCTGAGGGACTTCCAGCAGCTGGACATCAAACCAGATATCCGGCCCAAGATCCTCAAGCAAAACGCGATCCGCATGCTCGGCCTGGACGGCTGATCCCGGGTTATCCCCGCCGGACGGCGCGGAACGCGATCCGGATGGCTGGCCTGGACGGCTGATCCCGGGTTATCCCCGCCGGACGGCGCGGAACGCGATCCGGATGGCTGGCCTGGACGGCTGATCCCGGGTTATCCCCGCCGGACGGCGCGGACTACTGCGTCCCGGTGGGTGACCACGGTCCCGTCGGAATTGGTGGCCTGCCGCTCCGGGTCGCCGGTCTCGATGGCCCATTCCGCCGGATCGAGCACCGTGGCCATGTCCTCACCAGTGGCGAACATACCGGGCAGGTAAGGCCGGTGCATGGTGTCCATATCCGCGGGATGGTGGCCGACCACCAGGAAGGTGCCGCCGGGCCGGACCGCGGCGGAGAGGCGGCGGTACACGGACTCCCGCTCATCCCCGGCCAGGTGCAAGAACTGCACGGAGACCAGGTCGAAGCGCCGCTCCGGGGGCTGCCAGCCGAGCACGTCAGCCTGCTGCCAGGAGATTCGCGCCGCGATTTCGTGGCCCGCCCGCTCGGCGAGCCCGGCCGAGCGGCGCAGCGCAACGGGGGAAACATCCGCCCCGACGACGGTCCAGCCGCGCGAGGCCAGCCACAGCACGTCGGCTCCCTCACCGCTGCCCACGTCCAGCGCGATGCCGGGCACCAGGTCAGCGGCGTAGCGCACGAGCAGGGGGTTGGGATTGCCCGACCATTTCGGCCCCCCGCCGTACCGCTCGTCCCAGAACTCCTGGCTGAACCAGTGGCCCGGGTCCAGGCCCGGGTCGTCACCGTGCTGCCCCTGCTGGTGCTCGTTCTGCTCGGGCCTGCCGTTCGGGGGCTCCGAGGGCTGATTCCCAACTGAGTGGCGAGGCTGGCCGGCGGGTGCGGTTCCGGTGTACTCCATGGTCTGACCTTGGGCTGGGACCGGTCTGATAAGCAAATTCCCTTGCCGCACGGGCCAAGTCTGGAGATCTGGCCGCCCGCCGGCCTGGCGCCGGTTCCGGGCCTGGCGCCGGTTCCGGGCCTGGCGCCGGTTCCCGGCCTGGCGCCGCGGTTGGCGAAGCGAAGAGACGCCGATAACGCCGGAGTGGGCCCATCCCCGCCCGCGCCGGTCTTACGGCGGGCGGGGTTTGGTGGTGCCCGGTAGGGGGCTGTCGAGGGTGAGCCAGCCCTGGGGGTGGGTGAAGTGCAGGGTGCCGTTGGGGTCACCGGTGACGGTCCAGCCCAGCAGGTGAATGAAGTAGTTGTGGTGCACGAAGCAGAACAGGGCGGTGTCCTGGAGGCTGGTTGTGCCGCCTTGGCTCCAGGGCTTGAGGTGATGGCGGGTGCACCAGGCGGCGGGCATGCCGCAGCCGGGCGCGCGGCAGCCCTGGTCGCGGGTTTCCAGGGCGCGGCGGATGGCGGGGGTTTCGGTGCGGTAGCGGCGTCCGACGTCGAGGGGGATGCCGTCGCTCCAGCGGATGATGCTGAGCTCGGCGTGGCAGGCCAGCGCGAGGACCTGCCGGGCGGTGAGCGTGGCCCCGAATCCGGTCCGGGCCGGAGGTGGCCCCAGCGGGGCCGTCGTCCCGCCACGCATGCTCGCGCAGCGGCCTGTCGCCCCGCTGGCCGGGTCCTTCCCGCCGTCCGCGCTGGTCCCTGCCTGCCCGTCTGCTGCGCCGGCCTGCCCGTCGCCTGCGGCGCCGGCCGGGTCGCCGGCCCGGTCCCACCGGCGGTCACCGTACCCGCCGGTGCCGCAGCAGCCTCCGGCTTGGCCGTGTGCCGTCCCGCTGGCCCCGGCCACGCCACAGCCTCCGGTCTGGCCGGCCTGGCTACCTCGGCAGCCGCCGAGCGATCCTCCGCCGTATCCGCTTGGGCCGCTGGCGGGTCCGGCCGCGCCGGCCAGGGTCTGCTCTTGGACCAGGACGCTGAGGTGCGGGGCGGCGCCGTGCCGGGTGCCGGCCGCGCCGGAGTCCAGGGCGGCCTGGCAGGCGGCGGTCAGGCCGTCCATCCGCCGCTGCGCCGCGGTCCGGGAGTCCTCGCTGCCCAGTGGGGGGCCGAACGCGTGCACCGCGGTCTTGATGATCTCCAGTGACAGGGTGTCCCCGCACGCACCGGAGATCGTTCCGGTGTTTTCCATGGTGAACCCGAACGACAGGTGCCGGCGCTCGAAGCGTTTCCGTTCCCGCTCCTCAACGGCATCGGGGTCGGCGCGGTAGATCAGATCCTCTCCGAGGATGCGGAGCTGGGTGGGGTCCAGGCCCGGCGCTGGCCATGACCTCGCCGCCCCAGCCCCTGTACCCGAGGAGCTTCCCGCGGCATCGGCCGGCCCGTCGCCGGAGCAACGCTCGCCATCCGGTCCCGCCCCGCCATCCGGTCCCGCCCCGCCATCCGGTCCCGCCCCGCCATCCGGTCCGGCCTCGCCATCTGGTCCCGCGTGGCCGTCCGGTCCCGCCTCGCCGGGGCCCGGCTGCTCCGGCTCGCGCGGGACCCCGCCGTCACTTTCGTCCCGGCCGGGGTCCGGCCCGGGTCCGGGCGGGAAGGGTACTCGGGTGCGGGCGTACGCCAGCATCTGCTCCTCGGCCGTCTGGGCCATGGCCTCATCGCTGATCTGGGCCAAGGCCCGGCAGATCACGTGTGCCGCGTCAAAGGAAATCTCCCCCGCCATTAAGGCCTGACCGGTCGCCTCCAGCCGGCGCAGTGCCCGCCCGGCCGCCACCAGCTCCCCCGCCCGGCCCGGCGACCGGCCGCACGCATGCCGCAGAAACGCCGCCACCGACTTGTACCCCGCCTCACCAGCCCCCTCGGCCGCGTCCAGCACCCCGGCCAGCCGGGCCAGCTCGCCCTGTACCTGGTCAGCGAACACGGCTAGCTCCCGGACATCGCCGAGCAGCGTCACCGGATCGGCGGCGCCAGGGCGGAACGCGTCAGCGGCCCGGGGACCGAGCGCGGCCAGCTCGGCCAGCACCCGGTCCCGTGCACTCACGCCAGGGGAACACATATCCGAATAATCTCATGGGGGTCCGACATTCTTCGGATACAAGTCCGATCAAGGGAACTATCCCTGCTTCGGATACAAGTCCGATCAAGGGAACTATCCCTGCTTCGGATAAAAATCCGATCAAGGGAACTATCCCCCATCTCCCAAGCATTTCTTTGACGGTTGGGGACGCACGCTTTCACTGTGGCGATCGTGGCTGAGGGGTCGGTGTTGCGGGTGCTGGCGCATCCCCTGCGGCTGCGCATTCTGTCGCTGCTGACTGGTGCACCGTTCTCGGCCATGGAGCTGAGCCGGGAGCTGTCGATCAGTCGTGCGATGGCCAGCTACCACCTGCGGCAACTGTACGCCGCTGGGGTTATCGAGCTGGCCGAGGTCCGGCCGCGTAACGGTAGCCGGGAGCGCCGCTTCAGCTACCGGCCCGATCCGGCCCAGCGGGCGGCCGGGCCCCGGCCCGCTTGGCTATCTCCTGGCCGCGCCGCTGGCCAGCGCTTTGGGTGATCGCGGGGCCCTGCTCCTCGGCGCGGCGGTGGTGATCGGTTCCTGCGGGCTGGTGCTAGCCAGCCGCAGCGTGCGCGGGCTGGCCTGAGCTGGCGAACCGGAAGGCGACCTGGCCGGGGCCAGCTGTCCCTATAGGTTTCCCCGGGCCAGCTGCCCTACAGGTTTCCGCGGGCCATCTGGATCAGGCGGTCCAGGACGGCGCCGCGGCTGACCCGGAGGCCGTCGTGCTCGTACTCACTGGTGACCCACGGCCGCAGCCCGCGGATTGAGACGGCGGTCCGCAGCGAATCGTCCCGGTCGACGTACATGTCGTTGAAGTAGACCGCCGCGGCCACGGGGACCTCGTTCGCGCCCAGCATGATCGGGTCGTACAGCAGCGGCCAGGAGTCCCGTTCGGCGAGCAGCTCGGCCGCCGCGCCCAGCGGCTGCAGCACCGGATCGGCCTCGAACATCCACGGATACATCATCTCGCCGGTGAACATCAGCGGGGCGTCGCCTTCCACCGCCGCGGCCGGGTCGAACGCCGGGAACTCGGACCGGACCCGCTGCGCGGACCAGTTCGTCGCGAAACCCTGCGCGTAGCAGGCCTCGTGCAGGACCGCGTACAGCGGCCCGGAGGTGAAGGTCAGGTGCGACTCGGTCTCGCGCAGGAACCGGTCGGACAGGTCGCCGTCGTCGAAGGCGTGTTC
>Ga0302196_10006602_pt1 | contig 10222 bp, 10 predicted proteins | sample II_Bog_N1_3_FD_198794 | JGI IMG/M metagenome (GOLD analysis project Ga0302196, IMG submission 198794) | Peat permafrost microbial communities from Stordalen Mire near Abisko, Sweden - II_Bog_N1_3 | ecosystem: Environmental > Terrestrial > Soil > Wetlands > Peat | place: Sweden: Abisko...
GGCACCTGGACGACGCGCAGGCGCTCTATGACAGCCCGGGCAACAGCGTCGTGGGCGTCCGCCTGGTGACCCCCAACGGGACGCCGCAGCATTCAATCGTCGTGGGGGTGAACGGGTCCGGGAAGTCGGCCTTCCTGATCGACCTGATGAGCCAGACCGACTGCGAATGGGCCTACCGGTTCTACCAGGAGGAGGGGATGTCGCTGGTCACCCAGGCGCAGCTCTGCGGCATGAAGAGCCTGGTCCTCAGGGAGTCGGGCGACGTCACCCTAAACCCGTTCGACACGCTCGGACTCCCGCTTTCCTCGTCGACAATGGCGCGGGTGGTGCGCACCTGCATGAAGCTCGTCGGCCTCTCCCGGGACGAGGACAGGAACCGGCGGAGGGAGGGCCTGATCGGCGAGTACGTGAGGAGCCACTTCGAGGACTGCGCCGAAGACTGGAGGAACGCCGACCCGGCGCGCTGGGGCCGGATCGCCCGCCGGGCGCTGGCGGCCGAGCGGGCGCGCCGCGGCGACGACGACTTTGTCGACGCGTGCCTTGCCCTAGCCGAGCTGGAGCGCACGGATCCGGCAAGGGCGGCCGAGCTGATCGCTGCCCCCGCCGAGGAGGAGATCGCCCGCAGCGAGATGACGCCCCAGTGCAGGCGCAACACCCTGGCCATGGTGTTTAGCAGGTTCAGCGCGGAGGACTATCCGCGGTTCGACGGGCTCGTGGCGCTCATGAGGCATGGGCGCCTGCCGCACCACCGGAGCGCCGCGGTCGCCTCCGAGCTCGACTTCCTTTCCTCTGAGCTCGCCAAGGGGCTGCGCGCAGGCGGCGTGGTGGGTGCCTTCATCGACGGCCCCACCAATGTCGACGTCCGTGGGGCGGGCCTGCACTTTGACACGAGCCGCCTGCCCGACGGGACCTTGAAGGAGCTCTCCGGCTACGTGGTCTTCGACCATGTGCGCCAGCACATCCTTACGCTACCCCGGGCGTCCTCAAAAGTGATGCTTTTGGACGAACTCCGCCGGATCCTGCTTATTCCCGGAGCCACCGAGTTCGTGAAGGAGCTCCTGGCGCAGATGCGCAAGTACCGGTGCGTCTTTCTGGGAGCGTTCCAGGAACCCTCGCAGATCGACGACATCGACCCCTCGCTCACCGACCTCCTTCTCGGTCAGTGCAAGCAGCACTTCCTGATGCGCCAGAACAACGCCGAGCAGGTGGCGAGGGTGGGGCGCGTGATCGGCCTTCCGGCCGCGGCGCAGCGCGCGGTCCTGCAGCATCCCCTTGTCGAGCACCAGCGGGAGGCGCGCCGGGCGTCGTTCTTCACGTATTTCTCAAGCGAGGGAGCCACCCCCTTATGCGGGACGGTCCGGGTCGAGATCGACCCCGCGATGCTCTATGTCGCGGAATCCTCGGGCGCGGTCTTCGACCGCAGGATGCAGGCGCTCGGGAAATACCCCTCGGTCTTTCACGGTGTGGTCGCCGAGGCGGCAGGAGGCGCGGCATGAGGTTACTGCTCCTGGTGCTCCTTGCCCTAGGCCTCCTCGGCTGCCGGTCCGCCCCAAAGGGCGGCGACGGCTCGGCCCGTGAGCGGGGCTACGCGCTCGGGTCGGCCGACACGGTCAAGAGGCTCTATTGGGCGAAGCAGGCGCTTGAGGCACCGTCGCGTGATCGGCCGGAAGGCCGGATCATGTACTACGTCTGGGAGGAGTCCGGTGTCACCCGCGACGGCCGGAAGCTCGCACCGGAGACCGTGGGAGTTCCGGTCTTTGTCCCCGAGGCCGCCCCTTTATCGGAGCGAAATCCATGAACCACGCGGGTTTCAGCGCGCGGCGAGCCATCACCGCCGTGTTCCTTGCGCTCCTGCCCGCCAGGTCGCAGGCCTTCCTCGGATTTGCCGACACCTCGTTTGTAACCGTCATCGCGAACCCCGCGGAGGCGGCGAACTGGGCCGCGGAGCTCCAGAGGCTCACCGACCAGCTGAAGGCGGCCTCCGGCACGCTGGAGACGGTGGAGGCGCTTCGGGAATACGCGGGCGACCCGCAGGCGGCGGCAATCGCTGTCCGGGACCTGGCGGTCCTCTCAGGCCAGGTGGTGGCGCTATCTGCTGGGGCGAAGACGTCGTCGGACCTCGCAGGATCCTGGCAGTCGTTGGGCGCCCCGGCGCAGAGCGCCGGCGTGAACGCGTTCATGCAGGGATCGGGGATCGGCTCCTCGATGCCCGTCTTCGGACAGCCACAACAACGCAATGCGTCCCTCTACACGGACCTCGCCATGGGCTCCAGCGCCTCGGCCACAGTCCACGGGCAGATCGCCTCCGAGCAGGCGGCCCGGGCCCTTGTCGCCTCGGAACTGGCAATGGCGTGGCTGCAGTTCCGCGCGGCGACAACCGAATCCGCGAAGCAGGCGATCCTTTCGGAAATCAGCCAGCTCCAGTCCCAAAACCAGGTGATGGATACCCGTCGGCGCGCCCTTTTGGACGACATGGATGTCAGCGACCGCCAGGGAAGCGCCGAGGCAAGCGCGCGCTCGAGAGCCTCGGACGAGCAGCTGCTAGCCGAATCCGCCCTCCTAAATACCGGTGCATCTGCTCGCGCCCAAAGCTCCGAGGCGCAGCGCCTGGCGACCCTCGCAAAGGCCGTAGCGGCGCCTGCCGCGGCCGACTACTCGGGGCTCAAACTCTGGACCACAGCCGACACCGGGGGCGACTCGCCGTGACGCCCTTCCTGGCAGACACGGCGGCGCCCGCAGACCTTCTGGACGTTTTCAACGCCTACGACGGGGGCGTTATCTTCCGGGGCCTGACCCAGGGCGCAGGCGGGCAGCCCTCGGTGCTCGGAAGGATCGGGTGGATCTTCACGGGCTTTGGCGCGCTCATTGTCCTCTGGGGCTTCGTCCTTCGTTCGCAGCGCTCCGGCGGGGACGGGAAGTTGGGGGAGATCGCGAAAACATGGATCGTCGTCGCGTTCATGGTGGGCGGCCCGTTCCTCATGCAGGCTTCGATGCAGGCCGCGGACGCGGTGTATGACTCCTCGGTGGGCGGCCCGCGCAACCTGACGGCTGTCTGCGTCAAGGCGGCCTACGCCATGCCCGAGTTGAACGAGCTTTTCGACGCGCTGAGGCGAAACGCCCTCGCCCCTTCGCCCTCGTCCCAGTCAGGGGCCAGTTCCCAGCGCGGGGCGCTCATCAGCAGCGCCAACGACGGGAGCGTCCTCGGCTACCTCGAGGCCTTTGGCGTCGCGATCTGGGACACCGCGGCCGACTACGGGGCGGGAGCGTCGCAATCGTGGAACGCCATGGTGCGGGTCGCCGCCCTGGCAACGGGCCTCGGGTCGGCGATGCTCAAGTGCCTCCTGATCGCGCTCACGCTCCTTCCCCTTTACCTGCTGCTCCTCCTTTCGGCCGCGATCGTATGGTTCATGGTGCAGTTGCGCTTCTTCCTGGCGGTCTCGGGCACCATGATGCTCCCGCTCTTCGTCGGCATGTTCTCACTCCCCGAGGGTCACTTCAGCCGGCAGGCGGCCCAGAGTTACGTGATGCACATGATCTCGCTGGCGCTCTGGCCCGTCGCCTGGGCGATCGGCCACACCGGGACAATCGCGCTCTACAACGCGCTTATCTCGCTGGTCGCCGGTACAAGCCGGGTGCCCGACCTCGCCGCCCTCCTCCAGTGGGACGCGATCGTCTCGGGTGCCCCATCCGAGGCCCAGCTGCAGGCCACCGAGGCGGCGCTCGGAAACTGGTTCATGGGAAATCTGGCAGCCCTTCTCTCAATCGTTGTGGGGGGGCTTGGCTTCATGCTTTGGGTCGTGATCGTGTCGGTCCTCGGGCCCGCGTTCCTGCACAAGATGCTCGCCACGGGGGCCCTCTTCATGACGCAGGCCGCGGCCCAGGCCGGGGCCCAGTCGGCCGCCGCCGGGCGCCTCGCGCTAAGCCTGGCGCAGGGCGCGGGCGCATCGCTCGCCACCTCCGGGCCCAAGGCCGGCGAGCGGCTCTCGGGAGCGGCGGCAGTGCCCGCCACGTCGATTGCCGGCGGGCTCTCGTTTGGCGCCCGGGGCGGCCACCCTCCCACGTCCATGGAGGGAGCCGCCCGACTGGTCGATGATTCGGATGGCAACGCCGGGCCTCGCCTGTGACAGTAGGCGGGTGGCCCTGCCTCCCCTAGTCCGATCCCTTGCCGATGGAGCCGAGCGGATCCTGGACCGGGTCCTGTGCGTCCTGGGAGCCGTTGCGTTTTCCCAGCTACCCGAGTTCATGCAGCAGTACCTGCAACGACTCGAGGGGCACCTGGACGAGGCCAAGCTCGCGCTGGAGCGTTTGAAGGACCTGGCGGCGCAATCGGGCATGACCCTCGACCAGCTCGAGGCCGGCGCGGCCCAAAACCCGGACCGGACCCTGGGAGGCCTGGGCCAGATCGTGCGTGCCTCGGTCCTTCGGGTCCAGGAGCTGGGCTCTGCCGACCAGGCGCTCCGCCAGGCCTCGGCCTGGACCCGGCCGTTCGCGTTTCTGCGCCATCTGGACTGGGGCATCGCCCGGGCGACCCTGTCCATCTACCGGCCGGCCGTTCCCACGACCGCGGAGGGTCTCGTGTACGCGTCCGCGGGGATGGTGGCCGTCCTGGCCGCCTACCACCTCTTGGTCCGGGGGCCGGTCGTCCGCGCCCTGGGGAAGTGTCCCGCCGCGCAGCCGCCGGCGCGATAGGCGCCCCGGGAAGCGGCCTCTCAAATCCATGGACAGGCGGCCTCCCACCGGCCAAGTTTGCGGGCCCCGATGCCCGATACGCTCAACGTAAACCTTGGCGAACGCTCCTACCCAATCCTCTTCGCGGAGGACTTGACCGAGGAGGTGCGCGCCCTGGTTTCGGAGCTCACCGCGGCCTCCAGGAGGTTCGTGGTCATAACGGACAGGAACGTCGCGAATATCCAGGCCCCGACGCTCAAGCGGCTCTTTGGCGACGCCCCCACGCTCACCGTTCCCTCGGGCGAGGAGTCCAAGTCGATCGCCGAACTCGGCCGCGCCCTGGACTTCCTCGCAGCCCAGGGGCTCGACAGGTCCGGCTTCGTGTTTGCGGTGGGCGGCGGCGTCGTGGGCGACCTTGCAGGATTTGCGGCGGCCTCCTTCCTGCGCGGTGTCGACTACTGCCAGGTCCCGACGACGCTCCTTGCCATGGTGGACAGCTCGGTCGGCGGAAAGACCGGCATTAACCTAAAGGCGGGCAAGAACCTGGCGGGCGCCTTCCACCAGCCGCGCCGCGTCTTCATTGCGACCGGGTTTCTGAAACTGCTTCCCCCGCGCGAGTTTGCCGCGGGCATGGCCGAGGTCATCAAGACGGCCCTCCTGGGCGACAAGCTGCTCTTCGAGGACCTTGAGCGCTCGGCCCTGAGCGCGGGCGACCTGCGCCTGGCGTGGACGGTGCGCGTGTGCTGCGGGATCAAGGCCACGCTCGTCGAGGCGGACGAGCGGGAGCGCGCCGCGAGCGGCGGCAGGGCGCTCCTTAACCTCGGGCACACCTACGGCCATGCGATCGAGCAGGCCACTGGGTACGGGGCCTACCTCCATGGGGAGGCGGTGGCGATCGGGCTTAGCGCCGCGGCACGCCTCTCAAGGCGTCTCGGCATGATCGGCGACCTTGAGGCGAGGCGGGTCGAGGCGGTCATTGCGGGCCACGGCCTGCCGACGCGCCTGCGCTCGCCCCTGCCGGTCTCCGCGCTCATGGAGGCGATGGCCCGCGACAAAAAGGCCCGGGCCGGCGCCCTCAGGTTTGTACTCCTTAGTTCGCTCGGGGAGGCGACCGTCCGGGGCGATGTCCCGGCGGCCGAGGTCGAGGCGGTCTGGCGCGACGTCGGGGGCGCCTAGCGTCCCGGCAAAAATTTCGTGTGTTTGGGCCCGGGTGGGGCTATAAGATGGCTCATGTCCGCGATCGACGAAGGCATTGTCCGGGAGTATTTTGAGCAGAACGGGTTTTTTGTCCGCCAGGTGCGCAAGTACCAGGTCCAGGCCCGTCAGAAGCGGGGGGACGAGGAGATTGACCTGCTCGTCCACAACCCGTCGTGGACCAAGGGCAGCCGCAAGCCGGACTTCTTCCTCTTCTCTACGGAACTTCAGTTCGTGCACCAGGCCGTGGTCGCCGTTAAGCCCTGGCACACCGATGTGTTCACGCCGGCCACGCTCAAGGGCTCGCCCGAGATCTTCGGGTTTCTCGAGCAGAACGTGATCAAGCAGGCCTCACGGCTCTTTCCGACGGAGGGCGACGGCATCGGGAGCGACGTGACGAAGATCCTGGTGATCCCGGCTCTCCCGACCGCGGAGCCGTTCAGGTCCCAGAGCGTCGAGCTCCTGAAGGAGCGCGGGGTTGACGGCATCATTTCGTTCAGGTCGATGCTCCTGGACCTTATCGAGAAGATCGACGCGCACCGCAACTACGGCAAAAGCGACACCCTTCAGGTCATCCGCGTGCTGAAGAAGTACGACCTTCTCAGGGACGCCCAGCTCGACCTGCTCTCCGACAGGATGCAGACGGCGCGGAGGACGCGCGCGGCCCAGGGGGCGCCCGCCGCGGACTAGGGGCCAAGGGGCCGGTCCCTGCAAAACGTTCTCGCCCTAGACGCGCCCAATTTTGAGGATTTATAGAAGTTGAAATCATCCATACACCCCACGGCAATCGTCGAGCCGGGCGCTGAGCTCGGCGACGGCTGCACCATCCACGCGGGCGCCATCGTTCGCTCCGGAGCGATCCTGGGGGAGCGGGTCGTCGTTCATCCCTACGCGGTGGTGGGGGGCGATCCCCAAGTGCTACGCTTTGATCCCGCGGTTAAGACCGGCACAAAGGTGGGCGCCGGGACCATCATCCGGGAGTACGTGACCATTAACCGCTCCACGGAGCCGGGCGCCTTCACCACGGTGGGATCGAGCTGCCTCCTGATGGCGTCCTCGCATATCGCCCACGACACCCACGTCGGCAACAACGTGGTCGTGGCGAACGCTGTCCTTCTCGCCGGCCACATCGAGGTGGGCGACAACGTGGTGCTGGGCGGCGGATCGGCCTACCACCAGTTCAGCCGGATCGGGGAGGGCTCCATGGTGGGTGGCCTTTCGCGGATCACCCTGGACATCCCGCCCTTCCTGATGGTTGCGGAGCGCAATGAGGTGAGCGGCCTGAACCTGGTGGGCCTGCGGCGCCGCGGGGCCACGCGCGAGGCCATCAACGAGATAAAGGAGGCCTACCGGCTCGTCTACTTTACGACGGGAAACATCCGCGAGATCGCGTCGGGCGCGATCTCGGGCGGCGCCTTCACGTCGGCCGAGGCCCTGCGCTTCCTTGCCTTTATCACGCTTGGAAAGCGGGGCATCGCCCGGGCCCGGCGCAAGGATGGGCAGGAGCCGGAGGACGCCGAGTGAGCGGCCGCCACCCTTGAGCGAGGCGATCGCAATCTCGTGCGGGGATCCCTCGGGCATCGGCCCGGAGATCATTTCCGCCTGGGTCGCCGCGAACCCGGCCGAGGCCGCACGCTCCGCGATTGTCGGGCCGGCCCTCTGGCTTTCCACGCTTCCCGAGGGCCCAATAAAGATCCCGGTTGGCATCGAGGGCTTCTCTGCCGAGCCGGGCAAACCCAGCGGGGAGGGCTCTCTCGTCGCATGGGCGGCGCTTGAGCGCGCGGCCGCCCTGTGCGTCTCGGGGGAGTATGCCGGGGTCGTCACGGCGCCCATCAGCAAGGAGCGCATGGCCGGCATCGGGTGGAAATTCCCTGGCCACACGGAGTTCTTCGCGGAGCGTTGGGGCGGGGAGCCGACCATGGCGTTTTGCGGGGGCAGGCTTAGGATCGCCCTTGTGTCCTGGCACATCGCCCTGCGCGACGTGCCGGCGGCCCTCACTCGGGAGAGCATCACCCGGGCCGTCTCCGCGGCTGACGAGCTCGCGCGCGCCGAGGGCGTCGCCTCCCCGCGGATCGGGGTCTGCGGGCTTAACCCGCATGCCGGGGAGGGCGGCCTGATCGGCACCGAGGAGCGCGACACGATCGACCCGATCCTGGACGGGCTAAGGCACCTGTTTCCCGGCCTGTCCCGGACCCAGCCCGCAGACACGCTCTTCGGGCGCCAATTGCGCGGCGAGTTCGACGTGTCGGTGGCGCTCTACCACGACCAGGGCCTGGCGCCCCTCAAGGTGGTCGACTTTGAGGATTCCGTGAACGTGACGCTCGGGCTCGGTCACGTCCGCACGAGCCCCGACCATGGCACCGCGTTCGCGATCGCGGGCAAGGGAATCGCCAGCCCCAGGAGCTTCTCAAATGCAGTTGCCGTGGCCCGGCGCTTGATTCGGGCGCGCAATGGGCGATAGTGCATGCAGATGACCGAATCCACAGCCCTTGCGCCGACCCCCGTTTCCCCCGCAGCCCCGCGGCAGGGGGCCGAGAGCCTGGTCCGCCTGACCGAAGCCGCAGGCAACAAGGTGAGGGCCCTCATAGCCCGGGAGGGGCAGGGGGAGTTCCTGCGGGTCGCCATCACCGGGGGCGGCTGTAACGGCCTCAGCTACAAGCTTAAGTTCACGCCCGAGCCCAAGCGCGGGGACATCCTGGTGCGGACCTCGGGCATAGCGGTCCTGGTGGATCCGAGGACCGCCCTGTACCTTAAGGGATCCGTGGTCGACTATTCGAGCCAGCTCATCGCCGGCGGCTTCAAGTTCACCAACCCGAACGCAAAGGCGAGCTGCTCCTGCGGGGAAAGCTTCAGCGTTTAGGTGTTGTATTCGAGTAGGTTTCAGGCGACCGTCTCCTGATTCTACACACCCAGCAGCGTAATTATTGATGGCCATACCGACTCCTCCGGCCGCCCCTGGCGGCAATCGCCCGAACGGGCAATTCCAGCGCCGCAACAACGATCCGTTCGCGAGCATACGCCGCAACCACAGAATCAAGGTTCCGCAGGTCCGCGTGATCTCCCCCGAGGGCAAGCAGCTCGGCATCCTGGACACGCCGAAGGCCGTGAACCTGGCGCTTGAGGTGGGCCTCGACCTGGTCGAGGTGGCCCCGAACGCAACGCCCCCGGTCTGCCGGATCATGGATTTTGGCAAGTACGTCTACGAGGAGCAGAAGAAGCACTCGCACTCAAAGTCCACGGCGAGCAAGATCAAGGAGATCGAGTTCACGGCGCGCATCGCGCCGAACGACTTCAACACGAAGCTCCGCCATGCCGAGGAATTCCTCGACCACGGGAACAAGGTGAAGCTGCGGCTGAAGTTCCGCGGGCGCGAGATGGCGCATACGGAGCTCGGATTTGAGGTGATGAAGAAGGCTGTCGTGGACCTCGCGGGGATGGGGCACCCGGACGCGGAGCCCAAGCTCATTGGCAGGAACATCCATGTCATGCTGACGCCCCTTCCCGCGAACAAGAGGAAGGCCAAGTTTCATGTGAAGGACGGCACGGGCGGGGATGGGGAAGAGGATGATTCCGGCGCCCAAGATGCCCAGGCCGCCGAGGCCTGAGCCCTCCCTGGGCCATGCGCAGGGCGGCGTTCATTCTCCTGCTGCTGCCTGCAGGGCTCCCGGTTTCGGCCGGTGCCGAACTTGCGTCGGTTCGCTACAACGGGCTCGACTATGTGAGCCTTGACGAGGGCGCGGCGCGCCTGGGCATGCGCGTCGAGCACCTGGTCCCTCCCTCGGCCATCATGCTCAAGGACGGTGCCCAGCCTGTCGCCAGGTTCTCGGACCGAAGCCGCGAGACCGACGTGAAGGGCCTGCGGGTCTTCTTCGGGGACCCGGTCATCGACCACGGCGGCACGTACCTGCTTAGCCGCACCGATTTTGAGTTCCATCTCCTGCCTCGCCTTAAGCCCGAACTTTGCGGCGCGCCCCGGCCGGTTCCTCACGTGATCGCGGTGGACCCCGGTCACGGGGGCGTTGACCACGGCACCGAGAACCGGGCCCTGGGGTCGATGGAGAAGACCTACACCCTTGATGTCGCCCTCCGGCTCAGGAAGCTCCTGGAGGCGGCGGGCTACACCGTGGTCATGACCCGTGAGACCGACGTCGACGTCCCGAAGCAGATTCGCTCGGAGATCGCCAACCAGGCGCATGCCGACCTCTTCGTCAGCATCCACTTCAATTCGCTGTACCCGAATACGAAGACCACGGGGGTCGAGGTGCTCTCCTTTCCTCCGCATTCCCAGCGCTCGACGAACTCGTGGAGCCCGGGCGAGAAGGACGACTCCCAGAGCGCCGACGCCCCGATCAACGCCTAC
>Ga0302196_10006613_pt1 | contig 10207 bp, 2 predicted proteins | sample II_Bog_N1_3_FD_198794 | JGI IMG/M metagenome (GOLD analysis project Ga0302196, IMG submission 198794) | Peat permafrost microbial communities from Stordalen Mire near Abisko, Sweden - II_Bog_N1_3 | ecosystem: Environmental > Terrestrial > Soil > Wetlands > Peat | place: Sweden: Abisko, Stordalen...
CTAACCGGCGGCGAGGATGCGGTCGGCCAACGCCGGCACCTGATCGAAATCGAAGGCGTAGACCGGTTCGGGATCGGGAAATCCCTTCACCTGCACGGTTTTCTGCTCGGGCAGGTCCGAGGCCGACATGGGATTGGCCAGGAAGCTGATCGTCGCCTTGCCGACCGCCAGGTTGCAGCCTAACTCCTTGGTCGCGGACTCCAGCCGAAACGCCTTGTTGACCGCGTCCCCGAGCGCGGCCTGACCGGCCATGTTGCCGATCGCCGCATAGCCCGAATTGATCCCGCAGCCGAACAGGATGGGACGAGGCAGGTTGGAATTGGCCTCCATCTCGCTGAAGACCTCGCGAAGCTCGCTCACCGCTCTGAAAATCTCCGCCAGGTCGGCGTTGGAGATCGCGTTTCCGGTATGCTCCCACACGCCCATGATGGCGTCGCCGATATATTTCTGCCCCGAGCAGCGCCGCGCGTCGAGGATGGCGCGGGCCGCCTCGATCAGCTTCATCACCAGCGCGGCCCAGCGGTCGTCGCCCAGTTCCTTGGCCCAGGTCACGTTGTCGCGAACGTCGATCACCAGGACGGTGACCAGGCTGTTCTGCACAAAGAACTGGGTCTTGTCGGACAGGGGCGCCGTGGTGGCTCCGGCGAACAGCTGCGGGCCGTGATAGACCAACTCGCAGGTGCCGATGGTGATCTTGTCGCCGTTCTCCAGCACCTTTTCCTCGATGCGGCGGCCGTTGACATTGGTGCCGTTGCGGCTGCGCAGGTCGGTCAGCACGCACCGGTCGCCGGTCTGACGCTGCACGGTGGCGTGGTTGCGCGAGGCTTCGGCGGAGGGAACCACGATCACATTGTCGGCGCTGCGGCCGATGCTGCAGACGGCGAAGGGGGCGAGGGGAAAGACCGAGGTTTCGCCCTCGACCACCAGGTGGATCGACGGCTCTACCGGCTGTTCGGTGCGTTTGGTGTCGTTCAGTTCCTCGGCGGAAGACTTCGCTCCGTTGCCAAGAATCCGGCGAATGCCGTTGAAAAACCCCATGATCAAATCCCACCCGGGCTCAATATAAAGCCGGCCCGTCAATTTTATGGGCTCATCAAAATCCCGTCCAGGACGAATAACACGGGTGCGGGGTCGATCAAAGTCGTCGCCGGGTTGCTCAGGGGCCGGGAAACGGCCTGGCTCCATCGCCGACCAGCGAGAAGGCCGCCCAGTAGAAGGGGTGCGAATAGGCCTTGTCGTCCATCAGCGCCAACTGCGCCTTTCGTAGCGCGGCGGCTTGATCCCCCGCGCCAGGGCGGAACACGCTGGTCATGATCAGCTGGTTCGAGGTCTCCGGAATCTGCCAATGCGACACCACCAGATTGCGCGCGCCCGCATAGATGAAAGCGCGCGCCAGGCCATCCAGGGCGGCGCCCGATCCGGCCACGCCGGTCCGCGCGGAAACGCTGGCGCCTCCGCCGGTGTCGCAGGCTGACAACACGACCAGATCGGCGTCCAGTTTCAGATTGAAGATCTCGGACACGCCCAGCAGGGCGTCGGAATCTCCCGCGCCCAGCGATGTCACCAGCGCGGGTTCGGGCAGGCAGTCTCCGGCGGCGGGCAACAGCCCGTGTGTTCCGAAAAACACCACGCGATACTGGTCCAGATCCTTGCGCGCCAACACGGCCGTGTCGGTGAAGGCTTCGCCCAGCACCAGATCGCCGGGGCTGGCCTTCAACTCGGCGCCGATGTCCTGGATCGCCTCGCCGGCCCCCTTCAGACGTTGCAGCGCCGCGGCCATCTCCAACCGCTCCGGCTCGCAGACGTCTTTCGAGCGGCCCTGATCGGGGTTGATCAACAGCGAGAACAGCCGCGGGTCGGTGACCCCCTGGGTGATCGGGTCCCCGAAGGCGATGAAGGCCTTGGCGCCTTGGGACACGCCCGCCTTGCGCGACTGAATGAACCCTTCGGCCGAGACTTCCAGCGAGATGTCGGTGTTGCGGCCCAGCCAGGCCGTCTTTTGATAGAGGTCGATATCGGCGCCTTGGCGGTAGAGCACGACCCGCTGCCGATAGGCGTCGGCGCTGGCTTGATTGGTGACCAGGATGCCCGCCGGCAGACTGATCAGCACGCCGTCGGGTTCGTAGATCAGGTGGCGAGACGCCGCGACGGTGTCGGCGACAGGGCCGAACAGCTTGAGGTACAGCTCGTGTGCGCCGGCGACGTCGTACCGGGGCAGCCGGTCGACGGTGTCGAACGCCACGCGCAGCCGTTTGACCGTTTGGGCGGCTTCGTCGGCGGACAGGGGAATAGGGTAGGTCACCACCCGCTCGCGGGTGATCGCGAGGCCGTAACTACGGTCGCCCAGGATCAGAAACTTGACGTAGATCTCATCGCCCCGCAGCACCGATTGCAGGGATTGGACGGTCGCGGCGGTGCGGACGATCGCGTTGTAGTGCGGGTTGGAAGCCAGCAATTGCTGTTGCAGCGTCTCCTGCTGCGCGCGCAGGGTCGCGACCTGGGTATCGGCGCGATCCTTCTCCGCCCCGACATATTTTCCCTCGTCCTGCAGCGTCTTGACCGTCCCGTTGGCGATCGCCAACAAACGGCCGGTGTCTTCGAAGGATCGGGCCAGACCGGCGGAGGCGCTGTCGCCGCTGCTGATCCGGGCGAAAAGCCGCTTCATGGTGTCGGCGGTGGTGGCGTCGACAACGCTCTGCATCGCCTCGAAATAGAGGCCCTGATAGGCGCCAGCGTGGGCGGGATCGGCCTTTGCTTGCTGGATCAGCAGGTCGAAATAGACTTCGGCGGCGTTGGCCGAGCCGCCCAGCGAACCGCGCGTATCGCGGAACAGTTTGAAGCCCTCCGCATAGTCGCGCATCGCCTGTTCGGTCTGTTTGGCGGCGGCCTCGGACTGGGCGAGGGTCAGGACAAAGGCCGCTTCGGTGGCGGTTCCTCTCAGTTCCGGCTGTTTGCGCAGGGCGTCCAGGGCGGCGGCGGCGGCGGCGACCGCGTCGGAGCCGTGCGCCGAGGCTAGATCGACCTGCGCGCTCTCGGCCAGGATTTGCGCGTGCAGCCAACCGGTCGAGGTCAGCAACACCTCGGTTCCCGACAGCCGGGCCTGCTCGGCGAAGATGCTTTCCGCCTGCTCCAGCGAGACGCGGGCCTGGTCGCGCTGGCCAAGGCTCTCTTGCGCGCTGGCGATGATGTACCAGGCCTGGGCGTCACGCACCGCGCTCTTTTGGGCATCGGTCAGGGTCTGCAGGGTTTCGCGCTCGGCGCCGTGATTGAACGCCGTCGAGAGGCCCTCGTCGATGCGGATTTCTCCCGGTTTGACGGCCGCGCGGGTCTCGCCCTTGCCGCCGGCGGAACGCATCGCGATCGCCTGCCGGGCCAGCGCGATGGCGTCCTGGAAATGCAGCTGGTTGCGCTGGTGCATCGCCTTGTAGTTCAGCGCTAGGGCGTCGAGGGCCGGGTCGTTGATCGACGCCGCCAGGGCGCCCGCGTCCTGGAACCGGTCATCGGCTTCGCCGAACCGCCCGGTGTTCGAGGCGTTGAGCGCCCAGTTCAGATAGGCCTCGGCCCGCGCATCCAGCGAGGCGGTCTTGTCGAGCGCGCTGGCGCGAAAACCGCGCTCCGCGTCGGCGAACTGCCAGCGCTGATTGTCGACATAGGCGGTGCGCAGAACCGATGAGGCCAGACTGCCTGGATCGATCGCCTCGGCTTCGTCCTCAGCGGTTTCCGACGTGTCGACAGGCCTGGCGCCTATTCCGGCAACCAGTTTCAGCCCGCCTTCCAACAGGTCCGAGACCTGTTCCAGCCCTTCCGCCGTCACGACAACCGAGGGGCGCAGCCGATTCACCGCTCGCGCCTGATAGGCCACGTAGCCGGCGCCGCTCTTTGCCGACTTGCAGACACGCTTGGTCACGCCCTCAAGTCCCGCGATCTTCACAGGCTTGGCGGGCCCGCAGGCGGCGCGGCGGGCCAGCGCGGCGCTCCAGACCCCGCCGTCGCGCAACACGCCCGGCCCGTCATGGGTGAAGGCGTAGAGCCGGCCGAAATCGTAGTTCCACCCCCGACACCGCACCGACCAGGCGTGGCCGCCCTTGCGCTGGGCGGCGGCGTCATTGTCGTCGGCCAGGGCTTCGCAGATGTCGCCGGTGCGGGCGCTGGCTCCCAACAGAAACGAATCCGGCGCCGCGGCGGCGTGGCCGACCGACGCGTGGCCAAGCCCCAGCCCAAACCCCAGCATGGCCACGGCCAATGCGATCGTCAGCTTGCGAAGTTTGACCGGAAACGCCGTCATCGAGACCTCTTGCGCCAAATCTCTTCATTTCCGGCGCCGGTGATCGTCGGGTCGACGTCATTGGATTGCGGGCTGGCCTTCAGCAGCAGATCCTCCGTCAGATTATCGACCGGAACATTGATGATGGCGTCGCTGAGCACGGTGCAGACCCCGGCCTCGCCGATGACGCATGAGTTCACCCGATAATTGTTGCTGCGCGTCGAGAAAATCTCCCCGGATGTCGCCGCCACGCCTGAGCTGATCAAGGACGATCCCGAGCCCAGGGACAGGAACAGGTCGACCACCTGAGGCGGCCCGGCGATCGAGACTCTGGAGACGATCATGCCGGCGCCGCGGCCGTTGATCAGGCTGGTGTTCTGCTGAAGGATGTTGCCGCTGGCGGACACCGCCAGGCTGAAGGCGGTGACGAAGGTCTGGTCCGCGACCGCGATCGGCAAACTGGTCGGCGTCCCGTGTGTGACGTTGATCAGGTCCGGGTTGGTCCCGTCCAGCGCCTTGGCCGTGGCGATGAAGGTCGGCTCGCCGATCAGGATCGAACCGTGGCTCGCCGTCAGCCCGACGCTGAGCGTGGGATCGGATATGGGGGTCAGGTCGCCGGTCAGTTCCAAATCGCCGGTCTGGCTGGTCAGTTTCAAGGTGGAATTGGCCTTGATCTCGCCTGGAACTTTCAGTGGCCCGGCATTGACCAGACTGAACCCGCCGCCTCCGGTGAAGTCCAGCAGGGTGGTCAACGCATTGGCGTCGGTCAGGCTGGTCGCGCCGCCGGACGCCCCGGTCAGGGTGTCGGCGGTGATGACGCCGCCGGTCTGACTGATCGCCCCATTGGTCGAGATGAGGCTGAGGGCCTGGCCGGGCGCGCTGACATTGCCGGTCAGGGTGAAGTCGCCGGCGTTGACGAAATGGATGTCGCCCGAGGTCGTGTTGCTGACCACGCCCAGCCCGGCGGCGTTGGCGTCTTCCAGGCTGACCCCCGTCGTTGCCGAGGCGTTCAGCGTGCCGGCGGTGATCACCCCTCCGGTCTGGCTGATCGAGCCGGGCGCGGTCAGCGAGGTGATCGTCCCCGAGATGTCGCCGGTGAGGGTCAGGTTGCCGGCCAGGGCGACCAGGGTCACGGCGCTCCCGCCGCTGATCGAGCCCGCGGAAAAGCCGGTCGCATTGGTGAAGCTGAGGCCGGCTGCGGCGGTGAAAGGCCCGATCGGGTCGACCGCATTGGCGTCGTTCAAGGTGGCGCTGGTCCCGGCCGAACCGGTCAGGGTGACGGCGGTGATGATCCCGGCGGTCTGGTCGATGGCCCCGCCGGCGTTCAAGGTCATCGCCGGGCCGGTGACATTCCCGTTCAAGATTAAGTCGCCCCCGGCGCTCAACAGCGTCGAGGCGCTGCCGGACACCCCGCTCGAGCCGATCGTCAACGCTCCGCTCTGGGTTGTTAGGCTCAGCGCGCCGCTGGTCGCGGTATCGTTGTCGGCCAGCATCGCGGTGGTGCTGACGACGGCGAGTCCCGTGCGGCCGGTGAAGTTCAACAGCGCCGCGATCGCGTTGCCGCCGGTCAGGCTGGTTGATCCCGCTGACGAGCCGGTCAGCGTGCCGGCGGTGATCCCGCCGCCGGTCTGGCTGATCGCGCCGGCGGAGGCTGTCAGCGTCGTCGTGGCTCCAGAGACGTCGCCGGTCAGCACGATATCGCCGGTCGGCGCGACCAGGTTGACGGCGCTTCCCCCGTCGATCGATCCGGCGGAGAAACCGGCTGCGTCGGTGAAGCTGAAGCCGGTGGTCGCGGTGAAGGCGCCGATCGCCGCGACGGCGTTAGCCCGGTCCAGTGTCACGCTGGTTCCGGCGGCGCCGTCCAGGACCCCGGCGGTGATGACGCCGCCGCTCTGGCCGATGGCGCCGCCCGCGTCCAGGGTCGTCGTCGGGCCGGCGACATTCCCGTTCAGGACCAGATCTCCGCCCGCGCTCAGCGCCGCCGACACGCCGCCGGACACCCCGCTCGCGCCGATGGTCAGCGCGCCGCTCGATGTGGTCAGGCTGAGCGCGCCGGCGGCGGTGTCATTGTTGGCGGTGAGGGCGCTGGCGGTGACCAAGGCCAGGGCTCCGCCGGCGGTGAAATTCCGCAGCGCGCCGATCCCATTGACGTCGGTCAGGCTGACATCCCCCCCAGCAGCTCCGGTCAGCCCGCCGGCCGTGATGACACCGCCGGTCTGGTTGATCGCGCCGCTGGCGGTCAGGGAGGTGGCTGTCCCGGATATGTCATCCACAAGGGTGATGTCGCCGTTCGTGGCGGCCAGGTTGACCGAGTTCCCGCCACTGATCGCGCCGGCGGAGAAGCTGCCTGCGTCCGTGAAGCTGAAACCGGTAGCGGCGGTGAAAGGCCCGATGGCGCCGACGGCGTTGGCGTCATTCAGCGTGACGCTGGTCCCGGCCGAGCCGGTCAGGGTCGCGGCATTGATGATTCCCCCGGTCTGGCTGATCGATCCGCCGGCGCTCAGCGAAGCGGCGGCGCCGGAAATGTCGCCGACAAGGCTCAGATTGCCGGTGTTGGCGGCCAGGTTGACGGCGCTCCCCCCGGCGATCGATCCGGCCGAGAAACCGGTGTTGTTATTGAAGCTAAGGCCGGTCGTGGCGGTGAACGGCCCGACCGCGCCAACCGCGTTCGCCCCGCTCAATGTGGCGCTGGTCCCCGCCAAGCCGGTCAGGGTCGTGGCGGCGATGATCCCGCCGTTCTGATTGATGGCGCCGGCGGCGGTCAGCGAGGCGGCCGCGCCCGAGATGTCGCCAATAAGATCAAGGTCGCCGGTGGTCGCAACCAGGCTGACCGAGGTCCCGCCGCTGATCGCGCTTGCCGAGAAACCGGCGGCGCCCGTGAAGCTGAAGCCTGTCGTGGCGCTGAACGGGCCCAGCGCGCCGACGGCGTTGGCCTCGTCCAGGGTGACGCTGGTCCCGGCTGATCCGGTCAGGGTCGCGGCGGTGATGATCCCGCCCGTCTGGCTGATGGCGCCGGTGTTGGAGGCCAGGCTGACGGTCTGGCCGACGGCCGAGAGATTGTTGGTCAGGGCAAGCCCGCCGGCGTTGGCCACATCGATCCCGCCGGAGGTCGTGTTGGTGACCGCGCCGAGATTGGTCACCGCATTGGCGTCGCCGAAGGCGATCCCGGTCGTCGCCGAAGCGGTCAGGGTCGTGGCTGTGATGACGCCGCTAGCCTGATTGATCGTTCCCCCGGCGCTCATAGAGGCGGCCGTTCCCGAAACATTGCCGGTGAGATTCAGATCTCCGGTGGAAGCCGTCAGGCTGACAGCGGTTCCTCCGCTGATCGATCCGGCGGAAAAACCGGCGGCGTCGATAAAGCTGAAGCCGGCGGTGGCGGTGAAGGGGCCCACCGCGGCGACGGCGTTGGCGTCGTTCAAGGCGGCGCTGGTTGCGGTTGATCCGGTCAGGGTCGCGGCGGTGATGATCCCGCTGGACTGGCTGATGGCGCCGGTGTTGGAGACCAGGTTGACGGCCTGGCCGGCGGCGGAGAGGTTGTTGGTCAGGCCAAAAGCGCCTGCATTGGCGAAGCTGATCCCACCGGCGCCGGTGTTGCTGACCGCGCCCAGGTTCGCGACTGCGTTGGCGTCATCCAAAGCGATCCCCGAAACCGCCGACGCGGTCAGGGTCGCGGCGGTAATGATCCCGCCGGTCTGCCCAATGGCTCCGGCGCCAGAGACCAGATTGACGGCCTGGCCCGAGGCGGTGACGCCGCCGGTCAGGGCGAAGCTTCCCGTGTTCGCAAAGCTGATCCCGGCCGAGGCCGTGTTGCTGACCACACCCAGCTTGGCGACCGTATTGGCGTCGGTCAGAATCACACCCGTGACGGCCGATGCGTTCAGCGTGCCCGCCGTGATCGTTTCGCCGCCGATCTGGGTGATGGCGCCCGTGTTGGAGATCAGGCTGACCGTCTGGCCGGCTGCCGCGATATTCACCGTCAGGCCGATGTCGCCGACGCCGGTGAACGCGATCCCGCCCGACGTGGTGTTGGTCAGCGTTCCGAGATTGGCCACGATGTTGGCGTCGGTCAGGCTGACGCCGGCGGCGGCCGAGGCGTTCAGGGTGCTGGCGGTGATGACGCCGCCGGTCTGGTCGAGGGCGCCGCCGTTCGACGCGAGGCTGACCGTCTGGCCGGCGGCTGTCATGGCGCCGGTCAGCGCAAGGTTGCCGGCGTTGGTGATGCTGATCCCGCCCGACGCGGAATTGCTGATCGCGCCCAGGCTGGTCACCGCATTGGCGTCGTTCAAGGCCACGCCGCCGACCGCCGAGACCGCCAGCGCGCCGGCCGTGACGATCCCGGCCGACTGGACGATGGCGCCGCCGGAGGTCAGGCTCACCGCCTGGCCCGCCGCCGCCAGATTGCCGGTCAGCCCCAAGCTTCCCGTATTGACGAAACCGATCCCGCCCGAGGTCGTGTTGCTGACCGCGCCGAGATTGGTCACCGCATTGGCGTCGCGCAGCGAGACGCCGGTCGCCGCGGAGGCGTTCAAGGTTCCCGCCGTGATGGTCTCGCCGCCGGTCTGGGTCAGCGCGCCGGTGTTCGACTTGAGGCTGACGGCCTGGCCGGCGGCGGCGATGTTCACGATCAGGTCGAGGCCGCCGGCGTTGGTGAAGGCGATCCCGCCCGAGGTGGTGTTGGCCAGCGCCCCGAGATTGGCGACCACGTTGGCGCCGGTCAGGCTGACTCCGGTGACGCCCGACGCGGTCAAGGTATTGGCGATGATGGCCCCGCCGGTTTGGTCGATGTTGCCGGCGTTCGATGTCAGGCTCACGCTCTGACCCGAGGCGGTGACCGCGCCAGTCAGCGTGAAACTTCCGGCATTGGTGAAGCTGATCCCGCCGGAGGTCGTATTGCCGATCGCGCCCAGGCTGGTCACGACGTTGGCGGCGTTCAGCGTGACGCCGGTCACGGCCGAGGCGGTCAGAGTCGCCGCTGTGATCGCCCCCGCCTGGCTGATGTGCCCGGCCGAATTCAAAACGACGGCCTGCCCGGCCGCGTCCAATGCGCCGCCGAGGGCGATGTCGCCGACCGTGGTGGTGAAGCTGGCGCCGCCGCCGGTTGCGGTCGCGGCGCCAACGTTCAGGCCGGCGCCGCCTTGCAGGGTCAAGGTTCCGGCCGTGGCTGTCAGGCTGACCGCGCTGACGTCCAGCAGACCCGTCGCGGCGATGCTGAGGTTCCGAGGGACCGTCAGCGGGCTCGACAGTGTCAGGGCGCCCAGTGCGTCGATGGTGAAGTCCCGACCGGGGCTGAAGCTGGGGTTCAGGGTCAGGCCCGGGAAGCTGGAGCCGGTGACGCTGTAGTCGCGCGAGACCGCGGCCGCCGTGGTCAGGTCAACCGCTCCGGCGGCGGAGAGAGTGACGTCGCTGCCAGCGATCGTTCCCGCGCTTTGCGTGATCGCGCCGCTGGTGGAGGCCAGGCTGACCGGCTGGCCGGTCGCGGTCTGACTGCCGGTCAGGGTCAGGCTTCCCGCATTGGTGAAGCTGATCCCGCCGGAGCCCGCATTGGCCACGGCGCCCAGATCGGTGACGACATTGGCGTCGTTTAACGTCACGCCAGTCGCTGCGTTGGCGGTCAAGGTCGCCGCCGTGATGACGCCCGACGACTGGGTGATCGAGCCGGTGTTGGAGACCAGCGTCACCGCCTGCCCCGCCGCCGCCTGATTGCCGGTCAGGGTGAAGCTGCCGGCGTTGGTGAAGCTGATCCCGCCCGTGGTCGTGTTGCTGACAGCGCCCAGATGGGTGACCACATTGGCGTCGCCCAGGAGGACCTCGTTGACCGCCGACGCCGTCAGCGCGCCAGCGGTGATGATTCCGCTGGCCTGGAGGATCAGGCCGCTGCTGGAGACCAGATTGATCGTTTGCAGCGGCGCCGACTGGCTCCCATTCAGTGTGAGGTCTCCGGCA
>Ga0302196_10006615_pt1 | contig 10205 bp, 7 predicted proteins | sample II_Bog_N1_3_FD_198794 | JGI IMG/M metagenome (GOLD analysis project Ga0302196, IMG submission 198794) | Peat permafrost microbial communities from Stordalen Mire near Abisko, Sweden - II_Bog_N1_3 | ecosystem: Environmental > Terrestrial > Soil > Wetlands > Peat | place: Sweden: Abisko, Stordalen...
CCCTCCCGGACCCATTTTTTTTCTTTTGGCGAACGACCTCAAAGACACGTTACAGCTGCCCAGGACGAATTTCCCCATGAGGGCGGCGCTCGCCCAGCGCGAGCCGGCCCGGGTGGCCCACTGGGAGACGACGGGGCTCTACGAGGGGATCCAGCGCAAGCGCGAGCATTCGCCCTCGTTTGTTCTGCATGACGGCCCCCCGTTCACCAACGGGGACGTCCACATCGGGACCGCCCTCAACAAGACCCTTAAGGACGTGACCCTTCGCTACCGCGCCATGCGCGGCTTCAGGACGCCCTTCGTTCCGGGATGGGACTGCCACGGCCTGCCGATCGAGCAAAAGGTCGCCCGCGAGCTCCGCGATGCCAACCGGCACGTCCCGACTCCCGAGCTCAGGCGCCTGTGCGACGCGTTCTCGGAGGGCTGGATCGCCAAGCAGAAGGAGCAGTTCAAGCGCCTGGGCGTCCTTGCGGACTGGAAGAACGAGTATAAGACCAAGGACCCGGCGTTTGAGGCCGACATCCTGCGGGTCTTTGCCGCGTTCGTGGAGAAGGGCATCGTCTACCGCAGCAAGAAGCCCGTCTACTGGTCCATCCCCTTCGAGACGGCGCTCGCCGAGGCCGAGGTGGAATACAAGGAGCACTCCTCCCCCTCAATCTGGGTGCGCTTCAGGGTTCCGGAGGCGGAGGCGGCCCGCCACGGCCTGCCCTCCGACAAGCCCCTAAGCATCGTCATCTGGACCACGACCCCGTGGACAATCCCGGCGAACCTCGCCATCGCGCTCAATCCCGACGTCGAGTACGTGGTCGCGGACCTCGGCACTGAGCGGATCATCGTCGCGGGCGCGCTCCTGGCCCAGGTCGCCGCGGCTGCCGGGCTTGCTTCGCCGCCCTCGGTCGTTAAGACGCTCCCCGGCCGCGCCCTCGAGAACCTGGGCGCGCGGCACCCCTTCATCGACCGGGCCTCCCCGGTCGTCCTAGCCGACTACGTGACCGTTGAAAGTGGCACCGGGTGCGTGCACACGGCCCCGGGGCACGGCGCGGAGGACTACCAGACGGGCCTAAAGTACAACCTGGAGATCTACTGCCCGGTGGCCGACAACGGCACCTACATCGACGACGGGCGAATCCCGGCGGAGCTCGTGGGGGTCACGACCCTTGAGAGCGTGGAGGACCTGGAGAAAAAGCGGACATCGCCTGCAAACATCGCGGTGCTAAGGAAGCTCGATGCCACGGGGACCCTCCTGGCGAAGCAGAAATACACGCACAGCTATCCGCACTGCTGGCGCTCAAAGACGCCGATCATCTTCAGGGCGGTGGACCAGTGGTTTGTCTCCCTCGACAAGGCGGGTTCACGGGACCTGGCCTTGGAGCAAATCTCCAAGATAGCCTCCACCGGGGGCTGGATTCCCGCGTGGGGCGAGGCCCGGATCCGGGGGGCGGTCGAGTCGCGCCCCGACTGGTGCGTCAGCCGCCAGCGCTCCTGGGGAGTGCCGATCCCGGCATTCTACGACTCCGAGAAGAGGCCTTTCCTGGACGCGGGAGTCATCCGCTCAGTGGCCGACAAGGTGGAAAAGCGCGGCACGAACATCTGGTACGAGTCCTCGGCCGGCGAACTCCTCGAGGGCGTGAAGCTGCCCGAGGGCTGGCCCGCGGCCACGGAGCTCTCATGCGGCAGGGACACGCTCGACGTGTGGCTCGACTCGGGCTCGTCGCACGCTGCCGTGCTCAGGCGCAGCCAGGGGGGCACCTCGTGGCCGGCCGACCTTTATCTGGAGGGAAGCGACCAGCACCGGGGGTGGTTCCAGTCGTCCCTCTGGACCTCAGTGATCGCGTTCGGGGCCGCGCCCTACCGGGCCGTCCTGACACACGGCTTCATCGTGGACGAGGACAAGAAGAAGATCTCCAAGAGCTCGACCTATGAGAAGCCCCAGACGAGTGACGCCTATATCGCCGAATACGGCGCCGACGTGATCCGCCTCTGGATAACCTCCCAGGACTTCAGGGACGACATCCCTATCTCCAAGGAGATCCTCTCCCATGTCGGGGAGACCTACCGGTTGATCCGCAATACGTTCCGCTTCCAGCTCGCGAACGTCTTCGACTTTGACGCCTCCCGCGACGCCGTGCCGGCCGAACGATTGGACGCGCTCGACCTCTGGGCGCTCGACCAGGCCCGGGAGCTCGCGCGCGCCTGCACGGAGGCCTACGACGCCTACGAGTTCCACCGCGTCTACCAGCTCTGCAACCAGTTCTGCTCGGTCACGCTCTCGGCGACCTACCACGATATCCTGAAGGACAGGCTCTACACGCTGGGCACCTCGCACCCGCTGCGGCGCTCATCGCAGACGGCGATCCACCACATCTTCCAGACACTCGCCAAGGTCCTGGCGCCGGTGATCCCATTCACGACCGACGAGGCATGGTCGTATGCGCGGACCGGCACGGAGTTTGGCGCCGAATCGGTGCACCTGGAGGACTGGCCCCTGTCCGAGGCTCCCGCCGGGGCCTCCCTTGCCGATTTCGCCTCGCTCCTAAGGCTGCGCGCCAAGGTGAATGAGGCCCTGGAGCCCTTGAGGGCGGCCGGCAGGATAGGCAAGTCCCTGGACGCCGCCGTCACCCTCAAGGTTCCGGAGGCGGACCCGCTGCGGGGGGCCCTTGCGAAGAATCTCGGCTCTTTGCCGGAGATATTTATCGTGTCCGACGTGAAGATCGACGTGACACCCGAGCCAGGCGCCCAGTTGAGCGTCGGCGTGGAGACATGCGCCGAGCTGGGCCGCGTCCGCTGCCCAAGGTGCTGGCGCTGGGTGCCCGGCCTTGTTACAACTCCGATGGCTCAAGTATGCCCGCGTTGCGCCGAGGCGCTATAGCCCCATCCTCTTTCAGACAAATCCCAAGACTCCCCATGGATAAGACAAAAAAAACCAAAGCATCGAAAAAGAATGCGCACGGGGTCGAGCCGCGGAAGGTGCCCACACCCAAGGCACACGAAGCGGCTGCGGCATCCCCGGCCAAACGTCCTCCCATGGAAAAGCCATCGAAGAAAACCGCATTGCGCGACAGCATCCTCGCCCGTAAGGAGGCTACCAAGCCGATTGCGTTTAGCCTGGACGAGGTCCGCGCGATCGCAAAGACCGTGACCGCCAAGGCGGAATCCACGGCCAAGGCCACCAAGGTGGTCTCGAAACCCTCTGCGGCGCTCAGCGCCGCCCTCGAAAAGCCGGCGAAGCCCAATCACATCAAGGCGGCCTCGCTCGCGGACATCCTAGGCTTCAACCCAAAGCGGACGAAGGCCGCCGAGGTGATCGAGGAGCGCGGCGTTCCCGAGAAGTTCAAGCGCTTCCACAAGCTCCTGCTCGACCTGCGCAAGCACCTGACCGAGGGCATCGAGCGCCACTCCGAGGAGACCCTGAAGCGCTCCGTGAAGGACGACGCGGGGGACCTCTCCTCGTACGGCCAGCACATGGCTGACGCGGGCACCGACACCTTCGACCGTGATTTTGCCCTTAGCCTGGTGTCGAACGAGCAGGAGGCCCTCTCCGAGATAGAGGCGGCGATCAAGCGCATCCGCGACGGCACCTACGGCATCTGCGAAATCACGGCAAAGCCGATCTCCAAGGAGCGCCTGCTTGCGGTGCCTTTCACCCGCTACTCCGCGGAGGCGCAGAAGCAGATCGAGCGCCACAGGCACCATTCCCGGACCCAGGCCGGGCTCTTCGGGGAGGCAGGGGAAGAGGGCGGCTCGATACCGCAGGACGACGGCGCCGAGGAGTGATGCAGTCGGTCGACCCAGGGGTCTCTCTCACCTGGCGCGTCGTCAAGTACAGGCGTCTCATCACGATCGCGGGGTCGGTCCTCGCAGCGGACCAGGCCACCAAGGCCTGGATCGCGGCGATTCTTCCGGTGAACACCTATGGGGAGGGCGCGGGCGCCATCCGGGTGATCCCGCGCCTCCTCTACATCGTGCATGTGGGCAATACCGGCGCCGCATGGAGCATCCTATCGGGCCGGAGCATCCTGCTGGCCGCACTGGCGGCCGCCACGCTCGTGGCCATCTTTGTCGGCCGGAGGGCGCTCGGACTCTCCTCGGCGCGCACCCAGGCGTGCTTCGGGCTCATGTGCGGGGGGATCGCGGGAAACCTGATCGACCGGCTGGCACGCGGCCACGTCGTCGACTTCATCGACTTCCACTTTGGGAGCTACATTTACCCGACGTTCAACGTGGCCGACTCCGCGATCTGCGTGGGCGTCCTTCTCTACGCGTGGTACTCGCTCCGCTCGCCGTCGAGCCTGGTCTAGCGAGCTACTCCACGTTCGCCATCTGCTCCCGAATCCGCTCGAGCTCGTTCTTTAGCTCGATCACGGCCTTGGCGATGGACAGGTCGTTCGCCTTGCTGCCGATCGTATTGGCCTCGCGGCCGAGCTCCTGGAGGATAAAGTCGGCCTTGCGGCCGATCTCCTCCTCTGTTTTCAGCAGGGCGGTAAGCTGGCCCAGGTGGCTGCGGAAGCGGGTGATCTCCTCGCTCACGTCGCAGCGGTCGGCAAAGAGGGCAATCTCCCTAAGGACCCGCTCGTCGCTCACGTCGAGCTCAAGGCCCGCGTCGCGCAGGCGCTTAAGGAGCTGCACGCGGTAGGCGGCCGCCACCGCGGGCGCCCGCTCCGCGACGGCGTCCATGTGCACGCGGCACAGGTCCACCCGGCCAATGAAGTCAATGTAGAGGGCCCCCCCCTCCTTGGCGCGCATGGCGTCAAAGCCCCTCAGGGCCTCGTCGAGGGTCGAGAGGACCTCCTTGCGGACCGTGTCCGCGTCGGGCTTCTCGGTGGAGGTCCGCTGGGCGCTCGCCACCTGCCAGACCAGCTCCGCCGTCGGCTCAAACGGGATGTGCCGGGAATCAGCAAGCTCGGCAAGCCGGTCCAGGGTCGCCCCCACCGCCGCGTCGTTCCACGCTACCTCGTCGCGCCCCTTGGCCGCCGAAAACTCGATCTCCACGTTCACCTTTCCCCGGGACGCAACCTTGCGGACGCGCTCCCCTACCTCGGCCTCGAAGCCCTCCCATTCCTGCGGCAGCTTCACCGAGAGATCAAGGCCCCGGCGGTTCACGGAGCTGACCTGCACGTTGAGCGTGCCGCCTGCCAAAGCCGAGGATGCTCGGCCATATCCTGTCATGCTCCTCATACGCTTTGGCCAATCAGTTTCGCGACCTGCTGCACGTCCTTGTCGCCGCGGCCGCTCAGGTTAACGATCACGATCTTGCCCGGCCCCAGGGCCCGCGCACGCTTCATGCCGTGCACAAGGGCGTGCGTGCTCTCGAGCGCCGGGATGATCCCCTCCAACTTGGAGCAGAGCTGGAAGGTCTCCAGGACCTCGTCGTCGGTGGCATAGGCGTAGTCGATCCGGCCCAGGTCACGGTAGTAGGCGTGCTCGGGGCCCACGGCCGCGTAGTCGAGGCCAGCCGAGACGGAGTGCGTCAGCTCGATCTGGCCGTCGGGATCCTGCAGGATGTAGGTCTTGCAGCCCTGGAGGACGCCCAACTTGCCGCCCGCAAAACGCGCGGCATGGTCGCCCTTCTTGATTCCCCTGCCCCCGGCCTCGACGCCCGTCATACGGACCGACGGATCATCCAAGAACTCAAAGAAAAGCCCTATGGCGTTGCTGCCGCCGCCTACGCACGCGACAAGCTCGTCCGGGAGCCTTCCCTCCCTGGAAAGGATCTGCTCCCTCGCCTCGGCGCCGATCACCCTGTGGAAGTCCCGGACCATTTCCGGGTAGGGCCTCGCCCCGTAGGCGGTGCCCAGGATGTAGTGGGTCGTCCGCACGTTCGTCACCCAGTCGCGCATCGCCTCGTTGATGGCCTCCTTGAGCGTCTTCTGGCCCGCATCCACGCTCCGGACCTCGGCTCCCATCAGGCGCATGCGGAAGACGTTGAGCGCCTGGCGCTCCATGTCGACCGCTCCCATGTAAACCACGCACTCCAGTCCGAACTTGGCGCAGACACTCGCCGTCGCGACGCCGTGCTGGCCGGCGCCGGTCTCGGCGATCACGCGCTTCTTGCCCATCCTGAGAGCGAGGAGGGCCTGGCCGATCGCGTTGTTTATCTTGTGCGCGCCCGTATGGAGCAGGTCCTCTCGCTTGAGGTAGATCTTCGCGCCCCCGCAGTGCCTCGTCAGGCGCTCGGCGAGGTAAAGCGGCGTCGGCCTGCCCGCAAACTCGGAAAGGTGCCCCCTGAGCTCCTTCTGGAACTCGGAGTCCACCCGGGCGGCCGCGTATACCCCCTCCAGCTCCTCGAGAGCGGCCATGAGCGTCTCGGGCACAAAGACGCCCCCGTAGGGCCCGAAATGTCCTGTCGGGTCCGGAAGTGAGAAGCGGGCTGCTTTGGGCTCGGCTGTGGCTGGCATGCGCCCCAAACCTTGGATCGGAGGGGCCCCGTGGCAAGACGCCTTCCGCAGGCTTCTTTACTTGTACATTTCGTGATTCCTAGCAGATTTGACGACGCGCACGTCCCCTATCGGTGCGCCCGCGCCACCCCGTTGCGCGGGATTCATTAGCCCCCCCTTGACGATGAAATCGAAGCTTATTGCAGCCGTTGCCCTGTTGTCCGCCACTGCGTTCGCCGCAGAGCCCAAACCCGTCGGACTCCAGTTGTGGAGCGTACGGCACCAGATGGAGGCGAGCGTATCGGATGGCATGGCGCTCGTCCGAAAGCTCGGTTTCACCGAAGTCGAGTCAGCGGGCACCTACAACCTGACGCCAAAGGAGTTCAGGGACCAGGCCGACGCGCACGGCCTCAAGATTATCGCGGGGCACTTCCCCTATGACCGGTTGGTGAGTGATGTCGACGGGGTGATCGCCGACGCCAAGACGCTCGGTGTCTCCAACGTGATTGTGGCCTGGATCCCCCACAAGGGCGACTTCACGGTCGACGATGCCCGCGTGGCCGCACAGAACTTCAACAAGTTTGGAGCGGCGCTCAAGGCGGCCGGGTTGGGATTTGGCTTCCACACCCACGGCTACGAGTTCAAGCCGGTTGCCGACGGGTCTTCGGCCTTTGACGTTCTGCTCAAGGAGACCGATCCGAGGCTCGTGTTTGTCGAAATGGACGTGTTCTGGGTCGTCGCCGCAGGGCAGGACCCGGTCAAATTGCTCCAGAAATATCCCGACCGGTTCAAGATGTTCCATGTCAAGGACATGAGGAAGGGAGCCACCGCGGTGGGCTACACGGGCGGGGCGCCTGTCGAGGACAACGTGATCGTCGGGCAGGGCCGGATGGACTGGCCCGCGATCGTCTCCGAGGGCCTTAAGGATGGGGCCGACCAATTCATCATCGAGGACGAGACCTCGGACCCGGTTAACAACATTCCGCCGAGCCTGGTCTACCTGGCAACCCTTGGACTAAAGCCCTAATAGCATCATCATGGACGCAAAACGCCTATTCCTCGCGAGCCGGGTCGCCCTGGTCGTTACCGCAATGAGCTTCGCCCTTAGGGCCGGAGCAGTCGGACCCTGGGCCGCGCAGTTTGGGCTCTCCCACGAGCAGGTTGGACTTGTGAACGGGACTGCTTTCTGGGGCTTCACCCTGGCGATGCTCTTCGGCGGTCCCCTCTGCGACGCCTTGGGTCTGGGCAGGATCATGGCCTTCGCCTTCGTGGGCCATCTGGCGGGCATCGTCCTCACGATCTTTGCGTGGAACTTCTGGAGCCTATACTGCGGAACCCTGATCTTTGGAATCGCGAACGGCTCGGTCGAGGCGGCCTGCAATCCCCTCATCACGACGCTCTTCCCGAACGACAAGACGACCAAGCTAAACCATTTCCACGTGTGGTTCCCGGGAGGAATCGTGATCGGCGGGGTACTCGCCTACCTGCTTGAAAAAGTCGGCTTTGGCTGGAAGACCGAGTTCGCCACGATGTTGATCCCCCTGGTCGCCTACGGGATCCTCTTCATGGGCCAGCCCTTCCCGAAGACCGAGCGCGTCCAGCAGGGAATCTCCTACGGCTCCATGCTCAAGGCCTGCGTGCATCCGCTCTTCCTTCTCATGGTGGTCTGCATGTTCATGACGGCCTCGACGGAGCTCGGGAGCACCACCTGGATCCCCAACATCCTGACGAGCGCCGGGGTGCCCGGAATCCTCGTGCTGGCCTGGATCAATGGCCTGATGGCGGTCGGCCGCTCCTTCGCCGGCACGTTTGTCCACAAGCTCTCGCCCCTGGGCATGCTCCTGGCGAGCAGCATCCTTAGCGCGATCGGCCTCTACTCCATGAGCCACGCTGCTGGCACGGTACTCTATGTCGGGGCGACCGTGTTCGCCCTCGGCGTGTGCTTCTTCTGGCCGACCATGCTCGGGTTCGTGAACGAGCGGTTCCCGAGCACCGGGGCCATGGGCCTTGCGATCATGGGAGGCTGCGGGATGCTGAGCGTGAGCTTCGTCCTTCCCGTCCTCGGCAAGTACTTTGACGACGGTATCGCCCAGAGGATACCCGCCGGCCAGACGATCCAGGCGCTCTCGGCAGCCCCGGACGGCTCGGACATGGCGATCAACTGGCTGAATATCCAGGCGTCCGCGGGCCTGGAGATGCTGGGCCGCGTCGCCGCCCTTCCGGTCATCCTGTTCTTCATCTTCCTCGTCCTCTACCTGGCTCGGCCAAAGGCCAAGGCCCACTAAGACGAACAGTCCGTGCCTTGGCACGACGCCATTGCCTGGCCGGCCTGCCACCCGGTCGTCCAGGCAGCCTGGAAGTTGAACCCGCCCGTGACGCCGTCGATGTCGAGCACCTCGCCGGCAAAATAAAGCCCCGGGCAGAGGCGGCTCTCCATGGTCGCCATGTTGACCTCCGCCAGGCTCACGCCGCCGCAGGTCACGAATTCCTCCTTGTTCATGCTCTTGCCCGAGACGGCGAACGCCGAGGCTGTGGCCTGGAGGGCGAGGGCCCGCAGCACCTCGTTCGAAACCGAGGCCCAGGTCGCCTCCGCGGGAATGCCGGCCCCGGAGGCCAGGCGCTCCCAAAGGCGCGCGGGGATCGCGAACGGGTTCGCGGTCGAAACCTTGCGCTTGGGGTGCTCCGCCCGGTCCGACTCGAGCTCGCGGCGCGCCTCGTCGGTCCTGCGCGGCTCGGCCCAGTTCACGACGAGCGTGAAGCGGTAGTCGGCCGCGTGGAGCTCACGGGCGCCCCACGCCGAAAGCCTCAGGATGGCGGGACCGGACATGCCCCAGTGGGTCACCAGGAGCGCGCCTGTCTCCCGCAGCCTCGTCCCCTGCGCCTCAATCCCCACCCGGGGGGCCGACAGCCCCTCCAGTCCCGTGAGCCGCGGGTCATCCACGTGGAAGGTGAAGAGCGAGGGGACGGGCGGTACGATCGTGTGGCCTAGGGCCTGCGCCAGAGAGAACCCCACCGAGCCCTTGCCTCCCCCCGTGGCAAGGAGGACACTCGAGGCCATGACGACCTCGCCGCCCGTGAGCGTGGCCTTGAGCCTCGCCCCAAGCGGCCCCTCGGCTTTCTCAATCGCTTTCAATCCGGATCCCGTTCGAAGCCTGACGCCCGCCTTCCGTGCGGCGTCGTTTAAGCACGCCACAATTGTAGCCGAGTCATCGGTCACCGGAAACATACGCCCGTCGCCCTCGGTCTTCAGTTCGACCCCTCGCCCCTTGAACCACGCCACGGTCTCGGCCGGCCCGAACCGATGGAACGGCCCCAGGAGCTCGCGCGAGCCCCTCGGGTAGCTGCGGACCAGGTCGCGGGGATCGAGGCAGGCATGGGTGACGTTGCACCGGCCGCCCCCGGAGATCCTGACCTTGGCAAGCGGGTGCGTCGTGGCCTCGAGGAGCGTCACCTCGGCCAGGGGGTCGGCCTCGGCGCACGCAATGGCCGCAAAGAAACCCGCGGCCCCGCCCCCGGCCACCAGGATCCTCCTTCGATCCGCCATGGGTGCGCCGGCCATCCCGGGCTAGGACCGCTTCACCGTCACAAGCGTCAGGTCGTCGCGCTGCCCGACGGTGCCCGCGAACCGGTGCACGCTCTCCAGGACGCCGTCGTTGATCTCGCGCGCCGAGCGCGTGTGGAGGGCGCGCACGACGTCGGCAAGCCGGGCGCTCGAGAACTCCTTCTCCTCCTCGTTGGGCGCCTCCGTGACGCCGTCGGTGTAGAGGACGAGGGTGTCGCCCGGATCGAAGGGCTCCACCTTGTCCTCGACGGCGGATGCAAAAAGCTCGT
>Ga0302196_10006621_pt1 | contig 10194 bp, 8 predicted proteins | sample II_Bog_N1_3_FD_198794 | JGI IMG/M metagenome (GOLD analysis project Ga0302196, IMG submission 198794) | Peat permafrost microbial communities from Stordalen Mire near Abisko, Sweden - II_Bog_N1_3 | ecosystem: Environmental > Terrestrial > Soil > Wetlands > Peat | place: Sweden: Abisko, Stordalen...
ACCTCGCGGGCTCCTCGAGCCATGTGCACGCCTCGCTGTGGGACGCGGCCGGAACGAAACCTCTGTTCGCCGATCCCCCCGCGCCGCATGGTATGTCCGACCTGATGCGCCATTATCTCGCCGGACAACTCGCCCACGCGCGCGAAATCACTTTCTTTCTTGCCCCCTGCATCAATTCCTACAAGCGCTTCCAGGCCGGCACCTTCGCGCCGACGCGCGCGATCTGGAGCATCGACAATCGCACCGCGGGGTTCCGGCTCTGCGGCGAGGGGACCAAGGCGATCCGCTCGGAATGTCGCGTCGGCGGCGCCGATCTCAATCCCTATCTCGCCTTCGCCGCGCTGCTCGCGGCGGGGCTGTCGGGGATCGAACAGAAGCTGGAGCTGGAGCCGCCCTTCGTCGGCGACGCCTACCAGAGCGACGCCGCTCGGGAGATTCCCAAGACCTTGCGCGAGGCGACCGACGCGTTGCGCGGCTCGAAGATGCTGCGCGCCGCCCTCGGCGACGCGGTGGTCGATCATTACGTCCACGCCGCCGAATGGGAGCAGGGCGAATATGATCGCCGGATCACCGATTGGGAACTCAAGCGAGGGTTCGAACGCTCGTGAAACATGTGGAAAGACGTTTTCATGAATGATCGCATCCGCTGCGTCTCGCCCGTCGATGGGCGCGTATTCGCCGAGCGGGTTCCCGCCAGCGACGCGCATGTCTCGGCCTCGCTTTCGGCGGCGCGCGCGGCGCAGCGCGACTGGCGCCGGCGCCCGATCGCCGAGCGCGCGCGGTTTTGCCTCGCCGCGGTCGACGCGATGCTCGCGATGGGCGACGAGATTCCCGCCGAACTCGCTTGGCAGATGGGCCGTCCGATCCGCCATGGCGCCGGGGAGTTGCGCGGCTTCGCCGAGCGCGCGCGTTACATGATCGGTATCGCCGAGGAGGCGTTGGCGCCGATCGATCCAGGGCCGAAGGAGAATTTCCGCCGCTGGATCGCGCGCGATCCGCTCGGCGTGGTGATGGTGATCGCGCCCTGGAACTACCCCTATCTCACCGCCGTCAACTCAATCGTGCCGGCGCTGATGGCGGGCAACGCGGTGATTCTCAAACACGCCGCGCAGACGCTGCTGGTCGGCGAACGTTTCCAGCGCGCGTTCGACGCGGCGGGGCTGCCCGAGGGGCTGTTTCAGAACCTCGTCCTGACCCATGCGCAGACGTCCACGTTGCTGGCGTGGCGCGGCGTCGATCAGGTCAATTTCACCGGATCGGTCGAGGGCGGCCGCGCGATCGAAGGCGCGGCATCGGGCGGTTTTCTCGGCGTAGGGCTCGAACTCGGCGGCAAGGACCCCGGCTTTGTCCGCGCCGACGCCGACATCGCGCACGCGGTCGAAACCTTGGTGGACGGATCGTTCTTCAACTCGGGACAATCCTGTTGCGGCATCGAGCGCATCTATGTCGACCGGCGCGTCTACAAGGAGTTCGTCGAGGGCTTCGTCGAGACGACGAAAGCTTACGTGCTCGGCGACCCCCTCGACGAGGCGACGACGCTCGGCCCGCTGGTGAGAGCCGAAGCCGCCGCTTTCGTGCGCGAGCAGATCGCCGACGCGGTTCACGCCGGCGCGCGGGTGCTGATGGACCCCCGATATTGGCCGAGGGACGCGGCGGGCACGCCCTATATGGCGCCGCAGGTCGTGGTCGACGTCGATCATGAGATGTCGCTGATGCGCGAGGAGAGCTTCGGCCCGGTGGTCGGCATCATGGCCGTCGAGGACGACGAAGAGGCCGTTCGTTTGATGAACGACAGCGCCTATGGCCTCACCGCCGCGATCTTCACGCAGGACGCCGGCGCCGTTGCTTGGCTCGGCCAGGAGATCGAAACCGGCACGGTGTTCATGAACCGCTGCGACTATCTCGACCCCGCGCTCGCCTGGACCGGCGTGAAGGACACCGGGCGCGGCGTGACTTTGTCGCGGCTGGGCTACGAGACGCTGACGCGGCCGAAGTCCTATCATTTCCGGGTGAAGCCGTGAGACACCTCAACAGATACGGTCGTCATTGCGAGCCGAAGGCGAAGCAACCCAGGGGCGGCGTCCCGGGCCCTTGGGTTGCTTCGTCGCCAAGCTCCTCGCAATGACGGTCGCCGACGACGCAAACCAACCACGAGCAACCCCATGAACCTCATCGGCAACTGGAATTACCCGACCTCCGTCCGCTTCGGACCCGGCCGGATCCGCGAACTCGCCAAGGCGTGCGCGTCGATCGGCATCAAGCGTCCGCTGCTGGTCACCGACCCCGGCCTCTCCTCATCGAAGATGATCGCGGACGCGGTCACGCTGTGTCGCGAGGCGGGGCAGAGCATCGAGGTGTTCGACAAGGTGCAAGGCAATCCCGTCGCCAAAAACGTCGCCGACGGACTCGCCATCTATCGCAGGGGCGAGCATGACGGCGTCATCGCGTTCGGCGGCGGCTCGGCGATCGACGCCGGCAAGGTCATCGCGTTCATGGCCGGGCAGATACGGCCGATCTGGGATTTCGAGGACGTCGGTGATTGGTGGACGCGCGCGGATCCCGACGGCATCGCGCCGATCGTCGCCGTGCCCACCACGTCCGGCACGGGGTCGGAGGTCGGCCGCGCGGGCGTCATCACCGACGAACGGACGCACACCAAGAAGATCATCTTCCATCCCAAGATGATGCCGCGCGTCGCGCTGCTGGACCCGGAACTGACGCTCGGCCTGCCGCCCGGCCTCACCGCCGGCGTCGGCATGGACGCGTTGTCGCATTGTCTCGAGGCCTATTGCGCGCCGGCTTTCCATCCGCTCGCCGACGGCATCGCGGTGGAGGGCATGCGGCTGGTCAAGGATTATCTCCCCCGCGCCGTGAAGATGGGAAGCGACATCGAGGCGCGCGCGATGTTGATGGCCGCCGCGACGATGGGCGCGACGGCGTTCCAGAAGGGGCTCGGCGCGATGCACGCGCTCTCGCATCCCATCGGCTCGCTGCACGGTTCGCATCACGGCATGACCAACGCGGTGTTCATGCCCTATGTGCTCACCTTCAACCGCCCCGCGATCGAGACGCGCATCGAAAGGCTCGCGGCTTTTCTGGGCCTCCAGCCCAGCTTCGAGGCGTTTCACGAATGGGTGCTCGCCCTGCGCAGGGAGGTCGGAGTGCCGCACACGCTGGTCGCGCTCGGCGTTCCCCTCGACAAGGCTGACCTCATCGCCGAAATGGCGGTGGTCGATCCGTCGGCCGCGGGCAACCCGGTCACGCTGACGAAGGAAGCGGCGCGGCGGATTTTCGATCACGCGGCGAGCGGCGATCTGGCCTGACGCCTCGCCATGGGCGCCGGATTGGCGTATCGAAGCCAAATGGCGCCCATTCGCGCGCCATTCTTCAAATAGACGTATATTCGCGGTATTGAAGCGCGCAAACCCGGAGTCGTCGGATCAAAACCCTCTTTCTCGCCATGTCGCTCTGTCTGGTCGCCACGGGCGCCTCCGCGCAGTTCATGGGCGGCTCTCCGTTACCCTTCAGCGCGCCGGAGGCGGCGGCGGTGGGCGCGGGCGCGGCCCAAGGCGCGACCAATGGGCAAAACTGCTACCTGGAACCGCATGGCCGCGGCGGCAGCCAGACCCAATGTCCCTATCAACCGTCGCCGCCGCCGCCGCCCAAAAAGTAGGATCAGGCGGCGCCCGCTCTCAGGTGTCGATCAAGCCGCCCAGATCGCCCGAGGCCGCGCTCGTCGCGCCGTGCGGCGCGGCGAGATAGTCGAGCGAGCGCATCTCGATCAGCCGCGAAGCGGTGCGCGCGAACTCGAACGCCTCGGCCCCGTTTTGCCCGCCGTATAGCGCTTCCGGCTCGGCCGCGGCAGATGCGACCAGCTTCACGCTCATGTCGTAAAGCGCGTCGATCAGCGTGATGAACCGCTTGGCGGCGTTGCGCTCGGCCTCCACCAGCACCGGGATGTGGTCGACGAAGATCGTGTGATATTCCCGCGCGAGCGCGAGATAGTCGGGCGCCCCCAGCGGCCGGCGGCACAGCGCGTCGAAGCCGAAGCGCGCGACGCCGCCGACCGCCTGCGGCACGATGAGCACGCGCCCGAGCAACGGCAAATCGCGCGGCGTCCCGCGCGGCCTGCCGGTCAGGCGGGTGAAGGCCGCGTCCATCGCCGCGTCGGCCGCCTCGTCGTCGGGGCAGTAATAGACCGGCGCGCGTCCGAGCTTTTGCAGCCGATAATCCGTGCGCGCGCCCAGTTCCGCGACCTCCATCCGCTCGGCCAGCAGTCCGAGAAACGGCAGGAACAGCGCGCGGTTGAGGCCGTCCTTGTAGAGGTTCACGGGCGCGACGTTCGAGGTCGCGACCACGACGACGCCCAGGCCGAACAAGGCGCCGAACAGGCGCGCCAGGATCATCGCGTCGGCGATGTCGCGCACGCTGAATTCGTCGAAGCAGAGCAGCGCCGATTCGGCCGCCAGCGCCGCCGCGACGGGCGCGATCGGATCGTCGCCGACGACCTCGCCGCGCTTGCGCTTTTGCCGCCAGGCGTGAATGCGCGCGTGCACGTCCGCCATGAAGGCGTGGAAATGCGCGCGCCGCTTCGGCGCCACCTCCGCCGATTCGAAGAAGAGGTCCATCAGGAACGTCTTGCCGCGCCCGACCTCGCCGAAGACGTAGAGCCCACGCGGCGGCTCGCTCGGCTTCACGCCGATCCATCGGCCGAACGCGCCGGGTCGGCGCGCGAGGCGATAGCCCTCCAGACGGGTGGCGAGCGCGTCGAGCCGGTCGGCGAGCTCCGCTTGCGCCGAATCGGCCTCGATTCGCCCTTCGGCGAGCAGCGTTCGGTAGCGCTCGACGACGGTGCCGCTCACGAGCGGCTCCCGAACGGCGAGGCGTATGGCGATGAAAAGACGAGAAAAGTTAGCATTGCGCGCAAGCCGTTAACCAATCATTAATCTTTTTCGACTCCGGCCGTCAAAATCCGCCAGAGTGCGGTTCCGTCCAGCCTGAGGAGGGCGCATTGAAAATTGTCGGTTTCACCGCCCTCGCGGCGGGCTTGTGTATGCTATGGACGCCGGAGTCAAAGGCGGCGCCGGGATTCGCCATCAAACTTTTCGAACAGGATATGTTGCCGATCGAACGCGTGGTCGTGTTCGGGGTCGACGCGCGCGAGACCGCCGAGGAATTCGCCTCCGACCATCATCTCGACGCCGGCGCGATTCGCCGACTGCACGCCGCCTCCGGCGTCATCCGCTGCGGCAACGCGCGCGGAGCCGGCCAATTGACCGTCTCGGACAGCGTGGTGACGACGGCCGCGCACGTGTTCTTCAACGAATCTGGCTCTCCCCGGGCCGACAGCGCGCATTGTCTCTTCGTCGTCGAGGCCGACGGACAGGAGATCGCCACTTCGATCGACATGGGCTCGATCGTCGCCGGCAGCACCGACCCCTACGCCGAGAGCGCCGTGCATGACTGGGCGGTCGCGCGGTTGCGCCGTCCGCTCAAAGAGGCGACGCCCTACGCCCTCGGGGCGCCGGCTAGCGACGAGGCGATCCGCTTCGTCGCCCGCGGTCATTCCGACTGGGGGCAAGGCCGCGAAATGTCGGTCGAGGACTGCCGCCTGCGCGACGGCATCGAGGCCGGCGCCGAAGGCACGCGCGAATTCTCGTTCGATTGCGCGGCGGGCCTGGGCGCCTCGGGCGGCGCGTTGATGAACGCGGCGGGATCGCGGCTGCTCGCGGTTTTCGTCGGCTATCGCTCGATCGCGCCGGAAAAGCGCATGGCGTTCTCGCCGCGCAACTACAATTTCGCGGTGACGATCGAGGGCGCGTTCCGCCGCGCGGTCGAGAACGCGGCGGCGACGGAGCGTGCGGCGGAGCGGTAATGCGCTTGACATGGACCACGGGTGGACAAAAAAAACGGCCTGAGCGAGTCCAAGCCATGCGTATTTCCGTCACCGAAGCCAAGGCACAATTGACCGAACTTGTTCGCCGCGCGGAAGCCGGCGAGGAGGTAGTCCTCACGCGCCATGGCCGCGCCGCGGTTTGCTTCACTCCGGTGATACCGGCGAAGTCGGCGGAGGAACGCCGTCGGATCATCGAGGCCGTCGTGGCGACCTGCCCCGCGCGAGGCGAGGCCGGGCCGTCCGCCGCGCACAGCCAGGATTTTCTTTACGACGACGACGGACTGCCCGCGTGATTGTCGTCGATACGTCCGCGTTGATGGCGATCCTGCTTCGAGAACCGCTGGCGGAGGCCTGCGAGACGGCGCTCGTGTCCAGCGGCCCATTGGCGATTTCCGCCGGTACGATCGCCGAAGCCCTAATCGTCGCCGGGGCGCGCAAACTCGGATTCCAGATGGCGACATTGATCGATCGGCTCGACTTCGAAGTCGAACCCGTGACCCTCGAGAACGCCAGGAGCGTTGTGAAAGCCTACGAGGTTTGGGGAAAGGGGCGCCATGCGGGTAGATTGATTTTTGGAGATTGTTTCGCTTATTCGCTCGCTCACGAACGGGCTTGCCCATTGCTGTTCGTCGGCGACGATTTCAGCAAGACCGATATCGAGGTTGCGCTGGATCGGCGGGGCTAAAGCGTCTTCCCCGATAGCCCTCTTCGCGCGCATTGGCTAAACTGCCGCGCATGACACAATCTCACCGCCCCGTCGGCCCCGGCGACCATGTCTTTCTCGTCGATGGCTCGTCCTTCGTCTTTCGCGCCTATTTCCAGTCGATCCGGCAGGATCAGAAATACAACTACCGCTCGGACCGACTGCCCGTCGGCGCGGTGCGGCTGTTCGCTGCCAAGATATTGCAATTCCTCAAGGACGGCGCGGCGGGGCTGAAGCCGACGCATCTGGCGATCATTTTCGACAAGTCGGAAAACTCGTTCCGCAAGGAGCTCTATCCCCTCTACAAGGCGCACCGGCCCGATCCGCCCGAGGACCTCGTGCCGCAATTCCCCCTCATGCGCTCGACCGTGCGGGCGTTCGGCCTCACGCCGATCGAACAGGACCGCTACGAGGCCGACGATCTGATCGCGACCTATGCGCGCCAGGCGCGCGCCCGCGGCGCCGACGTACTGATCGTCTCCGCCGACAAGGACCTGATGCAGCTCATCGAGCCCGGCGTCGCGATGTTCGACCCGGCTTCGGGCGAGCGCGAGGAGCGGCGCATCGGACCGGACGAGGTCGTCGCCTACTTCGGGGCCGGCGCCGACAAGGTCGTCGACATCCAGGCGCTGGCGGGCGATTCCACCGACAACGTGCCCGGCGCGCCCGGCATCGGCGTCAAGACCGCCGCGCAACTCATCAACGAATACGGCGATCTCGACACGCTGCTCGCGCGCGCGGGCGGAATCAAACAGCCCAAGCGCCGGGAGACGCTGACCAACCCCGAGACGGTGAAGCTGATCCGCATCTCCAAGACGCTCGTCACCCTGGTGCGCGATGTCGAGACCGAGGTTTCTCTCGACACGCTCGGCATGCCGATCCTGGAAGGTGAAAAGCTGATCGCCTTCCTGAAGGCGATGGAGTTCACCACGATCACCAAGCGCGTCGGCGAAATCTGCGGCGTCGATTCGAGCGCGGTCGAACCCGACCCGAATTTCGTCGGCGCCGGCGGCTGGCGCGGCCGCAACGGCGAAGCCGGCCACGCGCCGCCGCCTCCCGCGCCCGCCGCTCCCGCTCCCGCGCCGACGACCTCCGCCGACCCATCGCCGAAGGACTTCGCCGCTGACCGAGCCGCTCGCGCCAAGGTGGAGCCGTTCGATGTCGCGCGCTACGCGACGGTCACCACCGCGGCCGAACTCGGCCCCTGGCTCGCCCGCGCGCACGAGATCGGTGCGGTCGCTTTCGACACCGAAACCACCTCGCTGGATTCGATGCAGGCCGATCTCGTCGGCGTGTCGCTCGCGGTCGCGCCTAGCGAAGCCTGCTACATCCCGATCGGCCACACGAAAGGGGCGGGCGATCTCTTCGGCGGCGGCGGCCTCACCGAGGGGCAGATGCCCGAGGCCGAGGCGCTCGCGCTGCTGAAGCCGCTGCTCGAGGACCCGAGCGTGCTCAAGATAGGTCAGAACGTGAAGTTCGACTGGCACATGTTCGCCGAGCGCGGCATCCAAATCGCGCCGGTCGATGATACGATGCTGATGTCTTACGTGCTCGATTCCGGGACCAGCAACGAAGGCCATGGGATGGATGGCCTGTCCGAGCGCTGGCTCGGCCACAAGTGCATCCCCTTCGCCGAGGTCGCGGGCGTCGGGCGCAATTTCATCGGCTTCGCGCGCGTGCCGATCGACAAGGCGACGGCCTACGCCGCCGAGGACGCCGACGTGACGCTTCGGCTGTGGCGCGTGCTGAAGCCGCGTCTCGTCGCCGAGGGGCTGACGACGGTTTACGAGACGCTGGAGCGGCCTTTGATCACTCCTCTCGCCAAGATGGAAGGGCGCGGCATTTCGATCGACCGCGCGATCCTCTCGCGCCTGTCGGGCGAATTCGCGCAAGGCATGGCGCGCATCGAGGCCGAGATCTTCGAGATGGTCGGCGCGCCGTTCAACCTCGGCTCACCCAAGCAATTGGGCGACATCCTGTTCGGGCAGATGGGCCTGCCGGGCGCCAAAAAGACCGCCACCGGCGCCTGGTCGACGTCGGCGAGCGTGCTCGAGGATCTCGCGGAGGAGGGCCATCCGCTGCCGCGACGCATTCTCGATTGGCGTCAGCTCTCCAAGCTGAAATCCACCTATACAGACGCGCTGCCGACATTCGTCAATCCGCGCACGCATCGCGTTCACACCAGCTACGCGCTCGCCGCGACGACGACGGGGCGGTTGTCGTCTTCGGACCCGAACCTGCAGAACATCCCCGTGCGCAACGAGGAAGGCCGCAAGATCCGCCGCGCCTTCGTCGCCGACAAGGGCCACAAGTTGATCTCGGCCGATTACAGCCAGATCGAATTGCGTCTGCTCGCCCATATCGCCGATATCGGCTCGTTGAAGAAGGCGTTCGCCGAGGGGCTCGACATTCACTCCATGACGGCTTCCGAAATGTTCGGCGTGCCGATCAAGGACATGCCGAGCGAGGTGCGGCGGCGCGCCAAGGCGATCAATTTCGGCATCATCTACGGCATCAGCGCGTTTGGTCTCGCCAACCAGCTCGGCATTCCGCGCGAGGAGGCGGGCGCCTATATCCGCAAGTATTTCGAGCGCTTCCCGGGCATCCGCGATTACATGGAGGCGACGAAGAAACAGGCGCGCGCCGACGGCTTCGTCACGACGATCTTCGGGCGCAAGTGCCATTTCCCGCGCATAACGGCCGCCAATCCCTCCGAGCGCGCGTTCAATGAACGCGCCGCGATCAACGCGCCCATTCAAGGCTCCGCCGCCGACATCATCCGCCGCGCGATGGTGAGGATGGACGGCGCGCTGGAGCGAGCGAAGCTCGGCGCGCGCATGCTGTTGCAGGTGCACGACGAACTCGTGTTCGAGGCGCCGGACGACGAGATCGAGGCGACGATCAAGCTCGTCACCAAGGTGATGATCGAGGCGCCGGCTCCGGCCGCGCAACTCAGCGCGCCGTTGCAAGTCGACGCACGGGCGGCGGGAAATTGGGACGAGGCGCACTGAGTTCGCGAATCGCTTGTCTGTCCGGTGAATTTGGCGCAGATTGCGAGAATGCGGTAGGCGATCTCGAGGGCGTCACATGCAAGCGTCGGTGGGGGTTTCACGAAGGGGAATTCGGTCCCGGTGTGGCGCTGCTGGTCTCGCCCTGTCCCTACTGATTCCTTCGGCCCCTGCGCCCGCGCAGACGCCGCAAATCGTCGAGCCCACCGGCAACCCGAAGCCGCAATATTCCAAAGCGACGGATCCCTCCCCGCGCGATCTGATCGAGACCTGGCGATCGCTCAACGCAAACATGGACGAAAAGCGGGTCGACAAGGAAAAGTTCGAGATCGTCGCTTACCGCGTCGTCCCGGGCAAATATCCGAAGGCGTTCCTGCAATTCCGCATCTTCTCCGCCGAGGCCGACCCGCTCGCGTGGGCCGCCGCGCGCTGCCATGGCCGCGATACGCCGGTCGAATTGCAGATCTACTTTTCCTGGAGCCAATATCTCGAGGCTTGGGTTCCGCTCGGCGCCCGGGGCGAGGGCGACAACGATTTATGCGCGAAGCAGAGGCCTTGGACGGCCGATCAGATCGAAGAGATCGTCA
>Ga0302196_10006625_pt1 | contig 10189 bp, 7 predicted proteins | sample II_Bog_N1_3_FD_198794 | JGI IMG/M metagenome (GOLD analysis project Ga0302196, IMG submission 198794) | Peat permafrost microbial communities from Stordalen Mire near Abisko, Sweden - II_Bog_N1_3 | ecosystem: Environmental > Terrestrial > Soil > Wetlands > Peat | place: Sweden: Abisko, Stordalen...
GTCACCGACGACCGACGACAGCCCGTAGTCGTCCACCAAGAACAGGTCGGGGGCCAGCCCGTAGCACCGGGCGTGCCCGGTGCACTTGTCGGGATCGACCCGGATCCTCATGGGAACACCACCGGGAGCTGGCGGGGGCCGCGCACCTGACCGCCGGCCCAGGTCACCTCGGCCCCCTCCTCGATCCGGAAGTCCGGGATCCGTTTCAACCACTCCTCGATGGCCACCCGCAGCTCCATGCGGGCAAGGTTCGACCCGGCGCACCGGTGGATGCCCGACCCGAAGGCCACGTGCCGGTTGTGGGCCCGGTCGAGGATGACCTGGTCCGGATGGTCGAACGCCTCCGGATCACGGTTGGCGGCCGGGAAGTTCATCAGCACCTTGTCCTCGGCGCGCATCGGGCAGCCCCGGAATTCCACGTCCTCGGTGACGGTGCGGGCCATGGTCACCGGCGAGTAGGCCCGCAGGAGTTCTTCGACGGCCAGGGGCATGGCCTCGGGATCCGTGGCCAGCGTCTTGGCATCGTCGGGATGGGTGGCGAGGTGCCACAGCGAGGAGCCGATGGCACTCCAGGTGGTGTCCACCCCGGCGATCAGGGTCAGGGCGGCCACGCCCAGGACGATCGAGTCCTCGACCGGCTGTCCGTCGATCTCCGCATGGAGGAGGTCGCTCAGCAGGTCGTCCCCCGGTTCCACCTTGCGCCGCTCCACCTCGGTGATGAAGTACTCGATCAGTGCCGTCATGCCCTCGCGACGGGCCTCCCCGTCGTCGGCGAACTCGAGGAACGCCCGGACCCAACCGGTGAACGTGTCAGACAGTTCGGACGGTACCCCGAGGATGGCGGCGATCACCCGCACCGGGATCTGCTGGGCGTAGTCGGCGGCAGCGTCAGCACGACCGTCGGCCAGGAGGCCCTCGACCAGGCCGGCACACAGCGCCCGGGTCATCGGTTCGTAGCTCTCCACCCGGTGGTGGGAGAACCACGGGAGCAGGAGTCGCCGGGTCGACGTGTGCAGGGGCGGGTCGGCCGAGATGGGAGGGAGGCCGTACGGCAGGACCGGTTCCTCGGGCTCCTCGCCCACGATGGGGATAACGACGGGGTCGAGCGAGCTGAAGTGTGCGATGTCGTGGGCCAGGTCGACCACGTCCTGGTACTTGGTGGGCAGCCACGTGGGCCCCCGGCGCTCGGTGCGGGCCACCGGACAGGTCTGACGGAGATCGTCCCAGATGCTGAACGGATCGTTCACGTAGGACTGGTCGAGGACGTCGAAATCCGTCTTCCAGTCGGCGACCGGACGTACGTCGCTCATGGCTCACCTCGCAGATCGGCAGCGACAGAACATCGCTTGTTGTTCCATTGTTGCACGCGGGTGCCGGTGCAGGCGGGCCGGAGTCGGACCCACCTGAACCCCAGGTCGACGTGTCGCCTGCGCGGCTGCCCGGCAACTCTGCCACCATGGGCCCACCCTGCGGTGGACAGAGCCCGTCGCCGCCACGAACCAGGAGGTCGGCAGTTGCCCGCATTGGCCCTCACGTTCCCTCCGCACCCCCCCGTCGCCGCCCTCCGACGCCTGTGCGCCGTCACCCTGGTACTCCTCGCCGCCCTGGCCGTGTCGTTGACCGTCGGACCCCTGGTGGCCGGTCGCGCCGGCGTGGGGACCCAGCCTGCGACCCACGCCGCGGCCCACGCCGCGGCCGGCGTCCCGACCGGCGTCCCGGCCGCCCTCCAGTCGGCTGTCGCCTCCTCCCAGGGTGGGGCGGGCCTCGCCGAGACCTTCGCCGACGACGGCGGGCTCCACGTGCACGAGGCGGGCAGCACGGCGGCGTGGTCGCTGGTACCGGTGTCGCTCGCCCGGTCCGGGGCGGCCGCCGGTGCCCTCCACGGATCGGCGCCCGTCGTCCGGTCCGGCACCACCACCTACGCGATGGGCCCCCTGGACGCCTGGTACCGCTCCGGGGCCGCCGGCATCGAACAGGGCTTCACCGTGCCGACCCGGCCGGCCGGTGCCGGGGCCACGGTCTCGGTGGTGCTCCGTTCCTCGGGAACGCTCACCCAGGCCCTGGCCCACGGCTCGCTCACCCTGCGCACGGGGGCGGGCACCCCGGCCTTCCACTACGGCTCGCTCTCGGTGACCGACGCCACCGGTAGGGTCCTCCCCGCCCACCTGGCCCTGAGCGGCCCGACCGTGCGGATCGTCGTGGACGACGCCCACGCCGTCTACCCGCTGCGCATCGACCCCTACACCCAGCAGACCACCCTGCTCGCCTCCGACGGCACATTCAACGACTACTTCGGCGAGTCCGTCGCCATCTCGGGCGACGGCAAGACGGCCGTCGTGGGTGCGGACAACAAGACGGTCAGCGGGCTCGCGGTGGCCGGCCAGGCCTACGTGTACACCGAGTCGGGCACCACCTGGAGCCAGCAGCAGATCCTGGCGCCGACCGTGCCGTCCCTCGACGCGTTCTTCGGCATCTCATCCGCTCTCTCGGCCGACGGCAACACCGCCTTCATCGGGGCGTTCGGACTCAAGGTCGGGGCCAACTTCTCCCAGGGCGGGGTGTACGTGTTCACCCGGTCCGGATCGACCTGGACGCAACGGGCCCTGCTGACGGCGTCCAACGGCGGGCAGTGCTACGCGTTCGGCTCGTCGATGTCAGTCGACGCCGCCGGCACCGAGTTGCTGGTCGGGGCGAAGGGCACCGGCGGGTGCACGGCGCCCGAGCAGATCGGCGCCGCCTACGTCTTCACCGGATCCGCAGCATCGTGGACCCAGGGGGTCGAGCTCACCAGCGGCACCGGCACGGCGGACCACTTCGGATCGCTGGCCGTGCTGTCGGCCGACGGATCGACCGCATTGATCGGGTCCCCGTTCGCCGCCGGGGAGGACGGCGCGGCGTACCTCTTCACCGGACCGAACTTCGCCACCCGGACCGCGCTGTCCGATCCGACGGCGAAGGCCGGGGACCAGTTCGGACTGATCGGAGCCCTGTCGGCTGACGGGTCGACCGCCCTGGTCACCGCGTACACCGCCGAATCCGGCAGCAACTTCGGGCTGGGCTACGTGTACACGGGCCCCGGCTACACCCACCGGGTGGTCCTGGAGACCACGCTGGCCAACGGACTCGGGATCTCCGCCGCGCTCACCGGCGACGGGAGCACCGCCGTACTGGGCAACGAGGACTCGACGACCACCCTGGCCTTCGAGTTCAGCGGGCCCGGGTACACGTCGGTCGCCCCGATCCGTACGACGACCCCCCAGATCGGCGTCGGCCCCTACCTCGGCTACGCCCTCGCCCTGACCCCCGACGGCACGACGTTCGTCACGGCCGGCCCGGGCGTCACCGTGGGGACCAACGTCGACCAGGGGGTGGCCGCCATCTTCCAGGCGGCCACGCCGACCACACCCACCACCGTGGGCTACTGGCTGGCCGCGGCGGACGGCGCAGTCAAGGCGTACGGCGGAGCGGTCCTCTACGGCTCCGAGGCGGGGGCGCCCCTGGTGAAGCCCGTCGTCGGCCTCACCGGCAGCCCGGACGGCAAGGGCTACTGGCTGGTGGGCGGCGACGGCGGGGTGTTCGCCTTCGGCGACGCCGGCTTCCACGGCTCGCTGTCGGGGGCCCACCTCAACGCGCCGATCGTCGGCCTGGTGGAGACACCGTCCGGCGGTGGCTACTGGCTGGTCGGGGCCGACGGCGGGGTGTTCGCCTTCGGCAACGCCGGCTTCCACGGCTCGTTGGCCGGGACCCACCTCAGCGCACCGATCGCCGGGATCACCGCCACCACGGACGGCGGGGGGTACTGGCTGGTGGGTGCGGACGGAGGTGTGTTCGCCTTCGGTGACGCCGGCTTCCACGGCTCGTTGGCCGGGACACCGCTGTCCGCGGCCGTCGTCGGGATCGCCCGCACCGCCGACAACGGCGGCTACTGGCTGGTCGGGGCCAACGGCTCCATCCACACCCTCGGTGACGCCGTGACCCACGGCTCGCTCGTCGGCACCCCCCTCGTCAAGCCGGTCGACGACATCGTGCCGACCGCCGACGGCGGGGGCTACGCGCTGGTGGCCGGCGACGGGGGCCTGTTCTCCTTCGGCGACGCCCCGTTCTACGGTTCGGGCGTGGGGGCGTTCCCCGGATCGACCGTGATCGGACTGGCCGCCTCCAACCAGGTCTGAGTCGGCCCGGTCGGGTCCCTTCGGGGCGCGAGCCCTAGTCGGTGCCGAGGATCAGCCGGGCCGCCTGCGGGATGGTGTCGACCACGTGGTCAGGCCGGTACCCGTCCGCGGTCCACCGGCGACCCCGGGCCATTCAGATGGTCCGGAGGCCGGCACCGGCTCCTCCGACGATGTCTGCCTCCGCCGAGGCGCCCACCATCCAGCCCTCCAGCGGGACGCCGCAGGCCCGTGCCGCCTCGCGGAAGATCCCGATGTCCGGCTTCCACGAGCCCACCACCGCCGAGATGCACACGGCGTCGAACTCGTCGACGGTCCGGGTGGCCTCCAGCTTGTCCCACTGCGACGGGGGGCCGTTGGTCACCACCCCCACCTTGACGCCTGTGGCCCGGAGTGCCCGGAGCGCCCGGAGCGCCCGGAGCGCCCGGAGCGCCCGGAGCGCGAGGATGGTCTCCGGCTCGACCGTGCAGTGGGAGGGGTACGCCACGTGGTACTCCTCGACCAGGTCGTCGACCGGGTCGTCGATGGCCAGCTCCCGTCGGAGCCCGGCGAAGAACTCCTCACGGGGTGCCGATCCGTCGGCGTCGGCCCGGATGATCACCGGCAGGACCGCCGGGGTGAGGTCTCGGGAGGCGATGAACCGCTCGGCCCAGAGGGTGAACGCCCGTTCCCGGTCCAGCAGGGTGTTGTCCAGATCGAACAGGGCCAGGGGTTCCACCGGACAAGTATCGACGATGACGACGACCCGTTCCTTCGCCCCACAGGCGGATCGCCGGTGCCCGCGGTGGGCCGCACGTCGGTCCCCCCGATGGTGGTCGCGGCCGGACAGGCGGGCCGAAGCGACGCGTTGCCTGCTGCGTCGGCGGCGACGGTCGGCACTACCGGCATCCCGCCGAGTCGCGGGACAGCTGCGGCCCGATCGGGGGCCCGGGCTCAGATGGTGAGACCGCCGTCGACCGAGAGCACCGCACCCGTGGTGTACGACGACTCGTCGGAGGCCAGGAAGGCGATCGACGCGGCGATCTCGGCCGGGGTCGAGAACCCCATGGGCGACATGATCTTGGTCAGCTGCTTCGGGTCGGCTCCCTCGGGGAGGTCGAAGGACCCGAGCAGCGGCGTGTCGGTCCCGCCCGGAGCCACCACGTTGGCCCGCACGCCGCGGTCGAGATACTCGGCGGCCAGCGCCTTGGTGAACATCAGCAGTCCCCCCTTGGACGCGCAGTAGGCGGCCGAATAGGCCTGGCCCATCAGCGCCGTGTTGGAGCACACGTTGACGATGGCGCCACCGTGCTCGAGCAGGTGGGGCAGGGTCGCCCGGCACACCAGGAAGGGGCCGGTCAGGTTGACGGCCAGGATCTTCTGCCACCGTTCGACGGGCATCTCGTGGGAGTTGAAGAACCCCCCGATCCCCGCCACGTTGCACACGACCGTCGGCGGGCCCAGCTGGCCGACGACGGCCGCCACCGTCGTCGTGACCGACTCCTCGGCGGTGACGTCACAGGTGTAGGCCACCGCGGTGCCACCTTCCGCCGTGATCCCCGCCACCGTGTCGGCGACGGCGTCGCCCGCGACGTCGAGGGCCGCCACCGCCGCACCTTCGGCGGCGAGCCGGCGAGCCGTGCCCCGACCGATGCCCGACCCGGCCCCGGTCACCAGGGCCACTCGGCCCTCGAACCTCCTGACCAGGAAGCCGGCCAGGACGGCGTCGGCGGCGTCGTGCTGTTCGCCGCCCTGTCCCAGCGTGATCTTGTTGCTCGCTACCGGGCTCATGGGTTCCCCTCACCGTTCGCTGATGCCTCCTCCGGCGCGAACCGCTCGCGCAGGGTGTGCTTCAAGATCTTGCCCGCCGGGTTCCGGGGGACGGCGTCCACCAGCTCCAGCTGCTCGGGGATGGCGTTGGTGCGCAGCCCCGACCCGCGGAGGAACTCCCCCATCGCCGCGAAGTCGAACTCCTGACCCTCGGCTACCGCCACCACTGCGCAGGCCCGCTCCCCCGTCCTCGGGTCGGGCAGGCCGATCACGGCCACATCGGCCACCGCAGGATGGGAGTAGAGGAGGTCCTCGACCTCCTTGGCCGAGATGTTCTCCCCGTGCCGGATGATCACGTCCTTCAGGCGACCGGTGATGGTCACGTAGCCGTCCTCGTCGACCATCCCGAGGTCGCCGCTGCGGAAGTAGCCCTCCTCGTCGAAAGCCTCGGCGTCCAGGGAGGGGTCGAGGTACCCCCGGATCACCTGGGGGCCCTTCAGCCGGATCTCCCCTTCGACCCCCGGTCCCGCCCGGGTGCCGTCGAGGGCCACCACCACCAGCTCGACCCCGGGGGTCGGGCGGCCCTCCGTGTCGGCCAGCTTCCCGTCCGGGTCGTCGGTGGTGGCCATGACCACGATCGGGGCCTCGGTCAGCCCGTAGCCGGACACGATCCCGATGCCGCCGATCTCCGCCTTGAGGTCGTGGTGGAGCTGGGGTGGCTTGGGGGCACCGCCTCCCGGGTAGGAGCGGATGCGGGGGAAGATCGACCCGCCGTCGGTGCCGCGCTGCGCGGCCAGGTACGCCAGGTGGAACGGTGTGCCCGATCCGGCCAGGGTGACGTCGTTGGCCGCCAGGAAGGCCGGCGTGGCGACCGGGTCGAACGCCTCGGTGGTCAACAGGGTGCACCCGGTCAGCAGTGAGGCGATGAGCCAGCCGATGCCGCCGATGTGGGTGAAGGGGAACACCAGGGCGGACACGTCGTCGGCCCGGATGTCGAGGCACTCGGCCATAGCCAGCGCCGACGCCATCACCGTCAGGTCGGTGTGGGCGGCCCCCTTGGGGTCGGCGGTGGTGCCCGACGTGTAGAAGAGCCAGCGCACCGGGGCGTCGGCGGCCGCGGCCGGGGGGTCCTCCACCGGGGGCAGGTCCGACGGGTCCCCGTCGGGCAGGTCGCGGTCGACGACCAGCACCGACAGTCCGGCCCGGTCGGCGGCGATCTCCCGGGCCATGGCCTCGAAGTCGAAGCCCCGGTACACGGTGGGGACGACCAGCAGGGCGGCCCCGCTCTGCCCGGTGATGAATCCCACCTCCCGATGGCGGTAGATGGGGATGAGCGGGTTCTGACGGGCGCCCAACCGGGCGAGGGCGCCCACCAGCACCAGGGACTCGTTCCAGGTGGGCAGCTCCCAGCTGACACTGGTCCCGGCGCCGACGCCGTGGTCGGCGCGGAGTCCGGCCGCCGCCCGGAGGCAGGCGTCGCGGTAGCCGGCGAAGGTGAGCTCTCCGCCGGTGTCCTCGTGGGCGAGGAGGGCATCGGGCGTGGCCGCGGCGCGGGCCTCGATCAGCCCCCACAGGGTGGGGGCGAAGACCCAGCCGCGGGCCGCCGCCCGCTGGGCCATCAGGTCCCTCTGGTCGTCGTTCATGTCGTGCGCACTCCTACGGTCGAACGGGTGGGTCGGGGTCGGGGTCGGGTGGCGTCGCGGTGGCGTGCCGGCGGGTCGCCGGTGTCGGGTGGCGCCGTCGGGTGGGGGTCAGCCCTCCGCCCACAGCTGGTCGGTGAAGGTGTCGGTGCCGGGCACCGTGCCCCGGAAGGCGGACGCCCACCGCACCTCTCCCAGCCCGGCGTCGGCCACGGCCGCGCCCAGTGGCGCGACCACCTCCGCCCAGCTGCCGTCGGGGACGTCGTCGACGAACCACAGGGTGAGTACCCGTTCGTCGGGGGTCTCCCCCCGGGGCACGTCCCCCGGGGCGTCGGCCAGCAGGGGCAGCGGGCTGAAGCCGAGCACGGTGGCCACCGGTGAGTCGGGCAGGACCGACGGCAGGTACCGCTCCCGCAGCCACGCACCCACCTGGGCCCCGGTCACCCCGTCGGCGGGCTCGACGAAGACCGACACCATGCCGGGGAACCGGTGGTCCAGGGTGAGCTCGGCCGGCACCCCGTCGGCCTCGCGCCGGTGCTCCCACTCGAAGCGGTAGAGACCGGTGTGGATGTGGTCGCGCTCCTCGAACATCCGTCCGGCGGCGTGCAGGGCGTTCACCTGGTCGACGGCCCACCGGTTCCACTCGTCGTGGTGCCGGTCGAGCACGTAGTAGACGCCGAGGTAGCTGCCCACGGCGGGGTCGGCCACCAGGGCGCCGTCCCCGCGGGGGTAGCGGAGCGCCTTGAGCGGGGCGGTGGCCACGAAGCGGGCCCCGGCGAAGTTGTAGGCGCCGATCTGGCACCCGGCGTAGAAGTGGTCACGCTCGTACCACCGGTTGTAGGCCACCTCGTGGCCACGGTGGGGCTCGACCAGGGTGTAGAGCATGGTGCCGATCCGGATCGGATCGTCGGTGACGCCACCCTGGGCGGGGGTCGAATTGCCGGTCATGGTCGGTGAGCTCCGTTCATCTCCAGGGCGGCCCGGTCGGCCAGGACCCTCTTGTCTACCTTCATCATCGAGGTCAGGGGGAGCCGGTCGACGACGACGACCCGGTCGGGCGCCTTGTAGTCGGCGAGCGTGGCCCGCACCGTCCCCCGGAGTCCCTCGAGCAGCGTGGAGGCATCCACGTCCGATCCCTCGGCCGGCACCACGAAGGCCACCCCCACCTCCCCGAGCACCGGGTCGGGCGCCCCCACCACGGCCACCTGACCCACGTCGGGGTGCTCGCCGAGCACCCCCTCGACCTCGGCCGGGTACACGTTGTAGCCACCACGGATGTAGAGCTCGTTGGCCCGGCCCACCAGGTGGAGCCGCCCCTCGTCGTCCACGTAGCCGAAGTCGCCGGTGGTGAGCCAGCCGTCACCGGGGAGCACCGCCGCCGTGGTCCCGGCGTCGAACACCACGCCGGCCACCCCGGGCCCGGTCGGGGGCCCGCCCCAGTAGCCCCGCATGACGGCCGCCGACCGGAGCCGGACCCGTCCGACCTCACCGGGGGGCACCGGGGACCCGTCGTCGTCCACCACGGCCAGGGTCACCCCGGGGACCGGGCGTCCGACGGTGACGGCGATGGCGTCATCCGGGTCCCCGGGAACCGTCCCGGTGCCGAGCGAGGCCTCGGTCGACGTGTAGCGCACGACGACGGGCACCCCCAGCCGGTCCCGCAGCTCGGCCACCAGCTCGGGCGGGACCCGGGAGGCCCCGGTGCCGGTGATCCGGAGTGACGACACGTCGGCGGAGGCCAGGGAGGGCTGGGACAGTACCAGGGCCCACTGGGTGGGGACCCCCTGGCCGACGGTGATCCGCTCGGCCTCCATGACGGTCACGGCCTCGGCCGCCCGCCACGGCGTCGGGGTGATCACGGTGGTGATGCCGTTGGCCGCCTCGTCCCAGATACGGGTCATGGACCCGACGTGGGCGAAGGGCAGGGGCGACAGCCGGCGGTCACCCGGCTCGGACAGGACGTCGGTCCCCTCGGCCACCGCCCGGAGGTTGTCGTGGTCGAAGACCGCACCCTTGGGCAGGCCGGTGGTACCGCTGGTCCACACCACCGCCACCGGGTCCGACGGCCGGGGGGTCCGGCGGGCGGCAGGGGCGGTGCGGGGGGCGGGTGGGGTGCCGGTGCGGGCGGCGGCGGCACACTCGGACCGGCGCACCACGGTCCCGACCGGGCCGGCGGGGACCGGGAGCCCGTCGTCGACGACGGTGACCACCGGCCGCGTCCGTTCGAGGATGGAGCTCACCTCGGGGCCACCGAGCCTGAGGTTGACCCCGGACGTCACCGCTCCGAGCCGCGCGACAGCCGCATAGACGACCATGTAGTCGATCGAGCTCGGGAGCAGCAGGCACACGACGGTTCCGGGGCCCACCCCGTGGGGGCCCAGCAGCCCGGCGACCCCGGCGGCGGCCCGTTCCCACTCGGCGAAGGTGACGGCCCGTCGGGGGTGGGCGGCGGTGGCCGGCTCCACGTAGGCCTCCACGTCGGCGTTGACCCGGGCGGCGGCGGCCAGGACCTCCGACAGCGTGGCGTACTCCCCCTCAATCTGACGCGCCGTCATATCGGGGGCGACTGTAACAGGGAGCACGCGGTGCGGCTGAGGGTGGCGACGGAGTCGGCGGCGGTCGTCGGGGGGA
>Ga0302196_10006626_pt1 | contig 10188 bp, 10 predicted proteins | sample II_Bog_N1_3_FD_198794 | JGI IMG/M metagenome (GOLD analysis project Ga0302196, IMG submission 198794) | Peat permafrost microbial communities from Stordalen Mire near Abisko, Sweden - II_Bog_N1_3 | ecosystem: Environmental > Terrestrial > Soil > Wetlands > Peat | place: Sweden: Abisko...
TGACGGCGGCCGAGACACCGCGAGACGATGGCATCGACGTCCTGGAGTTGCAGAAGCAGCTCAGTAAGGCGCTCGGCAAGGAGATCGAGCACCGCGAGATCGAAATGCGAATGACTCCAGAGGGCTTCGTGATCAGTCTTCATGAACTCGGATTCTTTGACAGCGGTGAGGCGCAGTTGTTGCCTGGCGCATCAGACAAAATAAAACGGATTGCGACAGTGCTGATGCAATATGGGCTCAACATGCGGGTGGAAGGCCACTCCGACAATGTGCCGATCCACAATGCTGCATTCGCTTCCAACTGGGATCTTTCAACGGCACGCGCCATGGCCGTCGCGATGATGCTCGTCAATGAGTCGGGTTTTGATCCCAGTAGGATGTCGGTTGCGGGCTATGCGCAGTATCATCCGTCCGCGACCAACGATACTCCGGAGGGCCGCAGAGCGAACAGGCGAGTTGATATTGTGGTCTTATCCGGTCCCACTCATGCAGAAGCGAAACATAATTAGATTGCAGGAGATGCTAAGGGGAACAAACGGAGCCAGGATCGATTGCGCCGCTCGCCCCAATGACCGTATCTTATGGTGGCGCACCTGCCTGGATGGCAAGCCTGATTACGATGATATGGATCGTCGAGGCCAGAGCCTGCATGAGACTCATAGCGCATCGATCTTAAGGGGCCATTTTCTCAAGCGGGACGAACTGGGCAATCGCAGTGAACCGACCACCCTGGTAACCGTCGATTGAAACATTGAAATAGCTCCGCCGGTCCGGGCATGCCAAGACTGTTCCGGCAGCGCCATCTATGTACGCAGGGTCCGTCACCATCTTGGTGAAGACCGCCCGGCCGTCGGTTGTAATCGCAGCCGAAGCTATGTTAAACACCTCATAAATCGCATCGCGAAGGATCTCTTCAATTGGAGTCACTCGGAGGTGCTCTCGAACGACGCAGTCCGGAAATCCTACAAGCGCGCCCGCGAAGGAACCGAGAAGCGGCAGATCGGCTTTCACGATGATTGAAGTGTTATGAGGAAGAACTGTATAGATGCCATAAAGTTGCTTGATCTTCGTAACCGTCTCTGCGGTTAGCTGGACGAATGTGACTTTGCGGCCGATCAGCTGCGAAAAGCGCCTTGAAAGTGCGAATGGAGTTGGCTCTGCCATGTGTTAGCACCTTCCCAGAACTGGAATCAAGGCATTCTGTACGTCTTCCGGAGTGAATGGCTTGGAGATGAGAAATGTCGCTCCCGAACGCATGGCGAGCTCCCGTATTCCCTTTGATGTTTCTGATGTGATAAAGCCAAAAGGCACATCATTGTGGTCAGCTCTCAACCGTATGAGAAAGTCGATCCCTGACATTTCAGGCATGTTCCAGTCCGAGAGAATGAGCATCGGACGTTCTGTGAGAAGCTTTTCCATCGCTTGTACTCCATTTTCTGCTTCGCCCACTGTGAGCCCGCGATAGCCGGCCTGGCGGATTGTTCTCTGTACGATCATGCGCATCGTCCTGCTGTCGTCCACTAAAAGAATATCCATGCGAGAGCCTCATAAGTCTGTTCTGCCGCGCCAATCTGCGCATTGAGTGACAGATTGTACGTCCCTATCGGCACTTTGTAGAGGAGCGGTCAGAGCAAGCGGTCACAAATTACGCCACCGCGATTCAAGGCCGGCTCGCCCTGGTTTGACCTTCTTTTCAGGAAGCGGCCCCGAAGGCACATCGCACTGGGCGCTCAACATCGTACCGAGGCATGCGCCAGGGGCGCGGCAGTCGCCTGGTACCATGCCCGCTCATCATTGCTCGGGCACACAATTCCCGGTTATTTCTACAACATCGCGCAGGTCCGCGGCGATTCTCCATTCTGCCTTGTCCAACATTGACCTATCCACCAAGTTCGATCGGATTGAATCATCTCGTCCGGCGGCCATGAACTCATCCGGTGGAAGTGCCGATAGAGGAGCTTCGGACGGATACTGCCGGAATCACTTCAGGAGTCGCGGTTGAGAGAATCGCGCAGCCGGAGAATGGGAAGGGGATCATGGAGAACGCGAGTTTAGAAGATCAGGAGACCATTCGGGAGTTTCTCGTTGAAAGTCATGAGAACCTCTCGCGCCTGGATCAGGATCTGGTTGAACTGGAGAAACACCCGCAGGATGCGGGCCTGCTTGGAAGCATCTTTCGCACCATTCATACCATCAAGGGGGCGTGCGGCTTTCTGGCATTTTCAACGTTAGAAGGGATTTCCCACCAGGCAGAGAACCTTCTGAGTCAGTTGCGAGACGGTAAGCGGGAACTCAATCCGGCACTCGTGTCCCTGATTCTGGAGACGGTTGATGCAACCCGCAAAGTGCTGGCAGCGATTGAATCCAACGGGAAGGAAGGCCCGCTCGCCTTTGAGGACTTGACCGAACGCTTACGCGCGGCGGCGGAATTGAAGGTTGACGTTGAGAAGCCGGCCTCATCCTGCCAACCATGCGTGAGCGCAGCGCCTGATTGCAAGGCAGACCTCACAGTCGAGAGGAGTGCTTCTGGGCTTCAACAGAGCCGCCTATCCATGCAGGAAGAAAAGATCGCGGACACCAAGAAACCTGAAGCGAACTGGGACGGCGTTGAACGAAGGAAACAAAGCGGCACAAAAGATGAAGATGGCGAGAGATCTTCGGCAGCGGCGGATTCGAACATCCGCGTAGGAGTCGGCCTGCTGGACAAACTGATGGATTTGGTGGGGGAACTGGTGCTTACGCGCAACCAGATTCTTCAGTTCAACACCGAGCGCGAGGACGCTGCTCTCAACGCGACATCGCAGCGGCTTAACCTGATTACCACAGAGCTGCAAGAGGGCGTGATGAAGACGCGCATGCAGCCAATCGGAGTGGTGTGGAACAAGCTGCCGCGTGTAGTGCGCGATATAGCAATTGCTCTCGGCAAGGGCGTCCATCTGGAGATGGATGGAGCTGAGACGGAACTCGACCGAACAATCATCGAAGCCATCAAGGATCCGCTGATGCACCTTGTTCGCAATTCGTGCGATCACGGGATCGAATCGCCAGAGGTTCGAATGCGCGCGGGTAAGCCGGCTCAAGGGCTTCTGACTCTTCGCGCGTATCACGAAGGCGGCCAGGTCAATATCGAAATAGGCGACGATGGCGCCGGGATTGACATTGCGCAGGTTAAACAGAAGGCGGTAGAGTGCGGGCTGTTAAGGCCAGAACAGGCAGAAAAGACGAGTGACCGGGAAGCTCTCGGTCTGATCTTCGAGCCCGGGTTTTCGATGGCGAAATCAGTGACGAATATCTCCGGCCGCGGCGTTGGCATGGATGTGGTGAAGTCACACATCGAGAAGATCGGCGGCGTTGTCGATGTTTTCAGCCGGCCCGGCGAAGGCACTACGGTCAAGATCAGGATTCCACTGACGCTAGCCATCATTCCAGGGTTGGTGATCATGAGCGGCGGCGAACGGTTCGTAATTCCCCAGGTAAGTCTGCTTGAGCTGATCCGCCTCGAGGGAGATTCCGCCGGAAAGCACATCGAGCATGTGCATGGAACACCGGTGTATCGCCGGCGCGGGAGCCTCTTGCCTATCGCCTATCTCAACCAGGTGTTAGGGCTGAAATCCGCCGGCCAGGACGAGGCAGTCAGCATGGTGGTCCTGCAGGCGGAAGACCGGCAGTTTGGCCTTGTGGTGGACGGCATCAACGATACACAGGAAATTGTGGTGAAGCCGCTTGGCAAGCAGTTAAAGGGGCTCACCTTATATGCCGGCGCGACGATCATGGGCGATGGCCGAGTCGCCCTCATCCTCGACGTGCTCGGTATCGGCCAGCGCTCCGGTGTGTTTGGTGAATTGCGGGAACAAGCGCGGGCGGCGGACAAACAAAAGGCGCAAGCCGAAATTGAGCAACAGAGGTTGCTTCTTTTCCGGACCGGTTCATTCGATCGTTTGGCCGTGCCACTTTCTCTGGTCGCCAGGCTCGAAGAGTTCCCGCTCTCCGCCATCGAGCACGCGGGCGGGGGCCAGGTGGTGCAATATCGCAACCGCATCCTTCCCCTCGTGTCCCTGCGAAACATATTGGAACCCGGCATTTCAAACTTGGGACAGTTGGCCGACCCGGTGCAGGTGGTTGTTTTCAACGACGGCGACCGAAGTGTGGGCATGGTGGTCGACCAGATCCTGGATGTCGCCGAAGAGGCGGTCACGGTGCGACAGAAGTCGAGCCGCAAAGGCCTGCTCGGCTCGGCGGTGGTAGGCAAGCGAGTAACGGACTTTCTTGATCTCAACGAAGTCATTCACGCGTCAGAGGGCAACTGGGAACAGAACGCGGACGGGCAAGGGAGCGGCAAGAGAATCCTGATCGCCGATACCTCTGCGTTTTCAAGGGGCATGATCCGGAGCGGCCTGGATATGGCGGGCTATGTCGTAGTTGAGGCCGCGAATCTGGAGGAGTCGCTTCGCAGGTTGGAGCAGCAACCAGTGGACGTTGTCATCGCGGCGCTTGATCTTCCGCCGAATGGCAGCTCTGCTTTGCTTGCGGCGCTGCGCAGCCGGCCGGAGTGGGAAAAGATTCCGGTTCTGGCGGTCGCTGACTCAACCGATCAAGTTCTGGCATCAGCCGTTCGGACGGCGGGATTCCAGGACTGCCAATCGAAGGTTGACTCCGCAGCCATCCTCGAATCGGTGGCACGCCTCATTACGGCGTCAGCCACCACTGAATTAATACCTGAATGTGTGGGAGTGAAGGGATAACCAATGGCGATCGATATGACAAGAACGAAATCCGAAGTGGCGCAGACCAGCGGACAATTCTCCACATTCTTTGTGGCGGACCTCTTCTTCGGCGTGGATGTTCTCCATGTCCAGGAAGTGTTGCGCTCCCAGCAAATGACATCCGTGCCTCAAGCCCCCGGGGTCATTGAGGGTTTGATCAACCTGCGCGGCCAGATCGTCACTGCCATTGATATGCGACGGCGGCTCGGACTGCCACAGCGTGCCGGAGGTCAGGCGCCGATGAACATTGTGGTTCGCACCCTGGACGGCGCAGTGAGTCTGCTGGTCGACGAGATCGGAGACGTACTGGACATGGATGCAGCTACCTACGAACGGCCACCGCAGAATCTCGATCCCGCGGCAAAGGAACTCATCCGCGGTGTTTACAAGCTGAAGGACCGGTTGCTACTGGTCCTCGATGAAGAGCGCACGGTGGATCTCGCCGTCGGAAGGGCAGCCTAATGCCATTGACTTGTCATTGGTAATGAATAGCTAAGCAGATCGCATTGAACATTCAGCGAGAGCCTGTTGACTTTCGCAAAACAACATCAGCAAGAAAATCAGCGCCGGCAACGGCATAGCAAAGCAACAGGAATATTGCGAGGAGCAAAAAGAGATGGCAAGGCAAACAAGCAGCATTCGGCAGGTACCGTCCGGCCGGAATTCGTCCAACGGCGCTGCCGTATTGGACCGTCCAGAATTTGATGAGTCAACTGCCCAGGATGACGAACGGCTTCAGCAAGAAATCGTTCGCCTGGTTGAGGCTTCGCACGAAGGGCGCCTCACCGAGCGCGGACGGGCAGACCAATTTGAGGGAAGTAACCGCAAGGTCGTTGAGGGGGTGAACCGGATATTGGATGCCATTCTGCTGCCGATCGGTGAGGGCAACCGAGTTCTGGCGCAGATCAGCGCAGGCAAGATCGACGAATTGATCTCTCATACTTACAACGGCGACCACGAGAAGATGAAGCTGGCGATCAACAACGTGGGCAGCGTGCTGCAATGCTTGCAGAATGAACTAGGGCGACTGACAGTGGCATCCAATGCAGGGCTGCTCACGGAACGCGGCAATCCCGCCCAGTTTCAGGGCGCTTTCGCAGGTATCGTGACGAATGTTAACGAAATGCTGGACGCCATCTTGCTTCCCATCGGCGAGGGTAACCGAGTCCTCGAGTTGATCCGCGGCGGCAACCTGCGAGAGAAAGTTGAAATTGCCTGCAAGGGCGATCACGAGAAGATGAAGAATGCCATCAATGGCGTCCATCAATGGCTGTCTGAACTGGTCGTGTACATAACCAAGATCGCCAATGGAGAGCTGACTGCGTCGCTTGCCAAAGCTTCCGACCAGGACCAGATTCACGAGTGGCTCTTGATGCTGAAGACCAACATTAACAAACTGATCGACGACACCGACATGCTGGCCAAGGCGGCCTCTGAGGGTAAAGTGGGAACGCGCATTGACGCCAGCAAACACCTTGGAGACTATCGCAAGATTGTCCAGGGCGTGAACCAGACTCTCGAAGCGATTGTCGAGCCACTCAAGTCCACGGCGGAGAACGCAAGTACGCTGGCCTCTTCCTCTGAAGAACTTACGGCGGTCAGCCAGTCAATGGCCAGCACCGCGGAGGAGACCGCGGTCCAAGCCAACGTTGTGTCGGCGGCGAGCGAACAGGTCTCCAGAAATGTCGCCTCTGTGGCAACCGCATCGGAAGAGATGCAAGCTTCGATTCGCGAAATATCGAAGAGCGCCAACGACTCGGCGCGAGTGGCCAAGAATGCGGTCACTGTTGCGCAATCGACCAACGAAACCATGAAAAGGCTTGGCCAGTCCAGTCAGGAGATCGGCAACGTGATCAAAGTCATTACTTCGATCGCGCAGCAGACCAACCTGCTGGCGCTCAACGCAACCATTGAAGCCGCGCGCGCCGGTGAGGCGGGCAAGGGCTTTGCGGTCGTGGCCAATGAAGTGAAGGAACTCGCCAAGCAGACTGCAAAGGCGACCGAGGAGATCAGCCAAAAAATCGAGGCAATCCAGGGTGTCACCAAGGGAGCCGTTACGGCGATCGAGGAGATTGGCACCATCATCAACCAGATAAATGACATCTCCAACAGCATCGCTTCGGCAGTGGAAGAGCAGACGGTGACGACCAATGAAATCGGTCGCAGCGTTACCGAAGCAGCCCAGGGCGTCAACGACATCTCCAAGAACATCTCCGGCGTAGCTACTTCGGCGAGGAATACCACACAGGGAGCGAACGATACGAAAACGGCATCCCTGGAATTGAGTAAGATGGCAGCCCGGCTTCAGGCTTCCGTATCGAAATTTACATTCTGATCGATTCAGCGGTTAGGTTCACTGCCCGGCGGACGAGTCACCGTCTGCCGGGTGGCTATCAAGAAAAAGGCGGACATCGGATGAGCAAGGCATTGGTTGTAGATGACTCCAGGACGATTCGCATCATCATTCGCAGGATTCTGGTTGAACTCGGGTACGAAGTCTGCGAGGCGGCGAACGGCATCGAAGCCCTGAAAGTGGTTGAAGCCGACAAAGCTGCATTGGCCTTGGTACTGGCGGACTGGAACATGCCCGAGATGAATGGTTTCGATCTTCTGAAGCGCTTGCGACAGGATCCGGACCTGGCTGCCCTGAAGGTGATTATGGTTACCACGGAAACCGAGATCGAGCACATGGCGTCAGCCCTCAACGCAGGCGCAGATGAGTACGTCATGAAGCCGTTTACAAGCGACATCCTCAAGGAAAAGCTTGAGCTGGTTGGGATGCCTGCACTGACAAGGAATTAACCATGACTGCTGTGAACAAGCGCTTTTTGCAAGCAGGTGAACGAATCCGCGTGTTGGTAGTAGACGACTCTGTGGTCATCCGCCGCCTGGTCACGCAGGCTCTCGAGCAAGATCCGATTCTTGAAGTGGTGGGAACAGCATCGAACGGCGCCATCGGAATGCAACGGATCCCGCAGTTGAACCCCGACGTCGTCACATTGGATATCGAGATGCCGGATATGGATGGCCTGGAGATGCTGCGACGCATTCGGCGTGAATATCCGCAACTCCGGGTCATCATGTTCAGCACGCTTACCGAAAAAGGCGCAGCAAAGACATTGGAAGCCTTGACGCTTGGGGCCGACGATTATGTAGCCAAGGTTTCCAACCAAGGCTCACTCGATCGCTCAATGGATCGACTACGGGAAGAAATGATCCCGAAGATCAAGCAGTTCTTCTGCCTTGTGAAACCCACCGAAGCCGCGGATCGGATCAAATCCGCATTGACTACGATGGAGCAGGCAGGCCAGCCGGGCAGGCCGGGCACGCAGCCCAGGAAGGCGCGGCCTAAAGTGGTCGCAATCGGAGTGTCAACCGGTGGCCCGACGGCGCTGGGCGCCATCCTGCCCATGTTGCCGGTGGATTTTGCATTACCCATTCTGGTTGTGCAGCACATGCCGCCTCTCTTCACGCGGTTGCTCGCGGATCGCCTCAATGCCACTTGCCGGTTGCCCGCCGGGGAAGCAGTCCAGGACAGTCCAGTTGAACCGGGCAGGATTGTGATTGCCCCCGGAGACTTTCACATGAAGCTTTCTTCCAGTGGAGGCGCGGTGCGCATCCTTCTGGATCAGTCACCGCGGCAGAACTCCTGCCGCCCCGCCGTCGACGCGCTGTTCGGTTCCTGCGCGCAGGTATACGGCGGCGCGGTTCTTGCCGTTGTTCTTACTGGCATGGGCCAGGACGGTTTGCACGGCGTTGAGATTCTCAAGGCGCAAGGAGCGAGCGTGATTGCGCAGGATGAAGCGTCCAGCGTCGTCTGGGGAATGCCGGGCGCCATTGTGAATGCCGGTCTTGCGGACCATGTGGTATCGCTCGATGAAGTAGTGCCCGAGATTCTTCGCATCGCGGGAAGAGATTAAGAGGAAACTTGATGGGCAGTCAAACACTAGTCTCGGAGATCTTGCCGGAGAATTATCGGTTCCTGCAGGCGCTTGTCTATTCCCAGGTGGGAATCGTTCTTGAGAACAACAAGAACTATCTGTTTGAAAGCCGCCTCGTTCCCATCGTCAAGCAACTCGAACTCGGTTCGATCAACGCCTTGTGCGAACACATCCTTGCCAAGCGCGATCCAGCGATCGGCCAACAAGTCGTGGAGGCGATGACGACAAATGAGACCTACTTTTTCCGCGATCCCGCTCAATATGAAGCCATACGAACGGTCTTGTTGCCGAGGCTGAAGGAAGAACGAAAGGCTACAAGGAAACTGCGTTTCTGGTCAGCTGCCTCATCGACCGGACAGGAAGCGTACAGCCTGGCCATGCTGCTATTGGAAGAAGGGCTGAAGGACTGGGACGCGCAGATCCTCGGCACTGATTTTTCCTCGAAAGTTGTGGAACGCGCCAACGCCGCCGATTACCAGCAGATTGAGGTAAACCGGGGACTGCCGGCGGCTCTGCTGATCAAGCATTTCCACCGTTCCGGCCTGAATTGGCAGTTGAGTGAGTCGGTGCGGCGAATGACTCACTTCGAGACCATTGACCTGCGCAAGAGAATGCGTACGTTGGGGCCTTTCGATCTGGTCTTCTGCCGCAATGTCATGATCTATTTCGACAACGAGACCAAGCGGAACATCATGAAAGAAATCCACAGTACATTGTTTCGAGGAGGTTGGCTATTGCTCGGCGGCGCCGAGTCGGCCTTCGGTCTCGATGAGTGGTTCGAACGAAAGACCGTGGGAAATATAACCGTCTATGTGGCCCGATGAAAGAGAGCTTATGCAAACGGAAGTAAGTGTAGAATTGCTCGCGCAGATTGTGGAGTCCGTGTTCCAGACAATGATGAACCTTGGCGTGTCCACATCTGACGCTCCATGGACTCACGGAGGGGAGCGATTGACCTCCTTTGTGCACCTCACTGGCGATTGGAACGGAGCCGTGCTGTTCGAGTGCAACCCGCTGCAGGCATGCCAATTCGCTGGCCGAATGCTGTCGATGGATCCGCCCGAAAGCGTGGACGACGATGTGCGCGACGTACTGGGCGAACTGGCCAACATGATCGGCGGCAACATGAAGTGCGGGATGGCGCCCGGAGTGTGCCTCTCCATGCCGACCGTCATGGAAGGCCATGACTATGACTTGCGGGTTTGCGGTTCCCAGTTCCAGGAAAGACTTGCCTTTGAATGCGCCGATGGACACTTCTGGGTCACGGTCCTCACTACGAAGGGATAATTGGGAACAGAAGTTAGCCTCGGCGCGGTGGATCGCGGAATGCGCGAGTGCGGTAGCCGACGAAGATTGCCGGTGTTGGCGTTCTGATGGGTGCAATGCCCAAGCTGATGCGCAGGGTTTCTCCGCAGACGCAGGTTGCGGATTTCCTTCAGGAATTGTGTGCGCTGCATCCCGGTGCAACGGTACGGTCAGATATT
>Ga0302196_10006627_pt1 | contig 10186 bp, 9 predicted proteins | sample II_Bog_N1_3_FD_198794 | JGI IMG/M metagenome (GOLD analysis project Ga0302196, IMG submission 198794) | Peat permafrost microbial communities from Stordalen Mire near Abisko, Sweden - II_Bog_N1_3 | ecosystem: Environmental > Terrestrial > Soil > Wetlands > Peat | place: Sweden: Abisko, Stordalen...
GACGCGTTCAGCGGGCAGATCGCGGCCGACTCCAGCGACGGCCTCTGGGGCCGCATATGCCAGGCTGCCTACCTGGAGTCAGCCACGCCCTGGGGCCAGCCGTTCACCGGCCGCCAGTTCACCAACGACGAGGTCTACCTCAGCGGCTGCAAGCAGAACGAGCTCAGGCACGGTCAGGAAAAGGCCGACGGCATCGCCCATTACGTCCGGATGCGGCGCGACAGCGCACGCCAGCAGCTGGAGCGGCTGCGGAAGGAGACGCCGCGCGGCACCGACCGGGCGGGCTTCCCGGCCGTGATGGAACCGCTGCCGAAGATGTGACCGGACCAAACCAGGAGGCACGGCCGTGGCCGACACGCATACAGCGCTGCAGCAGCTCGAGCTGGTGAGGGAAGCGAAGGTCTTCGACATCCTCGAGGGCTCGCTCGATCCGAGGCTGGAAGCCAGCGGCGTGCTCGCTAAGGACGGGCTGTTCTACGTCATCTTCGACAACCTGCCGCACATCGCCTGCATCGGGCCCGGCCTGGCCCGGGCGGCGGCCAGGGACAATCACATGATCATGCAGGAGAGGGGCCACCGCCGCGGCTTCGAGGACATCGCGTGTGACCCGTGGTCTGGCCGCTTCTACGTGCTCATCGAATCGCTGCGCCGCGGCCGCGCGAAGTTCATGGCCGCGGTGCAGGAATACGACGCCGACTTCCGCTATACCGGCAGCGCCTGGCTCGACTTCCCGCTTGACCGGCCCAACAAGGGCCTGGAGGGCCTGACGTGCGTGCAACGCGAGGGGCAGACCTACCTGCTCGGGCTGTGTGAGGGCAACAGGTGCAAGGGAGGCGCGGAGGGCCGTATTCCCGGAGGCGGGCGGATTCACGTGTTCCGGCGCAGCCGCCGCAACTGGGATCGCGTGGCCAAGATCCGGCTGCCGGAAACCGTGCTGTTCGAGGACTACAGCGGCCTCGCCGTGACCGGCGACCGGATCACGGTCGTATCCCAGACATCCTCGGCGCTGTGGCTCGGCCAGCTGGCGCCGGACGACTGGCAGGTCACAGGCCCGGGCACCAGCTACGCGCTCCCCACCGACGCCGACGGCAACGTGGTCTACGGGACGGCCGAGGGAGTGTCCTGGATAGCACCCGACCAGGTCGTCATGGTCTCTGACAAGGCCAAGCCGAAGCAGGACCCCAGGTGCCGGGCCAAGGACCAGTCAATCCACATCTTCCGTATTCCCGCCCCGGCCGGCCCCTGAGCCATGAGACCAGCCGGCCGCTACTCGCCCCCGGCGAGGCACTGAGATAGGAGCAGCGCATTTTCATCCAGCACCGAGAGCCAGAAGTTCATCCGCTCGGCGTTGGTGAGGTCCTGCCAGCGGGCAAACAGCCGCGAGGCGTCTGCGAGCGGCAGCCGGCCTTCCACCTGGTGGATCTCAAGCGTAAAAGACACTGCCTCCGGGCGGCACGCCTCGGTAGCTGCCGACACGATGGCCGCCAGGCCGCCTGGCCCGTACATCATACTCAGTGACCGCCGCCCCTGATAGCTGAACGGAACCGGCAGCCGCCTCAAGAAAGTGAAATGATCCGAGAGGCCTGGGATGAGCGGATGCCCGTCGTGCAGGTGGAAATGCACGTGCTTGCCGACCGAGCCGATCGAACGAATGACGTCGAGCACGTCCTGCACAGCGCTTCCCACCGCCTCCTGGACCTCTGCGGCCAGATCAGGAAGTCGGGCAGCCGCTGGGTTAAGGCTCCCCAGGCTCAGGCCAGGATGGCTGCGCCCGAACCTGGCCGACGCCTGCCGGACGCCGAGGTGGCCGACGTCGATGCAGCAACTGACTCGTTCAGCATCGCGGAGCCGCTCCGCCACCTCGACGAACCACCCGGGCTCAAGGCCCGCGGCGTACTCGAGGAAAACGAGGGGGCCGTCCGGCCGCTCGCTGAGACGCGCATCGAGCTCGCGCAGCCCGCTAATCAGGCGGTCTGTCTCTGCCCCCATCTCATGTTTGTCATGGACGACGAGACCGGCGATGCGGCCAGCAAAGCGGTCGGCGAACTCCCCGACCACGGCGCGGCTGGGCTCGTTCAGCACATTGACGCCGCGGTTCAGGTGGACCACAGGCTTGTACGGGTGAGGGGGCACGAACCTCAGCACATGCTCAAGCTCCGCTGGCGTGTCGGCATATACCTCGGCGGCCACGCCCATCTGGGCGAACCGGAGCCCGGCCAGCTCGAGCAGCGCATCGTCCCCCGCGACCCGGCGCTGGAACAGGGCACGAACCGGCCAAAGCACCTCCCGGTCCCCCGCACCCAGCTCACCAGGACCCCGACCAGATGGGCGGGCACGATCCATGATCCTCACCCCACAGTGCCATAGCTGCTCCTATCCTCCACCCAGACGCTCCTGCCTGCTCATCAGCAGCGGCCCAGATGCGGCCGGCTCGCGGCGCAACACCTGAGGAATCGAGTCACAGTCTGTAATGGCCATGGCGCCCACCGCCACGGCGATCGAATACGGCTGAGGATGGGCTCAGGATTCCCGCCCGTGCCCGCAGCGGGAATCCGGGGGCCCCGACGTGGCTCAAGTAGTGCGCATCCGTAGGGCGGTGGATGCGGTCGAGGGCTCCGGGGGTGCTTGAGTAAGAGCACGTCACAAGAGGCAAACGAGCGCGACCAGGAGCGTTGGGCGTCCGGGTGCCGATGACGGCGTCGTAGTGCTGCTGGGCATCGCGAAGGCCAGGCGAGAATTGACGAGGCTGATCCGTCGGGCACCTGCGGGAGGCGCCTCGTTACCGACCGTGACAGCTCGGCCGAGTCGGCGGCACGCGATATCCGCCGTTATGGTCGGCAGTCCGCTGTCGGCATAACCGCCTCACCTGCTGCATGCCGGCCTGGGTGATCTGTACGCGGCTGCGGGCGTGGTCTTGGCGGTCCGGTTCGCCGCGGTGCCGGTGCCAGTGGCGCCTTGCCGGGGTACCGGATCCGGGAATGATCGTGGTGCCCCCGGACCGTCTGGAGATGCGCGGCGACCGTGCACACTGGGACAGGAAGCACCCGCGCTGGCAATCGGCGGCATCGGCCGCAACGCGAGCGCCGTGCAGGGCCTGGCGCGCTTGACACGCAGTTGCCGGGGCTGCTCAGGACCGGGGCCGTAGCTTAGCCTGATCCCATGTCAGCATCTGATGCCGAGCCGGGATCGCCCTCAGCCGCGCCATGGCCGGGGAAGGCGCACCAGGGCAGCGAGATCACTGTGTACTTCGACGCGCAGCGATGCCGCCATTCCGCCGAGTGCCTCCGCGGGCTTCCCGAGGTATTCAATGGCAAGCAGCGGCCCTGGATCGCCCCGGACGCCGCGAGCGCGGCGCTGGTCGCCGAGGTCATCGGCCGCTGCCCGTCCGGGGCCCTGCACTACCAGGCACCGGGTATCGCCGGTGAGCAGCCCGATGTCCCGGCCACTGTCCGCGCCGTCGAGCGCGGCCCTTTCCTCCTCCGCGGTGATCTGCGGATACAGGCAACCGGCGGCTGGGTGACCGATACCCGGGCGGCGCTGTGCCGGTGCACTCGCAGCGCCCGCCAGCCCTTCTGCGATGCTGCGTGCGACGCCCCCGAACCGCCGGGCCCGCCCGATCGTCCAGAAGAACAAAGACCGTGATCCGCCAGGACCGATGCGCACAAGTAACCGCCGTTATCTCAAGCCTGGATTTGGGCGTCTTCGCTGTAGCCGCCGCGGGTGTTTTGTGTGCTTCTTCCTGCGTGGCGGACGCGTTACCTGAACAGTGTCTCCGCCGAAGATCCGGTGCAAATCCCCTTGTCGCTGCTGTTTTTAGAACTGAGCGGCTACTGCGTGAATGCTGCTCGGCTACATGTCAACGCCGCAGACGTCCTGGTCAGGCGCGGCATAGATGAGACGGCTTCAGATAACCGCCGACCCTCTCTGGCGTTGGCCAGGCATACCCGACACATCTGAGCGCGGGCACGCAGAAGGGGCCGATCTGAGCTCCTCTGTCGAGTAAGCAGAAATCACCAGGGCAAGCCATCATCTTGAGTGTTCCGGACTCAGGTGCAGCCTGGTGTGAGGAGCACCCCCAATCGCCCGCGGGCGACGATTAGCGACGCTGGTAGCGTGCGGCGCGGCGAAACATCCGGCGAACTCGTGCCACGACTCCTGTTGGGCTAAGTTCGCCGCGTATTCCGAGGAGATAGCCGGCTGCGCTACGGCGTCTTTCCTCAGCGATCTGCCGGGCTTGGATGCTGGAGGCGATGAACTGGGCTGCCGCCATTCCGGCCTGGCCAGCGGCGACAGGAAGCCCAACGCCGGACACGGCAGCTGCTGTGACGGCCGGGAGTTCAAGTGACTTCATTGCCATCACCGCGCGCGCCGGCTGCAGTTTCAGTGCCCGGAGTCCGCGGTCGAGATCAGCAGTTGGGCGGAGCAGGTCCCGCTCCGCCATGATCGTTAGCCGCGCGTGCAGGATTCCCGGATCCTCGATCCGGGCCAGCTCCGTGAACTGTCCCGTCAGGGAGTCCAGGTGCGCGCAGAAGGCATCGAACTCGGGTGCCAGCTTGTGCCGTATCTCGACTATCTTCTCAGCCGGCAGGGCCTCGATTCCGGCAGGGACCGCCGCCTTGATCGCGATGGCCGCGTAAAGGCTGGCAATCCCGCCTTCCGGGCGGTCGGCGTCTGGCGTCTCACTCTCGTCGGTGAGCAGCACGCTTGCAAGGGTGTCGAGGCTCCAGCCGTTCAGAGTCCCATAGGAGCTGATCTGGTCGGTAACGACTGGCATGCCGTTCGCGCGGGCCACCTGGTCTGCAAGGGCCGAAAGGTAGATGGCCGCAAAGGCGAGCTGCTGTTCGGGTGGCAGCAGGTCCGCACCCGTCTGGCCGCGGGCGCGATACCGGTCCTCGTCGAGGGGCCATTCGACGCCATCGCGGTTAGTCTCGCCGATCCCGGCCGGTACGCCGGGCTGGCCCCGTGCGGCACCGCCCTGACCAGTCAGCAGGCCGCCCTGCTCGGGCGTGCCGCCAGGCCCGGGAGCCCGATCATCGTCGCGTTCGATGACGACCCGGCCGGGCGCAAGGCTGCCGTCCGCGCCCACGGCATCCTCAGCAAAATCAGCAGCCAGCTGCAAATCAGTGACGCTCTCCGGCCGCGATCCGGCCCAGATCATGCAAGACGACGGCGCGCCCGCCCTCACCGCGGTCCTCGGCACGCAGCTCCAGCCGCTGTCCGCAGTCGTCATCGACTCCGCCATCAGCCCGTGGGAGCACCGGCTGGATGAGACGGACGGCCCGCTGCTGGCGATGCGCAGCGCCGCCGCCGTCATCGCCGGGCTGCTGCCCACGGATACGGCCACGGTGATCCGGCGTGCCACCGCAGGCAGGGAACTGGCCACGGTCGATGAACAGATGCGGCCCATCGCCCTTCCCGAACTGCCGGACATCGCCAGGGGGCTGCCGGCCGGCATTGCCTGCCAGATCGCCCGGGTGGCCGAACGGCTCGGCATCACGGACTACTCCGATGTTCTGGCCGAAGTCGCGAACGCTGTCACTCGTCAAGACCCGCCGGAACCCATGGCAGGTGACCGCGCGCCCCGGCTGGCCGGAACCAGCTTCCCGCGACCGCCGCAGACAGCACCCGGCAGGGCTGAACCGGCGGCTATCCGGCCGCGAAGGCCCGGCAGCCGCGCGAACCGGGCGAGCAATAGGCGGTAGCACGACGGTGCACACGCATTTCCTTCGGCGCGCCCCGCCGACTGGCGGACCCGGTGACCGGTCCTCCTAGCGACCAAGGATCGCTAATGCTCGGATGAGCCCCAGTATTATCTGGTGCCGGCCTGGTCATCAGGCCGGTCCTTTTATGGAATCGACGGCCATGTAAGGACCGACAGCCACACATTCGGCGGCGGGCCCGCAGGCTACGCCGTTCAGGTGAATCTAGCTGGTGGCGGCACCGGCGGGCAGGGGTGCATGGACCGCGGTCCATGACGAACCGTGCATGGCCAGCAGCAATCCCTGGCTGTTGCCTGAGGAGTCGGTGAAGCCGCCGGAGGCGGTGCACGCGGTGGCTGACGGGCAGGCCATCCCGGTGATGAAGGTCTCGGGATTGGTGGCGGCGCGGGACGGAACCGGTGCCGTGGCCACGGTCCATGACCCTTGGTGCTGGGTCAGCAGCAGCACCTGGCCGTTGCCGGCGGTATTGGTGTAGCTGCCGGCGGCGGTGCATGTGGCGGCCGATGGGCAGGCCACCGCCGTGATGCTGCTGTAGGAGTTGGCGGCGGCGCCGGACGGAACCGGTGCCGTGGCCACGGTCCATGACCCTCGGTGCTGGGTCAGCAGCAGCCCTTCACTGTTACCTGCGGGGACGAAGTTGTTGCCGACGGCGGTGCACAGGGTGGCCGATGGGCAGGCCACCGCCCAGACGCTGGCGAAGGCGCCGGTGACGCCGGCGGGCAGCGGTGCTGTGACCGCGGTCCACGACGATCCGCGCATGGTCACCAGCAGCCCTTCGCTGCCCCCCGAGGGGAAGCCGGCGTTGTCGTACCAGCCGGTGGCAACGCATGCGGTGGCTGACGGGCACGCCATCCCCGCAATATCGATAGTGGAGCTGGTGGGGGCGTCGGCGGGCAGCGGTGCTGTGGCCGCGGTCCACGACGATCCGCGCATGGTCAGCAGGTACAGGTGGTTGTCAGGCCAGGGATCGTGGTAGTGGTCGACGTTGTAGTCGCCGACGGCGGTGCACGCGGTCGTCGACGGGCAGGCCAGAACCGAGATCCCGGCACCAAGATTGGCAGGGGCGCCGGCGGGCAGCGGTGCTGTGGCCGCGGTCCACGACGTTCCGCGCATGGTCAGCAGGAACAGGTGGCTGTTGCCCGCGGAGTCGGCCCAGTAACCAACGGCCACGCATTCCCAGGCTGCCGGACACGTTATCGCGGTGATGGAGGCTCCGGAGTAGGCGGCGGCGCCGGCCGGAACGGGTGCCGCGGCCGCGGTCCACGACGAACCGTTCCCGGTCAGCAGCAGCCCTCGGTAGTGGCCCGGTGAGTCGTTGTACTGGCCGACGGCCACGCATTCCCGGGCTGAGGGGCAGGCCACGCCGGAGATTATGGTCTGGGGCCTGGTCGCGGCGCCGGCCGGAACGGGTGCCGTGACCGCGGTCCACGACGAACCGTGTCCCGTCAGCAGCAGCCCCTGATAGTCGCCCGGTGAGTCGTTGTAGCCGCCGACGGCCACGCATTCCCGGGCTGAGGGGCAGGCCACGCCGGAGATTGAGCTGCTGGCTGAGACCGCGGGCTGCGGTTCAGTCCCGTGGCCAATGTCATGGCTGGGCACAGCGACCGTGCCCAGGGCCGCAGTTGGCAGGCCGCTGGCTGCCGGTGCGTGATCTGGGTCGGGCTGCCCGCCACCTGCTGCCGGACCAGCTAGACCGGCCAGGAGGACGGTAACCACCGCCGCTGTCAGTTTCATGCGTCACGACTCCCGCCCGCTCAGATACCCCGCACACGGTCCGCGAAGGATAAGAAGGCCGATCCAGTGGATCCCGGCCTCAAGCCACTCCTGGTTGACCGCAGCTATGACGACCCCGATAGCGCGCTCAATGTAGCAAAACGATTACCTTCCGTAGCTGCAATCTCGTCGTGGCATCGCCCGCGGTCAGACCCAAGCTGCTGGGCGCTGGCCCACTCGGCTATGGGCCGCAGCTCCTCGCCTGCCGGTCTGACCGCCTGGTGTCCCACTGTGCACGCAAAGCCGGCCTGGTTGAGCTCGGTGTAGACCTCTCGCGGTTTGGCGGTGGCCGCCAGGTGATGACATCTCGTGTGCCGGTCCCTGGGCGCGGTGACGCGTGGGGCAAGGAGAGCAGCCAGCCAGGATTCCGGTCACTGATGCCCGGCCACGTCAGCCACCGCGGCTACGCGCCCGCCCTCCAGAGGACAAGGACCATCGGCATGGGGGCGACCGCTGGTCCTTGCCATGTCCCTTAAGAAGCCTGGGGTTACCGGGTCGGCGGATACGCGGCTGGTGGATACTGTGGCGCCGGGTACGGCACGGGCTGGTACATGACCGGCTCCCGGCGGGGGAGCATGAAGGCCATCACCAGGGCGGCTATCCAGCCGACACCTGTGGGGAGCAGGTTGATGAAGATGAGCAATCCCAGGTCCTCGACCTTGCGGGCGATACCGATCAGCGTGGGGAGGACGTAAAGCAGCGCGAGACCGGTGATCAGCCCGACCCAGAACACGGGACTTTGAGCTAATGCGTTCATACCGTGCCTCCACGGCAAGTTTCTCACATCGGGCGGCCCGGCCGCCTGGCGTTCTGGACGGTAAGCGTTCGGGCGCGCGCCTGCCCGTTCTGCGGAGTGGCGGTGCCAGCAGCGCGGACGGCGTCAGTGACGCTGTACGGGAAGCTTTCCGCTGCCAGATGCGCCGCGTTCTTGTCGCCGGTTGCATGCGCGGTGGCGGTGTCGGCCGCTAGTTTCTCCTGGCCGGCTTGCTCCATGTGCCCGGCGCGCCCGCCGTCATGCCGGACGGGAGCCGCGGAAGCGCGGGCAAGGTCGAAGGCACGGTCACGTTCGGCGCCCGCGGCGATCCGCTCCTCGTTCTCGCCGCGGGCCAGCCGGGCGATCACGCCGGGGGACAGGGTGGTCGTCGCGCCCAGGACCGTGGCCAGCTCGTCCGGGCTCGGCTCAGACCCGCGTTCCTCGACAGCGCGGGCCTGGAGCCTGGAGACGATCTGCCGTCCGCGCTGCTCCTCCTGCGAGGCCGGGTCCGGTTCCAGGCCGGGCCGATGCAGCCTGTCGTCCGGCCCGGCGGCCTGCGCTGTGTTGTGCGGGGTGGCGGAGGCGGCCAGGTGCCGGTGATCTGCTGCGGGCCGCCGGGACGTGCATTCGGTGCGCGGGCGAACAACGGGATAGCCTCGCGCATCGCGTCGAACCGTCCGGCTCCCTCGGTGCGCAGCCGGTCATACCAGGCCATGGCGTAGGGATGGAGTGTGCGCAGCCGTTCTTCGGACCTGCTGGCGGCGGAGGCCGCCTCGGGGTCAGCGTCGGCGTAGGCCGCGGCAGCGCTCCAGGAACCGCCGGGACGCCCGGCGCGGCGGCGACGGGCAGGGGGCGGGTTGTCCCCGTCCTGCCGTGCTCCCGGCCGCTGGGCCGGGCACGCGGGGGAATGAGAGGAGCGATGAGGGGGGCGGTCATGGCCGCCTCGCCGTAGGGAGGGGCCGCGTGTTCGAGTGATGTCTGTTTTGCGGGAAATTTCCCGTGTTTGGGTGCCCGAGGGGGGACTTGAACACGGAAACCGGTGAGATATCCCTCCAATCTGGACGGTTCTCAAGAGCGGGATCTCGGCGGCCCTGAGCGCGCATAGCTGGATGATCTAGGAGACCCGTGGGATCGGCGGTCTCCTCGGGAAGAAGCGCCTGACGCTTCGTTGTCAGGCTACGGAGCTTGCTAAAATCTGGCCGGAGAGGTGATGGGACTCGCCTTTGGAATTGCGCGCTACCTGCTGATGGTCCCTAGTCGCCAGGCGATTAGGGAAAGGCTGCTAGTTGCCCATCACGAGAGTTCATGTACGCGTGTTCCGGCTAGGACCGGCTCCGGCCTCAGAGTCTTTCCACCGTTCCCTGGACACATTTCCTGGGGCCAATCAATTTCCGTTTGCGAGCTGAAGGCACATGGGTCTGTCAGCGAGGGAGCAGCGGATCCTCTCGGAGATCGAGCACGACCTAGCGGCTGCTGAACCGCGCCTCAAGCGTGCCCTCGTCACGGCAAGATTGCCGATGCTGAACCGCAGATCGATTGTCACATCTAATGACATGGAACGCAGCCCACGTGCGTGGATCGCGGGGATGTGCGCCTCGCTGCTGTGCGGCATTGCGTTGCTGACGATCGGGCTGGAGGCGCATACCGTCATCCTGGCCGGGGCCGGTGCGCTGTTGGCTCAGTTCAGCCCAGTCGCCTTCGGCTACCTCCGCCGGAAAGCGCACAGGTCTTCACTGGGGAAGGCTGTCACCCGCGCGCCCGGCGGTACCCAGCTATCCTGATTTTGTTGCGGCGGAGGGGCTCGCCGTTAACCGCGACAGCGTCGCAGGGCGCGGTATCGTCGCCAACGGTCCCTTACCCGGTGGGTGGGAGGACAGGTGGGCTTGATCGAAGGCGACGATCTGCTGGCCGTTGCACTTAGTGATGTGGCCGCCCTGGG
>Ga0302196_10006639_pt1 | contig 10175 bp, 9 predicted proteins | sample II_Bog_N1_3_FD_198794 | JGI IMG/M metagenome (GOLD analysis project Ga0302196, IMG submission 198794) | Peat permafrost microbial communities from Stordalen Mire near Abisko, Sweden - II_Bog_N1_3 | ecosystem: Environmental > Terrestrial > Soil > Wetlands > Peat | place: Sweden: Abisko, Stordalen...
CCCGGCACGACCCGTCCCGGGTTCAGACGCCGAGGCTGTCCTTGGCCGCTGCCTCGAACAGGCGGTGGGGGAGGACACGCTTGGCGGCGATGCCCACCCGCTCGCCGAGCTTGCCCACCGAGACCCGCCGGGGCGGCCGGCCGGCCTCCAGCACCTTGACGATGGCGACGGCGGCGTCGTCGGGTGGCGCCCCCTGCTGTTCGTCCTCCTCCATCTTGTGGATGGCCTTGGCCCGGGCCGCGGCGTAGGGGTCGTCCCCCCCGGGTACGGCGACGTCGCGCCGGCTGGCCGTGAAGTCGGTGCGGAAGTTGCCCGGCTCGACCAGGGTGACGTGGATCCCGAACGGGGCCACCTCGTAGGCCAGGGCCTCGCCGTAGCCCTCCAGGGCGAACTTGGAGGCGCTGTAGAAGGCCTGGAAGGGCAGGGCCACCACCCCGCCGATGGAGCTGACCATCACCAGTCGCCCGCCCCCGTTCCCCCGCATCACCGGCAGGGCGGACCGGACCACCCGGACCACCCCGAAGAAGTTGGTCTCGAACTGGGCCCGGGCCTCGTCGACCGGGGTCTGCTCCACACTGCCGGCCAGTCCCCATCCGGCCCCGGCCACCACGGCGTCGATCCGCCCGTGGGCGGCCACCACCCCGGCCATCCCCTCGGCCACCGAGCGGTCGTCGTCCACGTCCATCACCAACGGCTCCCACGTCCCCGGCGAGGTTCCCCGGCGGCTGGCCCCCACCACGGTCCATCCCGCGGCGTGGAGCCGGTCGGCGGTGGCCCGTCCGATGCCCGCGGAGGCACCGGTGACCACCGCCACCCGGCTGCCTGCCGGTGGGCTGCTCTGTCCTGCCATGTCGACCTCCCCGTGGGTGCATCCCTGCGGGACGTTGCCCGCGGTCTCCTTCCTACTCCACCCGTGGGCCACGGGCCCCGGGATCCGGCGGACGCCCCGACGGTACCTTCGTCGTGTGCCCACGCGTCTCCGTGGCGCCCCCGTCCTGGTGGTGCTGGTGCTGACCGGATGCTCCTCGGGGACAGCCGCGGCCCAGGTCCTGCCGCCGAGCATCCCGGTTCCCCCGGTGCGCGCCGCGGCCATCGGCGGGGTGCCGCTCCAACCGGTCACCGCGGGTGACTGGCACGAGTGCCAGCAGGTCGCCGACTCGCCCCGGGCGCCGGTGCCGTGCCCGACCCTGCTGCCCGTCCCGATGCCCGGGACCCGGACCACCGTCGACTGCGGGGCCCTGGGCGGGATGGTGTGCGGTCGTCCGTTGCTCTCCGCATCGGGTGGCTACTTCCTGCTCGACCAGTTCGGTTTCGTGGTTCCCGCCGACTACGTCGGACAGCTGCCCGGGGGCGGGCACGTCGTCGTCATGTCGGCCCGGCGGTTCGATGCCCGGACCGATCCGGCCCTGCCGCCGACCCCGATCCCGGGCTACTGCGCACCGGTGCCCCAGGTCCCGCCCCTCGTCGTCCCCGGTCACACCGGTGGGTGCGCCGGGCCCGTGGTCCCCGCCGGCAGCTCGACCACCATGCGGGTCCCCTCCCCGTAGGCCAGCGGTGACTCGGCGTGGGCGGCGCCCCCCATGGCCCCGGCCAGCTCGGACACGATGGCCAGGCCCAGTCCCGCCCCCTGGTGTCGACCGGCCGACCGGTCCGAGGTCACGTGGCGGGTGAACACCCGGGTCAGCTGGTCCGGGGGGATCCCCGGCCCGTCGTCGTCGACCCACACCACGGCCCGGCCCCCGGCGGCCCCCACGCCGACCACGATACGGCTCCGGGCGTAGGTCGAGGCGTTCTCCACCAGGTTGGCCACGATCTGGCCGAGGCGGTCCGGATCGGCGGTGACCGGGCACGGACGGTCCGACCCGGGGGTCAGCTCGAGGACGAGTCCCCGCTCGGCCACCCGGGGCCCGAACCCCTCCACCACCTGGCGCACGACCTCGGCGGCGTCGACCTCCCGGATGTCGAAGGAGAACCGGTCGGCCTCCAGTCGGGCCAGGTCCAGCAGGTCCTGGACCAGCCGCTCGAGACGCCGGGCCTCGGTGGTGATGATCCCCGCCGCCGCCACCGGGTCGTCGACCGCGCCGTCGACCACGGCGTCGGCGTAGCCCCGGATCGAGGTCAGCGGGGTGCGCAGCTCGTGGGAGACCGACAGGAGGAACTGGCGCTCCTGGTCGCGGGCCCGGGCCAGGTTGGTCCCCATGGCGTTGATCGACTCGGCCAGCCGGGCGAACTCGGGGTCCTCGTGCTCCCGCACCGGAACGCGGGCGTCGAGGTCGCCCCCGGCGATCCGCCCGGTGGTGTCGACCGCGGCCATCAGGGGACGGGTGAACCGTCGGGCCAGGGCGGTGGCCACCAGGGCGGCGGCCACCGCCGCACCGAGGCCGATCAGACCGAAGTAGCGGATCCCGCTGATCGGGGTGTGGATCTGTCGGGTGACCACCAGGACCGGGGTCCCGGCCGTGTCGGCCTGCAGCGGGGTGGGCACGGCGGCATACCCGAGCAGCGAGCGGGTGTGGCCGGTGACCTTGTGTCCGGCCAGGAGGGCGGCCGGTCGGAGCAGGCCCGTGGTCAGTCCCTCGTCGAGGGTCCCCACCACGGTGCCGTCGGGCTGGAGCAGCACGAACTGCACCGAGGCGAAGTCCCCGGCACTGGCCACGACGGCGAGCTCCCGGCGGAAGGCCACCTTGGTCAGCCCGGTCCGTACCGAGAAGGTGTGGGAGATGGCCTGGGCCTCCCCGGACAGCTCCTGTTGGGCGGTCGACACGGTGGCCCGGCGGATGAGGACGAAGCTGCCGATGGTGGTCACCGCCACCGTCCCCACCACCAGGGCGATGATGGCGACGGTGAGGCGCCGCCTCACGTCAGCCTCCGACGCGGGCCCGGGGGGAGTCCCGCATCCGGGCGCCCGGCGCAACGGGTCACCGGGGTCAGGTGGGTCAGGTGGGTCACGGGGTTCACGGGGTTCACGGGGGTCATCCGAGGCGGTAGCCGACGCCCCAGACCGTGGCGATCGGAAGGTCGGGGCCGAGCTTCTTGCGCAGCTGGCGGACGTGGACGTCGACGGTGCGCTCGTCGCCGTACCAGCCGGGTCCCCACACCCCGTCCAGCAGCTGCTGGCGGGACAGGGCCAGTCCCTCGTTCCGGACCAGGAAGGCCAACAGGTCGAACTCCCGGGTGGCCAGGGGGACGACGTCGTCCCCCACCCGGGCCTCGCGGCGCCCGACGTCGACCACCACCGAGCCGTACCCGGCCGTGGTTCCCGCACCCGCCCCGGGCGCTGCGCTCCGACGCAGGATGGCGTGGACCCGGGCCACCAGCTCGCGGGGGCTGAACGGCTTGGTCACGTAGTCGTCCGCGCCCAGTTCGAGGCCCAGGATCCGGTCCACCTCGTCGTCCCGGGCGGTCAGGATGAGGACGGGGACCGCCGGGAGCCGGGCGGCGAGGTTCCGGCACACGTCCAGCCCGTCGAGCTCGCCCGGCAGCCCGACGTCGACCACCACCAGCCGGGGGTGCTCGCGGTCGATCACCACCAGTCCCGACTCGGCGTCGTCGGCCTGCAGCACCCGGAAGCCGTCCCTCCGGAGGTACAGGGCCACCAGGTCGCTGATGTGGTGGTCGTCCTCGATGACCACGATGCAGTCCTCGGTGCTCGCCATGGGACCAGCCTGCCATCGGTGCACGCCCGGGCGTCGCCACGGTTAGGGAAGTGTGAGGACCCACCACCGGCCGGTGACGGGCCGCCGGTAGGCTGGCCGGCGATGCCCGCCTACCTCGACGCCATCCTCCACGCCCATCGGGCGGCCGCGGCGGTGGACCGGCGCGACGTGGCCGGGACGGTGGCGCGGGTGCGTCGGGAGGTGGCGCAGCGGGCCGACGGCGACCGGCGGGACTTCGTGGCGGCCCTGGTGGCGGGGCACCGGGAGCGGGGGATGGCGGTGATCTCGGAGATCAAGCGACGGTCGCCGTCCAGGGGGGACCTCGACCCCGGTCTCGACCCGGCGACCGTGGCCGCCGACTACGCCGCCGGTGGCGCCTCGTGCCTGTCGGTGCTCACCGACCAGGAATTCTTCGGGGGGACGCCCTCGGACCTGGTGGCCGCCCGGGGGGCCTGTGGGCTACCGGTGCTGCGCAAGGACTTCACCGTCGGACCCCTCGACGTGTGCGACGCCGCCGTGATGGGGGCGGACGCCGTCCTGTTGATCGTGGCCGCCCTGGACGACGGCGAGCTGGGCTCGCTGCTCGCCCTGGCCACCGAGCTCGGACTGGCCGCCCTGGTGGAGGTCCACGACGAGCGGGAGCTGGACCGGGCCCTGGCCGTCGGGGCCCGGCTGGTGGGGGTCAACCAGCGGGACCTGCGCACGTTCGACGTGGACCGGGAGCGGGCGTTACTGATGGCGGAGGCGATGCCGGCGGGACTGGTGGCCGTGGCGGAGTCCGGGATCCGGGACGCCACCGACGTGGAGCGGCTGGCCGCGGCCGGCTACACGGCGGTCCTGGTGGGCGAGACCCTGGTGCGCTCGGCCGACCGGGCCTCGGCCGTCGACGGGTTGCTGGGGGCGCGGGCGTGACCGGCATGGCGGCCGCCGGCGACGGCACCGAGCTCTTCGTCAAGATCTGCGGGGTCACCTCCGAGGCCGACGCCCTGCTGGCCGTGGGCATGGGGGCCTCCGCCGTCGGGTTCGTGTTCGCCCCCTCGCCCCGGCAGATGGCGCCGTCCGCGGTGGCCGACATCGTCAAGCGGCTGCCCCACGAGACGGTGACCGTCGGCGTGTTCCGGGACGAGTCGCCCCGGCGGGTGGTGGAGATCGCCGGACAGATCGGGCTGCGGGCCGTGCAGCTGCACGGGTTCGAGTCCGCCGAGGACACCCGGTGGGTGGCCGACCGGGTCAACTGGACCATCAAGGCCTTCCCGGCCGGCCACCGGAACATCGAGCGCTTCCCCGACTACGGGGCCCAGACGCTCCTGGTCGACGGGCCGAACCCGGGCTCGGGCGAGCTGTTCGACTGGCGCCTGGCCGAGGGTGTGGTCGATCCGGGGCGGCTGCTGGTCTCGGGCGGGCTCCGGCCCGACAACGTGGCCGGGGCGGTGGCCCATCTCCACCCGTGGGGCGTCGACGTGGCCAGCGGCGTGGAGTCGGCGCCCGGGGTGAAGGACCCGGCCAAGGTGCGCGAGTTCGTGCTGGCGGCCCGGGAGGCGGGACGGCGGGTGGCCGAGGCACGTGGGGCCGACGACCCGGACGCCGTGCGGTCGGACGACGCCGGTCCCCGACGGGCGACCGACCTCTTCGACTGGCAGGACGACCTGTGAGCGGGCACCCGGCGGTGGACCGGGGTCCCGCCCGGTCCGGTTACCGTGCACCCGACCGACCCGTCGACCTGATCGCGAGCTGCAGCCGATGACCACCCACACCACCGGGACCACCGGGACCACCGGGACCACCGGCGCCATCATGGGCGATCCCGGCCCCAGCGGGCGCTTCGGAGAGTTCGGCGGCCGCTACGTGCCCGAGTCACTGGTGCCCGCGTGCATCGAGCTCGAGGTGGCGTTCCGGGACGCCTGGGCCGACCCGGGCTTCCGGGCCGAACTCGACGGGATCCTGCGGAACTACGGCGGGCGGCCGACCCCGGTGACCGAGTGCGGTCGCCTGTCGGCCCAGCTCGGCGTGCGGGTGCTCCTGAAGCGTGAGGACCTGGCCCACACCGGCTCGCACAAGCTCAACAACGTGGTGGGCCAGGGCCTGCTCGCCCGACGGATGGGCAAGCACAAGCTGATCGCCGAGACCGGGGCTGGCCAGCACGGGGTGGCCACGGCCACGGCGGCGGCCCTCTTCGGCATGGAGTGCATCGTCTACATGGGCGAGGTCGACACCCGCCGCCAGGAGCTGAACGTGTTCCGCATGGAGCTGCTGGGGGCCACCGTGGTCCCGGTGACCAGCGGCAGCCGCACCCTGAAGGACGCCGTCAACGAGGCCCTGCGGGCCTGGGTGGCCTCGGTGGCGGACACCCACTACTGCCTGGGGTCGGTCATGGGGCCCCATCCCTACCCGTGGATGGTCCGCGAGTTCCAGCGGGTCATCGGCGACGAGGCCCGCGTCCAGTGCCGGGCGCTGCTGGACGGGGCCGATCCCGACGTGGTGGTGGCCTGTGCCGGCGGCGGGTCGAACGCCGCCGGCATCTTCGCGGGGTTCGCCGACGACACGGCGTCCGCCCTGGTGGCCGTCGAGGCCTCCGGCGGCGCCGCGGTCACCACGGGGATCCCCGGCGTGCTGCACGGGATGCGCAGTGCCCTGATCCAGGACGAGGCCGGGCAGATCCTCGAGGCGGAATCGATCTCGGCCGGCCTCGACTACCCCGGCATCGGGCCCGAGCACGCCCACCTGGCCGACCTGGGGCGGGCCCGGTACGTGTCCGCCGGTGACGAGGCGGTCCTGGAGGCGTTCCAGCTCCTGGCCCGGACCGAGGGGATCCTGCCCGCCCTCGAGTCGGCCCACGCCCTGTCCTGGGTGGTGGCCGCCGCCGGCTCCGGCGAGCTCGCTCCCGGGACCACGGTGCTGGTCAACCTGTCCGGGCGCGGGGACAAGGACGTGGCCCAGGTCCGGGACATCCTGCGGGCCCGGTCGTGACCCCGGCGTCACCGGTGCACGCTCCGGGCACCCTGGAGGCCACGCTCCGGGCCCGTCGGGACGCCGGGCACAAGCTGCTCGTGCCCTACCTGACCGGCGGCCTCGACGAGGACTGGCTGCTGGTCCTGGAGGCGCTGGCCGGCGCCGGGGCCGACGCCATCGAGGTCGGGATCCCCTTCTCCGACCCGATGATCGACGGCACGGTGATCCAGGAGTCCTCGCTGCGGGCCCTGGCGCGGGGTACGACCCCCGAGGGGGTGCTCGCCGACCTCAGCCGGGTGGACGTCGGGGTACCGCTGGTCGTGATGACCTACTACAACCTCGTCTACCGGGCCGGGCACGCCCGGATCGCCGGGTCGATGCACCAGTCGGGGGTGTCCGGGGCGATCATCCCGGATCTCCCGCTCGAGGAGGTCGCCGCCTGGGCCGACCCGGCCGACGCCGAGGACGTGGCCACCGTCCTCCTGGTGGCCCCCTCCACGCCGGACGACCGGATCGGGGCGATCTGCGCCCGGTCCCGGGGCTTCGTCTACGCCGTCGGGCGGATGGGCGTCACCGGCGAGCAGGCGGTGCTGGCCGACTCGGCCCGTCAGGTGGCCGGGCGGATCCAGGCCGTGACCGATCTGCCGGTCTGCGTGGGCATCGGGGTGTCCACCCCGGACCAGGCGGCCACCGTGTGCGAGGTGGCGGACGGGGTCATCGTGGGCTCGGCGCTGGTGCGCCGCCTGCTCGAGGGTTCCGGTCCCGACGGAGCCGCCGAATTCGTCGGCTCGCTCCGGACCGCCATCGACGCGGGCTGACCGTGTCGTGCCGGTCGGTCGCCGGACCCGACGACGCGCCGTGGGTCCCCACGCCGTAGTGTCGGATCATGGCCCGGACGACCCCGCACGAGCACCGCACGCGCCGGGCGAGGTCGGTCCGGTGAGCGGGTGTGGTGCCGCCACCGCCCGCAAGCTCGACCAGTGCGAGTGCGACCTGCCCCCGGGCCATCCTCCGCCCCACCGCTGTGACGACTGCGGGCTCACCTGGCACGAGCCGACGGCGGGGTCCGTGCAGGACGTGCCGCTCGTCGACGACGGCCACCCGTAGCCGGGACGGGGGCGGTCGGCCGACCGGTCAGCCGATCAGCGACAGCGAGCTGGCGACGTTGGCCCGGTCGACCAGGGTGGCGACGACGGCCAGGGCCGCCGGGACCTCGGACTCCTCGACCGACCACAGGATCCCGCCGTCCGCCGGCAGCGGCATGCCGTAGGCGGTGGTGACCCCGTAGCGACCGGGGATCGCCGCACACGACGGATGACGGAACGTGTCGGTCCACTCCTCGGTGGGTTCAGGGTGCAGGACCCAACGGACCGTGACCCGACGGGGGCTCATGGCCGAGATCGTGGTGCCGACCACGGCGACCCCGCCCCGGTGGTCCGTCCGGCCGTCGGTCCCGGTATCGGTCGTCCCGGTGGTGTCGAAGTTGATCACGTCGCCCCTCTGCTCCTCGTCGTCCGGTCCGTACGCCCGGTCCGACCACCGGAACCCCCTGACGGGGCCGTCGGTCCCGGTCCGGCGTGCCCCCGCCGGCGGGGACGGGGCCCCCACGCCGTGCCTGCCCGGGCCGGCGTGGGGGCCGTGCGCCCCGATGGTCGTTGCGACACGGGGGAGGGAGTGCGCAGGACCGTCCCTGTTGTACCAACCGCACCGTGGCATCCCCGTCAACGAATACCGAACGGGGGATGAACATTCGGTTTCCCCCGGGTGGACCGACCTCGCTCGCTCAGTCCCTGGGCGGGCGGACCATCCGGAAGAGCGCCCGAACCAGGGGGACCCGCCGTCGGGGGTGCTGATGGGCCTCGAGCCGTCTGGCGATGAGCTCCCGACGCTCCTGGAGGTCCCGGAAGGTGATGGCGTCGTCACCCTCGGTGAACCCCATGGCCGCCCGGTAGCCGTCGAGGTCGATCGTCTCGGCGGACACCTCGAAGCCCACCTCCCGGGCGATCTGCTCACCGTGGCGTTCGGTGAAGTAGGTGACCACGGCCAGGATCTCGCCCAGGATGTCGACGTCGGGAGCCATGGTGGCCATGGCGCCGTTCAGGAAGAGCATGTTCTTGACGAACAGCATCAGCTCCTTGGGGAGCCGCGCCCCGTAGGCCAGCAGGGCCTTGGTCACCTCCCGTAGCTCGGCCACCATCTCCTCGGCCGTCAGCGTGGTGGGGTCGATCGGGGGCCGGTCGAGGTTGAGGTCGCGGATGACCGCCTCGATGTCCGAGTCGGCCGGCAGGGCCCCGAGGTCGCGCAGCGCCTCCACCTGCGCGGTCACGTTGTTGGTGCTGGCCCCCATCTGCAGGCGGAGGAAGGCCAGGCGCTTGCGCTCGTCGAGCCGGGCGGTGATCCCGAAGTCGAGCAGGGCCACGGTCCCGTCGGCCTGGACGATCAGGTTGCCGCCGTGGAGGTCGCCGTGGAACACGCCGTAGAGGAGCGCGCCCTCCAGGAAGGCGATCAGGCTGGAGCGGAGCACGGCGACGGTGTCGATGCCGGCAGTCCGCATCGCCTCGGCGTCACCCCACGAGTAGCCGTGGAGGTGCTCCATGACCAGGACCCGGCGGGTGACCAGCTCGGGATGGGGCCGGGGCACGACGACGGACCGCTGCCCGGTGCCGGCGAACACGGCGGCGATGTCCAGCATGTTCTGGGCCTCGAGGCGGAAGTCCAGCTCCTCGACGATCGTCTCGGCGAACAGCTCGACCAGGGCCGGGGGATTGGTGAGGGCGGCCACCGGGATCCGCCCGACCAGGAACGGGGCGATCCAGGCCATGGCGGCGATGTCCAGGCGCACCAGCGGCGCCACCCGGCTCCGCTGCACCTTGACCACCACCCGCTCCCCCGAGCGCAGGGTGGCCGCGTGCACCTGGGCGATCGACGCCGAGGCGATCGGCCGGCGGTCGAAGGAGGTGAACACCTCGGCCAGCGGCCGGCCGAGGTCCGCCTCGACGGTGCGGCGCACCACCGGGAACGGCTCGGGCGGGACCCGGTCGCGCAGCAGCCGGAACTCCTCCACCAGCTCCTCGGGGAAGATCCCTTCGCCCGACGAGATGATCTGGCCCAGCTTGATGTACGTCGGGCCGAGGTGCTCGAAGGCGGGGCGGAGGCGCCGGGACAGGCCGGCCCGTGACTCCGGGGTGCCCCGCTCCCGGGCCCCCCAGGCCAGCAGTGCCCCCCCGATGCGGTAGACGACGGTCAGGACCCGCCCCACCGAGGGGAGGTGCTTGGGGTGGACGAGCGACCGGGCCAGCTCGGCCGCCTCGGCCCGCAGGGTGTCGATGTCCGGATCCCCGCCGGACGCCGTGCGCCACGGCATGGTCTCGGGGTCGACGATCCACGGCGCCCGGGGGGTGAAGGCGCCCAGCACGAGGTCGGGCGGGTCGTCGGGGCCCGGGACGTACCCGAGGGGGGTGGCGGGGTCGATCATGGGACCCCCACGGTAGGGCCTGTCCCGGTGGTGCCGACCGTCGCCCGCCCGGGCACCGCGGTAGACCGCCCCTAGGACGCCGTTGAACAACTCGG
>Ga0302196_10006640_pt1 | contig 10174 bp, 7 predicted proteins | sample II_Bog_N1_3_FD_198794 | JGI IMG/M metagenome (GOLD analysis project Ga0302196, IMG submission 198794) | Peat permafrost microbial communities from Stordalen Mire near Abisko, Sweden - II_Bog_N1_3 | ecosystem: Environmental > Terrestrial > Soil > Wetlands > Peat | place: Sweden: Abisko, Stordalen...
CAGACGGCGCTCGCCGTAGAGGTCCGAGGCCACCAGGTCGAGGAGGGTCACCCGCTGGGCCACGGCGGACTCGAGGGTCGACCAGGTGGCCGGGTCGAGCACCAGGGGGACGGGATCGAGCGCCCACGGGCGCCGCACGCTCTCGCCCCCGACGGTGGCGTTGTAGGTGGCGCCCTCGTTGCGCAGCAGCCGGGCCAGCTCCTCGTTCCGGGAGGCCAGGCCGTCGGACCCGAAGCCGTCGAGGGCCTCGGCCACCGGCCGCCACGCCGGCCGCACATGGCCGTCGGGGCCCAGGAATTCGTCGTAGCCGCCGCGGGGCGCGGCGTAGGTCGCCGTCGGCGGGGGCGGCGCGGAGGGGTCCTCCGGCGAGCCCCGCGGGCCCACCGGGGCGGTGGTGGTCACGGGGCGGCGGCCGCCGGCTCCCAGCCGACGAAGCTGGGACGGAAGTAGGTGTCGTCGATGCGCTCGTGGATCTCCACCAGGGCCAGCTGCACGTCCTCGAGGAACTCGGCGAGACCGCCCACCGCCAACCGGGCCACCGGGGCCGAGCCCACCACCATCGAGGCGTTCTGGCAGGCCTCCTGGGCGCGCTCGGAGTGGGGCAGGGCCTTGAGATGGGCCCGTGCCTCGGTCAGGCAGGCGCCGACCGCCCGGGGGAACCGGTCGTCCTGGAGCAGGAAGCGGAGGGTGGACCCGCCCTGGGGCCGGGCCGGCATGGCCCGACGGAACGGCTGATAGGCGGCCAGGGACCGGAGCACGGCCATCCAGTGCACGACGTCGTAGGGGTCGTCGGCCGCACGCGGGTGCAGGTCCTCGGACCGGACGTCGAGCACCCGGGTGGTGAGGTCGGCCCGCTCGATGTTCTGGCCCAGGACCAGGAACGACATCGCCTCGTCCCGGCTCATGGTGCCGAGCAGGATGCCGTGGATGCACTGGCAGCCGGCGATGATCCGCCGCAGCCACCGCACCCGGCCCTCGCGGGAGTCGGCCTCGGCCAGGTGGTCGGTGCTGGCCAGCCACAGGTTGTTGCAGGCCTCCCACGCCTCCCGGGGTACGACCGGGCGGGCCGTGCGCAGGTTCTCCCGGGCGGCGGTCAGCGAGGCCAGGATGGACGAGGCGTTGCCGTCCCCGTGGAGGAGGAACTCGACCACGTCCTCCTCGGCCACCCGGGCGTCGTCGGGGTCGGACGCCGCCGAGTAGGCATCGGCGAACTCGCTGTCCACCCCGGCGATGGCCAGGAGGGGCTCCCATCCGACGTCCTCGCCCACCGGCATGTCGACGTGGGCGTCGGTGTGGACCTGGACGATCCGGGCCGTCCCCTCGGCACGTTCGAGATGGCGCCCCGCCCAGTAGACGGCTTCGGCCATGCGTGCGAGCAGCATCGTGCTCCTCCTGTCGTCGGCTCCCTCGACCCCGTCGGGGAGCGTGGCTCCGTGATCGTCCGCGCCGGACCCGTCGTCGGTCGCCGCCGTCGCCGGTGCGGCCGCCGTCACCGGATCACCCCCGGGTCCTCGTCGCTCCCGGAGGGCGCGTCCACCACCCAGGTGTCCTTGCTGCCCCCGCCCTGGGACGAGTTGACCACCAGGGAGCCCTCGCGACGGGCCACCCGGGTCAGGCCACCCCGGGTCACGTAGGCACCGTCCGGACCGAGGAGGGTGAAGGGGCGCAGGTCGACGTGCCGCGGGGCGACCCGGTCGTCGCAGAGCGTCGGTGCCGTCGACAGCTGGATGATCGGCTGGGCCACCCAGCGGTTCGGGTCGTCCTCGATCTCCCCGGCCGCCGCGGCCAGCTCGGTCCCGGTGGCCTGGGACCCGACCAGGACGCCGTAGCCACCGGACTCGTTGGCCGGTTTCACCACCAGTTCGGGCAGGTTGGCCAGCACATGTGCACGCGACTCCGGATCACTGCACCGGTAGGTCGGCACCGTCCACAGGATCGGCTCCTCGTCCAGGTAGAAGCGGATGATGTCGGGCACGTACGAGTACACCTTCTTGTCGTCGGCGATGCCGGCCCCGGGCGCGTTGACCAGGGCCACCCGGCCCGCCTTCCAGGAGCGCACCAGGCCCGGCACCCCGAGGAGGGAGTCCGGGCGGAACACCTCGGGGTCGAGGAACAGGTCGTCCACCCTCCGGTAGATCACGTCGACCTGCTCCAGGCCGTCGATGGTGCGGGCGTAGACGCAGTCGTCGTCCAGGACCACCAGGTCACTACCCTCCACCAGCTCGACCCCGAGTTGCTGGGCCAGGAAGGCGTGCTCGAAGTAGGCCGAGTTGTGGATGCCCGGGGTGAGGACGACGATCGTCGGGTCCCCGGGCCCCGGGGACACCGACGCCAGGGTGGAGGCCAGCCTACCCACGTAGGGGTCGACGGGCTCGATGCTGTAGTGGCGGAACATCTCAGGGAAGATGTGCTTGGTCACCATGCGGTTCTCCAGCAGGTACGAGACACCCGACGGGACCCGCAGGTTGTCCTCCAGCACGTACCAGAAGCCCTGGTCGTCACGGATGAGGTCGCTCCCGCAGATGTGGGCCCAGATGCCCCCCGGGGGGTCGACACCCACGCACTCCCGGCGGAAGTTGGGCGAGCCGGTCACCAGGTCGGCCGGGACCACCCCCTCGCTCACCGCCCGCTGGTCGTGGTAGCAGTCGTCGATGAACAGGTTGAGGGCGGCCAGGCGCTGGACCAGGCCGGCCTCGATGATCTGCCACTGCTCGCGGGGGATGATCCTGGGGATGATGTCGAACGGCCACGGTCGGTCGACGCCGACTCCGCCGTCGTAGACGGTGAAGGTGACGCCGATGGCCCGGATCTCGCGGTCGGCCGCCTCCTGGCGCTCGGCCAGCGCCTCGGGGCCGAGCCGGGCGAAGTGCCGCCACAGCGCCTCGGCCGCCGGGCGGGGGACCCCGCCGGGACCCACCAGCTCGTCGAAGAGCGGGGCCGGGTCGTAGGACGGCCACGGAGGCGCGACGGTGCCGTCCGGTGGCGCGGGGGATTCCGATCGGACGTCCACGGCCCCCACTCTCGCCGATCGGTGGGTCAGGTCCATTGCCGGAGTGTTTCGACAGGATGAATGTGTGTCACCTGCCCATTGTCGCCGTTCGGGAGTTCCCGTGCGCCCCCCGTGCCCCGTGGTGTGCACCGGGTCGGGCCCCGGCCTCGGGTAACATCGCCCCTGTCCAGGGCCGAGTTCCGGTCCGGTCCCCGATCCGTGTACAGGAGACGCCGTGCCCGCTGAGACCCATGTGGAGAAGGGTCCGCTCGACCGCCAGCAGATCCTCGAGCTCATCCGTGAGCTCCTGGCCGACATCCTCGAGATCGAGCCGTCGACGATCAGCGAGTCCTCCTCGTTCGCGGAGGACCTCGACGCCGACTCGCTGGCCCTGATCGAGCTGGTGGAGGGCCTCGAGGAGGAGCTGGGGGAGCGTTCGGTGGGCTTCCGCATCGACGACGAGGACCTGGAGGAGCTCCGCACGGTCCGCGACGCGGTCGACTACGTGGACGCCAAGCTCGGGGAGGCCTGAGGCGCCCCATGGCGCCCCGGGAGACGGACGGGGGCCCCGACGGCGACGACGACCTGGCCCGGCGCCTGGGACACCCGTTCACCCACCCGGAGCTGCTCGGACAGGCCCTGGCCCACCGGTCGTGGTGCTCGGAGCACGGGGGTGCCGAGTCGAACGAGCGCCTCGAGTTCCTCGGGGACGCCGTGCTGGGCCTGGTCGTCGCCGACCACACCTACCGGACCCACCGGGAGCTGCCCGACGGCATGCTGTCCAAGGTGCGGGCCTCGGTGGTCAACGCCCGGGTGCTGGCCGAGGTGGCCCTCGGCCTGGGCATGGCCGACCACCTGCGCCTGGGCAAGGGGGAGGACGCCTCGGGGGGGCGGACCAAGGAGTCCATCCTGGCCGACACCATGGAGGCCGTGATCGGCGCCGTCTACCTCGACGGGGGCATGGACAGTGCCCGTGAGCTGGTCCTCTCCCTGCTGGGCGAGCGGATCACCATGGCGGTGGGGGATCCCGCCGAGTCCGACCACAAGAGCCGCCTCCAAGAGGAGTCGGTGCGGTTGGGGCGGGGCGTCCCCCGCTACGACGTGCAGGGCTCCGGCCCTGATCATGCCCGGAGGTACCTGGCCACGGTGTACGTTGCTGGCCAGCGCCTCGGTACGGGGGAGGGGCGTTCGAAGAAGGACGCCGAGCAGGTGGCCGCCCAGGTGGCCTGCGGATCGTTGGAAGCCGAGAGAGGCGGGGGAGATGCCTGAGCTTCCCGAAGTGGAGACCATCCGGCGCGACCTGCAGGGCGAGGTCGTCAACCGCAGGATCAAGTCGGTGGAGGTGCGCAACGGGCGTACCGTGCGCCGGCACCCGAGCGCCAAGCAGTTCCGGGCCCAGCTCGAGGGCCGCACCATCACGGCCATCAACCGGGCCGGCAAGTACATCCTGCTGGTGCTGGACGACGGGGCCACCCTGGTGGTCCACCTCGGGATGAGCGGCCAGCTCCACCGGGTGAAGAACGTGAAGGAGCCGAAGGTCCCCCACACCCATGCGGTGATCACCTTCACCCAGGGGGGCCAGCTGCGCTTCGTCGACCCGCGCACCTTCGGCGAGCTCTTCGTCTCGGCCGCCCCGGCCGAGGGGGAGCGGGCCCTGCCCGAGCTCGCCCACCTGGGGTTCGACCCGCTCGAGGACATCATGAGCTGGGAGAAGTTCTGGGTGCTCCTGTCCTCGCACAAGTCCGGGCTGAAGGCCCTGCTCATGGACCAGGAGTTCGTGGCCGGGATCGGCAACATGTACGCCGACGAGATCCTCTTCGCCGCCGGGCTCCGCTACGACCGGCAGTCGAACTCCCTCTCGTCCCAGGAGGTGCGCCGGCTCTACCGCTCGATGGTCGAGACCCTGGCCGAGGCGGTCAAGCGCCGCGGCTCGTCCCTGGCCGACGAGCAGTACCGCGACCTGTTCGGGGAGGTCGGTGACTACCAGGACCAGCACCAGGCCTACGACCGTGAGGGCCAGGCCTGCCGGCGGTGCCGTTCGACCATCGTCCGGGTCAAGTCCGGCGGTCGCTCGACGTTCTTCTGCGAACATTGCCAGGTGTGAGCAGGGCTCCTGCGGCGGGCACGCGGGTACCGGTAGGGTGAGCGCCCGGTGTTCCTGAAGTCCCTCTCCCTCAAAGGTTTCAAGTCCTTCGCCGATCCCGCGGTGCTCGAGTTCGAGCCCGGGGTCACGGTCGTCGTGGGCCCCAACGGCAGCGGCAAGTCCAACGTGGTCGACGCCGTGGCCTGGGTGCTCGGGGCGCAGGGGCCCCGGACCGTGCGGTCGGCCAAGATGGAGGACGTCATCTTCATGGGGACGTCCGACCGCCCCGCCCTGGGGCGGGCCGAGGTCTCCCTGACCATCGACAACACCTCGGGGAAGCTCTCGGCCGACCTCGCCGAGGTCACAATCACCCGCACCCTCTTCCGCTCGGGGGACAGCGAGTATTCGATCAACGGCGCCCCGTGCCGGCTCCTCGACATCCAGGAGCTGCTGTCCGACACCGGGGTGGGCCGCCAGCAGCACGTCATCATCAGCCAGGGCCATCTGGACGCCATCCTGGAGGCCCGTCCCGAGGACCGGCGCTCGGTGATCGAGGAGGCGGCCGGCGTCCTCAAGTTCCGACGACGGCGCGAGCGGGCGGAGCGCCGGCTGGCCTCGACCGAGGAGAACCTCGAGCGTCTGTTCGACCTGGTCCGTGAAGTGAAGCGGCAGATCCGACCCCTCGAGCGCCAGGCCGCCGCCGCCCGTTCCTCGGCCGGTCTGGCCGACGAGCTGCGCGCCGTGCGCCTGCACGTGGCCGGGGTGGAGCTGGAGGCCCTCGACCGCCAGCGGTCCGACGGGCTGCGCCTCCAGGACCAGCAGCGGGCCGAGGAGGTCCGCCTGCAGGCGGCCCTCGGTGCACTCGACGCCGACTCGGAGCGCACCGCCGACGAGCTGTCCGCCGAACGCGAGTCCGACCTGACCGCCGCCCTCGGGCGCACCGAGGGCATGGTGGAGCGGGCCCGCGGCCTCTCCGGCGTGCTCCGCGAGCGCCGCCGCTCCCTGGCCGGTGCCCTCGACGCCGCCGCCGACGCCGATGTGGTCTCGACCCTGGAGGCCGAGGGGGCCCGCCTGTCCGAGGAGCTGACCGCCGCCGGACGGGAGTCCGACGACCTGGTCCCCGAGCAGGACGGACTGCTGCGGGCCGAGGCCGCCGCCGCGGCCGAGCTCGATGCCCACCAGGCCGCCCGGGGCGACGGGTCCGAGCTCCGTCGGGCCGAGGAGGCCGTCACCGTGGCGCGGGGGCAGCTCGCCTCGCTCGAGCACGCCCTCGAGCGTGACCGCCGCACCCTCGATCAGCTCGTGGCCCGCCAGGGTGCCGCCGAGCGCCGTGCTGCCCTGCTGGAGGGCGAGGCGCACGAGCTGGCCGAGCGCCTGGCCGAGACCGAGCAGGGCCGGCACCCGTTGCAGGCCGCCCGGGCCGAGACCGAGGCGGCCCACCGGGCCGCCTCCCGCCGGATGGAGGTGGCCGAGGAGGCCCTGCGCCAGGCGGAGCAGGAGCACGCCCGGTCGCAGGCCCGGGCCGATGCCCTCGAGCGGGCCCTCGACGAGGCCCGGGGCTCGGCCGGGGCGGAGCTGCTGGCCGGCGTGGACGGTGTGGTGGGCACCCTGCTCGACCTGGTCGAGGTGGACCCGGGCTGGGAGGAGGCCTTCGAGGCCGCCGCCGGGGCGTCGCTGGCCGCCGTGGTCGTGTCGGGCCGCGAGCCGGCGCGGTCCGCGCTCTCCCGGCTGCGCCAGGGCGGGGCCACCGGCGCGGTCCTGGCCCTCACCGGTCCCGACGCCCGCCGGGGTGAGCTGGCCGGGCCGGCGACCCCGGAGGGGACCGAGTCGCTCCGCTCCCACGTGCGCCCCCGATCGGGCGGCCGGGCCCATCCCGGCCTGGACGCCGTGCTGGACACCCTGCTGCACGGGTCGTGCTGCGCCACGGGCGGCTGGTCCGAGGCCATCGACCTGGCCCTGTCCCGTCCCGACCTGGTGGTGGTCACCCGCGACGGTGACCGCTTCTCACCCACCGGATGGCGGGTCCGCGCCGGTGGGGGCGTGGTCACGGCCGCCGTGGTCGACGAGGCCCGGGCGCGGGCCGACCTGGCCCGGGACGAGGCCGGCCGGGCCGCCGGGGAGCGCGCCCGGGCCCGGGCCGACGTCGAGTCCACCCGCGAGGCGGCCGCCGAGGCCGTCCGGGCCGACGACCGCAACGAGGTGACCCATCAGGCCGCCCGGGTGGGTCACCAGCGGGTGTCCGGGGACCGGGACCTGCTCGGCACCGAGCTCGAGGAGATCCGTCGCAACCGGGCCGAGCTCGACGAGCGGATCGACCGGGACGCCGCCCGGGTGGCTGAGCTGGTCGCCAGCCTGCCCGCCCTCGAGGACGAGCGGGTGGCGGCGGCCGAGGCCGTGGCCGCCGCCCGGGAGGAGCGCCGCCGGATCGAGGAGCGCCTGGCCGCCGCGGCCGCGGCCCGCAACGAGTGGGAGGTCCGCACCGCCGGGCTGGTGGAGCGCCGCCGGGTGCTCGCCGAGCGGCTCACCGAGGTGGAGCGCCGACTGACCGGGCACGCCGAGGAGCGCCAGCAGGCGGCCGAGCGCCGGACCCGTCTGGAGGCCGACGCCACCGCCGTGGAGCGCCTCCTCGGGGTGGTGGCCGGGGCCCAGTCGGGCCTGGATGCGCTGCTCTCGTCGCTGCGGGACCGGCACCGGCGCCAGTTGGAGGCGGTCCGGGCCGGCGGGGCGCGCCTCGAGGAGCTGCGGCGCCAGCGGGCGGTCAGCGAGCACGAGCTGGCCGCCGTCCGGAGCCGGCTGCAGAAGGCCGAGCTCGACCTGGTCGAGGCCACCGTCCGCCGCGAGTCGGTGGTCGAGACCCTGCGGCGCGACCTGGCCTGTGAGCCGGAGGACGCCCTCGGGACCCCGGTGCCCGACCTGCCCGACGGCACCGACCCCGCCACCCGGGTCGTCCAGCTCGAGGCCGAGCTGGCCGCCATCGGCCCGGTCAACCCGTTGGCCATGGAGGAGCTGTCCGAGCTCGGGGAGCGGCACCAGTTCCTCGAGTCCCAGGTGGAGGACGTGCGCAAGGCCCAACGGGAGCTGCGCCAGGTGATCCGGACCCTGGACGAGGAGATCATGCACGTCTTCGACGCCGCCTTCGCCGACGTCAACGAGCACTTCTCCAACCTGATCACCTCCCTGTTCCCGGGGGGCACCGGCCGCCTGTCCCTGACCGATCCCGAGAACCTGCTCGACACCGGGGTCGAGGTCGAGGTGCGGCCGGCCGGCCGCAACGTCCGCCGGCTGTCACTGCTGTCGGGCGGTGAGCGCTCACTGGTGGCCATGGCCTACCTGTTCGCCGTGTTCCGGAGCCGGCCGTCGCCCTTCTACCTGATGGACGAAGTCGAGGCGGCCCTGGACGACGTCAACCTCATGCGGTTCCTGGCCCTGGTCAACGAGTTCCGCGAGGAGGCCCAGCTCATCATCGTCAGCCACCAGAAGCGCACGATGGAGGCGGCCGACGCCCTCTACGGCGTGACCATGGCCCCCGGTGGGTCCTCCAAGGTGGTGAGCCAGAAGGTCCCCCGGGACCGGACGGCGGTGGACACCCTCGACGCCCGGCCCACGACCAAGCTCGACGTGCGTGCCGTGGCGCCGACGGCCGTGCCCGAACTGGGCCCCGACGTCCGGACGCCGGCCCCCGACGCCGCCAACGCGCCGGTCCCGGGAGGGCGGGCCGAGGACGGGGTGCGGCCGAACCTCCCGTCACTCAACGAGATCGCCGAGCGCATGGACGCGCCCACGGCCGGAGCGGCGGGCGGGTCGAGCGCCCCCGTGGAGCCGGTCGGCGGGCCCGACCTGTGATCGATCCCGGGGTACTGCAGGCCTCCTCCGACGCCCTGATCGCCGTGGTGGTCGCCGTGCCCGTGGCCCTGGTGGCCGTGGGAGCGGTGCTCGCCACGCGTCGCCGCGGGGCCGGCCGGGACGAAGCCACCCCGTCGACCGGGGGTGGGGTGGCCACGGTCTCGGCAACCGCACCGACCGGGGCACCGGCGGAGGCACCGGCGGAGGCACCCCCGGCCGGGGAGGCCGGGACCCCGGTGGTCGCCGAGCCCGCCTCCTACCAGGGCCGGCTGGGCAAGGCACGGGGACTGCTGTCCGGCTACATCGGAGCCGTGCGGGCCCGGGCGCGCATCGACGCCGGGACCTGGGACGAGCTGGAGGAGGCCCTGATCCGGGCCGACGTGGGTGTGGGCGCCACCGATGCCCTGCTGGAGGACCTGCGGGGGCGGGTGAAGGCCGGGGAGATCACCGACACCGACGCCCTGGTCGACGCCCTGAAGGCCGACCTGGTGGCCATGTTGGACACCGGGGCGTCGGGTCTGCCCGACGTCGGGGCCGACCGACCGCCCCCCGGTGACGACGGGGTCGAACGCACGGTGGACGTCTGGCTCTTCGTCGGGGTCAACGGCGTGGGCAAGACGACCACGGTGGGCAAGGTGGCCACCCGTCTCACCCGGGCGGGCACACCGGTGCTGCTGGCCGCCGGCGACACGTTCCGCGCCGCGGCGGGCGAGCAGCTCCAGCTGTGGGCCGAGCGGTCCGGGGCCGACATCGTGCGGGGCGCCGAGGGCGGGGACCCGTCGTCGGTGGTGTTCGACGCCGTCCAGCGGGCCGCCTCCCGGGGGGTCCCGCTGGTGCTGGCCGACACCGCGGGACGACTGCACAACAAGGTCAACCTGATCAAGGAGCTGGAGAAGATCCGGCGGGTGTCGGACCGCCCGCCGGGACACGTCGCCGAGGTACTCCTCGTGCTCGACGCCACCACCGGGCAGAACGGGCTGGCCCAGGCCAAGGTCTTCCTGGACGCCGTGGACGTGTCGGGGGTCGTGCTGACCAAGCTCGACGGGACGGCCAAGGGCGGGATCGTGGTGGCCATCCAGCGGGAGCTCGGACTCCCGGTCAAACTGGTCGGCCTGGGCGAGGGGGCCGACGACCTGGTCGACTTCGACCCCCAGGCCTTCGTCGACGCGCTGTTCTGACCGCGCCCGTACCCGGGGGGACCCGGGGGACCGTCGGCCCCGGGGGCACCGCCCCGGCCGTCGGGCGGCCGCCCCGGTGCC
>Ga0302196_10006657_pt1 | contig 10160 bp, 7 predicted proteins | sample II_Bog_N1_3_FD_198794 | JGI IMG/M metagenome (GOLD analysis project Ga0302196, IMG submission 198794) | Peat permafrost microbial communities from Stordalen Mire near Abisko, Sweden - II_Bog_N1_3 | ecosystem: Environmental > Terrestrial > Soil > Wetlands > Peat | place: Sweden: Abisko, Stordalen...
CTACCTCTCGCCCGAGCGCGTGCAGCTGACCTACGATTTGCCGCTGGCGGAGATCGTGATCGACTTCTTCGACCAGCTGAAGTCGCGCACGCGCGGCTACGCGTCGCTGGACTATGAGGTCACCGGGATGGTGCCGTCGAACCTCGTCAAGCTCGACGTGCTGCTCGGCGGCGACACGGTCGACGCGCTCTCGATGATCGTGCACCGCGACAAGGCCTACGAGCTCGGCAAGATGCTGACCGAGCGGCTGCGCACGAAGATCCCGCGCCAGCAGTACGACGTGCCGATCCAGGCGGCGATCGGTTCGCACGTGATCGCGCGCGAGACGGTCAAGGCGTTCCGCAAGGACGTGATCGCGAAGTGCTACGGCGGCGACATCACGCGCAAGCGAAAGCTGCTCGAGAAGCAGAAGGAGGGCAAGAAGCGGATGAAGCGCGTCGGGCGCATTGAGGTGCCCCAGGAGGCTTTCCTGGCGGTCCTGGAGCTCGGCAGCAAGCCGTAACGCTTCCCCCCAGCCGCGCGGCTTCCAGCCGCGCCGGAGGACCGTCGGGCGCCGCACCCCGCGCAAGACCTCGCCGAACCCCCGCAATTTGCGAGCAATTGGGCGCACGCCCGCGCCGTCCGGGTGCGCATGCCACATACTGTCGCCCCCACTGTCCCGCCGGAGGCCCGCCTGTCGGATCAGGCCGGTGAACGGTGATGGCGATGGTCGAGGACGGAGCAGGCGATGTTCAAGGCTGGACGCGCGATCTCAAGGATGGGTCTGGTGCTCGCTTTCGCGTGCGCGCTGAATGTGGCGGTCGCGCACGCTGGCACCTATGAGGTCGCGATCTGCCACGACCCGGTCACCGGCTGGACCGCACCAACCGACGGCGTCTCGTTCCCGTCCGTCGGCGCTTTCGCCCTGGCGGGCGTCTATCAGGGCTGCGGCCCGGCGGGCTACCTCTACGCCACCCTCGACGGCGTCGCGCCGCACCCGGCGAGCGATCAGGCCGCCTGGCGCTTCCAGGCTCCGGCGGGCACGACGATCACCGCCGCGCAGGTATACCGAGCCCTCTCCGCCGGACCGTTCGCGCCGTATCAGGCGCCGATCGATGTGGTCGACGCGGTCTCCCCTGACGGATCGGTGAGCGTCCTTGACGACTGCGCCCAACCGTTCGGCTGCTCGTCGAGCGGAACCGGGCCACTGGTCGAGTTCGCGGCGGCCAACCTGCGCAGCTTCGGCGGTCTGACGAACGTATCCGCGATCGAGGGCATCGCCTCCTGCGGCGGCGGCTTGACCTGCCCAGCCGGCGGCGGCGCGGTCTGCCCCGAGCTGGGTGGCGATCCCTGCATCGCGAGCAACCACCTGTACGCGATGGTCGTGACGCTCGAGGACGACAGCGCCCCGACTGCGGACAACGTCAGCGGCAGCCTTGTCGCGCCCGGCGTCCTCGCGGGCCGCGCGGAGATCTCCTTCGACGCCGCCGACGGCGGCTCGGGGCTCTACTCGGGGGTCCTCGCGGTTGATGGCGTGACGGTCGCCAGTCAAGCGATCGACGCCGACGGCGGGCGCTGCACCCCGATCGACGGACCCGGCTCCGACGGGGATCAGTCCGGGGTGCTGCGCTTCGACTGGGCGGTTCCCTGCCTGCTCGCCGGCAGCGGCACGCTCGAGCTCGACACGAGCTCCCTGTCCGACGGGGCGCACAGCGTGGTCGTCAGCGTGTCTGATGCCGCCGGCAACGTCGCGACGGTCTGGAGCGGAACGATCGAGACCGACAACGCGCCCCAGGGCGGGATGCCGCAGGTCTTCGGCGACGCTCAGCAGGGCCAGTCCCTGGTCGCCGGCACCGGCAGTTGGTCACCCGCGCCAACCGGCTACGCCTACCAGTGGGAGCGCTGCACGGCGCAGGGCACCGGCTGCACACCGATCGCGGGTGCCACGGCGCCGGCCTACACCGTCACGGCGGCGGATGACTACCGCCAGCTCGCCGTGTCAGTCACCGCAACCGACGCTGACGGCTCGACGAGCGCGCTCTCGACACTCTCGGGCGTCGTGTTGGACGCCAACGGCTACGCCAGTCAGCCCGCGGGCCCCGCACTCCAGACAGGCAGCCTGCCGTCGATAATCGGCTCGACACGGGAAGGCGCGACGCTCACCGCACAGCCCGGCCAGTGGTCGGGAGGCCCGCTGAGCTACACCTTTCAGTGGGAGCTCTGCGATGCCGACGGGCTCGGCTGCGAGGCGATCGCGGGGGCGTCCGGGGCGAGCCTCAAGCTCGCGGCCGCCGACGACTACCTTCGCGTGCGCGTCCTCGTCAGCGCTGCCGGCCCGGGCGGGGCAAGCGAAGCCGCGAGCGAGCCCTCGCGCTTGATCGCCGACGCAACCGGCTCGACCGGTCCCGCGCCTGGCGGCTCGGCGGCGGCCGCGACCCCGCCGGCCGCGACGGCGACGAAACGGGTTGCGAACGGGAGCGGAGCGTGCGCTCACGCGCGGCTGCGGGCACGCATCGACGGGCGCGCGAGCGTCACGATTGCGCTCGGGCACTCGGTCGCACTGCGGGGCTCCCTGCACTGCGCCGGCGTGGCGGTGGGGAACGCGACCCTCCAGGTCGCGATAGCTCAAGCGGCGGGGGCGACCGCCCGCCGGCTCGCCGTCATCCGCACGGCGGCCGACGGATCCTTCGTCTACCTCCTCGCTTCAGGCAGCTCGCGTCACGTGACGATCAGCTACCGCGAGTTCGCCGGCGAAGCGAGCGTGTCTGCGAGCGCGCGCGTGGACGTGCTGGTCACACCGGCTATCACGCTGCGCATCTCGCCCGCGCGCACCTCCAACGGTCACACGATCACCTTCAGCGGGCGCGTGTCTGGTGGCGATGAGCCCCGCGGCGGACTGCCGCTGGCGCTCGAGTATCTCGAAGGAAGCCGGTGGATGATCTACACGGAGGTGGCGGCGGCCAGCGGCGACGGGCGGTTCAGCTACCGCTACACCTTCGAGCGCACGACGCAGCCGATCACCTACACCTTCCGCATGGCGATCCCGGCGAGCGGCGTTCCGGGCTACCCCTTTCAGCCGACTGTGAGTCCCGCGCGGTCGGTGCACGTCGACCCGTAGGGGCGCCAGCCGGCGTGCTGTCGCACTCGCTCCACTCAGCTTTGGCCCACGGTCGAAAGAGCCCGGGCGGCCAGGCTGCGAGAATCGAACGCGATGCCTGAGACGACCTCGATGGGGACCAACAAGCACATCGCGCTGATCGCGCATGACCACCGCAAGGCGGATCTGCTCGAATGGGCGACGTACAACCGCACGACGCTGTCCCAGCACGAGCTCTTTGCGACCGGGACAACCGGCCAGTTACTCGCCGACGAGCTGGAGCTGCCGGTGAACCTCTACCTCAGCGGGCCGCTCGGCGGCGACCAGCAGGTCGGGGCGGCGATCGCCGAGGGACGCATCGATCTCGTGATCTTCTTCTCCGACCCGCTGGCCGCCCACCCGCACGACGTCGACGTCAAGGCGCTGCTGCGAATCGCGGTGCTATACGACATCCCAATCGCCTGCAACCGCGCGTCGGCCGACTTCATGCTCTCAAGTCCGCTGATGCTCGCCCCCTACCACGGCAGCCCGCAGGTGGTCGAGTTCTAGGGGCTCCGGCCCTCCCGGGCCTACGCCGGCATCTACGTTCGCTGGGTCGGAGCCTTCCGCATCTCCACGCCATCACGATCCAAGCGCGACGTCCAAGGCCGCCGAGCGTCGCTACGAGAGGGCCGGCCGGGGCGCGCTGCGCTGACGCACGCCGCCGTGCGGGCGGGGGAGGGCCGCTACGGCGGACTGCTTGTTGAAGCGGCTCGTCGGCGAAGAGCCGAACGCCTGACTCTGCGGGCCGCTGTCGGGCCCCGCGGCTAGCCGGCCCAGGTGGACACCGGCACCCGCAGGCGAACAACCGTGCCGCCCCCCGGCGCGGCGTCCACGCTGACGCTGCCGGCGTGCAGCTCGGCGACCTGGCGCACGATCGCCAGCCCGAGGCCGCTGCCTGGGCGCGCGCGCGAGCGCGCCCCACGGAAGAAGCGATCAAAGACGTGCGGCAGGTCCTCGGCGTCGATGCCCGGCCCGTGATCGCGAATCTCGAGCTCGCCCTCGTGCAGGCGCACCTCGATCGGGTGCTCCGTGCCGGCGAACTTCACGGCATTGTCGAGCAGGTTGTTGACCGCGCGATCCAGGCGCGACGGCACGCCGCTCACCAGCGTCGGATCGAGGCTGACCTCGAAGCTCACCTGCGGGGAACGACGGCGGGCCCGCTCGATCGCCTCGGTGACGAGGACGTCCAGACGGACCTCTTCGCGGGAGTCGATGTGCTCGTCTTCGCGGGCCAGCTCGATCAGGTCGTTGATCAGGGCGGAGAGCTCCTCGAGTTGCTCGACGACGTCGGCGATCAGACGGGTTCGCTCCCCCGCCGGCAGCTCGTTCGCACGTTCGAGGATCTCGATGTTGGTCCGCACACTCGTCACCGGCGTGCGCAGCTCGTGTGAGGCGTCGGCGACGAGGCGCCGCTGCATACGGGCAGACTCGTCGAGCTTGCTGATCGTCTCATCCAGCACGGTGAGCATCGAGTTGAAGCTGCGAGCGAGGCTGCCGAGCTCGTCGCGGCGGCGCTCGTCGATCCGCTCGCCGAGGTCGCGCGTCTCGGTCACGTGCAGCACGGTGGCTGTCAGCCGCCGCACCGGCGCGAGCGCCGTGCGGGCAACGAACCATCCCAGCAGTGCCGCCAGTGCGATGCCGCTGAGCGTCAGGATCGCGAGGATCAGGCTCAGCTCGCTGAGCGTCGAGTTGACGTCGCCAAGCGAGTGCGAGACCACCACCGCGTAGCCCGGCCCCACGCCTGTCGCCAGCGCCCGAAAGTCAGCACCGTCGGAGCTCGCGTCGAATGTCAACGAGCCGCTGCCAGCGCGTGCGATCGCGGCGACGGCAGCACGCGCGCTTGCCGGTAGGCGCAGCACCGTTCCTCGAAAGTCCGGATAGCTCGTCCCGGCGCTCGTAACGAGCTGCACGACGTTTGTGGCATCGCCGGGGCGGTCGGGGAAGCGGAGCAGCAGCTCGCCGTAGGGGTAGGGCGCGACGCCGGGGGAGGGGCTATTGGAGCGGGCCTTGGCCGGCATCATCCGCTCGGCCACGACGAACGCGTGCGCCAGCGAGCCCAGCGAGCGGTTGATGTGACGATCGAGCTCGTTGCGCACCAGCACATAGGTGGCCAGTGACGCGATCGCCACCGCGACCGCCACCGCGGCAGCGGAGGCGAGCGTGACGCGGCGCTGGAAGCTCATGGCGCCCGCAGGATGTACCCGACGCCGCGGACGGTATGAAGTAGCCGCGGGGCGCCGTCCTCTTCGGTCTTGCGTCGCAGGTAGCCCATGTAGACGCCGAGCGTGTTCGACGCTGCTCCGAAGTCGTAGCCCCACACGTGCTCGAAGATCGTAGATCGGCTGAGTACATGCCGCGGATGGCGCATGAACAGCTCGAGCAGCGCGAACTCGGTGCGCGTGAGCTCGAGGCGACGCTCGCCACGATGCACCTCGTGTGCGATCGAGTCGAGCGCCAGGTCCTCGAACGCGAGCAGCGGAGCGTTGTACGTGCCGTCGTCATCGCGGCGTCGCAGCAGCGCGCGCATTCGCGCCATCAGCTCGCGCAGCGCAAAGGGCTTGACCAGATAGTCGTCGGCGCCCGCGTCGAGGCCGGCGACGCGGTCGTCGATCGCGTCGCGCGCGGTCAGCATCAGCACCGGGCTGCGATCGCCGCTGGCGCGCAGCCGGCGGCACACCTCGAGACCTGACACGCCGGGCATCATCACGTCGAGCACGACGGCGTCGAAGCGCTCTGACGCGAGCGCCTCGAGAGCTTCGCCCCCGTCGCTCGCGACAGCCACTGCGTAGAGCTCGAGTGCGAAGGCGCGTGAGAGAGCCTGCCGTACTGCCGGCTCATCGTCGACAACGAGGATCTTTGGCCGCTCGCTCATCGCGTATTCACGTTATCCCACTGTGCGATTTCGCAGGCGAGGGCGGGCCCGGCCGGGGGATGCCGGGCCCGGCGTCACTCTCGCATATCGCCTGAAGCGACGGATAAGAGTCGGCATGGCGGACCGCTGTTCGCATTGACGGGCATGCGTCGCCGCTACCGATCGTGCGCGGGTGGCTCGCCGGCTTCAGCCGCCGGCCGCTCCCGACGCGATCTCGGGACAGGCGTAGATGGCCGAAGGCGCCGTGGGAGCGCTTGGCCCAGGCAGCGGACACTCGGGCAGCGGCGGACAGCTCGCCGCCGCCACCACCCCCATCGCCGCGCCGCCCGTCGTGCCCGGCGCGGCGTCGGCGGCGCTCGCCGTGAGCGGGCATGGGCTCGGCAGGCAGTTGGGCGTCGAGCCACTAGGTCCAGTTGCGGCGCCATAGGCACATGGAGGCGGCTCGCACGGGCTCGTCGGCCCCGTGGGGCCCGACGGCGCGCCCGAGGTAACGACTAAGGGCGCGGGGCAGCCGATCGGCTCGCAGGTCGTCGTCACTGCGGTTGTCTCGCGGGAGCCGTCCGGGATGGGACTGACGCACGGGATGGGCGGGCAGGCACGCGTCACGCCGCTGGGCGCGCCGGGCACACCGCTGCCGGCGGCGACGCACGGGCTCGGCCTGCAAGCCGCCGCGCCCGTCTCGGGGCAGGGAGACGGGCACAGCGTCGTTCTCCGGCTCCTCGCGCTTTTGACGTGGTGCTTCGCACTGCGCTTGTGGCGGCGATGCCGCGACTTGGAGTGTTTGGCGGACGCGGCGAGCGGCGTCGTTGACGGCGTCCCCGTGCTCCCGGTCGGCTGGTTGGGACAGGCGATCGCCGAGCGGGCGTCGCCCGCCACTGCCGCTTTGCCCGCCCCGCTCGCGAGCGCCGGAATCGCGATCGCGAGGACCGCAACCGCCAGAACGCCGATGATCCGCAGCCTCCGGTACACAGCGCCGGCTAGCATCGCCCGGCCCAAGGGCTCCGTAGCTCAGGCCGCCAGTCGGTCGCTCTGCGCCTCGATGTCAAACGGACCGTCAGCGGCCCGCGGCGCGGTCGCAGCGCGCACGACCCGCGGCCCGCTCGCGAGCCGCGCCAGCGCCCTGCGCGCGAGCGCGACGAGGACGCGTGCCAGCGACCACGCGAACGCGACGGCGATCGGCGCCATCAGCAGACCCGCGATCAGTCCAGCCGTCGTCTGGTTGCTGCTGGTCGCCCAGTCCCACGCTCCCCAGTCGAGCGCGGCGAGAACGGCAGTCACGGCAAGCGGTCCCAGCGGCATCGCGCGAAGCCTAGCGCCACGCCCCGACGATCCGTCCTACGGCGGCGACTCGGCCGCGCCGGGGGCCCCGCAAGCGGCGGTCGCCTGCCCCGGCGCCGGGGCAGGCCCGCTTCGCACTATCCTGTGCCAACGGCTTGCGGGCGAAGTGTTGTGGTTGCACAGAAGCCTTCCAAGCTTCTAGGGCGGGTTCGATTCCCGTCGCCCGCTTGCAGGAAGCCACGGGGAGTGGCGCAGTCTGGTAGCGCACCCGGCTGGGGGCCGGGCGGTCGCAGGTTCAAATCCTGTCTCCCCGATTACGAAGTGCCTGCAAAAGCGGACTATCGCTGAGCGGTGCCAATTGGCCGCGCGGGGCCAGTACATCTCGAGCTCGTTGACGGGCACGTATCCAGTGGCCTCCGGACCGCTCATGTCGTGCCTCCCTGGCGTCGTGTTCGCTATCGAGACCGTGCCTGGCACCGCGAATCATCGGTGGCGCGCCCGCGCCGCGGCGCTTGACGGCGGCCGCGGCGGCGGCGCCCAGCGGCCGGTCGCCGATTGTCGAGTCCCGCCACGAGCGGCTCGGCCGTTCGTCGGTCGTCGTAGGCAAGCGCTTGCCGCGCTGCTTGAGTGGTGGCCCTCAGCGATCGCAACAGGGGGTTTTGTGGTGACGGTTCTCACACGTCGTGAATTGCTCAGCCGCCGGCACAGCAAGCCTGGCACCGAGCCGGCGGCGCTTGCTGCACCGCAGCGCCTGCACTCGCTCGCGGTCACGACCTCGCTGGTCGAGCTCGGCTGGCGGCGCTCACGCGACCACCACCCGGAGATCCGCTACCAGGTGCTCCGCGACGGCCACGTCGTCGCGCACGTCCGCGGCGAGCGCTTCACCGACCGGGCGGTCGCTGCGGCGACGACCTACCGCTACGCGGTGCGTACGCTCGACGGCAAGCGACACGGTCACAGCACGCGAATTCTCGTCGTCACGACCCCGGCCCTTGTCAGCGCGCCGGTCGCACAGTCGCCCGCCCCGGCTTCCGCGCCCGCTCCGCCGACGCTGACCCAGCCGATGGTCGACCGCCTCTATTGGCGAGCCGGCTTCGGGCCGACCGACGCCGAGCGAGCGCAGTGGACCGGCCAGCCCGTCGCCGACCTCGTCAACTACCTCATGACGGCGCCCAACGTGCTGAGCACGGACGCGACGCCCCCGACCTACTACGGCAACCCGATTGATCCGCTCGACTCCGAGGACGAGCTGATCATGGAGTGGCTCGATACGATGCAGCGCTCGACGAACCCGTTCGTCGAGCGGCTGACGTTCTTCTGGCATCGCCACTTCGCGGTCAGCCAGGACTCAGGCATCGACTCGCCGTCGCTCTTGGCCTACCGCGACCGGCTGCGCAACTATGCGGACTTCTCGGCGAACCCGACGGCAACGTTCCACGATCTCGCGGTCGAGATGACGACCGAGGACTCGGCGATGTCGCAGTACCTCACGGGCTACCTGAACGTCAAGGAGGCCCCAAACGAGAACTACGGGCGCGAGTTCATGGAGCTCTTCACGCTCGGCGTGACCGACGCCAACGGCAACCCCAACTACACCCAGGACGATGTCCACGACCTCGCCCGGGCGTTCACCGGCTACCAGATCGACTTCGGGACGACGCCCCCGGTCGTGGTCTTCAACGCCGGCGAGTTCGACGACACCCCCAAGACGATCTTCGGCCAGACCGGGAACTTCGACGCCGTCCAAGGCGTGGGGCTCGTGCTCTCCCAGCCCAACCACGCCCCGTTCCTGGTCACCGAGCTGTGGAACGAGTTCATCGCCGCCCCGATCCCCGCGGACGCGCTGGCCGCGCTGACCAGCACCTACCTGCACAGCGGTACCCAGTTGCAGCCGCTGATGGCGGGCATTCTCAGCCACCCTCTGATCTTCGACTCGCTGGAGGAGCCGACGATGGTCAAGTCGCCCGTGGTCTACACCGTGGGCGTGCTGCGCGCCACCGGTGCGCCGCTGCAGGCCGTCCAGACCGACGCGCTCAGCGACATGCTCCAACAGCCCTACCACCCGCCGAACGTCGCCGGCTGGCCGGGCGGGCTCGCCTGGTTGACGACCGGAACCAGCGTCGCTCGGTTCACCCTCATCCCGGAGTGCCAGGGGGTGATGAGCGCGCTAACCGACGTGCTGGGCGAGACCGGGGCGCAGGCCTACGCGCGCGCCTATGCGGCGGTCGGCTCGCCATGGCTCTCGCCGGAGACGCAGACCGTCCTGCAGCAGCTCGCCGCGAGCGCTCCCTCGACGCACGCGAGCCAGCGCCTCGAGCGCCAGTACGCGCTGCGCTCGCTGATGCTCGGTGGACCTGATGGGCAGGTGATGTAGATGGAGGCCCCGGACGCAGGAACCCGCTGCACCGACTGCGAGGCCGTCGCGGCAGCAACCGTGCGCGACCGCAGCGCGAGCCAGCTGATGCCGATCCCGCGCCTTGCGCTGGGCGGCTTTCCGGGCGGGCGCTCGGCGCTTGAACTGACCCGGCGACGGCTGATGCAGGCCGGCGCCGCGGGCGTCGCGTCGGTCTATGCCCCGCGGCTGCTCGGTTGGCAGTCGGTCTGGGAGTCGGTCGTGGCGCAGGCCGCCCCGATGCCCAACGCGCTCGTCGTGCTCTACCTGGCCGGCGGCCAGGACGGCATGAACGTGATCGTGCCGAACTCCACCGTCGACTTTTCCCTCTACGCTCAGAATCGCCCGATGATCGGGCGCGTTCAGGGCCCAACCGCAAACGGCAAGGTCGGCTGCCTGCCGATCCCCGCGACCGGCGGCGAGCTCGCGTTCGCCAACCCGACCGTGACTAGCACCGCCGGTGGCGACAACGGCAACGCGGCGTACGGGTTCGACACGCT
>Ga0302196_10006661_pt1 | contig 10157 bp, 7 predicted proteins | sample II_Bog_N1_3_FD_198794 | JGI IMG/M metagenome (GOLD analysis project Ga0302196, IMG submission 198794) | Peat permafrost microbial communities from Stordalen Mire near Abisko, Sweden - II_Bog_N1_3 | ecosystem: Environmental > Terrestrial > Soil > Wetlands > Peat | place: Sweden: Abisko, Stordalen...
TCCAAGTTCGGTCCGGATCTGCTGGACGCGATCAATACAGCGCTGGCCAACGCCGACGCCTATGCGCCGAAGATCGAGCGCAATCACACCCAGCCGGCCCCGGCCGCCGGCGCGACGGTCGAACTGCTCAAGGTGCTCCTGAAGGCGCGCGCCGAGGATGCGGGCGTGGCGTCCAAGCTGATCGCGACCGTTTCGGATCTGGAAAAGATCGCCTCCGACGACAACGCCAACACGCCGGCCCTGCAGGGCTGGCGGCGTGACGCCTTCGGCGAGGACGCCTTGCGGCTCAAGCGCGGCGAACTGGCGTTGGTGCTCGACGGCGCGCGCGTGCGGGTGGTCGAGGTGCGCCGCGCGCCGAAACCGGCGCCGGAGTAACTTTTCTCCTCCCCCGCATCGCTTCGCGCGCATGGGAGAAGAATGATGATCGCGCCGATCAATCTCCCTCATCCGCCGTTCATCCGCACCCTGCCAGGGTGGGCGAACAAACAAACGTCACCGTCACGACGGAACGTCGGGAGCCCCTTGGGAGTTTTGAGCAGATGACCCGCAACACCCTCTATGCCGGCGCCGCGCGCTGGGCCCTTCTCATCGGCTTGGCCGCCTTGCCCCTGACGGGCTGCAAGCCCGCCGCATCGCCGGCCGACGCTTCGAGCGCCCCATCGTCGGCCCTGCCGCTCGCCGACAGCGGCGCGCCGGTGACGCCCGCGCCGCCGGTCTCTGATCTGCCGCCCGCGCCGCCGGTCCCGGTCGGTCACCTGCAGAACCGCGACGACTATTACGCCTTCGCCGATCATGCCTACGCGGTGAACGAGGCGTTCGGCGACTCCCCGCCAGACTATCAATACGACTATGACGGCGCCGAGCCCTGGGTCTGGCGCAGCGACAGCGGCGCGATCCGCGTCGCCGAAGCCCTCGCTGGGGGCGGCGACCGCTATTATTATTACGAGCCGGGCGCGGACTATCCCTACCTGGTGCGCGACCCCCAATACAGCTACGGCTACGACAACGGCGAACTGGTCGTGATCTACGACAGCGCCGGACGCCCTCTGCCGGAGAGCGAATTCCAGCAGCGGCAGGACTACGCCAGCCGGTTCTACGCCCGCGGTCGGGCGCTCTACGCCGGCGCTCAGCAACAGCAGCACCAGGCCGTCGCCCAGTCCAACTGGGTTCAGCGACGCAACGAATACGCCGCCGAGCAGCAGCGCTGGGCCCAGGACCAGCGCGCCGACGCCGACTGGCAGGCCTACCACGCGGCTCACCAGCAGCAGGAGCAGGACCAGTGGGCCGCCGAGCGGGCGCGCCGTGAGACCGAGGCGGCTCAGTTCGCGATCACCATCAACGACACCCAGGCCGCCCAACGCGACCGAGACGCCGCCCAGCGGGCGCAGCAACAGGCCCAGTCAGCGCCGCCGCCGCCCCAAGGCGGGATCTTCCACTTCGGCGGACCTCAGCATCCCGGCGGCGACCAAGGCCAGCCCCCGGCGGTCGCGCCCGGCGGCGGTCAGGCCCAGCCCCAAGGTCAGTCCCAGCCCCAGCCTGGCGGCGGGCCGGCGGGCGACGTCCATCATCACGACGAACACCCCGGCGCCGGCGGCTCTGTCCAACCGACGGGTGGGCCGGTCGGTCCGTCCGGCGGCGATCATCACCCGGATCATCCCGCGCCGGGCGGGTTCGGCCCGCAGGCTGGCCAACCGCCGCATCATGAGGGGGTGACGCCCCAAGGCGCCCCGCCGCAGGTGCGGCCCGAGACCCATCAGCCGCCGCCCGAAAACCATGGCGGGGGCATCGCCGGCGCGATCGGCGCGCATGTCGCCGCACAACACCCGAACGTCGCCCCGCCGGTGCATGAGGTCGCCAAGCCGGTCGAGACCCCGAAGCCGACCCAGACCCACCCCGGCGACAAGGGTCCGCACGGCCCGGACGATCACCGCGATCATCACGAGCCGCCCAACGGCCAGTAGTTGCAGCGCCCATCCTGGCTTTCGCCGGGATGGGCGAACGCGGCGGCTTCAGGCCCCCATCAACAGCCCGACTTCCAGCTGATCGGCCAGAGTCGCGGCCCGCTTGGCGGTCTGTTCGCCCAGCAGCATGTCGGCCCAACGGCCATCGGCCTTGAGCGTGATGACCTCGCCATCGGTTTCCAGGCTGGAGCGGCGCAGCAGGTCTGCGCTGCGGCCCGACAGATCGCATCCCAGCCGCATGGCAGCGCCGAGCGCGCGGGCCCGCGCCGCACGCTCCGGCGACAGCACCCGGGCGAGCGTCTGAGCCTCCGGAGGGCTGGCGGAGGCGGTATGCCGGGCGAACATGGCCACCGCCAGGAAGGCCCGCTCGGCGTGGTCCAGTCCCGCGATCGGCGCGCGCAGCACCTGTTCGAACACCAAGTCGGCGCGGTGGTCCGGGTGCAGCCGCGCGCCCATGTCGGCCAGGCGGCAGGCCGCGGCGAGCAGGGTCGCGTCGCGCTGGCCGAACAGCGCCGGCAGGGTGGAAAACAGCGGCGAAATCCAATCGGCCAAGGCCGGTCCGAGGTCGCCGTTGACGCCTTGCCGTTGGCCGAGAGCGTCGCAGCCTTCGATCAAGGGGTCCAGAGCGCGCAGGCGTTCCGGCATGGTCTCCAGCAGCAGCCCCTCGCGCAGGCCGTAGGCCGACAGCACGATGCGCTTCAGGCCCAGCCGCTCGATGAGCGCCTCCAGCACGATCGCGGCATAGGGCAGGGTCTCCATCCGCCGTTTCGACAGGCCTTCGATGCGGTCGAGCGAGCCCCGCGACTGGCGGGCGATGAAACGGGCCGCGTCCAGGGCGTCGACGGCGCTCATCTCGTACTGATGGACGATCCGCAGGGGATAGCTGGCGATATGCATCTGCAGCAGCGCCAGGTTCCGCCAGCCGCCGCCGACGGCGTAGAGGGTCTCGGAGGTGAATTCGTCTTCCGCGTTCGCGATGACGGCCCGCGCCCGCTCGCGCACCTTCGAGGAGTCGAAGCCCTCCGGCGAGCGCAGGCTGAAGGCGCCCAGCGGCAAGGTGATCCCGCCACCGACGCGGCCTTCGTCGAGCCGGGTCAGCTCAAGGCTGGAGCCGCCGAGGTCGCCGACGACGCCCGACGCATCGGGCGAGCCGGCCAGCACGCCCAGCGCCGCATAGCGGGCCTCATCCTCGCCGGACAGGACGCGGACCGAGAAGCCGGTCTCCGCCAGGACCCGCAGGGTGAACGCCTCGCCGTCCTTGGCCTCGCGCACGGCCGCCGTGGCGGCGACATAGATGCCGGAGGGGCGGGCCGCATCGATCACCGCGCTGAACCGGCGAAGCGCGCCCAGCGCATCCTCGACCCCGCCGACCGACAGCCGCCCGGTCTGGGTCAGCTCGGAGCCGAGGCCGGCCAGCACCTTCTCGTTATAGACGGTCCAGATCGCGCGGCCTTCCAGGCGGTAGACCACCAGGCGCACGGAGTTGGATCCGATGTCGATGACCGCGACATCACGCGGGGTCCTATCGTCTGGGACCGACATGCTCGAACGCGCGCGGCAGGTCCTTCACCTTGTGCCCGCGACCGGACAGGCTGGGATTGGTCATGAAATACTGGTGGGCCGAGAAGGCGCCCTTTGTGTTCCAGCCCTCGGCGCGGGTATAGGCGCCATGACTGTCCAGGTTCCAGCTCTGGGCCTGGTCGTTGATGTTGGCGACCATGATCTGGTCGAGCACCTGCTGGTGCACGGTCGGATTCTCGATCGGCACGAGCGACTCGACGCGGCGGTCGAGGTTGCGCGGCATCCAGTCGGCGGACGAGATGAACACCCGCGACTGGGCGCTCGGCATCTCGTGGCCGTTGCCGAAGGCGACGATGCGGGCGTGTTCGAGGAAGCGGCCGACGATCGACTTGACCCGGATGTTGTCGGAAATGCCCGCAACCCCAGGCCGCAGGCAGCAGATGCCCCGGATGATAAGATCGATCCTCACACCGGCCTGGCTGGCCTTGTACAGGGCGTCGATCACCACCGGATCGACCAGCGAGTTCAGCTTGGCCCAGATCGCCGCCGGCTTGCCGGCCTTGGCGTTCTCGGCCTCGTGCGCGATCAACCGAAGCAGGTCCGCCTTCAGCGTCACCGGCGAGAAGGACAGCTTCTCCAGCTTCTCCGGCATCGCGTAGCCGGTGATGAAGTTGAACAGCTTGCCCGAGTCCCGCCCGAGCGCCGGGTCGCAGGTGAACAGTGACAGGTCGGTGTAGATCTTGGCGGTCTGGGGGTGGTAATTCCCGGTGCCGAAGTGGCAGTAGGTGCGCAGGGCGTCGCCCTCGCGCCGCACCACGATCGAGAGCTTGGCGTGGGTCTTGTACTCCACGAAACCGAACACGACGTGGACCCCGGCGCGCTCCAGGTCGCGGGCCCACTTCAGATTGGCTTCCTCGTCGAACCGCGCCTTGATCTCGACCAGGGCGGTGACGTTCTTGCCGTTGTCGGCCGCCTCGATCAGGGCCGCGACGATCGGACTGTCGTGGGAGGTGCGGTAGAGGGTCTGCTTGATCGCCAGCACATTGGGATCGCGCGCGGCCTGGCGCAGGAACTGGACCACCACGTCGAAGCTCTCGAACGGGTGGTGGACCAGGATGTCCTTCTCGCGAATCGCGGCGAAACAGTCGCCGCCGTGGTCGCGGATGCGTTCGGGGAAACGCGGCTCGAACGGCTTGAACTTCAGGTCCTGCCGGTCGCGCGGGATCAGTTGGCTCAGCTCGTCGAGGCCCAGCATGCCGTCGATCAGCACCACGTCCTGCGGCTCGGCGTGCAGGGCGGTGGCGATGAAGGTGCGCAGCTCGACCGGCATCTGGCTTTCCAGCTCGACGCGGACGACCGAGCCAAGGCGGCGCTGCTTCAGCCGCTCCTCGAACTCGCGCACCAGGTCTTCGGCCTCTTCCTCGATTTCCACGTCGCTGTCGCGGATCAGGCGGAACACCCCGCGCCCCTCGACCTCGCAGCCGGGGAAGAGGTGGTCCAGGAACAGCGCCAGGATGCCTTCCAGCGACAGGAAGCGCCGGATCGGGCGCTTGCCGCGCCCGGCCGCGGTCGGCGGCAGCTCCCAGAACCGCGCCACCTGCGCCGGCACCGGCACCAGGGCGAACAGGGAGCGGCCGTCGGAGATCCGCTTCAGCTTCAGCACCAGCGAGAAGGCCAGGTTGGGAATGAAGGGGAAGGGATGGGCCGGGTCGATCGCCAGCGGGGTCAGCACCGGAAACAGCTGGTTCTGGAACAGCTCTTCCAGCCAGGCGCGTTCGATGGCGTTGACGTCGCCGGAATCGATCAGGCGCAGGCCCTCGCTGCGCAGCTCGCCGCGAAGATCGCGCCATTGCCGCTGCTGCTCGGCCATCAGGGCCGCCGCCGAGTCATTGACGCGCACCAACTGCTCGGCCGGGCTCATGCCGTCCTGGCTGAGCACGCGCACGCCCTCGCGGACCTGACCCTTCAGCCCGGCGACCCGCACCATGTAGAATTCATCAAGGTTGTTCGCCGAGATGGACAGGAAGCGCAGCCGCTCGAGCAGCGGATGGCGCGGGTTTTCGCTCTCTTCCAGCACCCGCTCGTTGAACGCCAGCCACGACAGTTCGCGGTTGAAGAAGCGCTCCGGCGAGGCCAGCTGGGCCTCGTCGAGCGCGGCGCTCGAGGGCACGGGCGTCAGCGATTCTGGAATGGCGTCAGCGATCGCGATGTCGGTCATGGGGCTTCCGCAGGAGAAGACTCAGGTTGTCGCTCACAGCAGGGGCGCCCGCAACCGTTCACTCGAACAAGTCCGGCGTCTCACCGTCAATTTCAAGAATCTGTCGCGCAAGCACGCGGGTGACCGGGCGATGGTCGGGACCGGCCGCCTCGTCGAGCTGCTCGACCACCGCGCGGGCGGCGGGAACCGAGCGCTCGATGCGGCGCACCAGATAGGCGATCAGGTCGTCTCCCGGCAGGATGTGGTGCTCGCGAAAGAACTTCCGCAGCACCCCGTCGAGCACCGCATCGTCCGGCGGCCCGATCTCGGCGACGGCCAGGGCGTTCAGGCGCGAACGCAGGTCGGGCAGGGTGGCCGTCCAGGCGCTGGGCGCGGTCCGCGCTGTCAGCAGCAGCCCGCCGCCACGCTCGCCGGCCATGTTGATCAGGTGAAACAGCATGTCGTCCGACGCGCAACGGTCGGCGTTCTCCACCAGCACCGGTCGGCCCATCCAGGCCGATAGGTTGGCGGCGTTGAAGGTCGCGGCGGTGACGGTCTGGGCGCCGGCCTTGCGGGCCCAGGCCTTGGCGAGGTGGGTCTTGCCCGCGCCCTCCGGCCCGACCAGCGCCAGGCAGCCGGCATGCCAATTGGGCCAGGCGTCCAGCGCCCGCACGGCCGATTCATTGGTCGGGGAGACGATGAAGTCCCGGCGCCGATAGGACGCCGTGCGCCGCAGCTCTAGACGAAGCTGTTGGGGCACGCGCCGTATCCGGTTCGAAAAGTCACTGGGAAATCATAGGGCAAACCGGGCTCGCCGTCGACCTTGGCCGTAGCGATCGGTCGGGGATGGCGCCCGCCAAGGTGTGGAGAAACCCTCACGGAGACCTCGTCGCCGGCAGCACCCGATAGATCTGCAGCACCTGGCCGGGCGCGGACACCGGCTGTAGCCAGCCCGGGACCTGGCCCCTGCGCAGCGCCGCCTCGAAGCTGCTCGGGCCGACCCGCAAGGGATTTGCCGGGCACTCGACCACATAGGCGACGTTCAGCGCGCGCACCCGGGCCTCGGCGTCCGTCGGCGCGGCGCCCAGGGCGTCGTGGGCGGCGAGAATGCCCCAGGCCATGCGGTGATAGGGGGCGGCGAGCACGGAGTCCCGGGTCTCGGCCAGGATGAAGGGGCCGAGGTCGATCTCGCCGAGCACCACGCCCGGCGGCAGGGCCGCGAGGGGACGATAGGGGGCGATGTCGTAGCAGCGCTCATCGAGCGCGGCGTGGCTGGCCGCGGGCTTCTTCGGGGCCAGATCGACCAGGCCGACGATGGCCGCGGCCACGACGAACGGCGACAGCACGACGGCGGCGAACAGGGTCGGCAGCATCAGGCCGCGCAGATGCCGCTGGGCCAACAGACTGATCGCCGCCGCCAGGGTCGGGGCGCCGAACCAGTAGATGTAGTCCTGCATGCGATAGGCGTGCGCGGCCGCCCACGCGGCGACCGCCACCAGGCCGGCGGCCAGCAGGGTCGCCGCCATTGGCCGGGCCCGCTCGCGCCAGAGCAGATAGGCGCCCGCCGCCAGCGCCATGGCCGTCATGGTCATTACCCGCACCGCGGAGTCGCGGTCGTGAGCCAGCAGCTGGCTCCAGGACTGCAGCTCCTGGATCTTGTCGAACCAGAAGGGGCGCAGCCTCGGATCGACGGCGGCGAACGGGCCGTGGATGCACTGGGGGTTGGCGATCAGGAAGACGGCGGCCGACGCCGCGCCGACCGCGCCGATCAGCCCCACGCGCAGGGCCGGCGCGCGCTGGGCGCCCCAGGTCGCGACGGCGGCCATGCCCAGGCCCGCGACCGCCAGGGCGGCCACCAGGTTCCAGCCGATCGCGTCGCAGACCGACAGCGACCAGCGCCAGGGCGGGGTCTGGATCGCGTAGAAGACGGCCGCGGCGAGGGCCAGCGACAGGCCGTAGGCGCGGGCGGGTCGCGCCTCGTCCGGGCTGCGGGCCAGGCGCAGGGCGTAGCTGGCGCCGATCAACGCCTGGAAGGCCAGCGCCTCGATGCCGATGGCCAGGCCCAGCGCCGCGGCGATCCCGCCCCAGGCGGCCCAGCGCGTGCGATGAGCGCTGGCCAGGGAGCAGGCGGCGGCGACCAGGGCCATGGTGATCTGGATGTTGTGATGGTCGACCCGACCGGGCCGGAACTGCACATAGAGCTGGATATTGGTCGCCAGCAGCACCGCGCAGACGAACACCGCCGGCCGTCCGCCCAGGCTGCGGGCGATCAGCAGGCCGCAGGCGACGGCCGGGAAAATCCAGGCCAGCGGCCAGGCGAACCGGACGATCAGCTCGGCCATCGCCGGCGACGTCACCCGCTCGACCAGCCAGATCAGGCCCGCCAGGGCGCCGTCGAGCAGCCGCGACCAATGCATATAGGTCCCGACCGGCGGCTGCAGCCGGCCCTGCCACTGGTCCCACCAGCCGCGTCCGTGCAGCAGGTCGCGCACCAGCACCAGCCGCATGGCGTCGTCGGTGTCGCCCAGCGCCTTGGCGATGTCGGCGTCGTGCCAGCTCAGCACCGCGCAGACCGCCAAGGTGACGATCAGGGCGGTCCAGGCCAGGCGACGGTTCGAGCCGACGTCGGGAAGCGGCGAAAGCTGCATGGGGGCTCGCGGAGACAAAAGCGTAGCCGTCATCCTGCGGCGAACGGGGTTTCAGGGGCATTAAGCACGTCGGCGGGCGCGCCGTTTGTCGGGGCCGTCGAACACCAGGTTTGGCCGCGTACGGAACGTAAGCGTGAGCGCGGGGTTAATGTCGTGTTAATAAGCCGAACGGGCTGATCTGGGCGCTGCAAGTCGTGGACCTAGGCTTTGTTCGCGAAGCGGGACGAATACTATGAACAGAGCGGGGCTGAGTCTTGTCATTGGGGCCGCGGGTCTTTTGGCCACGGCCTGCGCCAGCGCCGATCACCGAACGGCGCGACTGGACGCGGCGCAAACCCTCAATCAGGCGCACGGCGTCATCCAGGCCGAACGCGAGGAACGCACCGGTCAGACCGCCAGCGCCTGGGGCGACCGATGGACGGCCAACAATCTGCTGGCGCGGGCGGCGGTGGACAATCCGACGGTGATCGACCGGTTCAACCTGGCGGTGGCCTACGAGAAGACCGGCCGCTACGCCGACGCCGCGCCCATCTATCGGCGGCTGGAGACCGATGGCCGCTATACGTGGGCCGTCACCATGGTCGACGACCGCGACCGCGCCGCGCGTGATCGCCGCTTCAACGTCGCGCGCGAGTCCGCTCATCGTCTCGCCCAGCTGCAGCAATCGGTGTCGGCCCTGGCGCCCGGCGCCGAAGCCAGCGCCCAGGCCGCCGGCGACTTCGCCACCCCCGTGGCGGCGGTCGTCGTCGACCCCAACAATCCGACCGGGATCTCCAACGCCGAGGCCGAAGCCCGAGACGCGCAAGGCCGTTAGGGCTGGCGACGCCTCGCGCGCGCTCCGGACCCAACATGCCTACCGGCGCGGTTACCGTGTTTGAGAACGGTTTCACCATGGACCCGCCGTTACAGTCGCGCCGTCATGCAAAGCGCCTCCGCCCTCCAATCCCAGACGCCGCCGCTCGACGGCATGCGGATTCTGGTGGTCGAGGACAATCTCCACACCGCCGATCTGGTTAAACAGACCCTCGTGGCGGCCGGCGCCCAAGAGGTCGCGCTGGTCGCTGACGACGCCATGGGACTGGCGATCCTGGCGGACTTCCGTCCCGATGTCCTGGTGACCGACAGAATGGCGCCGGAGGCCGACGGGGTGGCGATGGTCGCTTCGGTGCGCCGGGCGGCGCTGCAGCCGGACGCCGGCGTGCCCAACCCCGCCGTGCCCATCGTGCTCCTGTCGGGGTGTTCCGGCCAGGGCGCGGTCTGGCAGGCGCGCAACGCCGGCATCGACGCCTATGTGGTCAAGCCGTTCAGCTTCAACTCCCTGGTCAAGCGGGTCGAGCGCGCCGGCAAGCGCAAGGTCGCCTTCATCGTTTCCGACGACTACGTCGGCCCGGATCGAGGGGCGGTGGCCGAAGCGCGCCCCGCCGACCTGGCCCAGGGCCCGGCGCTTCCCACGTCCGATCCGTCGCTCGCCGGGCTGCTGAAGACCCTGTACGACCGCATCCGCGAGCTGGAAGAGCGCCAGAAGGCGTCTTAAGCGCGGCCTCAGACCATGCTGCCGCCGCCGTCAACTCGGACGACCTGGCCGGTCACATAGGTGGCGCGCATCAGATAGAGATAGGCCTCGGCCGCCTCATCGACGGTTCCGGCGCGGGGCAGGGGCAGGTTGCCGGTGTAGGCCTTGATCATGTTCTCGCCCATGGTCTGCACCTGTTCGCTCAGGATCAGGCCCAGGCAGACGGCGTTGACCCGAATGGGCGCCAGGTCGCGCGCCAGGCCGAGGGCCAGGCCCTCTGTGGTCTGGGCCGAGGCGGTGGTCAGCGGCGCGCCGGG
>Ga0302196_10006668_pt1 | contig 10154 bp, 10 predicted proteins | sample II_Bog_N1_3_FD_198794 | JGI IMG/M metagenome (GOLD analysis project Ga0302196, IMG submission 198794) | Peat permafrost microbial communities from Stordalen Mire near Abisko, Sweden - II_Bog_N1_3 | ecosystem: Environmental > Terrestrial > Soil > Wetlands > Peat | place: Sweden: Abisko...
GGCGATCCGGCCGCCAAGGCCAGGGCGGTGGGCATCTGGGCCTGCTGCAGTTCCGCCGGCGCATCGGCCGGACCGGTCATCGGCGGGTGCCTGGTCGGCACCTTCGGCTGGCGGAGCATCTTCTTCATCAACCTGCCCTTCGGCATCCTCGCCCAGGTGCTGCTGCGGGCCCCGGCCCAGGAGCCGCGGGACGCGGAGCCCCCCCGGCCGTTCGACTGGACCAGCCAGGCCCTGGCCCTGGTGGCCCTGGCCAGCCTCACCTACACCCTGATCGAAGGCCCGGCCCGGGGCCTGCGGGCGGTGCTGCTGCCAATGAGCCTGCTGGCGGCCGGCGCCCTGGGCTTCGGCCTGCGCCAGCGGCGCAGCCCCAGCCCCATGGTGCCCCGGGACCTGGCCCGGATCCCGGCCTGGCTCAACGCCAACTTCGTCGCCTTCCTGGCCTGCTTCGTCTACTACGGCTTCGTGTTCATGGCCAGTTTCTACTTCCAGAGCTTCCGCCACTTCTCGCCCATGCTCACCGGGCTCACCTTCCTGCCCATGACCCTGCTGCAGCCGTTCCTGCACCCGTTCCTGGGCCGCTGGGTGGCCCGGGTCGGCCCCCGCACCCCCATGACCCTGGCCCTGGCCCTGGGCGCCCTGGGCCTGTTCCTGGCCAGCTTCATGGGCGCCGACACGCCCCGGCTGTGGCTGGCCGTCATCATGATGCCCATCGGCCTGGGCGTCTCCCTGGGCATCTCGCCGGCCCTGGTGTCCATGCTTCGGGCGGTCCCCCGGGAAAGCTCCGGGGTGGCCGCGGGCATCTTCAACACCGGCCGGCAGGTGGGGTCCCTGCTCGGGGTCGCCGTGCTGGGCGCCTTCCTGGGCTCGGACAGCCATTTCCTGGCCGGCTTCCATGCCGCGGTGCTGCTGTCCAGCGGCCTGCTGCTGCTGGCCATCCTCAGCACCTGGCGCTGGGCCCAGGGGGCCCCGGCGGCGCCCGGACCGGCACCCGCCGGCGCCGCGCTGCCGGCCGAGGCATAACCGACCGGCTTCATGGCGGGGAAGTTGCCGCAGAATGGAGCCCGGGACGCGGATCGTCCCCGGAGGCTGGCCATGGAACTGGAACTCACGGACAACGTCGCCATCGTCACCGGTGCCAGCCGGGGGCTGGGCCGGGCCATCGCCATCCAGCTGGCCGGCGAAGGCATGCGCCTGGTCCTGGCCGCCCGCTCCCAGGCGCAGCTGGAGGAGACCGCCGCCCTGTGCGGCGGCCCAGCCCGCTGCCTGCCCTGCGATCTGCGCGAACCGGAGGCCCCGGCCCGGCTGGTGGATTTCGCCCTGGCCCAGTTCGGCGCCCTGGATCTGCTGGTGAACAACGCCGGCGCCACCCAGCGCGGCGACTTCCTGCGCCTGGACGAAGCCGCCTGGCAGGACGGTTTCGCCCTGAAGTTCTTCGGCGCCATGCGCTGCGCTCGGGCCGCCTGGCCGCACCTGGCCCAGCGCCGGGGCGCCATCGTCAACATCATCGGGATCGGCGGCCGCACCGGCAGCGCCGAATTCGCCATCGGCGGCGCGGTCAACGCGGCCCTCATGAACCTGACCAAGGTGCTGGCCGACCGCGGGGTGGCCGATGGGGTGCGGGTGAACGCCATCAACCCCGGTTCCATCGCCACCGACCGCCTGACCCTGCGCATCGCCCGGCTGGCGGAACAGCGCGGCCTGGACCCGGCGCAGGCCGGCCGGCAGATGGCCGCCGAAGCGGGCGTGGCGCGCTTCGGCGACCCGGCCGAGATCGGCGCCGCGGTCGCCTTCCTGGCCTCGGCCCGGGCCGGCTACTGCCAGGGCGCGATCCTGGACATCGACGGCGGCCAGACCCGGACCCTGTGACCGGGCCCGAGACGCGCTACAGGAGATCGAGCTGGGCAACCCATCGGTTCGTGCCGGGCACGGCCTCCAACCCGCCCGGGTAGAGGGCCAGGGTGAGGACGCCATGGGAGACCTTGGCGCTTTGGAGCAGGATCTTCACGGGCAGGCTGCTGTGGTTGGTAAGGACCACTTCGGCGTGCACCGCCGGGCCGCCCACGGCGAGTGCGAGCAGGGTGGCGATTTTCAGGGCAAGGGTTCGCATGGCGCGCTATCAGAAGGGGGTGGCGACCCAACGCTGGGCGGCCCGGAAGGGGAGCAATACATTAATGTATCATCACCCTCCCCGGGTTCCCGGTGCAGGCGCGGAATGGCCGGGTGAAGGAAGCTGCGACCCACCCCCGAATCGCACCTGGCCGAAATCATTGGGCAGGATGGGAACCCAGGCCCCCCTCTGAGCATGTTGGCAAATGAAACCCCGGGCTTCCTTGAGGCCCCATTATCAGAGGTCATTCATGAGTTCATCCAAGCCCAACCTCTCGCCTCTCTCAGATACTCAGTTGGAGGCCATCCGGGGCGGTATGTTCGGTCCCTTTGTCAACAAACCCCACAATCCGGCTGACTTCGCCCATAAACCGCCGGTTGCTCCAAGGCCGCCCGTAACCCAGGGTCTGGGGACAGCCATGGCCAAGGGCGCGGTATTGGGCGGCCTGGGCGGAGCAGCGACCGGAAATACAGGCACAGGGATCATTGGCGGAGCTCTGCTTGGCGGTATGGACCATTGCATAGACCAGATGCCCCCCATCGGGCCGAGTCCGGTTCCCACCAACCTGAACATCGTTTCGCAAGTGCATCCGTACTCTTACGGCCAAGTTAGGCAGATGTAAAACGCCCTCGGGCCGGCCCCGTCGGCCCGAGGCTCCACCTGGGTGCCACCCTGGCTGCCCGTCATGGAGCAGATCCCATGAGCATCCCCGCCTTCCTGGCCCGCCTTGCTGTTTTTGCCGCCCTGTCGGCCCTGTTCCGCCTGGCGCCCGATCCCGCCTCCCGGGAAATGCTGTTTGCGTTCCTGATCGTGTTTTCTTTGCGCGTCCTGTTCGCCCCGAACCGGTCCTGCCCCCATTGCGGTCTGGCCCAGTCACCGGTGATCAAGCCGGATCGCTAGCGCTCCGACCCGAACCCGGCGACCCCTTCGCGTGCCCCCGGGCCGCGGACGGGGACGTGCCGAAGGTCTGCCGCCACAGCCGGCGCAGGCGCCGGGCCTCGCCGAAGCCGCACTGCCCGGCCACCGCCTCCAGGGTCAGGGCCGGGTCGCGCATCAGGTCCCGGGCCCGCTCCAGCCGCAGCCGGGTGCGGTACTCCTGGACCGGGATCCCGGTGCAGGCGCGGAACTGCCGGGTGAAGTTGCGCACGCTCATGGCGGCCATGCGGGCCAGCTCGGCCAGCGGCCGGTCCTCGGCCGGGTGCGCCACCAGCCAGTCCTGCAGCTGGTGGATGCCCTGGTGCAGGTGCCCGCGGTAGTCCAGGTAGACGCTGTGCTGGCCGTGGGCGCCGTCCCGGCGCAGGTAGACCACCAGCTCCCGGGCCACCCGGGCCGCCAGCACCGGCCCGTGTTCCAGCTCCAGCAGATCCAGGGTCATGTCCACCCCGGCGACGATGCCGGCGCTGCTGGTGACCGGACCGCTGGATACGAACAGGCGTTTGCCCAGCACCCGGGCCTGGGGCCAGCGCTGCTGCAGCTTTTCCACGTAGGCCCAGTGGGTGGTGCACTCGCGCCCGTCCAGGAGGCCGGCTTCGGCCAGCAGGAAGGCCCCGGTGCAGATGGAAAAGAAGCGCACCCCCACCCGGTCGGCCTGCCACAGCCATTCCAGCACCCCGGGCGCCGGCCGGGACTGATGGAAGGCCGGGCTGCCGGGAATGAACACCAGATCGCCCGGCTCCGGCGCCGGCAGCGGCTCCAGGCGGCTCAGGCCCGGGCCCTGGTCGGTGGCCAGCTCCGGATCGGGAGAGCAGAACCGCAGCTGGTAGGCGCAGCCGAACGAGACCGCCTCATGCAGCGCCTGGAGCGGCCCGGCAAAGTCCAGCAGCTCCACCCCGGGCAGCAGCAGGAACAGGACCCGGCTCACAGGGCCGCCAGTTCCCGGACCAGCTGGTCCGTGGCCACGATCCGGGCGAACCGGTCCCGCAGCGCGTAGGCGGTCCGTTCGGCGATCTCGGCCACCCCGAGCTCGCCCACCAGGCGCCCGTCCACGTGGTGCTGGATGGGGAAGGTGCGGGTGGCGTCCAGCACGAAGTCCACGTCGTAGCCCAGATCTGCCGCCAGCCGGGCGGTGGTTTCGCAGCACTGCTCGGTCTGGATGCCGGTGATGGCCAGCCGGCGCACCCCCTGCCGCTGCAGCAGGCGCTGCAGCGGGGTGCTGGTGAAGCAGTTGCGGGTGATCTTGTGCAGCAGCGGTTCACCGGGCAAGGGCGCCAGGAAGTCCATGAGCCGGTAGTGCGGGCTGCTGGTCTGGAAGGCTTCGTCGGCGTCCGCGTGCAGGACGAAGTAGACCGGCAGTCCGGCAGTGCGGTAGGCCTGCAGCAGCCGGTCCACGTGGACCTCGAAGTCCGGGTTGCTGCGCCGCTCCCAGCGGGGCAGGACCTTGAAGGAGTCCTGGACATCGATGACCAGGAGGGCCGAAGCGGCGAGGGTCGAGGGGGGGATGGGCATCTGCACTCCGCGGCGGGAACATTCCCACCGCCAGCATGGACCCGGCCGGCGCCGGCGCCCATACGCCGGGCGGCCAAAGAGCGGTCGAATCGGGCCATGGGCCTCGGGTGCCTCCCCGCTCAGGGCGTCCCGATCACCTGCACCGGTTCGCGCACCCGGTTCACCCGGTGGAAGTTGCGGATCAGCTCCAGGTGGTGGGGGCCCAGCACCGTGCCTTCCGGGGCCACCAGCCAGCCGTCCAGGGTCTCCACCGACTGCACCAGGGTCTGCCCGGCCCGCAATTCGCTGACCAGCAGGCCCCGGGCCATGCCGGCCTGGGCGACGGCCTCTTCCGCCAGCACCACCTGCAGGGCCGCCACCACCGTGGGATCGTAGCGGGCCGGATCCTGGGCCATCTGCCCCAGGGCGGTCCGGGCATCCCGGTCCGGGGGCTGCCGCATGTAGTCGGCCAGCACGTGCACCACCCGGGCGCCGATGGGGATCGCCTTGCCCGCCACCGCGTCCTCGGGGAAGCCGCCGCCGTCGAAACGCTTCTGCGAATAGAGCAGGATCTCGGCCACCGGCTCCAGGCGTGGGATGTTGCGGATCAGCTGGGCGCCGATCTCCGGCACCCGGTGCAGCAGCGCCTCCTCGTTCTCGTCCAGGCGCTCGGAGGCCTGCAGCTTGGTGGCGAGCGAGTACGGCAGGGTCAGCAGCCCCACCTGGGACAGCAGCGCGGCCACGCCCAGGTGCCAGGTCTCGGCCATGGCCAGCTGGGTGCCCACCTTCACGGCCAGGTCGCCCATCCGGTTGGAACGGCCCAGGGAGGCCGGGGCCAGCATGCTCAGCAGATCCATGAGCATGCGGATGGCCCCCTGCAGGGTCTGCTCCAGCAGTTCCCGCTCGGCGGCGGCCCGGGCGAAGTGGTCCAGGGCCGCGTCCAGGGACACGGCGAGCAGGTCCGGCTCGCACGGCTTGGTCAGGAACCGGAAGATGGCGCCCTGGTTCACCGCCTCCTTGGCGGTGGTCTGGTCGGCGTTGCCGGTGAGCATGATCCGCACCAGATGCGGATGGGCGGCCTTGACCCGGGCCAGCAGCTGGATGCCGTCCATGCCCGGCATGCGCATGTCCGCCACGATGACCTGGTAGGGGCCCTGGGACGCCAGCATCTCCAGGGCCGCGAACCCGCTGGAAGCGGTGTCCAGATCGAACCGCTTGCGCAGGTTGCGGGTATAGGCGTGCAGGATGTTCTCGTCGTCATCGACAAGCAGGATCCGGGCGGTCATGGGGCTCCTTCGGACGGACGCGGGGCTGGGTTGACGGGGACGGCTCCCGGGGCCGGGCTCAATGGCCGGCCGACCATAGGCCAGCCTGGTCGTCGGGCACGTCGAGCAGGGACTGCCAGGCCTCCAGCCGGGCCGGATCCAGGCTCCGGCCCAGCTCCTGGATCGGGTCCAGGACCGGGGTGAACAGGGGATGCAGGCCGTGACCGGCGATCAGATCGGCGGCATGCACCGCCAGGAGCGGCAGGCTGGGGGCGGCCCCGCTCCCGTTCGGCTGGTGGTGGTGCCGGACGATGTCCCGGATAGGGGCGGGGATGCCCCACAGCCCCAGCAGGTAGGCGCCCACCTCCGGGTGACTGGTCTGGAACGCGTCCCGCTCACACTCCAGCAGCAGGGCGCCGCCGCGCACGGCCTGGACCACCCGTCCGTACGCCTCCGGGTGGGCGTTGGCCAGGATGAGGATGCCCAGATCGTGCAGGACCCCGCCCACGAAGGCCTCCTCCTGCAGGGCGTGCTCGGCGTGCTCCAGCTGGGTGATCCGGAAGGCGCCGCTGGCCACCCGCAGGGTGTGGGTCCACAGATCGTCCAGGGTGAAGCCGGGCACCCGGAAGGCGGTGGCCTGCTCGAAGATGCCGTTGACCATCACCAGCGCCTTGACCGTTTCCACCCCCAGGTAGGTGATCGCCTCGGCCGGGGTCTCGATGGCCCGCCGAAGCCCGAAGTACGTGCTGTTGACCAGTTTGAGGATCTTGGCCGTCATGGCGATATCCCGCTGGATGATCCGGGCCAGATCCTGGGTGCTGACCGATTCCCGCTCCAGGGCCTTGATGATCTGCAAATACAGCTCCGGCAGGCTGGGCAGGGTGTCGATGCTGCCGACCAGGCTGCGGGTGGCCAGGTCTCCGGAGCTTTCGGCCACCGCCAGGGCGTTCTGGACGGCCAGCTTCAGCCGCTCCGTGTCGCAGGGCTTGGACAGGTACTGATGGGCCACCCCCACGCACTGGGCGACCATCTCCTGGTCGGCGTGGCCGGACAGCACCAGGCGGATGGTGGCCGGATGCCGCCGGCACACCTCCTTGAGCAGGGCGACGCCGTTCATGCGCGGCATGCGCATGTCGGTGACGATCACGTCGCAGGGCTGGGCCGCCATCAGCTCCAGGGCCTGGGCGCCGCTTTCGGCGAAGCGCATGTCCCATTCGGCCCGGGCCGAGCGCAGCCCGCGTTCCATGGCCCGCAGCACCATGGGCTCGTCATCCACGAACAGGATCTGCCGCTTCATGAGGCCTCCTGTTCGCGGGTGGGATCGAAGGGCAGCCGCAGCAGGAAGCAGCTGCCCTGGCCCACGGTGCTGGTCACTGCCACGGTGCCCCGGTGCCGGGTGATGATGGAGTGGACGATGGACAGGCCCTGCCCGGTGCCCTTGCCCACCGGCTTGGTGGTGAAGAACGGCAGCCAGATCTGCGGCTGCTGGTGTTCGGGGATGCCGCAGCCGTTGTCGCTCACCCGGATCTCCGCCCATTCGCCGCTGGCCCGGGTCTCCACGCGGATCAGCCCCTTGTGCTCGGGCTCGCGCACCTGCCGTTCGGCGATGGCGTGGGCCGCGTTGACGATGATGTTCAGCACCACCTGGTTGAACTCGCCCGGCGAGCAGACCACGTCCGCCAGGTCCTCCTGGTAGCCGCGCTCCACCTCGCTCACGTATTTCCACTCGTTGCGGCTGACGATCAGGGTGTTCTCGATGGCCTGGTTGATGTCCACCGCCATCATGCCCTCGGAGCTGGGGTGGGTGAACACCTTCATGGCCTTGACGATGGTCGAGACCCGGGCGATCCCGTCCAGGGACTGCTGGATGGCGCTGGGCACCTCTTCGGCCAGGTAGTCCAGTTCCTCCTCGTGCACCCGCTGGGCCAGTTCGGCCGCCGCCGCCCGGAATTCGCCGTCTTCGCCCACCCGCTCGCCCAGCTCCGCCCCGGCCCGGGCCACCCGCAGCAGGCTCTGGAAGGAGCCGTCCAGGAAGCGCAGGTTGTCGCCCACGAACTGGATCGGCGTGTTGATCTCGTGGGCGATGCCCGCGGCCAGCTGGCCCACGGCCTCCATCTTCTGGGCGTGCCGGAGCTGGATCTCCATCCGGGCCTGCTCCTCCTCCACCGCCTTGCGCTCGGTGATGTCCCGGCTGATGAGCAGCACCGTCTCCTCGCCGCCGCCGGTGTCCACCACCGAGGCCTGGGACTCGAACAGGCCGAAGGAGCCGTCCCGGTGGCCCAGGCGGAACTCGAACAACCCGGTGAGGCCCTGCTTGGCGGCCTGGCGCAGGGCGTTCTGGAACAGGGCCCGGTCCTCCGGGTGGACCAGCTCGAACACCGGAATGAGGTTGAACTCCTTTTCGGCGTAGCCCAGGGTCTTGCGGTACGAGGGACTGCGGTAGTGGACCTTGCCGTTGGTGCCCAGGATGGTGATCAGATCGCGGGCGTTCTCGGTGGTGAGGTGGAACAGGCTTTCGCTGCGCCGCAGCCGCTGCTCCATGGTCATGCGCTCGGTGATGTCCCGGTGCCGGATCACCGCCCCCAGGCCGGCGTGCAGGGCGCGCCCGCCCAGCATGGCGAACCAGGCCGTGCCCGCCTCGGTCCGGTGCGGATAGTCCAGGCTCAGCCGCGGCACCTTGCCGGTGAGCACGCTGCGGATCCCCAGGGCAACGATGGACAGGTCCCCCGACGGCCCCTTGATCACCCGCTCACACACCTCCAGGTAGTCGGTGCCCACCCCGCACCCGGCCAGGAGCGGGTTGTCGCCGGCGAAGGCCTGCCACATCTGGTTGGCGCACACGATGACGCCCTGGGGATCGGTGACTGCCAAACAGGCGTCCATGCCCTCCAGCACCGTTTCCAACAGGAGGTGGGTGAGGGAGCTGGGATCCGGAAGATCGGGAGAACACTGCATGTTCGGCCCTCGTCTTCCCTTTCATCGGGACCGGCCGGCCAGGACTTGAAATTGGCCGGCCCCCGGCGTCCGGTTCACCAGCGCGGGGTCTGCCCGGGCGTGGCGTAGCCCTGGGGGAAGCGCTGCTTCCATTCCCAGGCGCTGCGGATGATGGCTTCCAGTTCGGGCACCTGAGGCTGCCAGCCCAGCTCGGCCCGGATCTTGGCGCTGGAGGCCACCAGGATGGCCGGATCACCGGCCCGCCGGGGCTCTTCCACCACCGGGATGGGGTGGCCGGTGACCCGCCGGGCGGCCTCGATCACCTCGCGCACACTGTAGCCGGTGCCGTTGCCCAGGTTGTAGATGCGCTGCTGGCCCGGCTCCAGGCTTTCCAGGGCCAGCTGGTGGGCCCGGGCCAGATCCAGCACGTGGATGTAGTCGCGCACGCAGGTGCCGTCCGGGGTCGGATAATCGGTGCCGAACACCTTGATGACGGCCCGGCGGCCCTGGGCCACCTCCAGCACCAGCGGGATCAGGTGGGTTTCCGGACCGTGGTCCTCGCCCAGTTCCCCGCCGCAGCCCGAAGCGTTGAAGTAGCGCAGGGACACGTAGCCCAGCCCGCGCAGCCGGCTCATCCACTCCAGCGCCCCCTCCACCAGCAGCTTGGCGTAGCCGTAGGCGTTGGTGGGGGCCTTGGGGTGCGCCTCGTCGATGGGGGTGTACTGCGGGTCGCCATAGGTGGCGGCGGTGCTGGAAAAGATGAAGCGCTTCACGTCGTGGGCCAGCATGCGGTCCAGCAGCACCAGCGGCCGGGCGGTATTGTTCACGAAGAACCGCCCGGGATCGACCATGCTTTCCCCGGCCTCGATGTAGGCGGCGAAGTGCATCACCGCGTCGAAGCCCTGCCCGTTGGAGTACTGCCCGCTGAACAGCTGGTCCAGCAGGGCGGCGTCGCCCACATCGCCGCGCACCAGCCGCGCGGCCGGGTTGATCGCCTCCGAGTGGCCCTTTTCCAGGCTGTCCAGGATGGTCAGGGTGTGGCCGCTGCGGACCAGCAGGTCCACCACGTGGCTGCCGATGTAGCCGGCGCCGCCGGTGACGAGGATGCGCATGGGGTACTCCTCAGGTTCGTACCTTGTAGTGTACGTCACTCATGGCCCGCAGCCGCTCGGCGGCGCTTTCCGGGGTCAGATCGCGCCCGGGCGTGCCGAGCATCTCGAAGCCGACCATGAACTTGCGGACCGTGGCGCTGCGCAGCAGGGGCGGATAGAAGTGCAGGTGCAGGGTCCACTCCGGATGCTCCTCGCCGTCGCAGGGCGCCGGGTGGAAGCCCATGGAATACGGGAAGGAGATGCCGAACAGGTTGTCGTAGCGGGTGGTGAGCCGCTTGAGCAGATCGGCCAGGGCGGCCCGGTCGCCGTCGC
>Ga0302196_10006673_pt1 | contig 10149 bp, 8 predicted proteins | sample II_Bog_N1_3_FD_198794 | JGI IMG/M metagenome (GOLD analysis project Ga0302196, IMG submission 198794) | Peat permafrost microbial communities from Stordalen Mire near Abisko, Sweden - II_Bog_N1_3 | ecosystem: Environmental > Terrestrial > Soil > Wetlands > Peat | place: Sweden: Abisko, Stordalen...
CGGTCAGGCTCGCGGCTCTGTCCGAGACAATCACAATCTCGGCCTCCTATTTCGGGGACCCAAGCCCTCGGCCATGAAGCACACGGATGAGGTGGGCCAGATCGATCTGGGCCGATATCAGACCGAGATCCCCAGCTCGGGCGGCCAGGCGGTCATCGATGGCGCTGCGGTAAAACGCGGGCGGCTGGCGTGGCTGGCGGCGACAGGGCCGGAGGTGAACGTGAACGTCTTTTCGTCGCGGCGCAGCGGGCCCGACAACATCCTGGACTGCGCGTTCTTCCAGGACACGGTCGCCGTGGCCCGCCGGCAGACGGTGACGCTGGCTTGCAAGCTGATCGGAGAACCTGACCGCGTTGCCTCGACGGCGCTCAAGCCTTAAACAGCGGGCGCTTTTCCCCGCCCAAGCGAGTCTTCTTCGATGTTCATCGAATCCGCCAACCTGCGCCGTGTGAAACCCTCGGCCACCGCCGCCGCCAGCGCCCGCGCCCGCGCTCTCAGGGCTGCGGGGCGCGACATCATCTCCCTCGACGCCGGCGAGCCCGATTTCGATACGCCCGACACGATCAAGGAGGCCGCGATCAAGGCCATCCGCGACGGCAAGACCAAATACACCGACATGGACGGCATCCCCGAGCTCAAGGCCGCCATTTGCGCCAAGTTCGCGCGGGAGAACGGCCTTTCCTACAAGCCCTCGCAGATCAATGTCTCGCCGGGCGGCAAGCCGGTGATCTTCAACGCCATGATGGCCACCCTCAATCCCGGCGACGAGGTGCTCATCCCCACGCCCTATTGGGTGAGCTATCCCGACATGGTCCTGCTGGCCGGCGGAGAGCCGGTGTTCGTCCCCACCACCGCTGAGGACGCGTTCAAGGTTCAGCCCGCGGCCCTGGAAGCGGCGATCACGCCGCGCACGCGCTGGATCATCCTCAACTCGCCCTCCAACCCTTCGGGCGCCGCCTATACCGAGGCGGAGCTGCGCGGCCTGGCCGATGTGCTGCTGCGCCATCCGCAGGTGTGGATCCTCACCGACGACATGTACGAGCACCTGGTCTTCGGCGATTTCGCCTTCCGCACCATCGCCCAGGTGGAGCCGGGCCTTTACGAGCGCACGCTAACCATGAACGGGGTCTCCAAGGCCTACGCCATGACGGGCTGGCGCATCGGCTACGCGGGGGGCCCCGAGCCCCTCATCAACGCCATGCGAAAGGTGATGAGCCAGAGCACCTCCAACCCCACCTCGATCTCGCAGTGGGCGGCGGTGGAGGCGCTGAACGGGCCGCAGGACTTCATCAAACCCAACGCCAGGCTCTTCGAGGGGCGCCGGGATCTGGTGGTCTCCATGCTCAACCAGGCGTCGGGCCTGCGCTGCCCCACCCCCGAAGGCGCCTTTTATGTCTTTCCCTCCTGCGGGGGCCTGATCGGCAAGACAGCGCCCAGCGGCAAGGTCATCGCCAGCGACGCGGACTTCGCCACCGAACTGCTGGACGCCGAAGGCGTGTCGGTGGTGTTCGGCGAAGCCTTCGGCCTCTCGCCCTTCTTCCGCATCAGCTATGCGACCTCGAACGAGTTGCTGGAGGATGCCTGCGGACGGATTCAACGGTTCTGCGGGTCGGTGCGGTAACAATGGCCGAGATCGTCAATCTGAACCGGGCGCGAAAGGCCAGGGCGCGCGCCGACGGGGCGGCGAGCGCGGCGGTGAACCGAGCGGCGTTCGGGCGGACGAAATCCCAGAAGGATCGGGACGCGGCGCTTGAGACGCAGCGACAGCGCACGCTGGATCAGGCTCGGCGCGAGGAGCCTTGAGCACCCCTCCCCGCCTGAAGAAACGCTCGATATCGCTGGCGGGGCACGGAACGTCCCTGGCGCTTGAGCCGGAGTTCTGGGCGGCGCTCGAGGCGATGGCGGCGGCGCGAGGCGTGGGCCTGGCGGCGCTGATATCGGCGATTGACGCGAAGCGCGCGGCGCGGCCGTTAGCCTCGGCCTGCCGGGTGGCGGCGCTGGGGTTTGCCAAGGAGCATTAGCACTCCGCTGGAGGCCGCCCTTTCGTGCTAGATTCTCCGCGACTCTCACCTGAGGTCTGCCGTGTCCGATCTTCCGCCGCCCCGCATTTCCGATCTCGCCCGCGTCGACGCGGCGCCGGACTATCTGGCGGGGCTGAATCCGGAGCAGCGGGCGGCGGTGGAGGCGACGGAGGGGCCGGTGCTGGTGCTGGCCGGCGCGGGCACGGGCAAGACGCGGGTGCTGACCACGCGCCTGGCGCACATCCTGGCTACCGGCAAGGCGCGGCCCTGGCAGCTGCTGGCGGTGACCTTCACCAACAAGGCGGCGCGGGAGATGCGCACGCGGATCACCGATATCATCGGGCCCGCAGCCGAGGGCCTGCGCTGGCTGGGCACCTTCCACTCCATCGCCGCCCAGATCCTGCGCCGGCACGCCGAGCTGGTGGGGCTGAAGGCCAGCTATACGATCATCGACACCGACGATCAGGAACGGCTGATCAAGCAGCTGCTGGAAGCGGAGAACATCGATCCCAAGCGCTGGACGCCCAAGCATCTGGCCGGGCTGATCGATCAGTGGAAGAACCGGGGCTGGACGCCGGACAAGCTGCCGCCGGCGGAGGGTGCGCACTTCGCCAATAATCGCGGGGCGGCGCTGTACCGGATGTATCAGGAGCGGCTGCGCATCCTGAACGCCTGCGATTTCGGCGACCTGCTGCTGCACAACCTCACCATATTCACCGCCCACCCGGACGTCCTGGCCGACTATCACGAGCGGTTCCGCTATCTGCTGGTGGACGAATACCAGGACACCAACATCGCCCAGTACCTCTGGCTGCGGCTGCTGGCGCAGAAGCGGCAGAACGTGTGCTGCGTGGGCGACGACGACCAGTCGATCTATGGCTGGCGCGGGGCAGAGGTGGACAACATCCTGCGCTTCGAGCGGGATTTTCCGGGCGCCACGGTGATCCGCCTGGAGCGCAACTATCGCTCCACCGAGCACATCCTTGCGGCCGCCTCGGGCCTGATCTCGGCCAACAAGGGGCGGCTGGGCAAGACGCTGTGGACGCAGGCGACCGGCGGCCAGAAGGTGCAGGTGCGCGGGGTCTGGGACGGCGAGGCTGAGTCGCGCCTGATCGCCGAGGATATCGAGCGCTGGAAGAAAGGCCGCCGCTACGCCGAGATGGCGATCCTGGTGCGGGCCTCGTTCCAGATGCGCGCCTTCGAGGAGCGCTTCGTGCTGCTGCAGATCCCCTACACGGTGGTGGGGGGGCCGCGCTTCTTCGAGCGGGCGGAGATCCGCGATGCCCACGCCTATCTGCGCCTTGTGCAGTCGCCCGACGACGACCTGGCCTTCGGGCGCATCGTCAACACGCCCCGGCGCGGGATCGGCGACTCCACGGTGCAGAAGCTGCTGCAGATCGCGCGGGACCGCGGCGTCTCGGCCATGACGGCGGCGGCGGACCTGGCGCGCAGCGACGAGATCACCGGCCGGGCGCGCACGGCCCTGGCCAACTTTTTGCGCGACATGGATCGCTGGCGCTCGCTGCGGGACGCGACTCCCCACGCGCGCCTGACCGAAACCATCCTGGAGGAGAGCGGCTATATCGACGCCCTGCGTCTGGACAAGGGACCCACCAGCCAGACCCGCCTGGAGAACCTCAAGGAGCTGGTGCAGTCCATGGGCGCGTTCGAGACGCTCAGCGCCTATCTGGAGCACGTCTCCCTGGTGATGGACCTGGACCGGGGCGGCGGGGACGACACGGTGCAGATCATGACCCTGCATTCGGCCAAGGGGCTGGAGTTTCCGCTGGTCTTCCTGCCGGGCTGGGAGGAAGGCGTCTTTCCCAGCCAGCGCAGCATGGACGAGTCCGGCGAGAAGGGGCTCGAGGAGGAGCGGCGCCTGGCCTATGTGGGCCTGACCCGGGCGCGGGAGGAGGCCAGGATCTCCTTCGTGGCCAACCGGCAGGTCTACGGCCGCTGGACCAGCCAGCTCCCCAGCCGGTTCGTCGACGAGCTTCCCCTGGACAATGTCGAGGCGGGATCGGAGACCGGCTACTACGGCGGGGGCCCGGGCCTGCGAGACGGCGCCACGCGCTGGGACGAAACCAACTATGGCTCGGGTTATGACAGCCCCGGGTGGAAGCGGGCGCAATCGCGCGGCTATGCCGGCGGCCCGCCCGGCGCCGCGGCGCCCAGCCGCATGCGGGTGATCGAGGGCGAGGGACGGCTGGTGGCGATTTCCGATCCGGCGACGCCCAGCGCCTATGCGCGTGGCGAGCGGGTGTTTCACCAGAAGTTCGGCTATGGGCTGGTGACAGCCGTGGAGGGCAACAAGCTCACCGTGGCGTTCGAACAGGCGGGCGAGAAACGGGTGATCGACAGCTTTCTGGAAAGGGGCTGAGGGGGTCGACGGGGTAGGCCGCGCGCCATGCTCCACGGCCACGCTCGTTTGCGTCGCGCGCCATATGCCGTCAGTCTCGCGGCGCTGGCGGAATCGGGGTGCGGGTGGCGACGGTCATAAGCGAGGAGGTCCGCCAGGCGGACACGGCGTTCTTTGGCCATCCGCGGGGGCTGGGGTGGCTGAGCTCCACAGAGGTGTGGGAGCGGTTTTCCTATTACGGGATGCAGGCGCTTCTGGTGCTGTATCTCACCCATCGGCTTCTACTGCCGGGTCACGTGGAGCATGTGGCGGGTTTTGGCCCGTTCCGCGCCGCGCTGGAGTCCGTGTACGGACCGATGACGCCTCAGGCGCTGGGTTCGGTGATCTTCGGGCTCTACGCCGGGCTTGTGTGGATGACGCCGATCCTGGGCGGGCTTCTGGCCGACCGGGTGACGGGGCGCACCGTCGCGATCCTGACGGGCGGATCGCTGATGACCCTCGGCCACTTCCTCATGGCGTTCGAGCAGAGCTTTCTGGTCGCGCTCACGTGCCTTCTGGTGGGGGTCGGCTGCTTCAAGGGCAATCTGGCCAGCCAGGTAGGCAGCCTCTACCGGCCCGGCGATCCGCGCGCGGCGAGCGCCTTCCAGATCTACTATCTGGGCATCCAGATAGCCGTGGTCGTGACGCCTCTGGTGTGCGGCACCCTGGGCGAGGTCTATGGCTGGCACTGGGGGTTCGGCGCGGCGGGCGTGGGCATGGTCATCGGCATGGCCATCTATCTGAGCGGCCGCCGATGGCTGCCCCCCGAGGCGCCGGTCCGCACGGCCGCCGCAGGCCCGCGCGAGCGGTTCACGACTGGAGATGTACGCCGGGTCGCCGTCCTTGTGGCGCTTCTGCCCGTGCTGGCCCTCCTACAGGTCGGGTCGTTCCAGGTGGCGAACGCCTATGTCATCTGGGGCGAGGCCAATCTGCAGCTCACCGTGCTGGGCATGAGGATCCCTGTCACCTGGCTTCAGTCGCTGGACGCACTGGGCTCCGGCGGCGGCATCGTGCTTTCGCTGATCTTCTGGCGATGGTGGGCGGCCCGGCGGGTCGAGCCCGACGAGATTTCCAAAGTCGCCTTTGGCGGCGTCCTGGTGGCGCTGTCGCCGCTGGTTCTGGCGGGCGCCTCCCTGGCCGCGGCCGGCGGACACAGGGCCAGCCTGCTGTGGGCGGTGCTGTTCGAGGCGGTTCTCAATATCGCCTGGGCCAATGTCGGCCCAGTGGCGCTGGGCCTTTACGCCCGCAGCGCGCCCAAGGCCGCAGCCTCAACCATGATCGGCGTCTTCTATCTGCACATATTCCTGGCGAACATGATGGTGGGATGGCTGGGCGGCCTGCTGGAAAAGATGTCCGGGGTCAATTTCTGGCTTCTGCACGTGGCGATCGCGGGGACGGCGGCGGCAGTACTGATCGTTCTGCGCGGGCCGCTGAGCCGCCTCTTCGCGCCGAAGGCGGTTGAGTAGGGGACGACGCCAGCGATCCGCCGGAGCCCCCATCCCCCGCGGCAACGGGAAGAGAAAGAACCTCCCACGCCTCCTGGGGAGGGACCGACGGCGTAGCCGTCAGGTTGGGGCTGTTTGGGGAAACCCGCGGCGCTGTGGCGGCCTCAGACTGCCCCACCCCGATCCTGCGGACCGACCCTCCCCGGAAGGGCAGGGAGGCGGCAGTCAGTTGCGTAGCGCGAAATCACACGTCGAGGTCTTCCGGGAGGATGGCCATTTCGAACATGAAGGAGCCGTCCTCGTCTTCGTCTTCGTAGATCACGCCGATGAACTCGCCCTTCATCTCCACCTCGGCCGAATCCTTCTGTTTGGGTCGGGCTTTTACGGCGATATGCGGATTGCCGAAGGTGCGTTTGAGGTGCGCCTGGACGCGATCGATATCTTTCTGGTCCACGGGACGCTCCTTGTGGCGATTTAGGCCGGGAACCTAGCGTCATTCCCGGTCACTGCAAGCCGTGGAGAGCGTGCAACCCTCAATTCAGGAGGTGTAGACGGCCTCAGCGAGGGTGTGGTCCATGCTGCGGGCCGGCTCGGGGCAGGTGGGGCAATTGACCAGCCGCGCCGGAACGCCGGCGGCGGTGCAGTTCGCCGGGACAGGTCGCAGCACCACCGAACCAGAGGCTATCTTGGCGTAGTCGCCCACTGCGATATTGCCCAGCACCTTGGCGCCCGCGCCCAGCAGGACGCCCTTGCCGATCTTGGGATGGCGATCGCCGCGATCGGCGCCGGTGCCGCCCAGGGTGACGCCGTGGAGCATGGAGACATCATCGCCGACCACAGCGGTCTCGCCGATGACGATGCCGGTTCCGTGGTCGAGAAAGGCGCCTTGGCCGATCACCGCCGCGGGATGGATATCCACCTGAAACAGCTCGGACATGCGGCTCTGCAGATAGAAGGCGATGCCCTCGCGTCCGCGATTCCACAGCCAGTGGGCGACCCGGTGGGTCTGAAGGGCCTGGAAGCCTTTGAAATAGAGGAAGGGCTGCACATAGCCCTTGCAGGCTGGATCGCGCTCGAACACCGCGCGCAGGTCAGCCTCGGCCTTTTCTATGATCGAGGGATCGGCTGCGTAGGCCTCTTCCGCAAGTTCGCGCAGGCTCATGGCGCGCAGCTCCTGATCGCCGAGCTTGCGGGCGAGCTGATACGAGAGCGCGCTGGAAAGATGATTGTGGCGGATGATCACCGCATTGAGCACGGACGCCAGACTGGGCTCCTGGGCCGCCAGATGGGCCGCCTCGTTGCGCAGCGCCGCCCAGACCGGCGGCGGGGCGTCGACACCCACGACTTCCAGATGCTTGGCCATCAGCCCGTCTCCCAAACGACCGTCCACACTGATATGGCGGGTCTCGAACCGTTTTCCAGTGGGCGCGCGCCTCAAAAGGAACGCGCCGGCCGTCGTTGCGGTTCGGCCCTCGGCTCTATACCTGCAAAGGGTTTTCAACAACCTTTCCACAGCCGAGGCTCACGCTGCCCTCCCCCACCCTCACCGCTCCCGCCTTTGGCGATCCGCTGCCGATCGAGGCCTCGCCGGAAACCCTGGCGTTTCTCGCGCGGCGCCGGTCGGCCTCGGCCATGACCCTTCACGCGCCCGGTCCGGACGCGAGCGCGCTGCGAGAGCTTCTGACCCTGGCAGCGCGGGCGCCGGATCACGGCAAGCTGGCGCCTTGGCGGTTCGTGATCCTGCGCGGCACGGCCAAGGACGCCTTCGTGCGGGGCCTGGAAGCCATCGCCGCCGCCCGGCCGGACGCCGCCAAGGCCCTGGCCAAGCTCGGCAAGATCCGCACCCCGCCGCTGACCATCGCCGTCGTCTCTCACGTGGCGCCAGGCGAGATTCCGGACTGGGAGCAGCGCCTCTCGGCCGGCGCCGTGTGCGCCATGATGGTGACGGCCGCCCAGGCCATGGGCTTTGGCGCTAACTGGATCACCGACTGGTACGCCTACGACCACGACGCGACCGACCTGCTGGGGCTGAAGGCCGGGGAGCAGGTGGCGGGTTTCGTCCAGCTGGGATCCACCGACGAGGCGCCGCTGGAGCGGGTTCGTCCCGACGTGACCGCGATCACCACCGAATGGGCGCCAGAGCGGATCGGCTAGTCGGGCGGCATTTTGCCGAGTGATTTTGCGCGCGAGCTGTTGTTCGGGGCGAACACTCTTCCACCTGCGGTCGGCGCCCCGGGGGGCCGCGCCTGGTGGGATCGAGAGAAGCTCACCGCCTTTCTCCCGGCCTTCGTGGCCGAGGTCGACGCTGTGATGGCGAGCGGAGCGGCGGCGGCCGGGAGCCTTGGCCACGCGGCGCCTCCCAAGGCGTCATAGGCGGAGGCCCGCTTCGGGCGGACAGCCGCCTGAACGCAGCTTGCGGTCATGGCGCTCGCCCCCGGCGAGGTTGCAATCCTGGGCCATCGCGCGGATTGTTCGCCGTGGTCTGCGACGTTCGAAGGTCCTGTGCGCCTCCGTTCCGGCGCGAGGAGAGAACGATGATTCAACGGCCGACGCCCGTCATTCGGGGTTTCGATCACGTACAGCTTGCGATGCCGCCCGGTCAGGAGGCGGCGGCGCGGCGATTTTACCAGGATCTGCTGGGGATCCCTGAAACACCCAAGCCGCCCGACCTCGCGGCGCGCGGAGGGTGCTGGTTTGAATCCTGCCTGATCCGCCTCCACCTGGGCGTCGATCCTGACTTCAGGGCGGCCCGGAAGGCCCATCCGGCGATCCGCGTCCAGGGTCTGCACGATCTTCGATCCCGGCTCATCGAGGGGGGTTGCGCCGTGCGGCCAGGTGACCCGCTGGCCGGCCGCGACCGCTGCTATGTCGATGACCCGTTCGGCAATCGTATCGAGCTGATTGAATCGGAGGACGTCGCCGAGCCCGCCGGATTCACCGTGACGCCCATAGGGTGGGTCCGGGGCGGCCGGGCGGCCGCGGTCGACGACGACTGGGGCGACAGCCGGGCACGCATCACCCTTGATCCGGCGTCCTTCACGCAGGAGGCTCTCCTGGGCCTGGAGGACTTCTCCCATCTGGAGGTGGTCTTCCTGTTTGATCGGGTCGCGGAGGAAACCATCCAGCGGGGCGCGCGAAGACCACGCGGCAATCGTGACTGGCCCAGCGTCGGCATCTTTGCGCAGAGGGGCAAGAACAGGCCCAACCGCCTGGGCCTGGGCGCCTGTCGCCTGATCGGCGTGACCGACCTTACCATAGAGGTTGAAGGTCTGGACGCCATCGACGGGACGCCTGTGCTCGACATCAAGCCTGTGATTTCGGGGTTTCTGCCGCGCGGCGCGATCAAGGAGCCCCGCTGGGCCACCGAGATCATGAAAGGCTATTGGTAGACCACAGTCTGCTGACCAAATCCCGCGGGCCCGCCGCCCGCCGACGCGCCATCCCTTGCGCAACAGGCGTGGCCGTCGGTAGGGTCCGGCGGCCGATGTCAGACATCTTCATCTCCTACGCCCGCTCGACGGCGGATCAGGCTCAGGCGGTGGCCGAGGGCCTGCGGGCGCTGGGCTACGATGTCTGGCGCGACGACGAACTGCCGGCCCATCGGTCCTACGCCGAGGTGATCGAGGAAAGGCTCAATGCGGCCAAGGCCGTGGTGGTCATCTGGTCGGCCGAGGCGGTGAAGTCGGAGTGGGTGCAGTCCGAGGCCGATCAGGCGCGCGCGGCCCGCAAGCTTGTCCAGCTCACGCTCGACGGCGCCAGGCTGCCCATGCCCTTCGACCGCATCCAGTGCGCCGATCTGGCCGGCTGGAACGGCGACCTGGGAGCGCCGGGCTGGAAGAAGGTGGCCGCCAGCGTCGCCCAGCTGATGGGCGGCGGCGCCGCCTCACCCACGCCGGACCCCGCCATCCGCAAGCTCTCCGTCTGCGTCTTGCCCTTCGCCAATATGAGCGGCGATGCCGAGCAGGAGTATTTCAGCGACGGGATCAGCGAGGACATCATCACAGACCTCTCCAAGGTCTCCGCGCTCTCGGTGGTCGCCCGCAACACCGCCTTCACATTCAAGGGCAAGGCCGTGGAAATCCCCGAAGTCGCGCGGCGGCTGGGCGTCAGCCATGTCCTTGAAGGTTCGGTGCGCAAGGCGGGCAATCGGGTCCGCATCACCGCCCAGCTCATCGACGGGACCTCGGGCAACCACCTTTGGGCGGAGCGCTACGACCGCGACCTGACAGACATCTTCGCCCTGCAGGACGAGATCAGCGAAGCGATCGTGGCGGAGCTGAGGCTG